>Ga0209726_10005557_pt1 | contig 15169 bp, 17 predicted proteins | sample Subgrocontami54m_FD_187453 | JGI IMG/M metagenome (GOLD analysis project Ga0209726, IMG submission 187453) | Subsurface groundwater microbial communities from S. Glens Falls, New York, USA - GMW46 contaminated, 5.4 m (SPAdes) (version 3) | ecosystem: Environmental > Aquatic > Deep subsurface >... | reverse complement strand
GCCGCCTTGGCTTTCAGGTCCTTCTCCGCTGCACGCCACTTCAGGACGTTGGCGTTGTGGTCTTTCAGCGTCGCGGCGAAGACGTGGCCGCCCGTACCGTCGGCGACGAAATAGAGGTCGTTGGTGTCGGCGGGATTGAGGACCGCCTCGACGGAGGCGCGGCCCGGGTTGCAGATCGGCGTCGGCGGCAAGCCATCGATCTGATAAGTGTTGTGCGAGGTCTTTTGCGTGATCTCGTTCTTCTGGATCGGCCGGCTCCAGACCGTCTTGCCTCCGGTCTGGCCGTAAAGAATGGTGGGATCGGACTGCAGGCGCATGTTCTGCTTGAGCCGGTTGAGGAAAACGGCGGCCACGCGCCCGCGTTCGTCGTTGCGCCCCGTTTCCTTCTCCACGATCGAGGCCAGAACGACGGCCTCCTCCAGCGATTTGAGCGGCAGGTCCTGCTTGCGCTGCGCCCACGCCTTCTCCAGCAGCCTGCTCGATTCGGCCTGCATGCGGTCGAGGATGGCCTGGCGCGGGGCGCCGCGCTCGACCATGAAGGTTTCCGGCAGCAGCGCGCCCTCCGGCGGCACGGTGGTGATGTCGCCGGCAAGGTTCGCATCGGCTTTCAACCGCTCGACGACCTGGTGGCTGGTCAGCCCCTCGGGCACCGTCACCTTGTAGGCGATGGTCTTGCCTTCCGTGAGCTGCTCGATCACCTGGCGGATGCTGGCGTTCTGCTTCACCGCGTAGTCGCCGGCCCTGAGCTGCACCGGTTTGGCCCCCTCCAGCCATGCGGCGAACTTCGCCCACAGATAGCCGGCGATGAACAGGCGGCGATCCGTCACGACGCCCTCGCGCTCGAGCCGGGAGGCGATCTCGTGCGCGCCCTCGTTCTTCGGGATGACCACGACCTTGGGGCCAGCGAGGGGGCCAGCGGCCTCGATCTGGCTGTCGAACAGATAGGCGAGGCCGCCCACCAGCAGCATCAGCAGCAAGGCGAAGGTCAAGAGGCCGTTGAGGAAGCGCAGCACCGGGCTCGCCCGCCGCGGCTCTCGGTCGAGGCGACGGCGGCGGGGCTTGCGCGGCGGCCGCGTCGGCTCCAGCCGCTCGGCCGGGCTCATCGGCGCCATGGCCGTCGCGCGGCTGAAGACCGGCGGAATGCGCTGCTCCGCCAGCTGGCGGTTTCTCATCATTCGCTCCCAGAGGCGCGTGCCCTGCGCCCCATTGACACCTGTCTCGCCCCGCTGCGTTGCTGGCCGCTGATTCTCGATCGCAGCTTGAGGGTAAATGTGGCGAAAGGACGATGCGTTGGCAATGGCGCCGCGCAGGGTAGACCCCGGGTCAGACCCCTCGCCGCTACCCATCGTGAAGAAACGCCGACGCCGACGCGAGGGGTCTGACCCGGCTCTACTTGCGCAGGAGCGGCGTCGCGCGCGCATCCCGCGGGCGCCAGCTGCCGCGGCTGACCTCGCCGAGAAACTGCTCGGTCAGCTGATTGAAGAGGGCCGGCTCCTCCAGGTTGATGGCGTGGCCCGCGCCCGGCAGAAACGCGAGCCGCGCGGTCGGCATCAGCCGCTTCATCCACAGATTGACATCGAGGCAGGGCTCGTCCTCGTCGCCGACCAGCAGCAGCACCGGCGCCTTGATGGCCTTGAGCTCCGCCTCGAGGTCGTAGAGGGAGGCGCGCCCGACCTGAACATTGCGCTGCGTCTTGGCCGCCGCGTGGGCCGGGTGCTCGGCGAGGTGCTTGACGAACCTGTGCCAGCCGACGGGATCCTTGTTCAACAGCTGCACGCGCGTGGGGCCGACGCCGGTGGCTTCGGCGTCGATCTTGCCCGCGCGCTCGAACGCCGCCGCCCTGGCGCGCGCGTCGTCGATGAATTTCGCCCGCGTCTCCTTCAGCGCACCCGAGCCGGCGCCGGCCGCCGTGCAGGAGATGACGCGCTCGGGAAACTTGGCCGCCAGCATCAGCGCCGTGTACCCGCCCATGCTCAGGCCGACGACGTGCGCCTTGGCGACGCGGGCGGCATCGAGCACGGCGATGGCGTCGCGGTTGAAGAAGTCCTGCCCGTAGAGCTTCTCGTCCTCGGGGCAGTCGGAGGGAGGATAGCCGCGCGCGCCCCACGCGATGCAGCGCCACCCGCGGCCGAAGTAGCGCACCTGGTCGTCCCAGCTGCGGTGGTCGCCGCCGAACTCGTGGATGAAGAGGATCGGCGCGCCCTTGCCGGTCTCCTCGTAGTAGATGCGGGCACCTTGCGATTGCGCGTAGGGCATGAAGGCGTCCTCCGAGGCTTGCGCCATCATGCCCAGGTATGCGAGGGAATGCCAGAGATTGCCTGGCATCGATGGCAGCATGGCGGCGAAGAAGCTCTACTACCCGGCGGTGATCGATAAGGACGCTGACAGCGACTTCGGCGTCCAGTTTCCCGATTTTCGCGGCTGCGTCAGCGCCGGCGGCACGCTCGACGAGGCCGTGCTTGGCGCGCACGAGGCGTTGGCCGGTCACGTGGCTCTGATGGTTGCTGATGGCGACCCGCTGCCTGAGCCCACGCCGCTCGAGGCCGTGGCCGCAAAGCATGAAGCGTCGACAGTGGCCATCACCTTGGTGCCCGTCACGCGCCGGGCAAGATGCAGCGCGTGAACATCACCATGGACGAGGGCCTGCTCGACGACATCGACGCCATCGCCGACAACCGATCGCGCTTCCTGGCGGAAGCGGCTCGGGCGGAGCTTGCGCGCCGCCGCGTGGGTTGAGCCAGGCGCCTGTCGGTCGCCGTTCACCACAGGCAAACTGCGCCCAGATCCGCCAACTTTCGATCCGACGTGATCAGCGTAAGCTCTTCGATCGTCGCTTGTGCGACCAACATGCGATCGAACGGGTCCCTATGGGTGGACCTGGACAATCCTGCGGCGCGCGCATGCGCCACCTCAATCGGCAGCATCTTGAAACCTTCGGCCGCCACTTCGACTTCGAAGTTGTCGATCAAAGCCGCGGCCTCCGGCCACTTGCCGGTGCCGACCTTGATGGCGATCTCCCACGCCGTCGCGATGCTCACGTGCGCGCCCTCGGCATCGGTCTCAATGGCGCGCCGAGCATCGGTGCTGAGCTGCGGATCGTCCGTCAGCCACCAGAATAGGGCATGCGTATCGAGCAGCGTTCTCAATCAATCTCACCGTACCAGAGCTTCAGTTCTTCCTCCGACATCGGCTCGAACAGCCGTGCAGGCACTGTCAGCTTGCCCTTGAGGCGGCCGGGTCGGCGGACCGGACGGGCAGCTTGGGTATCGGTTACCGGCAGCAATCGTACGGTGCCAAGCTCTGGATCGGATATGCGCACGTCCTCGCCGCGAGCCGCGCGCTCGATGAGCTCCTCCAGATGGTCTTTGGCGTGGGCTAGACTGACGTCTTCCATGGTCTCGGTCTCCAACGTGGGCGCAGTATACCACCGCTGCTGGAGAAGAGCGACGCGCCACCTAACGCCACCTAACGCCGCTCGAAGCGCTTGAACTTGATGCGGTGCGGCTCGACGGCGGCGTCGCCGAGGCGGCGCTTCTTGTCCTCCTCGTAGTCCTGGAAATTGCCCTCGAACCACTCGACGTGGCTGTCGCCCTCGAAGGCGAGGATGTGCGTGGCCATGCGATCGAGGAAGAAGCGGTCGTGGCTGATGATCACGGCGCAGCCGGCGAAATCTTCCAGCGCCGCCTCCAGCGCCGACAGCGTCTCGGTGTCGAGGTCGTTGGTGGGCTCGTCGAGCAGGAGCAGGTTGCCGCCGTCTTTCAGCATCTTGGCCAGATGCACGCGGTTCCTCTCGCCGCCAGACAACAGCCCCACCTTCTTCTGCTGGTCCGCGCCCTTGAAGTTGAACCAGCCGACATAGGCCCTGCTGTTCACCTCCATCTTGTCGCCGAGCTTCATCTGGTCGAGGCCGCCCGACACCTCCTCCCACACCGTCTTCTTGTCGTTGAGGTGATCGCGGCTCTGGTCGACGTAGCCGAGCTTCACCGTATCGCCGAGCCGGATTGCGCCGGCGTCCGGCTTCTCCGCCCCCGTGATCATCTTGAACAGCGTGGTCTTGCCGGCGCCGTTGGGGCCGATGACGCCGACGATGCCGCCGGGGGGGAGCTTGAACGACAGGTTGTCGATCAGCAGCCGGTCGCCGAACGCCTTCGACAGGCCCTCCACCTCGACGACCACGCCGCCCAGCCGCGGCCCCGGCGGGATCTGGATCTGGGCCTTGCCCACCTCCTGCCGGCCGGCCTCCTCGGCCAGCTTGTCGTAAGCTTGTATGCGCGCCCTGGACTTGGCCTGCCGCGCCTTGGGCGACGACCTGATCCATTCCAGCTCGCGCCTCAGCGTGCGCTGCTTGGCCTCCTCCTGCCCCTTCTCGACCTCCAGGCGCTTAGCCTTCTGCTCGAGCCAGCTCGAGTAGTTGCCCTTGTAGGGCACGCCGTGGCCGCGATCGAGCTCCAGCGTCCACTCGGTGATGTTGTCGAGGAAGTAGCGGTCGTGCGTCACCAGCATGATGCAGCCCGCGTACTCCTTGAGGTAGCGCTCGAGCCAGGCCACCGACTCGGCGTCGAGATGGTTGGTCGGCTCATCGAGCAGCAGGATGTCGGGCTTGGCCAGCAGCAGCTTGGTCAGCGCCACGCGCCGCTTCTCGCCGCCGGAGAGCGTCGCCACTTCGGCATCGCCAGGCGGGCAGCGCAAAGCGTCCAGTGCCTGCTCCACCTGCGTGTCGAGGTCCCACAGGCCCTGCGCCTCGATCTCGTCCTGCAGCTTGGCCATCTCCTCGGCGGTCTCGTCCGAGTAGTTGGCGGCGATCTCGTTGTAGCGGTCGACCAGCGCCTTCTTCTCGGCCACGCCCTCCATGGCGTTGCCCAGCACGTCTTTCTCCGGGTTCAGCTCGGGTTCCTGCGACAGGTAGCCGACCCGCATGCCTTCGGCCGCCCAGGCCTCGCCGATGAAATCCTCGAGCTGCCCCGCCATGATCTTGAGCAGCGTCGACTTGCCCGAGCCGTTGAGGCCAACCACGCCGATCTTGGCGCCGGGGAAGAACGACAGGGAGATGTCCTTCAGGACCTGCTTGCCCCCCGGATAGGTCTTGGAGAGCTTGCTCATGTGATAGACGTGTTGGGGGTTCGCCACCGGGCGCTCCTGGGGTTGCAGATCAATGGGGAGTTGGCGCGCCTTTTAGCGCATGCGGGGCGAGCGGCAAAGGGGACCGATCGTGAGCGAAGACAACAAATCCCGCGTGCAGCTCGTCTACTTCGCCGACCCCATGTGCTTGCGGTGCTACGGCTTCTCGCCCGTAATCGCGGCGATCGCCGCGCCCCCAGAGCCGGCCTAAAGCCCCGCGGCCATGCCGCCGTCGACGGCGAGCTCGGCGCCGGTGACGAAGGAGGCATCGTCGCTGGCGAGGAACAGGGCCGCCTTGGCGATCTCCTCGGGGCGGCCGAAGCGGCGCAGCGGCGTCGAATCAATCAGCGCCTTCTGGATGCCGGGGTTCTTGAGCGCGCGCTCGGTCAGCGGCGTCTCGACGAAGCCCGGCGCCAGCGCGTTGACGCGGATGCCGAACGGCGCGTATTCGACCGCGAGCCCGCGGGTGAGCGCCAGGATGGCGCCCTTGGTGGCGGAGTAGGCGGCGAGCTGGCGCAGGCCGCGGTGGCCCATGATCGAGGCGATGTTGACGAGCGCGCCACGGCCGGAGGCCCTGAGCAGCTCGAAGCCGTCGCGGGCGACGCGCACCACGCCGTCGAGGTTGACCTCGCGGATCTTGACCCAGTCGGCGTCGCTCAGGTGCCGGAAATCGCCGCGTACGTTGAGGCCGGCATTGTTGACGAGGGCGTCGAGGCGGCCATGGGCCGCGGCAACGGCGCGGAACATGGCGGTCACGTCCTGGCCGCGCGAGACGTCGGCCGTGATGGCGGTGGCCGCGCCGCCGGCCTTGCCGATCTCGGCCGTCACCGCCTCGGCGCCGGCCCCATTGACGTCGGTGACGTAGACGTGGGCGCCTTCGGCGGCGAACAGCTGGACAGTGGCCCGGCCGATGCCCGACGCCGCGCCCGTCACCAGTGCGATGCGGCCCTCGAGACGTTGCATCGCCCCCGTCCCCTCACGTCTTGCGGCGCGGCTTGGCCGGCGCGGCCTTGGCCGGCGGCACCCACTCCTCGCGCATGGTGACGAGCTCCTCCGCCGCGCTCGGATGCAAAGCGACGGTGGCGTCGAAGTCAGCCTTGGTCGCCTTCAGCTTCAGCGCGATGGCCGCCATCTGCACGATCTCGGCCGCGTCGGCGCCGATGACGTGGCAGCCCAGCACGCGACCGCTGGCGCGGTCCACCAGCAGCTTCATGAACATGACCTCGTCGCGCCCCGACAGCGTGTGCTTGAGCGGCTTGAAGCGCGCCTTGTAGACGGCAAGGTCGGGATAGCGCTCGCGCGCGACGTGCTCGGGCAGGCCGACGGTTCCTAGCTCCGGCGTGGAAAAGACGGCAGTCGGCACCAGCTCGTGGTCGACCGCCGTCGGCTTGGCCCCGAACACGCTGTCGGCGAACGCATGGCCCTCGCGGATGGCCACCGGCGTGAGGTTGACGCGGTCGGTCACGTCGCCGACGGCGTAGATGCTCTCGACCGAGGAGCGCGAGTTGGCATCGACCATGATCTGGCCCTTCTCGCCCAGCTTGACGCCGGCCGCCTCGAGGCCGATGCCGGCGGCGTTGGGGATGCGCCCCGTGGCGTACATGACGCGGCTGGTCTCGACCGTGCTGCCGTCCTTCATCGTGACGGTGGCGCGGGAACGGCCGCGCTCGATGGCGGCGATATCGGCGTTGCAGAGGACGTCGATGCCGCGCTTGAACAGCTCCTGGGTCAGCGTGTCGCGCAGCTCCTCGTCGAACCCGCGCAGGATCTTGTCGCGGCGATAGACGAGGGTTGTATCGACGCCGAGGCCGTTGAAGATGCACGCGAACTCGACCGCGATGTAGCCGCCGCCGACGATCATGATGGACCGCGGCAGGCGCTCCAGATGAAACGCCTCGTTGGAGGTGATGGCGTGGCCCGCGCCCGGCACGTCGGGCACGAGCGGGCGCCCGCCGGTGGCCACCAGGATATAGCGCGCCGTGATCTTGCGGCCGCCGGGCTGCACCGTCACGGTGTGCGCGTCGGCGAGCTCGGCGCGGGCGTGCATGACGGCGACGCCGGCGCGCTCCAGGCCCTGCCGATAGAGGCCCTCGACGCGGGTGATCTCGGCGTCCTTGTTGGCGATCAGAGTCGGCCAGTCGAATTTGGCCGGATCGACGCTCCAGCCGAAGCCCGCCGCGTCCTCGAACTCGTCGCGGAAGCGGCTGGCGTAGACCAGCAGCTTCTTCGGCACGCAGCCGCGGATCACGCAGGTGCCGCCAAAGCGGTATTCCTCGGCGATCGCCACCTTGGCGCCGTGGCCGGCCGCGATGCGCGCCGCGCGCACGCCCCCCGATCCCCCGCCAATGACGAACAGGTCGTAGTCGAACTCGCTCATGCGCCGGCGCTCACCCAGTCACTCGATCGCTGTCGGCGACAAGGTGGACGATGCTCGCCGGGCTGGCAATGCAAAGCGCAACGATATCCAACCCCAGGGCAGCCCTGCGCGCCGGAGCGGGCCCGGCCGCTGGCACAGTCTAGCGATTGGCGGCAGCCCTGAAGTACAGGGTCTCGCTCGACAGGGACCCGTAGAGATAGGGTTCCTGCCTCTTTCTGGTGGCCTCCAGAACGCGGTCGCGCACCTTGCGGAAGAGAAAATTGATTTCCAGCCCGGGCTCCTCCAGATAGGCGAGCAGCGCTTCCGCGAAGGGGCTGTTCGCGCCCGCCCCGTCCTCTGCGGTGGTCCCGTGCTTGGCGGAATAGGCCACCAGCACAGCGCCTTCCGGCTCGATCTGGGCCAGTCCGCGGCCGATCGACCTTGTTGCGCCGGCTGTCCGAACCATGCGGTGGAGGAAGGGATTGTTGCGGCACGCGTCGAGGATGACCAGCCGCAGCTTGCGGGCGCTTTCCACCTTCTCGAGCACGCGACTGAGCGCCACGGTCTCATCGGGTACGTGCGTATCCCTCTCGAGCTTGGCATCCACCGGGATCAGGAACGCCACACCGTTCAATTCGATGCCGTGGCCGGCGAAGAACACGACGGCCCAGTCGGCGTCTGCGGTTCGATCGCCGAAGTCCTTGAGCACCTCGCCCATCTGCGCAAGGCCCAGATCGTATCGCTCGATCACGTCGGCGAAACCCAGACGGCGGAGGCTGGCGGCAATGGCTCGGGCGTCGTTGAGCGGGTTCGACAGACGGGCGGCGCTGCGGTAGTCCGAGTTGCCGATCACGAGTGCCACGCGCCGGCCCGCCTGGCTAGCCTCAGCGAGCGAGGGCGCTTCAGCGCTCGCGGGAGCCTGAATCGTTGCCACGTTGTCGGCACGCTGCTGTTGCGGACGCGCCAGGCGAGCGAGTTGTTCGCGGGCGTTGCCTTGTGCCTTGCGCGCCCGCTCGTTCAAGGCCGGAAGCTCGAGAGCCTTGCGAAAGTCGGCAACGGCGGACTCCCGCAGTCCTTTGGCTTCCCGAGCCAAGCCTCGGTTCGTATAGGCAAGCGCGATATTCGGGTCCAGACGAATGGACTCGGTCAAATCAGCAATGGCACGGTCGTGCTCTCCCTTGGCGGTGTGGGCACGCCCTCTGTGAACGTACGCAGGGGCAAGCTTGGGGTTCAGGCGGATCGCCTCGCTGGCATCCTTGATGGCACGGTCGTAGTCCTGCTTCTCATTGTGGGCCCAGCTTCGACTGTTGTAGGCATCGGCATATTTGGGATCCAGCCGTAGCGCCTCGTTCAGGTCAGCGATGGCGCGATCGTACTCGCCTCGAATCGTGTGAATGAACCCGCGGATGACGAACAGGGATGCATACTTCTGCGGAGCGACGCCCATTGCCTTGTTGGCGTCCGCCATCGCCAAATCGTGCGCGCCCTTGTTGCCGTGCGCGACCGCGCGAAAGCCATAGGCGACGAACGATTTTGCATCGAGGCGGATTGCCTCGGTCGTATCCGCAATCGACAGATCGTAGTCGCCCTTGCCGGTGTAGGCATTGGCTCGATTGGTGTAGGCGTTGACGGACTTGGGGTCGAGCCGAATGGCCTCTGTGAAATCGGCTATGGCGGAGTCGAAATGCGCGTTGTCGCCGAAGGCGCCCTTGGCGACATAAGCCGAGCCTCGATTGCCGTAGATGACGCCGAGCTGCTTCTTGTCCGTCCTGCCCCTCTTGATCAGGTTCGTGCAGGCCTGAATCCTCCGATCCAGGTCGCTGCTTGCGCTGCAATCTTTCGCATCGTCTGCGACCGCAACGGCCGCGCAAACGCCTGCCCAAATACTGAAAACGGCCGAGAACAGCGCCAAAGTCCGCATGGTGGGCCCCCCAACGTCCCAACGACGCCGGGCAGGATAGGCCCACTCAGGCTTCTTAACAAACCTCGCGCACGGCCCTACCCGGCGGCAAGCCGCGTGAGCGCCAGCTCGCGCAGGACGCGGTTCTCGAGCTCGGCATCCTTGAGGCGGAATTTCACCAGGTCGCCGATGCTGACGATGCCGACCATGGCGCGCTCTTCCAGCACCAGCACGTGGCGCACGCGGTTCTCGGTCATGATCCGCAGCACATCGTTGACGGTATCGTCCGGGCTGCAGGACGGCGCGGGGCTCTGCATCACGTCGGACACCGGGCGCTCGAGGGCGGCGATCCCATGACGGGCAAGCGCGCGCAGCACCTCGCGGTCGCTGACGATGCCGAGCGGCTTGCTGGCGTGGTCGACCACCACCGCGGAGGCGATGTTGCGCTCATCGAATATGCGGGGGATGTGATCGAGCCGCTTGTCCGGCCAGACCGTGACGACATGCCTGCCTTTGTCACCGAGCACATCGCGTATCTTCATCGACAGGTTCTCCAAGGAGGCGGCAAGAGGAGTTCGCCGGACCTGGAAGGCGGCGAACTCCGGTTCGAGACGGAGCGGTTGTCAGGCGACCTTGCCCAGGATCTTGCCCATGTCCGCCGGCGAAAACGCTCTCAGCGTCTGCGTCCGCACATTGCCGCCCTTGGCCAGGGTCAGGCCGAGCGCGGTGACGACCATGTCGTCTGGGGCATCGACGGTCGCGACGATGTCGTATTGCCCGAGCGTCCAGTAAATCTCCTTGACGGTAGCGCCGGACGCCTTTGCCAGCTCCCGGAAGGAGTCGGCGCGCTTTACCGTGTCTTTGACGTTGCGGACGCCCTGGTCCGTGAAGTTCGCAAGCACAACATACATTGCCATGGTGGATCTCCTTGAAGAGCCCCCCACCGGCAAAACCCTACGCCAATCACGTCCGCAGCTACAGACAATTTCTCGAGACAATCCGGCCCGCTCACAGCTCGATCCCGCGCCGCTTGAGCTCCCGGCGGGCTTCGGCCTCGATCTCGCGGCCGATCTGGGCGCCCCAGCGTTGCCCGAGCGTCATCGCCTGGCGCGCCATCTCCGGCTGCAGGGCGACGAACTTGACGCCGATCGGCGATTTGTAGAAGACAACGATGGCAGACAGCTCCTCCGCCGTCAGCTTCTCGGCGTAGAGGGCGGCGATCTGGTCGATCAGCTCGCCCTTGCGGTCGACGAATTTGACGGCCATTTGCCCGAACACTTCGCGGATCTCGTCGGCCTTGTCGGGCGCGACGGCCACGAAGGCTTCGCCGAGGCGCTGGGCGAGCACGGGCATCACCTCGTCGAACTGCCGGGCGACGCCGGCGACCACCATCAGGTCCCTGGCGGCGGCGAGGCGGGCGGCGTCCGGCGCTTGCGCGCGCAGCGAGGCCGGCGAGGCGAGAAGCACCGCAACGGCCGCGGCAAAGAGAAGCGCGCGAAGGGACATCGATCGAACCTTTTGTGCTGGAGCCCGAAAGGCCCGGCGCGGGCGCAATCTACCGGCGTTTGTTGGCCGAGTCGCGGCTTAGAATAACGACGCCATCGGGGCCGGCTACGACGGCGGTATCGGCGATGCCGAGGAAGAGGCCGTTCTCGACCACGCCCGGCACGCGCTTGAGCCCCGCATCGAGCGCCTCCGGGTTGCCGATGCGGCCGAACGCGCAGTCGAGGAGGTGGTTGCCGCCGTCAGTGACGAACGGCTGCCCGTCGCGTGCCAGACGCAGCGTGATCCCGCCCTCGCAGCCGGCCTCGGCCGCGACTGCCGCAACCATCTTCTGCGTTGCGGCCAATCCGAAGCGCACCACCTCGACAGGCAGGGGAAATTTTCCGAGAGTGGCCACGCGCTTCGACGCATCGGCGATGACGACCATGCGCTGCGATGCCATGGCCACGATCTTCTCGCGCAGCAGGGCGCCGCCGCCGCCCTTGATCAGGCGCAGCTGATCGTCGAGCTCGTCGGCGCCATCGACCGTCAGATCGAGGTGCGGCGTCGCCTCCAGCGTGGTGAGCGGGATGCCGAGGCGCTCCGCCTGCGCCCGGGTGGCTTCCGAGGTCGGCACGCAGGTGAGCTTCAGCCCCGCCCTGACGCGCTCACCCACCAGCTCGACGAACTTGGCCGCCGTCGACCCCGTGCCGAGCCCGAGCTTCATGCCGCCCTCGAGGTAGGCCAGCACCCGCTCGGCGGCCTGCCGCTTCCACAGGTCGGCCGTCATATCGGGCCCCGATGATGTTCCCTCTCCCCGCTTGAGGGGAGCGGGTTAGGGTGAGGGGCGGAAAAAATCTCGGTCGATGCTTTGTGCCGCCCCTCACCCCGACCCTCTCCGCACTGAAGAGTGGGGAGAGGGAGATGGGCGGGGAGAGGGAGCCTCACAATCCGCCCATCAGCATGTACTTGGTCTCGAGGAACTCCTCGATGCCGTGGTGCGAGCCCTCGCGGCCGAGACCCGACTGCTTGTAGCCGCCGAAGGGGGCGACCTCGCTCGAGATGATGCCCTCGTTGATGCCGATGATGCCGCACTCCAAGGCTTCGGCGACGCGCCACACACGGCCCATGTCGCGGGCGTAGAAATAGGCGGCAAGCCCGAACGGCGTGTCGTTGGCCATGGCGATGACGTCGGCCTCGGTCTTGAACTTGAACAGCGGCGCCACCGGCCCGAAGGTCTCCTCGCGCGCCACCATCATGGCCTGCGTGACGTTGGCGAGGATTGTGGGCTCGTAGAAGTTGCCGCCGCGGCTGTGCCGCTTGCCGCCGAGCACCACCTTGGCGCCGTGTTTCAGGGCGTCGGCGACGTGCTCCTCGACCTTCTCCACCGCCGCCTTGTTGATCAGCGGGCCCGTGGTCACGCCGGCCTCGGTACCGGGGCCGACCTTCATCTTCTTGACCTCGGCAGCGAGCTTCTCGGCGAACTTGTCGTAGACGCCCTCCTGCACATAGAGCCGGTTGGCGCACACGCAGGTCTGCCCGGCGTTGCGGTACTTCGAGGCCATGGCGCCGGCCACGGCCTTGTCGAGGTCGGCGTCGTCGAACACGATGAAGGGCGCGTTGCCGCCGAGCTCGAGGCCCAGCTTCTTGATGGTGGGCGCGCATTGCGCCATCAGCACGCGGCCGATCTCGGTCGAGCCGGTGAAGGTGAGCATGCGCACGTCGGGGTTGGAGGTGAGCTCCTTGCCGATGGCGCTGGCCTTGCCGGTGATGACGTTGAACACGCCCTTGGGGACGCCGGCGCGCTCGGCCAGCACCGCGAGCGCCAGCGCCGTGAGCGGCGTCTCGGAGGCCGGCTTGCACACCACCGTGCAGCCGACCGCCAGCGCTGGGGCCACCTTGCGCGTGATCATGGCGGCGGGGAAGTTCCACGGCGTGATGGCCGCGACCACGCCCACGGGCTGCTTGATGACGACGATGCGGGCGTCGGCCTTGAAGGTGGGGATGGTCTCGCCGTAGACGCGCTTGGCCTCCTCGGCGAAGAACTCGACGAAGCCCGCGGCGTAGACGATCTCGCCCTTGGCCTCGGCCAGCGGCTTGCCCTGCTCGTTGGTGAGCAGGAGGGCCAGCTCGTCGGCGTGCTCGATCATCAGATCGAACCACTTGCGCACGATCTTGGAGCGGTCCTTGGCCAGCATCTTCGACCAGGCGGGCAGCGCGCGGTTGGCCGCCTCGATCGCGGCCCGCGTCTCGGCCTCGCCGAGGCTCGGCACCTTGGTGATGACGTCGCCGGTGGCCTTGTTGGTGACGGGCAGCTGCGGGTCGCCGACCCAGCGGCCGTCGACGTAGCACTGGCTTCTGATCAGGCTGATGGTGGGCTTGTCCATGAACGCCTCCACACGGCTTGAGTCGGGGATCGTTGGGTCGAGCGTCAGCGATGACCCAACACAATGGCGTCTTCGCGCTTCACGGCGTCGGGTCTGCGCTCCGCTTGACCCAACCTACGATTGCCAGCGACCGCCTGCAAGCAAACCCCTTCCCCGGCGCACAAAAGCCGACTAGCGTGCCGCGCCATTCACCGAGCCGGATCTATGCCCCTAGACCTCACCGACACCACCATCGTCTTCGACCTCGACGGCACCATCGTCGACACGGCGCCCGACCTCACGGCCGCCACCAACCACGCGCTCGGGCGGATCGGGCTCGATCCGGTGACGGTGGCCGAGCTGCACCCCTTCATCGGCCATGGCTCCAAGGCCATGATCGAGGCCGGCCTGCGGTTTCGCGGCACCAGCGTGAGCGGCGCCGACCTCGTTGGGCTGCACGAGGCGTTTCTCGCCTACTACGCCGACAACATCGCCGTCGGCAGCCGGCCGTTCGAGGGCGTGCCGGAGCTGCTCGACCGACTCGTTGCAGCGGGAGCGCGACTTGGGGTGTGTACGAACAAATACGCGACCCTGTCGCGGTTGCTCCTTGAACAGCTCGACCTCGCCCGCCGCTTCGGCGCCATTGCCGGCCGCGACACGTTTGCCGTCTGCAAGCCGGACGCCGCCCACCTGACCGGCACGGTCGAGATGGCGGGCGGCCGCGCCGACCGCGCCGTGATGGTGGGCGACAGCGCCGTCGATTTCGCCACCGCCATGGCGGCCAAGGTCCCCGCCATCGGCGTCACCTTCGGCTATACGCCGCGGCCCGTGCGCGAGCTGGCGCCCGAGTTCGGGCTCGTCGCCATCATCGATCACTTCGGCGAGTTCCTGCCCGCGCTGGAGCGCGTGCTGGCCGGCGTGCGCGGCTGATCCCGAGCAACAGGATTCGGGTGGACGCTGCCGCGCTTGGGCGCCTAACAAGCCTTGCTCCTCGCACGCTCGCAGGCACCCCATGCGCACCACCGACTGGCTGCTGCTGCTGCTCCTGTCGCTGCTGTGGGGTGCCAGCTTCTTCTTCGCCGCCGTTGCCGTGCGCGAGATCCCCCCGCTCACGCTGGTGCTGGCGCGCGTGGCGCTGGCCGCGCTGATGCTGGCGCCCATTGCGCGCGCGCTCGGCCTTTCCCTGCCCACCGGCCTTGCCGCCTGGCGCGCCTATGCCACGCTCGCCGTGCTCAACAACGTCATCCCCTTCAGCCTCATCGTCTACGGCCAGACGCGCATCGCCAGCGGGCTCGCCTCCGTGCTCAACGCCACCACCCCGCTGTTCACGCTGCTGGTTGCCCGTGCCTTCGCCGGCGAGCCGCTCACGCTTGCCAGGCTCGCCGGCGTGCTGTTGGGGATCGCCGGCGTCGCGCTCCTGATGGGCCCCGATGCGCTCTCCGCCAGTGCCGGCAGCACGCTGGGCATGCTCTGCGTGCTCGCCGCGGCGTTCTCTTACGGCCTCTCCGCGTGCTGGATGCGGCGCTTCAAGGCGGTGCCGCCGCTGGTTTCGGCCGAGGCGCAGCTCGTCGCCTCGACCGTGCTGCTGCTGCCGCTCGCCGTGCTCGTCGACCGTTCCTGGTCCCTGCCCCTGCCGAGCGGCACGGCCATTGCCGCCGTGCTCGGGCTCGCTGCCTTCTCCACCGCGCTCGCCTATATCGTGTTCTTCCGCATCAGCGCCACGGCCGGCCCGAGCAACGTGATGCTGGTGACGCTGCTGATCCCCGTGACCGCCGCCGGCCTCGGCGCAATGGTGCTGGGCGAGAGGCTGGCGGCCAATCAGGTGGTGGGCGGGCTCGTCATCGCCTCGGGCCTCGCCGTCATCGACGGCAGGCTGGTCGGCTGGCTGGCGCGGCGCCGGGCAAGCGCCGCCTGACCGGCGTCCGACGCGCGGACCGGCGGGGCGGC
>Ga0209726_10005553_pt1 | contig 15175 bp, 10 predicted proteins | sample Subgrocontami54m_FD_187453 | JGI IMG/M metagenome (GOLD analysis project Ga0209726, IMG submission 187453) | Subsurface groundwater microbial communities from S. Glens Falls, New York, USA - GMW46 contaminated, 5.4 m (SPAdes) (version 3) | ecosystem: Environmental > Aquatic > Deep subsurface >... | reverse complement strand
CTCATGGCCGCATACCTTTTTGCCGGCCAGTTCGCCACGTTTCTCGCGGTCTCGGAGATCAACCACCAGATGGAGGCGATGGCCGGCGCCAACCAGCTTCTGGCGACTGAAGTCGCCCAAGCACCCTCCTCGCCAGCGGCACTGGAGAAGCGCGCCAAGGACCGGATCGGCGCGGCGCAGTTCTTGCCCGGGACCGAAACCGCCATCTGGGTGGGCGGGAAGCAGGTTGCGGGCGGGCACGGCGCGGCTGCGTTGCCTCCCTGGCTGCAAGGACCGCTGCAAGCGGTTGTAATGGAAGACGACCGCCTGTATCTCCGCGCGGTCAACGTCAGCGACACACCCGCCGGACGAGTCACCGTTGTTTCCAGCCTTCCGTTCGAGCCGGCGATGTCCGACCGGCTGGCGAAGGCGCTGGGCGAACTGCGCGTCTTCACCCCCGACTTCGAAACCACGGACCAGGCGTGGGACGTGGAGCGGGATGGACAACCCGGCCAGCAACGGAACCCCGTCCAGCTCCGGGTAGGAGGCACGCAATCGGGAGTTTCCGCGCGCGACCAGACTCGCAGGCGCTCCGCGACCATTTCCGCGGGGTCGCTCGCGCCACCCGCGCGGACCGGCGACAACATCATTATTTTCGGCACGCCGCACGAAATGGTGGAGTGGAAGACCGGAAAGCGCGCGCAGGGGCTGATGGGCGGCCGGACCCGGTTCTCCATCCTGTATCCGACGCTGTTCTCGAAGGTCGGTCGCGGGGCGGGCGTTGTGCTCTTCCTGCTTACAGCGTTCGGAGTGGTGTTCGGCATCATCGAACTGATCGCGTTGTTCATTGGCCTGGGCCTGACGCGCACCATCACCCGTTCGGTGGCCAACCTGTACGAGGCCACCGAAAAAATCAACCGCGGAGACTTCCGCTACCGCATCCAGGTGCGCTCGCGCGACCAGTTGGCGGCGCTGGAGACCTCGTTCAACTCCATGAGCGCGTCCCTGGAGAAGCTGCTGGTCGAGCAGAGGGAGAAGGAACGGCTGCAGAGCGAGCTGGCCATCGCCCAGGAGGTGCAGGGACAACTCTTCCCCAAATCCAACCTGCAACTGGACTCGCTGGAGCTGTACGGAGTGTGCCGGCCGGCGCGGACGGTGAGCGGCGACTACTACGACTTCCTGCCGCTGGGCGGGGAAAAGATGGGTATCGCCGTGGGCGACATCAGCGGCAAAGGGATCTCGGCGGCGCTGGTGATGGCCACGTTGCACTCGGCGGTGCGGGTGTACGAGTTCGGCGGGCTGCCCGACCGGGCGCAAATCTCCACCGCCGGCCTGGCGGTGCTGACCGCGCTGCGCCGCGGCGAAGGCCGCCCGGCTCCCACGCTTTCCAGCAACGGCATCCATTCCCCCAGCGAGGTGCTGTGGCTGCTGAACCGCCATCTCTTTCACAACACGCCGGAAGAGAAGTACGCCACGCTTTTTCTAGGGATCTTCGATGGACGCTCGCGGCGCATCACCTACTCCAACGCCGGGCACTTGCCGCCGGTGGTGGTGGGCGAGGACGGTTCGCTGCGGCGTCTGGTGGCCGGTGGCATGCCCATCGGACTCTTCGACAATCTTGCCTTCGATGAGGCCGGCGCGGAGTTGAATCCCGGGGACATCTTCGTGGCCTACAGCGACGGCGTGACGGAGCCGGAGAACGAGTTCGGGGAGTTCGGCGAGCACCGCCTGTTGGAGCTGGTGCGCGAGCACCGCCACGGGCCGCTGGAACGCGTGGCCGAGGTGGTGCTGGCGGCGGTTTCGGACTGGATCGGCTCCGCCGAGCAGCCCGATGACGTCACCCTGGTCCTGGCCCGGCCGCGATAGCAGCTGCGAGACCTGGTCCGGACCGCGGTTGCATTCGGGAAGAGTTGATTCTACGATTGGGCCTCATCCCTCCGGAGGTTCCCATGAAGCGACTCTTGGCACTGGTAGCCGCAGCTTTGCTGCTGGCGTTGCCGGCTCTCGCGAAAGACAAGGACGAGGAGCGGCTGGAGAACACCGGCACCGTCCTGCAGGAGATCCTGAACATCCCCGACAACATCCCCCAGGGGCTGCTGGACAAGGCGGAGTGCGTGATTACGCTGCCTTCGGTGAAGAAGTTCGCGATCGGCATTGGCGCCAGCTATGGGCGCGGGTTCATGATCTGCCGCAGCGGCGAGAAGTTCGGCGGCCCCTGGGGCGCCCCGGCCGCCTACCGGCTGGAGGGCGGGAGCGTGGGCTTACAGTTGGGAGGGTCGGGTACGGACTTCGTCCTGCTGGTCATGAACCCCAAGGGCGTGGAGTCCTTGCTGAAGAGCAAAGCCAAACTGGGAGCTGACGCCGCCGCAGCCGCCGGTCCCAAGGGCCGCGCCACCAGCGCCGAGACAGACCTCGCCATGACGGCGGAGGTCCTCTCCTACTCCCGGGCCAAGGGACTGTTTGCCGGAGTGTCGCTGGAAGGCTCCACCCTGCGTCCTGACGACGACGTCAACAAGAAGCTCTACGGCAAGGAGGTTACCGCGACCGGGATCGTCCGGGAGGGTAAAGTCCCGGCGCCGGCGGCGGCTCACTCCATGGTCGAGCTGTTGAACCACAAGACGCCCAAGAACCTCTCTGACAGCAAGAAATGAGCCAGTCCTCCGCCACCCAGGCCGAATCGGGAGAACGGGGGCGGCTTCCTGAGCATCTAAGCGCCGGGAGGTCAAAGTTCCGCCCGTGAGTCCCCGCTGCAAGCCATTTTCCAGGCCGTTTGTGTTGCTACTGGGTTTCCTGCTGGTAGCGAACCCTTCTCCACAGGGCGCCAGCGCCTGGCGCTCCCCCGCGCCGCAGGCAGCGCCGGCCGTGGCCCACTCGGACATCCAGATCGACGTGGGCGCGGCCGGCAAGCCCTTCAGCTTCATCGTCTATGGCGACATGCGCTTCACCGATCCCAAGAACACGTGGGACACGGACCCAGTGCGGCGAGTGGCGCTGGTGCAACGCATCGCCCAGGAGCACCCCAACTTCCTGCTCATCACCGGCGACCTGGTGCTCAACGGCGAGCGCTTCGGCGATTGGGAGGTCTTTGACCAGGAGACGCGGCCGCTGCGCGCGGCCGGGATCCAGCTCTTCCCCGTGCTGGGCAATCACGACCTGGTGGGCTCGGTGGAACTGGCGCAGCAGAACTATTTTCGGCGCTTCCCGGCGCTCAACAGCCGGCGCTGGTACTCGCTGCGCTACGGCAACTGCTACTTCCTGATGATGGACAGCAACTCCAGCATCGAGCCGGAGAGCCCGCAGCGCACCTGGCTGGCCTCCGAACTCGACCACCTGCCGCCGGGGACCGACTACGTTTTTGTGGTCGCGCACCATCCTTCCTACACGCAGTCCACGCGGGAGAGCGGCGCCGGACACGCACCGCGCAGCTCCGAGCGGAGGTTGGGGATGTTCCTGGAAGAGCGGCAGAAGAAGCTGAGGGCGCGCCTCTTCGAGCTCTCCGGACACGTGCACAACTACGAGCGCTACCAGAACGGGGGCGTGACGTACATCGTGACCGCCGGGGGAGGCGCCGTGCCCTATGCGGTCAACCGCGGACCCCGCGACTTCTACCGCGAAGTCGGGCCCACCTACCACTTCTGCCGCTTCACCATCGGCCGCCGACACCTGAAGTTCGAGATGATCAAGATGGTGGGAGAGGGCCGCGGCGCCAAATGGGTGGTGAAGGACAGCTTCGAAATGAAGTAGGGGGGTGGAGACAGGCGCCCGAGAGAGGCCCCGGGGCGTGCAGGAGCTTCCAAAACGGGAAAAACGCGAGGCGGCCTTGACCGGCGCGCGCGGGCGTCCCTATCATGAGGGGTAATCCTGCCGAGCGAAAAGCAGACATGAAGCGCCGTCAAAAACGCGTCCGCGCCGCCCTTCCGGTTCGCACGTGGTTCTCTGACGAAGACGGTAAGTCCATCCTGCATGCCGCCTGCACCCTGGACGTGACGCCCACCGGGGCGCGACTGACCGGGGTGCGCGCTCAGACCGAAACCGGAGCCATCCTGACGGTGGAGCGTGGCCGCAGCAAGGCGCGCTTCCGCATCATCTGGGTGGGCGAGGCGGGATCGCCCAGCGAAGGCCACCTGGGAATCGAGTGCCTGGACGCGGGAAAGTGGAACTGGGACGTACAACTTCCGGCTGCGGGAAGCGCCGAGGATATCGAATTCGAGCCGGTGCGCGTGGGCGAGGACGACCGGCGCAAGCCGCCGCCCCGTTACCCCTGTAAAGGGACGGTCGAGTTGCGGCGCGACGCCGCAAATGCCGAGGCCATGCAAGGCCACCTGCGTGACATCAACCAGTTGGGATGCTTCGTGCGGGTCAGCCCGCCCCCGTCGCTGAACACTCATCTGCGCCTGGTGGTGACCATAGACGAAGTGAAGCTGCGCGCCCGCGGCGTGGTCCACCGCGTGGAAGCCGCCTTCGGTGTCTTTATCCAGTTCGCCGAGATCCACCGCCAGGACAAACCTGCTCTAAGGAATCTGATCGCCCGCCTCTCCGGCAGTGAGAACATCGCCGAGCCGTCCACGGCCTGATTGCTGGACCGCCGCTGACGAATATCGGCTAGACTCTCCCGGCACCCTGTGTCCCATCCCGGCCAAGGAGGCCCCCATGTACAAGACCAAGCCTTGCCATTCCTGCGACATGCCCAAGACAGATCCGGTCGAGGTCTTGGTGCTGAACGCCTCGCTGAAGCACCGGCCGGACGTCTCGAACACCGAGGAACTCGCCGAACTCGTGCTGGAAAACATGAAGCAGCACGGGGTGGAGGTGAAGAGCGAGATCATTCGCCTGGCTGACCACAAGCTCCCCGTGGGCCTGGGGTGGTGCCAGGCTCCGGACGACGACTGGCCGGCCATCACCGAGAAGATCCAGAAGGCCGACATTGTGCTGTTCGCCACACCCATCTGGTGGGGGAACCGCTCCAGCCTGATGCAGCGCATCATCGAGCGCATGGACGCCTTCGACGAAACCTACATCGCCGGCGGCCGCAGCGTGCTGTACAACAAGGTCGCCGGCATCGTCATGACCGGCAGCGAGGACGGCACCCTCTCCGCCATGGGCACCATCATGATGGCGCTCACCTGGCTGGGCTTCACCCTGCCGCCGGAGTGCGCCGCCTACTGGGTGGGCGAAGTCGGCCAGTCTCCCAGCCAGGACCGCGAGAAGCGGCTGAAGAACGACGCCACCAAGCACATGGCAAAAAACGTCGCGCGCAATCTGTTGTACTACGCTTAATTGCTGAAGATGCACCCTCTAGTGCCCAAGCAGCACTGACCAGCGCCGAGATGCAAGGGACAGAGTGCCGCGGGCAAACGCGCGCTCCGGAACGGAGGCGCTGGTGGGTCAGTGGACCTTGCCTCGTTCCGGTTCGGCGTCCGCTATAATGCACCCGATTGCCAACGAATTTGCCGGATGGAGGTTTTCTGTGCGCCGTCTCACATATTGTCTGCTTGCGACTTTCCTGGTTTTGGCCTGGCCAGCGGCCGCCGATGAAGGCCATGCCCACCCTGGCGACGCCGGCGAGCAGTTGGGGACGGTCGCCTTCCCCATCTCGTGCGCTCCGGCGGTCCAAAACCCCTTCAATCGGGGCGTGGCCCTTCTGCATTCGTTCTGGTACGAGGAAGCGGAAAAGCAGTTCGAAGAGATCGCGCGGAAGGATCCCAAGTGTGCCATGGCGCACTGGGGAGTGGCCATGAGCCTCTACCACCAGCTCTGGGACCATCCCTCGGAGTCCTCGCTGAAGCGCGGGTGGGAGGAGATGCGGAAGGCGGAGACCCTGGGAGCGAAGGCGGAGCGCGAGCGCGGTTACATTGCGGCCCTGGCATCCTTCTACCGCGGCCATGACCAGAGTGACCACTGGGTCCGGGCCGGCGCCTATTCGCAGGCCATGGACAAGGTGTATCGCGAGAACCCGCGGGACCTGGAGGCGGGCGCCTTCTACGCTCTCTCTCTGCTCGCTTCCAAGCGGCCGGACGACACCAGCCTCGCCAACCCCAAGAAAGCGGTGGGCATCCTGAACCAGCTTTTCCGGCAGCAGCCCGACCACCCCGGGCTGGCGCACTACATCATTCATAGCTGCGACACGCCGCAACTCGCGTCCATGGGCTTGGAGGCGGCGCGGCGATACGCGGCCATCGCGCCCACGGCGGCGCATGCCGTCCATATGCCCTCGCACATCTTCGCGCGGCTGGGCTTGTGGCAGGAGGACGTCGAATCGAACCTGAAGTCGGTGGAAGCCACGCATCGCGCCGACGCCATGCACAAGGGCGGCTCCGGACATCAATTACACGCCATGCACTTCCTCATCTACGCCTACCTGCAGACCGGGCAGGACGCCGCGGCGCGGCAGCAGGTGGACGAAGCCAAGAACATCGTCGCCCAGCTCCGGGCCGCACCCCACTCCGAGGACGCGAGCGAGGACTACGACTACGAACTGGCGCACTTCCCCGCCCTCTACGCCCTGGAAACCCGGGACTGGAGCGCGGCGGCGGCACTGAAGCCTCTGGCCCAGGCCGCGCCGGTGTATCAGGCCATCACCTATTGGGCGCGGACCATCGGGACGGCGCACCTGGGAGACGCCGCCGGCGCCCGGCGGGAGGCGCAGCAGTTCGCGGCCATGGAGGAAGCGGCCCGCAAGTCGAAGGATGCCTACATGCTGGAAGGGCCGGACTTCGCGCGCGACGAGGTGGAGGCCTGGGTGGACTTTGCCGAGCAGAAGCACGACGAGGCACTGCGCCGCATGCGCGCCGCCGCCGACCTGCAGGACAAAGTCGGCAAGGCCGAAGTGGATATTCCGGCGCGGGAGATGCTGGCGGGAATGCTCATGAAGCTGAACCGGCCGGAAGAAGCGCTGGCCGAGTACGAGGCCTCGCTCAAGACCGATCCTAACCGCTTCAACGCTCTCTACGGCAGGGCCCACGCCGCCGAACTCGCGCACCAGGCCGACAAGGCTGCCGCGTACTACGCTCAGTTGCTGAAGAATTGTCCCGACTCCCAACGCCCGGAACTGAGCCAGGCCAGGACAGCACTGCAGAAACTGGGTGCAGGCGGGCAGTGAGGGGAAGAAGCGAAATCCTGAGGCGAAATCGAAAGACCTCTGGTGGAAGGCTGTTGAGCCGTTTTGGTAGCGCTACCGGGAATCGAACCCGGGTTTGAAGATTGAGAATCTTCCGTCCTAACCCCTAGACGATAGCGCCACGGAAGGCAGCAGGCAGTTGCCAGTAGTCAGTTGCCAGTTAAAAAATTATAGCAGACGAGTCCGGCACCACTCCGAGCAGGGGAGACGCGCAAGAAAAGCAGATTCCTCGCCCGCGGCGGGCTCGGAATGACAAATCCAAAATTCGCCGTCAGTTCACCCGCTTCTGGATGGCCTCGACGATGGTCTTCACCACCTTCACGCGGGCCCAGTACTTGTTGTTGGCCTCGACCGCGGTCCAGGGAGCGTGGGGAGTGGAGGTATGCAGCAGCATGTCCTCGACCGCGCCGAAATATTCGTCCCACTTGGCGCGGTTCCGCCAGTCTTCTTCCGTCAGCTTGTAGGAGCGGTAGGGATCGATTTCGCGGCTTTTGAAGCGGCGCAGCTGCTCCTCCTTGGTCAGGTGCAGCCAGAACTTGCAGATGACCATGCCATTGGAGTGCTGGTGCGCTTCCATCTCGTTGATCTCGCTGTAGGCGCGGCGCCACTCGTCATCGTGGCAGAACTTTTCCACCCGCTCCACCAGGACGCGCCCGTAATACGTGCGGTCGAAGATGCCCATGTGGCCGGCGCGCGGCAGGTTGCGCCAGAAGCGCCACAGGTAGTGATGGCTCTTCTCCTCGCCGCGGGGGGCGGCGTAGGAGGAGACGGTGTAGCCGCGCGGGTCCAGCATCTCGGTGACCCGCTTGATGGCGCCGCCCTTGCCCGCCGCGTCCCAGCCCTCGAACATGCACAGCACCGGGATCTGCCGCTTGAAGACCTCGAACTCCAGCTCGCGCAGGCGCACCTGGGCGGCGCTAATCTGCTCGTCGTACTGCTTCTCAGAGAGCTTCCGGTTCATGTCCAGTTTCTCAAGCATGGGCGACCTCCTCCTTGCGCTCCTCGGCGCGGGCGCGTGCGGAATCCGTCACGGCAAGGGCGGCGCGGGCTTCCTTGGTGGCAGCCCGGGCGGCCGCGGTGCGGGAGACGGCGGCGGGCAGCGCTTTGCGCCGGGCCAGCGCCTCCTCCACCTTCTTCACCAGCACCTGGCAGAGCTTCACGCGTGCCCAGCGCAGGTCGTTGGCTTCCACCACCGTCCAGGGAGCGTGCGCCGTGTGCGTCTTGGCCAGCATCTCCTCCACCGCCGTCAGCCAGCGGTCGTACTGCCGGTGATGCCGCTTGTACTCCTTGGTGATCTTCCAGCGCAGCAGCGGGTCGGCCTGGCACTCGCGGAAGCGCTTCTTCTGCTCCTTCTTGGAGATATGCATCCAGAACTTCACCAGCACCTGGCCGTCATCGGCCAGCCAACGCTCGAACTCGTTGATCTGCTGGTAGGCTTCGCGCCACAGCTTTTTCTTGGCCAGCTTGTCGCAGCGCTCCACCAGCACCCGGCCGTACCAGGAGTGGTCGAAGACCGCCATCTCGCCGTCGTTGGGCAGGGCCACCTGGTAGCGCCACAGGAAGTGGTAGCGCCGCTCCAGGGCCGAAGGCGGCGAGCCGGAATGCACGCGGAACAGCCGCGGATCCAGCTTCTCGGTGAGCTTCTTGATCGCCTGGCCTTTGCCCGCCGTGTCCCAGCCTTCCAGGCAGATGATGACCGGCAGCTCCGCCTCCTGGGCGGCGTACTGCAGTTTGCGCAGGCTCTCCTGCAACTCGGTCATGGCCTTGCTGTAGCTCGGTTTCGATAGCTTCTTCTTCAGGTCGAGGGTTTCCAGCATAGCGCCTCTCGGAGACAGCCCTGTGGCTGTCGGCTTGTGTTTCGTTCACTCCCTGGGTGTGTCGCGTTTGGGGGATAGGGAGTAAAGAGGAAGGCTTTTTATCACGGCGGCGCGAATGGCACAAGTTTTTGTGCTTCAAAATCGTTCCAGAATCCCTCTTGACAGCCTGCCGGCCAGTGTAGCAGACTCATTTTTGGGCGAATAAAAGACGAAAGTAGGCGGCGAAGTAATCCTGCTCTTCCCGCCCAACTCCCCTTTTGACAGGCCTTTCCGAGGGATATCCCCATGCCGGCGGCAGCGCTTCGCGCCCTCATCGAAACCCGGGTGAAGGAGCGCCTGGGAGGGCGCTTCCCTGCTGCGCTGGGCTGGCGGCCGAGGCCAGCCGCGCAGACCGCGCTCACCGGTATCCCGGAGGTGGACGCCCTCACCGGCGGCCTGCCGCGGGGCGCGCTCACCGAGGTTTGCGGGCCGGCATCGTCGGGGCGCACCGCGCTGCTGCTCTCCCTGCTGGCCGAGTTCACCCGGCGCCAGGAGCTCTGCGTTCTGGTGGACGCGGGCGACAGCTTCGATCCGGCGTCGGCTGTCGCTGCGGGTGTGGAGCTGGGACGGGTGCTGTGGGTGAGGTGTAGCACCGGGGCGGCGGCGCTAGGTTGCGTCGAGCAGGCGCTGCGGGCCGCCGACCTCGTGCTGCAGGCGAGCGGCTTCGGGCTGGTCGCGCTGGACCTGGGCGATGTGCCGGCGGCGACGGCGCGGCGCGTCCCTCTGACCTCCTGGTTCCGTTTTCGCCGCGCGGTGGAAGAGACCCCGGCGGCGCTGCTGCTGCTGACGCAGGAAGCCCTCACCGGGACCTGCGCCGCGCTGACGCTCCAGCTCGCGGCCACCGCACCCACGGAGTCGCCGGGGCTGCCGGCGCACGCGCGGCTGCTGGGCGGATTCTCCGTCGCGGTCGAGGTGGCGCGCTCTGCCTCGGCGCGGCGTCCGGGGAGCGGAATGAAGGCGGCCTTCGCAACCGACTTATGACCCGGTTCCTTCCATGTTCTTCGCCGCCATCTACGTCCCCGACTTTCTGGTGGAAGCCGTGGTGCGCGCCGAGCCGGGGTTGCGCAGATCCATGGTGGCAATCGTGGAGGGGACTCCGCCGCTGGTGAAAGTTGTGGCGGCGAACTGGAAGGCGCGCGCCGCCGGGATCGAGGCTGGGATGTCGAAGCTCGAAGCGGAACCGATGCCGGGACTGGCGCTGCGGCCGCGCTCGCCGGCGTTCGAAGCCGCGGCGCATGTGGCGCTGCTGGAATGCGCACAGGCCTTCTCACCGCGTGTCGAGGAAGCGGCCGCGGACACGCTGCTGCTCGACCTGGCCGGCCTGGAGCCGCTCTTCGGCGCGCCACGGAAGATGGCGCACGAGCTGGCGCGGCGCGCGCGCGAACTGGGGCTCGAAGCCTGCATCGCCGTGGCCTCGAACTCCGACGCCGCCATGCACGCCGCGCGCGGCTTCTCCGGCGTCACTTTCATCCCCGCGGGCCGCGAAGCCGAGCACCTGGGGCCGCTGCCGCTGGAGGTGCTCTTCCTCGACCAGCGCGCAGAAGGGGCGCAGCAGCTTCTCGAAACCTTCGACCGCTGGGGTGTGCGCACCTTCCGCGCCCTGGCGGCGCTGCCCGCCGTCGCGCTCGCGGAGCGCCTGGGAGCGGAGGGACTGCGCCTGCAGACGCTGGCGCGGGGCGCGGCGTCGCGTCCGCTGGTCCCGGCGGAGGCGCCGCTGCAGTTTGAGGAAGTTCTGGAGCTCGAGCATCCCGTGGCGCTGCTGGAACCGCTGGCCTTTCTTCTGAACCGGATGCTGGAGCGGCTCTGCGCGCGCTTGGCGGCGCGCGCGCTGGCCACAAACGAGCTGACGCTCACCTGCGCGCTGGATGCGATTTCAGATTGCAGAATGCAGATTGCAGAATTGCCCGGCCGTCATCCTCAAGATTCTGCAATCTGCATTCTGCAATCTGCAATCCACCGGCGCACTCTTCGCTTCCCTCTCCCCACTAGGGACGCCAAGACGCTGCTGAAGCTGCTGCAGCTCGACTTGGAGGCGCATCCCCCGGGCGCGCCGGTGGTGAAGATCTCGCTGGCCGCCGCGCCGGCGCGTCCGCGTCCACCGCAGGGCGGATTGTTCGCCCCGCTCTCGCCGCCGCCGGAAAAGCTGGAGCTCACCCTGGCGCGCCTGGCGGGCGTGGTGGGGGAGGGGAACCTGGGCTCGGCGGAGCTTCGGGACACGCATCGCCCGGACGCCTTTCGCATGAGGAAGTTCGGGGATGTAACTAAAAATTCAAAATGCAAAATGCAAAATGCAAAACAACTGGCGCTGCGCCGCTTCCGTCCGCCGCGCCGCGCCCGGGTGGAGCTGCGCGCCGGGCGCCCGGCCGAGGTCCGCTTCGGCCTGGTGCGCGGCGCGGTGGTGGAGCTGGCCGGACCCTGGCGCACCTCCGGCGAGTGGTGGACGGGCGAGGGCTGGGCGCGCGACGAGTGGGACGTGGCCCTAGCGCTCCAGCCCGCCAGGAGCACCGCACCCGTCATCCTGTGCCGAATCTACCGCGATCTGGAGAGCGGGGCATGGTTCGTGGAGGGAAGCTATGACTGAGGGGATTTTGCCATTGAGCGATTGAGTCATTGACTCATTAAAAAACCAAACCGGTAAAGGGCAATGGGTAAATGACTCAATGACTCAATGACTCAATACATCGAGCTTCACGCTCGCTCCGCTTTCAGCTTTCTGGAGGGCGCTGCCCTGCCGGAGGAGCTGGTGGACGCCTGCGCCGCCGCCGGCATGACGGCCATGGCGCTCGCGGACCGCGACGGCGTCTATGGCGCGCCGCGCTTTCATCTGGCCGCGAAGAAGGCGGGCGTGCGCGCGCACATCGGGAGCGAGGTTACTATCCACGACTTTTCTTCACCGCGGAGGCGCCCTTCGACTTCGCTCAGGGCAGGCTCCGACGCGGAGAGAATTCAACATGCAAAATGCAAAGTGCAAAATCAGGGGCCAGTTCGCCTGCCTCTTCTGGTGGCCACGCGCGAGGGCTACCAAAACCTCTGCCGGCTGATCACGCGCATGAAGCTGCGCGTTCCCAAGCATGGCGAGTGCGCGGCCACGGCGGAGGAGCTGGCCGGGCACGCGCGCGGGCTCATCTGCCTGAGCGGCGGCGGCGACGGCCCGCTGGCGGCGGCGCTCGACCGCGGAGGCCTGGAGGAAGGCCGCCGCTGTTTGCAGGAGCTGGAAGAGATCTTCGGACGCGGCAACCTGTACGTCGAACTGCAGCGCCACTTCGACCGCGGGGAGGAGGCGCGCAACCAGGCCGCGGCGCGACTGGCGCGCGCGCTCCGCCTGCCGCTGCTGGCGACCAACGGCGTGGAGTACGCGGCGTCCGCCCAGCGTCCGCTGCTCGACGTCTTCACCGCCCTTCGCCATCACCGGACGCTGGAGACCGCGGGGCGCCTGCTGGCGCGCAACTCCGAGCGCCATCTGAAGACGCCGGCGGAGATGGCGCGCCTGTTCGCCGATTTGCCGGAAGCCATCGCCAACACCGCGGAGCTCTCCGCGCGGCTCCAGTTCACGCTGGCCGACCTGGGCTACCAGTTCCCGCGCTATCCCGTCCCTGAGGGCGAGACCATGATGTCGTTCCTGCGCCAACGCACGGAGGAGGGCGCGCGGGCGCGCTACCGTCCCTACTCGGGGCGCGCGCGGCGGCAGGTCGAGCGCGAACTGGCGCTGATCGAGAAGCTCGACCTGGCCGGATACTTCCTCATCGTGTGGGACCTCATCTGCTTCTGCCGCGAGCAGGGCATCCTGGTGCAGGGACGCGGCTCGGCGGCCAACAGCGCCGTCTGCTATTCGCTCGGCATCACCGCCGTCGATCCCATCGCCATGGAGCTGCTCTTCGAGCGCTTCCTTTCGGAGGAGCGCGGCGAGTGGCCGGACATCGACCTCGACCTGCCCTCGGGGGAGCAGCGCGAGCGCGTGATCCAGCACGTCTACCGGCGCTACGGCGAGCGGGGCGCGGCCATGACCGCCAACGTCATCACCTACCGCGGACGCTCGGCGGCGCGCGAGGTGGGCAAGGCGCTGGGCTTCGACCCGGAGACGCTCGCCCGGCTCTCGCGCCTGGCCGGCGCCTGGGAGTTCCGCGATCCCGCCGACACCGCCGAACGCCGCTTCCGCGACGCCGGGCTCGACCTGGGGCATCCCCACATCCGCCGCTTCTTCGAGCTCTACCGCGCGGTGCAGGACCGCCCGCGGCATCTGGGCCAGCACTCCGGCGGCATGGTCATCTGCCAGGGCGCGTTGGACTCGGTGGCGCCGCTCGAGCCCGCCGCCATGCCCGGCCGCGTGGTGGTGCAGTGGGACAAGGAAGACTGCGCCGACCTGGGCATCATCAAGGTGGATCTGCTCGGCCTGGGCATGATGGCGGCGCTGGAAGAATCGCTCGCGCTCATCCGCCGGGATTACGGCGAGGAGGTGGACCTGGCCCACCTGCCGCCGGACGATCCCCAGGTCTATGCCGCGCTGCAAGAGGCGGACACCGTGGGCATGTTCCAGATCGAGAGCCGGGCGCAGATGTCGTCGCTGCCGCGGCTGCGTCCCAAAAAGTTTTACGACCTGGTGGTGCAGGTGGCCATCATCCGCCCGGGACCCATCGTGGGGCGCATGGTGCATCCTTATATAAGGAGGCGGCAGGGGCGCGAGCCGGTGGTCTATCCCCATGCGTCGCTGGAGCCGGTGCTGGCGCGCACGCTGGGGGTCCCGCTCTTTCAGGAACAACTGCTGCGCATGGCCATGATCGCCGCGGGCTTCAGCGGTGGCGAGGCCGAGGAGCTGCGCCGCGCTCTGGGCTGCAAGCGTTCGCAGGCGCGCATGCGCGAGATCGAAGCCAAGCTGCGCCGCGGCATGGAGCGCAACGGCATCCCGGCGGCGGCGCAGGAACAGATCGTGCAGTCCATCTCCTCCTTCGCCCTCTACGGATTCCCGGAATCGCACGCCGCCAGCTTTGCCCTGCTGGCCTACGCCAGCGCCTACCTGAAGTGCCACTACCCCGCCGCCTTCACCGCCGCCCTGCTCAACCACCAGCCCATGGGTTTCTACCATCCGGCCACGCTGGTGAAAGACGCGCAGCGGCACGGGCTGCGCGTGCTGCCGGTGAACGGGACGCGGTCGGAGTGGAAGTGCACTCTGGAAGCCGATACCGTAATTCAAAATGCAAAATGCAAAATGCAAAGACCGATTCTTGCCCTGCGCCTGGGACTTTGCTACGTCAACGGCCTGCGGGAGGAGGCGGCGCAGGCGCTGGTGCGCGCGCGGGCCGCCGCGCCCTTCCTTTCCATCGACGACCTGGCGCGGCGCGTCCCCGAACTGCGCAAAGATGAGCTGGAAGCGCTGGCGGAGATCGGGGCGCTGAACTCGGTGGCGGGCGGCGAGTGGCGAGTGGCGAACCAGTTCCCGGTTCTCGGTTCTCAGTTCTCGGAAAACGAGAAACGCAAAACGAGGCAGGAGAAGCCAATCCACCGCCGCGATGCCCTGTGGCAGGTGGCGCGCGCGGTGCGTCCGGCGGGTCCGCTGCTGCGCCATCCATCCGAAGCCGGCGACTCGCAGCTCGGGGCTCAGGACTCGGAGTTCGCCTCGCCGCTCGCGCCCATGAGCGCCGAGGAGCGCCTGGTGGCTGACTTCCGGGGCACGGGGCTGACGGTGGGGCCGCACCCGATGGCCTACGTCCGCGAGCGGCTGAACGAGCTGAGGGTGCGCCGCGCCGGCGAGCTGGCGCATCTGCCGGGAGGCAAGGCGGTGCGGGTGGCGGGATGCGTGATCGCGCGCCAGCGCCCGGGGACGGCGCGGGGCTTCGTCTTCTTGAGCCTCGAGGACGAGACCGGCATCGCCAACGTCATCGTCACCCCGGACGTCTTCGACCGGAACCGCTGGCTGCTTTCGAGCGCGCCCTTTCTTCTGGTGGAGGGCCGGCTGCAGCACCAGGACCACGTGATCTCGGTGAAGGCGGAGCGCATCCAAGCGCTGCAGGTCACCCGCGCCCAGACCCGCTCCCATGACTTCCACTGACCGGAAGGGGAAGGCGCGCAAAAAAAGTTTCCTTTCCCCGCTGAATCCGCCGGAGCGAAGCGTTAGAATCTTCCCTTACGCAGGAGTGACTTCCATGCCTCGTACTCGAACAACGCACAGCGAATCTTCCCAGCCGCCGGCCAAGCGGCCGATGTCCGCGGCCACCGCCTCCGCCAACCT
>Ga0209726_10005551_pt1 | contig 15182 bp, 13 predicted proteins | sample Subgrocontami54m_FD_187453 | JGI IMG/M metagenome (GOLD analysis project Ga0209726, IMG submission 187453) | Subsurface groundwater microbial communities from S. Glens Falls, New York, USA - GMW46 contaminated, 5.4 m (SPAdes) (version 3) | ecosystem: Environmental > Aquatic > Deep subsurface >... | reverse complement strand
GCCGACGTAGTCATCCGAGCCGTAGCCCAGCTTCAGCGCGCCCACGAGCCAGGGCCGGAAGGAATGATCGACCTCCACGCCGAAGTCGCGCGCCAGGACGCCGGATACGCCAGTGTCCGTGCTCTCATAGACCGCGGAATCCGCTGTCAGCTTGACGCTGGTCAGGCGCGTGGCCGACCAGACCAGAGAGGCGTCCGCCACCGCGCCACGCAATTCACGAAGGCGCGGATCGTCATAGGTCCGCGTGAGGTAGCCCAGACTCACGTCGCCGGTGAGCTGGCGCGTCAGCTCGAAGCTCGTCCCGATCCGTGGCGTAAAGCCGCGCGAGTCGCGCTTGAAACCGGAACTGTCGACGGAATTGTCATGCACGCGGCTGTCGGTTTCGACCGCGACAAACGGCTTGATGCCGGGACTGAGTTCATAGCTGCCGCGTAGCTCCAGACCGTATTCATTGAAATTGAGGTCGGCATTGCTGGCGGTCGTGCCGTCGGTGAGTTGTGAATCCCGGTAGCTCGTCCGATCGACGTCAACCTTGCCGCCGATCTCCAGCCGGTTGAAACGGTGCGTGATACCGGCACTCCCGCCGCCACGGGTGTAGATTGTCGGCTTCGCAGCATCCGCCTGAAAGTTCGGGCTGCCGGGCGTGTCGGTGGCAAGCCGAAAACGCTGTTCCAAATCGATATGCGTTTGCCGGGTCCAATCGATGCGCTGGTCGAAGGTCGACTCTAAGGATAGGTTGTTTAATGAGGAGTCGGATCCATAGGCGGTATAGTTCCCGCGCACGTCCGCGCGAAATTCGTGGCGATCCCAATCAGATTGGGCTTTCAATTCGGGCGCCACAATGAACAGCGAAGAACCTTCGCCGTTTCGAACACGATCGGGATTGCTGTCGTAGCCGGCGCTTAGTTCGATAGCAGGGCGCAAGATGAAAGAACCGGCGCGCAGACCGAGCGGTTCATAAGGATCGGTTTCCGGTTCGGGCTTTCGTTTTGGCGGCAGTGTTCCTGTCGCCGCGGGGTCCGCGGACAAAGGCAACGGCGGACTATTGTAGGATGGAGGTTGCGGTGCCTGTACCGGAATCGGAGCGGCGCGACTGATCTCCACGGCAGCGAGCGGCGGCGCGGGAATATCGTAAGGAGTTCGGGCCGGCGTTTTGCCGCGCGGATTGGTTGACACGAAACCGGTATTGCCCGCGCCGAAGCCGGGCGGATTTCCATACACTCGGCTTTTCTGAAGACGCGGCGGGTTGTTCGGATCCCAGTTGCCTTCTGGACTGAAGATGTCCGAAGTCTGCGCGGTTGCCGCAGCGATGCTCAGCACGAAGACCCATGCGGCTGCGCAAGCGCCAAGGCCAAACGCCGGCTTTGGACGTGCGGGACGAAGGCGCGCCACTGAACGACCTCCTGGCTCCGCTTCGCGCGCTGGGCATGCCGCGAAATCGGCGCAAACCGGCAATGGGCGCCGCCGCCTGCGCCGCCCATAGGCCTGGAACCCACCGGCCGGCAGGCTTTGGTTAACGGAGTTAAAACGGTTATGGTTAATGAGACGTTGATGGCGGGGGCCTGATCGCTTCGGACCCTGTTCCGTGCTATCCCTTCCGGGCGAGGAAATTCCAAAAGATCCCTATGGCAAAGTCGAAACCGCTCAGTCACGAGGGCCGCCCAAGCAAGCGCGCCAATACCTTGACCGCCTCGGCCCTGCGGACGCTCGAAGCCGAAGCCGACGGCATCGCTGCCCTGGCGGCGGCGATTGGTGACGGATTGGGCGAGGCTTTCACTGAAGCCGTTGAGCTGATCCGCGGCATCCGCGGAAGGCTGATCGTCAGTGGCATGGGTAAATCCGGGCACGTGGGGCACAAGATCGCCGCCACACTGGCTTCCACCGGAACGCCCTCTTTCTTCGTCCATCCTGCGGAGGCGGGTCATGGCGACCTCGGCATGATCACCAAGGACGACGCCATCATGGCGCTGTCCTGGTCGGGCGAGACGGTAGAATTAAAGAGCCTGATCGATTATTCCCGCCGCTTTCGCATCGGTCTGATCGCGGTCACCGCCAAGGCGAACAGCACGCTCGGCCAGGCGGCGGATGTGGTGCTGACGCTGCCGCAGGCGCGCGAAGCCTGCCCGCACAATCTCGCGCCGACGACATCGTCGTTGATGCAGCTTGTCTTGGGCGACGCACTCGCGGTGGCGCTACTTGAAAGCCGCGGCTTTACGGCGATCGATTTCGGAATCCTGCATCCGGGCGGCCAGCTTGGCGCTCAGCTTAAATTCGTGCGCGACCTCATGCACAAAGGCGCGGCCATTCCGCTGGCGCCACTCGGCTCGCGCATGTCTGACGCTATCATGGAGATGTCGGCCAAAGGTTTTGGCTGTGTCGCCATTATCGATGCGCAGGGACGACTGGCCGGCATCATCACCGACGGTGACATGCGCCGTCACATGAGGCCGAATCTGCTCGATGCGCCTGTCGAGGACGTGATGACCCCAAATCCCAAAACCATCGGCCCGGGTCAACTTGCAAGCGAAGCGCTGGAAGTTCTTAATTCGCTACAGGTCAATACGCTGATCGTGGAGGAAGGCGGCAAGCCCGTAGGCTTCCTCCACTTCCAGGACCTTTTGCGCGCCGGCGTCGCCTAGCGACCGCTACGCGTCCGCGCGTTCAATAAACAAATTGGCGGCTTCCACGCGAGCGATCCGCACTCGCGTTCCCGCAGGGTAATCCGGGCCCGTCACGCGCCATACTGTATCATCGATCCGGACATTGCCGACTCCATTGACCAGCGGCTTATCGAGCGTGAAGACGCGGCCCACATAGCCTTCAGTGCGGCGATTGAGAAATTTTGTCTCCGGTGGATGCTCCACCTTCGGAGCGAAATGCCGCCATGCTGGAATGAGCGCCAAGGCGGTCACCGCAAAGGTAATCATCTGGACTTGCCACGACCAATCGATGACGAGCGAAATGACCCCAACGAGCAAAGCGGCCAGCCCCAGCCACAGCATGAATGCGCCGGGCGCAGTGAGCTCGAGCGCCAGAAAAAGCGCTCCGAGGATGAACCAGTTCCAGATTCCGAGCGCGACGATCTGCGGAATCATGACGCGCTTCCGCCGCTCGCCGGTCCAGAGACAGGGACAGACGGCCGCCGCATGGCGCCATGCCCTGCCGCCGGCGACAGCCCGCCTGCGCCGTCAGTCCCGAAGGTCGCCTTGGCTATTTCGCCGATGCCGGCCAGCGAGCCGAGCACTTGCGTAGCCTCGATCGGGATCATGAGTATTTTCTGATTGGGAGACTCCGCGATCTGCGCGAATGCCTTGAGATATTTCTCCGCGACGAAATAATTGAGAGCGGAGACATCGCCGCGCGCCACCGCCTCGCTCACCATCTCCGTCGCCTTGGCCTCGGCCTGGGCCAGACGTTCGCGGCCTTCGGCGTCGCGGAATGCCGCCTCGCGGCGGCCTTCGGCCTCCAATATCTGTGACTGCTTCGCGCCTTCGGCGCGCAGAATGTCGGATTGGCGCTGCCCTTCCGCCTGAAGAATGTCGGCGCGCTTGACGCGCTCCGCCTTCATCTGCCTGCCCATCGCCTCAACCAGATCGCGCGGCGGAACGATGTCCTTGATCTCGATGCGGTTGACCTTGACGCCCCAGGGCGCGACAGCGGCGTCGACCACGCGCAGCAGCCGCTCATTGATCTCATCGCGATGCGACAGCACCTGATCCAGATCCATTGCGCCCATCACCGAGCGGATATTGGTCATGGTCAGCACGACAATAGCTTGCTGCAGATTGGAAACCTCGTAGCTCGCCCTGGCGGCATCGAACACCTGGAAGAATGCGACGCCATCCACCGTCACCGTCGCGTTGTCCTTGCTGATGACCTCTTGCTGCGGGATGTCGATCACCTGCTCCATCATGTTCACTTTCCGGCCGATGCGGTCGAAAAACGGCACGATGATATTGAGTCCGGGCAGCAGTGTGCGGGTGTAACGGCCAAACCGTTCGACGGTCCAGTGATAACCCTGAGACACCATCTTGGCGCCAGCCAATAGTGTGAGAATTACAAGGACAACAAATACGACCACGAAAACATTGGTGCCGAGCATAAAAACCCCCGATCTTCCTAGCTGGTGTGTTGCCAACACCGGACCTAAAGCTGCCGAAGTGCGTGGCGCGGCACAAGTAAATTCAATTGATGATTGTTGACCTGTCGGTTGGTGAAGCCGATTAGTGATTTATTTCAGGGCAATACGGCCTACAGCCATCCCTGCAATTCGCGCAGTACCAGGTGGCTGATTACGGTCATTCCCAGTTCACTATCGTTCAGGCAGGGAATGACGACAAAATTCTCTCCGCCGGCCTGCTTGAAGATATGGCCGTTCTCGATCGCAATCTCTTCCAGCGTCTCCAGGCAATCGGCGGAGAAGCCGGGCGTCACCACGGCCAGGTTTTTCACGCCTTGCTTGGCAAGATTTCTCAGCGTCGCATCCGTGGCGGGCTTCAGCCACTCGGCGCGGCCGAAGCGCGACTGGAAGGTCAGCATCAGCTTTGACTCGTCGAGACCGAGGCTTTCGCGCATCAGGCGAGTCGTCTCCACGCAATGCTCATAATAAGGATCGCCCTTCGTTACATAGTCCTGCGGTATGCCGTGGAACGACGCAAGAATGACCTCCGGCTGCACGGGAAATTTTGCAAGTTCCGCCGCCATCGAAGAGACCAGCGCTTCGATATAGACCGGATCGTCGTAATAAGGAGGCACGAAACGCACGGCGGGCTGGCGGCGCATTTTTGTCAGCGCGCGGAATACCTCATCGCCGACGCTGGCGGTCGTTGCGGCGGCATATTGCGGATAAAGCGGCAGGATCAGGACGCGCTCGCAGCCTTGCTCCACCATCGCCTTAAGCCGCGAACGGATGGACGGATTGCCGTAGCGCATCGCCCAATCGCAGACGATGCTCGGGTCGATGGCTTGCAGCATGGTTGAAAGTTTTTCCGCCTGGCCGCGGGTGATTGTTTTCAGCGGCGATTCATTTTTCTCCCGATTCCAGATTTTCGCATAGTCGCGGCCTTTGATCTTCGGCCGCAGGGTGAGAATGGCCCCGTTGAGGATGATCTTCCACAGCACGGATTGTGGTTCGATCACGCGCGGATCGGACAGGAATTCTTTCAGATAGCGGCGCATCGGCCAGAAGCCGGTGCCGTCGGGCGTGCCGAGATTGACGAGAAGCACGCCGATGCGAGCGCCCCTCGCGGCGGATTGCCCCGCGCTCTCGCCGCCCGGCACAAGCGCGGGGGTTTCGGATTGGGGCATGGAGCGCTGCATAACGTGCCGCTACTCCGCCGCCTTGAGCAACGAAAACGAACCGGAGCGGAATTGATCGAGCAAGGCTGTCTCATCGGCCTTGGCGGCGGCGAGATGCCGCATCTTGACGTGGCCGAAGCCGCGGATTTTTTCCGGAATAGCGGCGAGCCCGACGGCGAGATGATGATTGGTGGAGTCCAGCTTTTGCAGAATTTCGCCAAGCATGGCCTCATAATCCGCGACCAGCTTGCGCTCGGTGCGCCGCTCGCTTGCGTAGCCGAATGGATCGAAGACGGTGCCGCGCAGAAATTTCAGCTTCGCTACCGCCTTGAAGATTGGCAGCATCCAGGCTCCGAAGGTCAGCTTGCGCGGCAACCCGGTCACACGATCGCGCGGCGCGAACAGCGGCGGGGCGAGATGAAATTCAAAGCGCATGTCGCCCTCGAACTCGGCCTTGACCTGCCGCATGAATGACGCGCCGGCATACAGCCGCGCCACTTCGTATTCGTCCTTATACGCCATCAATTTGAACAGGTAACGCGCGACGGCTTCAGCAAAACCGCATTTGCCGGGTGCGCGCACGGCCTCAGCATTTTTCGCCTGCCCGACCCATCGCGCATAACGCGCGGCATAGGCGGCGTCCTGATAGTCCGTCAGGTATTGCACGCGCCGTGCAACCATTTCTTCAAATGAACTTGAGAGGCGTTGGCTGTCGCTGACCGCATCGTTAGCGGGCATCAATAGTGCCTCAACGGCGGCCTGATCCACGACGGCGGCGCGGCCCCAGCGGAACGCGGCCTGGTTCATGGCGACCGCTTCGCCATTAAGCTCGATCGCTTTCTCGATCGCCTCAGCGGAGAGCGGAATAGTGCCGAGCTGATAGGCGCAGCCGAGCAGGAAAATATTGGCGGCGATGGAATTACCGAACAGCCCGCTCGCTATGCGCGTCGCGTCAATGAAATGGCTGTTCTTCTGGCCAGCAGCTTCGGTGATCGCGCGCTCGATCCGCTTGCCGGGCAGCGTGAAGTCGGCGTCGCGGGTGAAGTTACCGGGCATAAATTCCGCGATATTGACCACCATGCGCGTCGCGCCCGGCTTCACCGCGGCCAGCACCGTCTTGCTGCCGGTGACGGCAATGTCGCCGCCAAGCACAAGGTCTGCGCCGCCGGATGCCACGCGGATGGCGTGGATGTCCTCCGGCCGCGCGGCGATGCGGATATGGCTGTGCACCGGGCCGCCCTTCTGCGCGAGGCCGGACATGTCGATGACGCCCGCGCCTTTGCCGTCGAGATGCGCCGCCATGCCGAGGAGGCCGCCGATGGTGATAACGCCGGTGCCGCCGATGCCCGTGACCAAGATGCCGTAGGGCCGCGCGAGATCGGGCAGCCGCGGCTGCGGCAATGGTGGAAGCGCCCTGCTCTGGGCGACACCTTCGCGATGTTTCGGCTTCGCGCCATGCACCGTGACCAGCGCCGGGCAAAAACCTTTCAGGCAGGAAAAATCCTTGTTGCAGCTCGCCTGATCGATCTTGCGCTTGCGGCCGAATTCCGTATCCAGCGGCTGGATCGACACGCAATTCGATTGCACGCCACAGTCGCCGCAGCCTTCGCAGACAAGCTCATTGATGATGATGCGCCGGTCTGGGTCTTCCATTAAGCCGCGTTTGCGGCGGCGGCGCTTTTCCGCCGCGCAGGTCTGGTCGTAGATCAAGACCGTAACGCCAGGGACAGCGGCAAGCGCGGTCTGCACAGCCATCAACTCGTCACGGTGATGAATAGTGCAGTCCGGTGGCCAGGCTTCGCTCTTTGAATATTTTTCCGGCTCGTCGGTGACGATGACGACGCGAGCGACGCCTTCGGCGGCGACCTGACGCGCCATCATCGGCACGGTGAGAGCGCCATCATTGGCCTGACCGCCGGTCATAGCCACGGCATCGTTGAAAAGTATTTTATAGGTGACGTTCACACCGGACGCGACGGCGGCGCGGACCGCGAGATTTCCCGAGTGATTGTAAGTGCCGTCGCCGATATTCTGAAAGACATGTTCACGCTGCGAGAACGGCGCCTCGCCCATCCAGTTCGCGCCCTCGCCGCCCATCTGGGTAAAGCCGAGCGTGGAGCGATCCATCGACTGCGCCATGTAGTGACAGCCGATGCCCGCATAGGCGCGCATACCTTCAGGAACAACGGTAGAAGTGTTGTGCGGACAGCCGGAGCAGAAATAGGCGCTGCGGCTCGACACACTCTCTGCCTCCGCGAGACGGAGCTGTTGCTCCTTAAGCGCGGCAACGCGCGCGGCCAACTCTTCGTGCGGCGCAACTTTCAGCAACCGCTCGCCGATGCAGATGGCGATAGCGCCGGCATCCAGCGCGCCTTTGGCCGGGAATAACGCCTGGTCCTGCTCGTCCGTCTTGCCGATGACCACCGGCTGGTTGGCGGTGCCGTAGAGAAGTTCGCAAAGCTGTGCCTCGATCAGGGACGCCTTTTCTTCCACAACAATGATGAGATTGAGACCCTGCGCGAAGCCGATGAGATCGCGGCGGTCGAGCGGCCACGCGCAGCCCACTTTGAGAATTCGCAAGCCGAGATCGTTGCACGTCACTTCGTCGAGGCCGAGTTCGTCCAACGCTTGGCGCAGATCGGCATAGCCTTTTCCCACCGTGATGACACCGATCTTCGGCGCGCGGCCGCCCGACGTAATCGTTCTGTTGAGATTATTGGCGCGCAGGAAGGCAAGGATAGCGTCGCGCTTGAAATCGTAGAGCCGCGCCTCCTGCGCCGGCACCGGATCGCGCAGCCGGATGCCGAGCCCACCCGAAGGCATGGCGAAATCCGCCGGCAAGATAAATTTCATGCGGTCGACGCTGCCGTCGATGATGCCGGTCGCCTCAACCGTGTCCTGCACGACTTTGAGCGCGGCCCACGTTCCGGCGAAACGAGACATCGCCCAGCCATAGAGACCGTAATCGACAATTTCCTGAAGGTTGCCCGGCACCAGCACCGGGATCAGCACATCGACAAAACGGAATTCCGACTGATGCGCCGTGGTGGAGGACGACGCGGTGTGATCGTCGCCCGCCACCGCCAACACGCCGCCATGCGGCGAAGTACCGGCGAGATTGGCGTGGCGGAAGACATCGCCCGCGCGATCGACACCGGGACCCTTGCCGTACCACATCCCAAATACGCCATCGTATTTGCCTTCACCGCGCAGTTCCGCCTGCTGCGTTCCCCAGAGCGCGGTGGCGGCGAGGTCTTCGTTGATGCCGGGCTGGAATTTTATATGCGATGCGTCGAGGAATTTCTTGGCGCGCTCGAATTGCTGATCAAGCCCACCCACCGGCGAGCCGCGATAGCCGGTGACGAAACCCGCCGTGCGAAGCCCGGCGCGGCGGTCGCGCTCCTGCTGCATCAGGCACAGCCGCACGAGCGCCTGAAAGCCGGTGACGAAGACGCGGCTTTGGCTCAAATCATATTTGTCGTCGAGCGTGACGTGCCTGAGCGCCATGCGCGCCGGAACCTCCGGGGTTAGTGTGCCGCCATGCCGGGGCAACCGCCAGGGGGTTGATACAGGCCCATGGATGCGGCAGCAATGCGGATCATGACCGCATTTGATCCCGTTACGGCAACTGTCGGCGGCGCGTTGATCGGCCTGTCGGCCGCACTCTTGATGCTGCTGACCGGCCGCATAGCCGGCATTAGCGGCATCCTCGCGGGCTGTCTTTCGCTAGTGGGCGGCGATTGGAAATGGCGGGCCGCCTTTATTCTCGGCCTCGTCATCGCGCCGCTTACGGGCGGCCTCGCCGGCTATTCGCTCGCTGAGCCGCAAATGCCAAAGAGCTGGGCCGTGGTCGTCATCGCCGGGCTGCTCGTGGGTTTCGGAACCCGGCTTGGCGGCGGATGCACCTCCGGTCACGGTATCTGCGGGATGTCGCGCTTTTCGCCACGCTCGCTCACGGCAACGGTGATCTTTTTTATCACCGCCATCGTCGTCGTGCTCATCACGCGCCACGGGCTGGAAGGCTGAACATGATGGTAATCATCGCGAGCTTCGCCTGCGGGCTGATTTTCGGATGGGGACTCTTGATCTCCGGCATGGTGCAGCCGGCCAAGGTTCTCGCCTTTCTCGATATCTTCGGAAATTGGGACCCAAGCCTGGCGTTCACAATGGCCGCAGCACTTGCGGTATCGAGCATCGGATTCGCGCTGACGCGTCGGCGCGAGAAGCCCTTGCTCGCACCGCAGAGCTTCTGGCCGTCCGCTTCGTCCATTGATGCGCCACTGGTGACCGGCGCTATGCTGTTCGGGATCGGCTGGGGGCTTTCGGGGTTGTGCCCAGGGCCCGCGCTGGAAAATCTCACCACGCTGTCGCCGCGCCTGCTGGTCTTTGTCGCGGCCATGATCGTGGGCATGTTCCTGCAAGACCAGTGGCAGCGTCGTAGAGCAGCACAAATACAACGCGAAGCTGACACGGCACTGGCGCCTGCGGACGGATAGACCTGACTAAATTCTTTGTATCGCAGGAGTCGACCGGCTAACTTACCCGTATGAGCACCCACGACCACGATCATCACGGCCACGAGCACGGCTCGGAACTATCCGATATGCAGCTTCGCGTCCGCGCGCTCGAGACCATTCTCACCGAGAAGGGTTATGTCGAGCCCGCAGCGCTCGACGCCATCATCGAGGCTTATGAGACAAGGATCGGGCCGCATCTCGGCGCCGGCGTCGTAGCCAAGGCCTGGGTCGATGCGGAATTCCGTCGCCAGCTTTTCGAGAATGCCACCAAGGCAGTGGCTGGCCTCGGCCATATCGGCCGCAGCGAGCATCTGATCGCGCTGGAGAACACGCCGAAGCTGCATCACGTCGTCGTCTGCACCTTGTGCTCCTGTTATCCCACGACGGTGCTGGGGCTGCCGCCGGTCTGGTACAAATCCCACGCCTATCGCTCGCGCACGGTGGCCGATCCGCGCGGCGTGCTGCGCGACTTCGGCTTGGAGTTGCCGAAGGACACGGAAATTCGGGTGTGGGATTCCACCGCCGAGCTGCGCTACCTCGTGGTGCCGATGCGGCCCAAGGGCACCGAAGGCTGGAGCGAGGAGAAGCTTGCCAGCATCGTCACCCGCGATTGCATGATCGGCACGCGCTTGCCTGATCCCGCGCAAGGAGCCGCGCGATGAACGGCGTGCACGACATGGGCGGCATGGACGGCTTCGGACCGGTGCAGCCGGAAGAGAATGAGCCGGTGTTCCATGAAAAATGGGAAGGCCGCGTGCTCGCCATGAACCGCTCTCTGGGTTTTTCGCGCGCGTGGAACGGCGACATCTCCCGCCATGCAAAAGAAATCCTGCCGCCGCAGGTCTATCTTGAGGGCCCTTATTACCGGCGCTGGGCGCTGGGGCTGGAGCAGATGCTGATGACCCACGGCCTGGTAGACGCCGACGAATTCGCCGCCGGCCATGCGTTGCGGCCGGGCAAGCCGCTAAAGCGCAAGCTGACGAAAGATCAGCTCGAAAATGCCATCTCGCGGGGCTCCTATGAGCGGCCGGCGCAAGCGCCCGCGCTGTTCAAGGCAGGCGACCGCGTGCGCGCGAGAAACATTCACCCGAAAGGCCACACGCGGCTGCCGCGCTATGTGCGCGGGCATGCCGGCGTGATCGAGCGCGCGCACGGCTGCCATGTTTTTCCCGACAGCCATGCGGCGCGGCGCGAGGAAGATCCGCAATGGCTCTATACCGTACGCTTCGAAGGCCGCGAATTGTGGGGCGACAAGGCCGACCCAGGCGTCAAGGTATCGATCGATGCCTGGGAGCCGTATCTGGAGCGGGCGTGATGAGCGCCTCGGAGACGGCGCGGCGCGCGGCGGAAACCTCGCCCGGCATTCCCCGCGACGACGACGGCCCGGTATTCCGCGAGCCATGGGAAGCGCAGGCCTTCGCCATGATGCTCGCGCTGCATGATCGCGGGTTGTTCACCTGGCCGGAATGGTCGGCGGCGCTGGCGGACGAGATCAGACGCGCGCAGGCGGCGGGCGATCCCGACACCGGCGAAACCTATTACCGGCATTGGCTGGCGGCGCTGGAACGGCTGGTCGCGGAAAAGGGCGTGGCGAACCGCGACATGCTCGCGCGTTATCGCGATGCCTGGGACCATGCCGCCGACCGCACGCCGCACGGCAAGCCGATCGAATTGAAGGCAGAGGATTTCGGATAAAATCATCGTCATGGCCGGGCAAAAGGCGCAAAGCGCCGTCTTCGCGCCTGGTGTCCCGGCCATGACGATTTTCTTTAGCTAAGACGTGGATGCACGGCACAGGGCCGGGCATGACGAAAACTAGATGAACATCCGCTCGCTCGCCATGTAGCCGGCGAGCAGCAGTGCCCCGAAAGCGATAATCAGGACAGCGGCGGCGACTTCGATGCCGCGCAGCATAAGCATCCCCCATCCGTCGCCGCTACGCACAATCCGGCCGGCAAAGTCGCGCGCGCCCACGGCAATGGTCGCGATAATCGCCACGGTGATGGCGGTACCGAGGCCCATCAAAAACGTCGCGCCGATACCGGCCCACAAGATTCCTTGCGCCAGCGCAAAAACCAGCACCAGGATCGCCCCCGAGCAAGGACGCAATCCGACGGCGATAATGGCCGACAGCCCGCGCCGCCAACCGCCGGGACCCGCGAGTTGCGCAGGCTCCAGCTCGTGGTGACAAGTCGCGTCATGGTGGTGGTGATCGTGATGATGGTGATGGTCGTGAGAGCCGTGATCGTGATCGTCCTCGCCGCCACGCAGTTCGCTGATGAAGGCGCGGCCTTTTACCCAAAGAAGCCGCGCTCCGACGGCGATGATGAGGGAATAGCTCACGATCTCGATGATGCGCACCGCATCGCCCATCATCTTTGCCGTGGCTTGAAATACCAGCGCCGCGATGCCGACCAGGGCAATCGCGACCAGCGCCTGCAACAGCGCCGAGGCAAAAGACAGCACGACGCCGCGGCGCCAGGTTTCGTTATTGGCGAACAGGTAAGACGAGATCACCGCCTTGCCGTGGCCCGGGCCGGCGGCATGAAAGACGCCGTAAAGAAAAGAGATGCCGAGCAAGCCGGCGACCGCCGTGTTGTCGGTTTTCGCAGCGCGGATGCCGCCGGTGAGCGCCCGATAGAACTCAGCCTGCTTGGCTAAGATCCAGCCCATGATGCCGCTCGGCGGAGGCGGAGGTACGGCGCGCGGGGCACCGAGTGGGCCCATTTGCGCGAAGGCGGCATCAATCGCGCCTTGCAGCAGGAGCATGGCCGCAACAGCAAGAATAATGGCGGCAACGGAAAACGCAGGGTCCCGGCCCGATAGCTTCACGGACATGCCACCGCGATCTTGCTGGCAAAATTGACGCCCCAATTGCCGGACGCCGCAGCGGCATCGCTCAACGCTGGCCCTTGCGTCATGCTCACTCCTTCCGGCTTGTGCAACGACAATTTGCATTGGGCCGGCGCGGAGATGAGCGCCACGGGATCTTTATCGGCGAAAGCGAAATCGATGTAGTAGGTCGGATCGTAGACTTCGACAGTGAGATCCTTGGCCTTCACCGGCGATGCGAACAGCAACGTGAAGTGCAGCGTCAGCAATTCTTTCTTGTATTCCTGCCAATAATCGACCGGCTCGCGAAATTCCAAATCTTTGCCATCGGCTTTGGCGTAGGTGTAGTAATCCGAATCCTTCAGATTGGTGACCACTTCTTTCGTTAATTCCGCCAATTCCTCGCGCGTGAATGCGCCTGCTGTTTTGTGCGGCAGCCCCGTGGTCGCGAAAGCCGAATATCCCTCATCGAAGATCCAGCTCTGACGCACGCCGGTTGCCGAGCCGTCGGCCGCATAGACGATCTGGCTCGTGACCGTCACCCAGACATGCGGATGCGCCAGCGCCGGCACGGTACAGGCCAGGCTCAAGAAAACGGCAGCGAGGAAGCGGGCGATATATTTCATTGAGATAAAATCATACCACGATTGAGATGAATTTGCGGCATCCCGCCAAGGCCGGTTAATGCCACCCAATCTCATTACCGGGCTCCGAATGTTATAGTGTTCCTATGCGTTGCCCACGACGAACGCCGTGGTTAAAGGCGGGCATGGTCGATGATGCCTTTGCCCTTGCCCCTCCCGCCGATTTCGGAGAAATTAGCCGCCACTCTCCCGAGCAAGCCAGGAACCCCCCAGCCATGACCGACGCAAACCGCCGCATCGATTGGCTCCACGTCTCGACCGTGGTGAGCGCGGCCATCCTGATTGGGGCCGAGGTTTTCGGCGCCGCCTTTGCGATGAGCTGGGCTATCTCAACCCTGTTCAACCTGGACCAGATTCTCCGCTACGTTCTCGACGTCCTGCTGTTCGGCTGCGGCGTGGCGGTCATGGTGGCCTTCCTGCGCAGCGCCCAACGGGTCGAACCGTTCGTCGTCGCCAAGTAAGCGCGCGCGGTCGGCGCGCTCCGCCGCTGTCTCTCCTTCAACACAATCGTGAGAGTTTTTTTACTCCTGTGGAGTAAAAGCCTTGCACCTCGCGTTTGAATCGCTTATTTCGCGAGTGCCCAATTTCGCACGTGCCTGTGGCCACGTGTCGATCGGTGGGGTCCGGACAAGAGGCCGGACAGCCGCCTAGGGAAGAGGAAATCTCTTCCTTGCTAGGTGTCCGAGAGGACGCCGATGCGATCGGCAGCCGGAGCGAAACCGGCGCACCCCGCGCTCAACGGGGGACGAGGCTTAAAGCAACGACGGAGCGGGCTTTTTTGGTAATGCCGGCGCGAATGCCGGAGGACTGAAAAGGCTTGTCCTTCTTTGCCGGGCGTGCGGATGGGACCTTCCCATTCCGGACCAAGGCAGCAATCGGATGAAGTTCATCCGGGTTCCGGCGGTTTTCCGCCGTCCCGGGCGGATCGCATCCACGGCTCACCTTGCGGCCTAAGCCGCCGTTGAATGGGAATAACGCCAATGACCGCGCGAATCCGTGAATTTTTGAAAGCCCGCCGCGACGAGGGGCCATGTCTTGTCCTCGATCTCGACGTCGTCCGCGACAACTACGCCAGCTTCTCGAAGGCGCTGCCGGACAGCCGCGTCTTCTACGCGGTCAAGGCCAACCCGGCGCCGGAGATCCTCAAGCTCCTGGTCGAGATGGGCTCCTCCTTCGACGTCGCCTCGGTGAGCGAGACGCAGGACGTGCTGGCCGCGGGTGCCACGCCCGACCGCATCTCCTATGGCAACACCATCAAGAAAGAGAGCGAGATCGCCACCGCCTTCAAGCTTGGCGTGACCATGTTCGCCGTGGATTGCGAGGCGGAGGTCGAGAAGATTGCCCGCGCCGCGCCCGGCAGCAAGGTGATCTGCCGCATCCATTGTGACGGCACCGGCTCGGAATGGCCGCTGTCACGCAAGTTCGGCTGCGAGCCGGAATTCGCCACCGACATCCTGGAACTGGCCCATAAGAGCGGCCTAGTCCCGCACGGCATCTCCTTCCACGTCGGCTCCCAGCAGCACAACGTCGAGGCCTGGGACCGTGCCCTGGCGTCCACGGCTGCGATCTTCCGCTCCTGCGCCGAGCGCGGGATTTTCCTGTCCATGGTCAACCTGGGCGGCGGCTTCCCAGCGAAATACATCCGCAAGACCCCGAAGTTGGAGTCCTACGGCAAGGCCATCTTCCGGGCGCTGCGCCGGCATTTCGGCAACCAGGTGCCGGAAACCATTGTCGAGCCCGGCCGCGGTCTCGTCGGCAACGCCGGCATCATCGAGGCCGAAGTTGTCCTCATTGCCAAGCGCTCACCCGAGGACGACCTGCGCTGGGTCTATCTCGATATCGGCAAGTTCCACGGGCTGGCCGAGACCATCGACGAGTCGATCCGCTACCC
>Ga0209726_10005546_pt1 | contig 15197 bp, 13 predicted proteins | sample Subgrocontami54m_FD_187453 | JGI IMG/M metagenome (GOLD analysis project Ga0209726, IMG submission 187453) | Subsurface groundwater microbial communities from S. Glens Falls, New York, USA - GMW46 contaminated, 5.4 m (SPAdes) (version 3) | ecosystem: Environmental > Aquatic > Deep subsurface >... | reverse complement strand
GAGCCACTCCGTCACGTCGGTGGCATGCGCGACCCGCGGACGGCCGGCGGACACCTGAACAGGCACGGACGGACGGGGTGTCCGAGGCGTCCGTTCGATGTGTCCAGACCGTCTGTCTCCCGCGTCCAGAGGGCGCTCTGGCGGGCGTCCGGGGTGTTCAGGGGCAGGAGACGCGGCGTCGCAGGAACGGCGTGGGCGAGTCTCTGGCGAGGCCTGGAGGGCCATCCCCAAGGCGAGGGACAGGCCGCCGCCTGCCTCGATCATGAGCACCGCGAGCAGCACCAGTAGATCGTTCAGGGGTTCAGGCGTGGCGTTCACCCCGACAGCTTGCAGATACCGCGCAAGTGTTCGGGCATCGCTGTTTGCCTGTTTGGCCGGACCGGTCGCCGCCAGCTCTCCGGACGCGCGCTCGACCTTCGCCTCCAGCTCGGCTCGCCGCTTCGCCCGGCCCAGCTCCGCGGAGAGCCCTGGGGGCGGTGCGCACAGGGTATCGCGTCGGCCGAGCGTGACGACGATGCGGCACACGGGGCGCGCAGCAGTGATGAGGGCCTCCAGCTCGGCCAAGGGCCGTGAGGGCTTCAGACCCTCAAGCTCGGCCCTGGCAGCGTCGTAGGCGGCTTGTGCGCGCTTGCGGGCTTCCGCGGTCGCTGTCTCGGTGGTCGCAGCGTCCGTCCGGCCGCCAGATGCACTGCCGAGGGCGGCCGTTATGCTGTAGCCGCCGGCGAGTAGCAGGGCCACCAAGGCGACCAGGGCGGCCGACCAGCGGCGGGCCTCTAGAGAGCGGATCAGCGCCGGCCAGGACAGGGCGAACACGATAGCGACGGCGCCCGCGACGGCGGCCCAGGTGAGGGAGCTGATGACATCGGAGCCCTTGGCCCAGCCGTAAGTGACGTTGATCGTGCCGGAAGCCGAGACGAAGATGCCCGCCGCCACGAATGCAGCGCGGGCCGGCCACTTGCTGGCCGGTTGTATGGGAAGGCTCATGACGCTTACCGCGGGCGGACGCGGCCAGGTGCAGCAGGCGTCACGCGTGGGCAATTGAGCTTGGGTGACGGGGGATGTAGATCAGGCGCAGCCTGAGTCATGGTCCACTCCATGGCTTGGGTTAGGGCCTCGTTCGGTGTTCCACCACCGGCGAGGTCCGCCTACGCGCGTAGGCACTCCCGACAGTGACTTGATTTGCTTTTCGAGTCCCTAACTCTCATTCGCCCGACCGCCGGTGAGCCGGACTTGGCTTGCTAAGGGCGCGGAGATACGCGGAGATACCAAGTGTCCCGCAGAGAAGCAGGCGCAGCCTCAATCGGCACTTGACTTTTAATCAGGTGGTCGTTGGTTCGATCCCAACCGGGCTCACCAATAATTTCAATTACTTAGATTGGCTTTGCATCGGCTTCACCCCCAAAAAGGTGCAGAAAAGGTGCGTCGTGGAACGGCGGTGTCATCCGGGCTGCTACCGCCCACTTCGAGTGATCGGCGGCAAGGGGGACATGCCCAATGATCCGAGCAACGCTTGTACTTGTCGCTCAGCGTCAGCATCCGCGTCGGGTCCAACCATTACTTCGGTGACCGTTCCTGGATCGAACAATGGCATCGGGATCACGACGTAGCGCTGACCACCAATCGGGCGCAAATGAACTGGCAGCTTCGGGCTCACACGATCATTCAAGGCGATCAGTCGTGTCTCTCTCTCCGGCTCCCATTTGCGCTCCTTTGTCGTGATGCTGTTCCAAAGGACTGGGATGTGCATCTCTGACGCAAGTCTGCGGCAGAACTCAGCAGCTTGTGCACCGCTCGGGATCGTCTCTCGCTGAGCTTCCATAGTGAGGGTGTCGAGCGCATGCTGGATTGGCCGCCGATGTTGCGCTTCGCACCGTGCAGGGTCGTAGACCACTCTGCCCATGAAGTGGTGCTCGTGGGGCGCTGCGTGAGGCTGGTATGTTGGTGTGAATAGTCGCTCAGACAGTCCGATAGCAATCCCGCGCCGGTGATCGCCATATTGCTCCCACTGGTGTGGTTCATCTGCCCGCCCGAAGCTGGCCGAGTAGAACTCAAAGCGTCCCCTGATACCCGCAAGATTACCCGGCTGCACCAAAGGTTCGCAGAACTGTCGAACAAGCCAGTCGGCGGGCTGCGTTCCACTCGCATGGAACATCGCGATCTGGAGTAGTCGGGTGGCGATGCTGAAGCCGTAGGTTAGCTCAGTCGCATCATTCATTTGCTCAATGCTTGTGAACCAGAAGCTTCGGCTTCGCATGATGCCTTCGAACCCGGCCCATGTTGTGTAGTGAAACAAAGGCGAGTTCGGCGCATCACGGGCGTCTGCCTCGTACATGCGCTGTGTGTACGCGTCGCTATAGGATTGAAGCACCTTTTCCAGGTGCTTGCTCAACCGCCTTTGGAACTTCGGCATGATAATTTGATGGCACGTCTGTTGGCCAGCCATCGGTTGACGATGGGTGCGCGGGTTCCCGAGCCGTCAAATACCCAGGTTCTTGGCGATGTCGCTTTGCACATTTGCATCAGCAGCGAACGCTAGGATCATCTTCCGGGTGCACCAATATAGCGGGCGCGTGTGAACGGTGGATGAGAACGCCTCCAGCTCGATCAGCCTGTCTCCGCTCAGCGTCGCGTTGCAGTAGTCCTCTATGACCCGCTCGTTGTCCTGTGGTGACAGGCCCGGAAATACGTGAGCTATCTTCGGCGTGCGATGCCACTTGGCAATGATACCTGACAGATGCGATTTGCCCGTGACGCCACCGGAGTGCACGAGCGGGTTTCGGAACACATCGTAGAGTTCATCAGCGGCGAGCTTTGGCAGCTCGTTCTTGGGTCGATGCTGATCATCTGCAACGGTCACGTGATCCCACGGGAAGAACCTCAACATGCAATCCGTGAACGCAAGACGGTCGCCGCCGCGCTTCTTGTTGACCTTGGGATCGAAGTGCTGAATCGCGGACGCAGCCGCGATAGCAAGCAACGTCATGACGGCGGCCGACGTGCCGAAGTGATTGAATGGCCCGTCGCCGGGATAAGTGGCTGCCAGGAGATGGTGGGCTTGCTCCAAGTGCTGCTCGGTTGCCATCGAAATGGCGGCGTTGACCTTCGTGTCGGGGAGTGGCAACCGAACGTAGGACATCAGGCCGCCCCCTTGCTTCGCCGGACTGCACCCTGAATGTACGCCATCGCAATCCCTTCCGCTTGTTCATCGGTCATCGGTGTGCGAGGCCAGCCGACGGGGCTCGCCTTGAACGGCCAGAGCTGAACAACTCCGGGGACTTGAACACGCTGTCTGTTGATCCCGCCCCGGACAGCAGTGCTAAGAACATGAGAGTAAAGCTGGCCGACGACAAACGTAGTCGTCTGCGTATTGGGCAGGGGAAATCCGTCCTCTGTGTGATTGATACTATTTTCCTCGGACGACACCGGAAGCGTGTTGTGCACGTACACGCGAGGCCAGCTCTGGCGCTCGTAGTAGCCAATCCAAATCTTCCAATCGCTCGGCACAGTCCGGTTGTCCATCAGGTAGCGCCGATGGGCTGTCGTTATTGCGACCTTGCGCGGCGTCCTGCTCTGGTGTTCCGCAACCATCGTGAACATCGCGATCCACGCGGCAAGGGTGGCCTGCGCCTTCTTGTGGAGGCCGATCCGCTCGCCCTTCAGTAAGGGAACGAGGATTGGCTTCGCCTCGCTTTGGAGGACGCTCATCCAGCCATTGTTGCATTCTCGGCAGACGACACGTACGCGTCCGCTCTGGGATGATCCGGATTGCTTCTTGACCTCCTTGACGGTGTGCGTCCGGTAGATTGTCCCGCTGAATCGCTCGTGGTTGACAACACCCTTCGGTAGGTAGGGGTCGAGCCAATCTGCCCACACGTGTTCCTTCGTCACTCCTGGTTTGCCGCAGAAGATGCAGAGCTTTGAAAGCTTCGACACAATCACCCCGTTGCAAATGATTGGCTGCGCCCTGGCCGCACCGCAGTCACATGAACTTGCGCCGTCTGAACGCCTTCACATCCCGAGCTGAGAGATTGAACCACTCGCCGTTGCCGCGCTTGTTAGCGAAGCGGTTGTGCCAGTACGCCTCGATGCCGGGTGGATCGTCGGTTGTGATCGAGTGTACGAGGATCAGCTTCTCCGGCAACTGGATCGCAAGCTCGTACTCGCGTCGCCCGACAGAGCCTGTGTGTCCGATCTTGTAGTACTTGCCCATGCGGGCGAGGTAGACGTAGCCGAAGCGCGTCTCGGCATCTTCCTCGGGCTCTGGCTGCCTAGTTGGCACGGTGTCGGCCAGTGGACGGCAGATGGCTGCCACGTCGTCAAAGCCGGGTGTCGTCAGGCAGTGGTCGAGCACTTCCGAGCGCGATCTCTCTTTGGGCCGAGTTTGGCGAAGACGGAGTGACTGGGAAATGACTTATCGTTGCGTGCCTTCATGCGCAGCTCAGCCTCGACGGGGAAACGTCCAAGCTCTCGTACTAGAAGAGCAATCGCCCGTACGAGTTGACGCTCATCGTAAGGCAACTGAAACGCGTTGGGCGCGAACCCGGCTTCGGCAAGCGCGTCGCCCCACTTGCTCCAATATTTGCCGTACCACGCCGTCTGCTTGATGCCGGTGAGACTTTCGAACTTGGCGCGGCCCAACGCAATCCCGCCGTGCTGTTCGGCAGTGCGCTTGATCTCGGCGAGGATGAGCGTCTTCGTGACCATGATGACGGTGTACCACGCGTGCCACGCATCAGGCCGACTATCGCAACGCAACGCTACAGCGCTGTCGCCACGGTGATCGGCGCACGGTTTTTCGGTGTGATGAAGACGCCCCAGCTCGCCGCGCAGGCGGGTGACGCTGTGGGATCGCCGCCGATGGGCATCCGCCCGTATAGATAGATGATCCACATGGATGCAGCTTCGCCATCTGCACACTTGAAACCGCGATACACGAAGGCTCCACCACCAACATCTCTTTCCACGTACTCGCCGCCTTTGAGCCGCTGCGCGAAGTTAAGGATATTGGCCTCGGTCTCGGCAGTCAGCGGAATCGTTTCTACAAGGTACTCCGGAGTGACGACGCCCCAATGATGGAACGCGAGACCTCGCGCCACCAAGCCGCACCAATTCTGAATCTTGTCGGCGTCCACATATACCGGTATTCGCTCATGAACCTGTCCCGTCTCATCATATAGACGGACAGGAGAGCCAGGGCCGTCGAGGATTTGGCGCAGCACCTTGTTTGCTGGATGCCGAGCCCGCTTCGGCATCAGTTCGTTGCAGGTCTCCCGAGCCTCTGTGTGGTTCGCGCCAAGAGGCATGATCTGCATGAGATAGGTCTCAAGTCTCGACTTCTCACCGTTGCAACTGTCGCACGCCGGTACTTCGGGCAGGTTGGCACGACGCCTTACGAGTAGAAATCCTCTCGCGAACACATGATCGCCCGTGGTGGCGATATTGGGCTCACCGCAGTAGGCGCAAGTCTTACCCTTGAACCTCTTGGTGGTCACAGACGTCTCCGAACTGATTGCGAATCAGGCTCCGCGATCTTATCCAAACCAGCAACGGTGGACTATTCATGGACAGGTCGCCGCATGCAATGCAGATGGAGCGCTCAATGATCATCCGTAACGCCGAAGAGACGAGAAGGCGCTACCAGGAACAGATGGGCGAGGCGCTGGGGAGCGCCTTCTACACCGTCGTGGGGCATGTCCACTACCTACATGCGAAGTGGGGCGACTATATCGCGTTGTTCGACCAGCAGAACCGCGTCGAACTGCTCAACAAGATCGCGCCCGCGTACTTCGCTCGCCTCCAGGAGATGTTCATCGACGACATCTTCCTCCACATCTCGCGACTCACCGACAGGCCGCGCATGGGGAAATACGAACATCTCAACATGAAGCGTCTGATCGAGATGCTTGATGATCCCAGTGTGAAGGATCGCGTTGCGCCGCTACTTGCTGATCTGGAGCACAAGGCGGGAGCCTATCGCGAGTGGCGCAATCGGCGCATTGCCCACACCGAATACGAGCTTGCGACGGGACAATCAACGGACCCTCTGCCGCCGACGACGCGGGCGATGACCAAGGAAGTGATTGACGCAATCTCAGAGATCACGAACGTGATCTGCCAGCACTATTGCGATAGCGACCTGTACTTTCGTTACGATGAAGGTGGTGGTGCGTCCGATCTTCTCTACGTGATGCACGACGGTCTGCTGATGGAGAAGCAGCGAGAGGCCCGTAGGGCGGCGGGGGACTATCGGGTTGAAGATTACGCGCCGGTTGACCTGTGACGAGCATCATCGTTTCCGCTTATAGGAATTGCGCGGCGCTGGCCGATCCGACCACGACTGCGCCTCCACGTTCGCGAACGAATACCTGATGCCCGCCTTCTCTGCCTCCTGATCGGAGCGACGGCGCGAACGTCTCTCGGCCGCGATCATATCTGTCGGTGGCGTACCGACAGAATTTGAGGCCCAGAAGGGCAGCGCAGTAGCCTGGCGGACCCGACCAACCGACGATGACCGCAGCGCGTCGTGGGCGGATCGTTGGCGGTGGCGTGTGGCTGGTGATCGTGGGTCGTCGTCGAAGCCTCTGGCTATCGAGCTTTGTTACTGCCGCCAGAGTTCCGTCTGCCAGCCAGGTATTGCGGATTTCTTAGAGGACTGCCCTGGCCGGTTCGACTTGGACTTCGCCAGTGGTTGTTGCACCGGACGTGGGGTGATTGACGACGTCTCCGGCGATGTAGCTTCGGCACTACCTTCGCCGACAACCACAAACGGAGCCCAATAACTCGGATGCGCTTCGTGTGGCTCCCCCTTGTCGATCAGCGCCAACATGGATCGCCGTAGAGCCTCGGATCGTCCAACCTTCTTGTCGGCGGCCATGGTGCTCAACGCCTTGGTGATCAACTTGACCGTGCTGTCAGAGTAGACCGCCCAATGCGAAACGAGCAGGGCACGGGCTCCGGCGTAGAAGAATGCACGGGCGAGACCTGACAACGCTTCGGCCTTGTCAGAGCCGCCCGCAGCGGTGTTGCAAGCCGACAGGATCACCCAATCAGCGTCGAGCTTGAGACCAGCGATCTCGGATGCCGAAAGGTAGCCGTCATCTTCGGCGGTCGCCTTCTCGGGCGGCGTCAAGATCAATCCTGGCTCGGTGCCGGGTGTCAGCTCACCAGCCAGCACGCCATGCGTGGCAAAGTGGACGATGCGGTAGGCGGCGAGGCTGCCGTTCTCGCTCAGCGATTTGATTTCTCGCTCATTGGCGCGGGCACCAAGCAGGATATCGCCGTAGGCCACGCGAAGATCACGAGCGACCGCGCACAGTTCGTCAGCGGTCTCGGGGAGTGGTATCTGGGAACGGATGTCGGCGACATCCACAAGCCCGCTGCGCTGAGTGATGGACCTCACACCGCCGTGCACACCGAACGGTCCGGCGACACGCTGCCGCGCCGTCTTGGGGCACTCCTGCTTGTCTCGCGCCAGCTTGGCACGTGATCCTTGAGGATCGGAACCGTCGAGCAATGGATTACCGAAGCCAACGAAGGGTTTCGTCGCACGGCTGGTCTTGGCGTGCTGGCGCAGCGCCTTGAGCGAGGAGACGGCGGGCAGCACCGCAATAGTGTTGCTCCTCGACAGCCATTCAGCACGCCGGAAAGCGTCGGTACCCATCAGTTTGGTATCGGACTTCTGGGTAACGAGCACCTGGAAGGGGAGCTGCGTCAGCGGACCGGATGGTACGATGAGCAGGTGCTTGCCGTTGATCAGATCGGCGACCTGGCCGAACAGCGCTTGGTAGAGATCGTGCGCACTAGCGAGATCGAACGGCAAGGGCTCGTTCTCTTTTGGAGCCTTGTCGAGCGATAATTTGAGAAGGTCGGCGCACTTGATTGCGCCGTCACCCCAGGCGGCGGCGTCGAGCCCGCAGCGCAGCGCAGCGACGCGCTCAGTCAACGCTTTGGTGCCGAGTTCCAAGCGCACCCAGCGCATGTCGGTCTTTGTGACCACCCAAAGAAAGCTCTCTTCCGGCATCGGCTGTTGCTCCAATTCCTGGGTGTCTAGAAACAGGAGCAGGGCCTCGTCCTTCGCAAGTTGTGCCTGAATGTCCTCGACCGATGCTGCGCCCGGGTTGACGAGCGCGACATAGTCAGGGAACGCCACCGTCAGCTCTTTATCGATCTTGGCAATCTGCGTATCGATGGCAGCAAGCCGGGCCATATTGGTGGTCTCCGCGGTTGTGTCCCGCTTGTGCGGTGCTTGCGATACCGAAACAATGTGTTTGTGATCACGCTGCTGCCATTCTCCAACCAAGTCCTGTCGTTCGCGGACTAGACGGCTGAGCCGCTGGTCGGTAGTGGCCTTGCGGGCGGCCATCTGGGTCAACGATTGCGCGGCTTCCGAGGCGAAGGCCCATTGCGCCATCTGGAACATCTCGCTGGCCATATCATTTCTTGCGCTTCGACCTTCCGACGCGAGGCGGTAGACCGCCTGTATGAGCCCCTTAAATCGACTGCTTTCGCGTTCAGCCTCACTGCGTCTCTTGCCCGTCAGGGTTTGCCCGACTTCGTCGGTGCCGCGGCGCGTGCGCCGGACAGCCAGGTTCGCACTGCGTCGCCAGAGGTCGGCGGCGCGCGCCCAGTCTCGTTGCACGAAATGCAGCCCTGCTAGGTTGTTGAGCATTGTGCCGATGTCTGGATGGTCCGGCCCGAGCGCCTTCTCGACAATGGTGAGCGCGCGCTTCAGCAACGGTTCGGCCTCGGCCGCTCGACGCTGCGCGAGATAGAGCAAGGACAGATTGTTGAGCCTTAATGCGAGCGCAGGATGATCGGGCCCCACCGTCTTCTCGCCAATGGTGACGGCGCGTATGTAAAGCGGTTCAGCCTCCGAGTAGCGGCCCTGGTCGCGATAGAGCCCGGCCAGATTGCTGAGCGAAGTGCCAACATTCGGGTTGTCTGGCCCCAACGCCCGTTCAAAGATCGCTAGGGCGCGCTGGTACAGTGGCTCGGCGTCAGCCGTTCGACCATGGTTCTCATAGACACTCGCGAGGTTGTTGAGCCTGATAGCGACATTAGGGTGGTCTGGCCCGAGCGCTTTCTCGGCAATGGTGAGCGCGCGCTTCATCAACGGTTCGGCCTCAGCTGCTCGATCCTGCGCGAGATAGAGCGCGCCCAGGTTATCAAGTGCGCCGCCGATATCGACATGGTCGGGGCCCAGCGCCTTTTCCGCAATGGTAAGCGCGCGTTTCATCAGAGGCTCAGCCTCTGCATACCGTCCCTGGTCACGATAGAGGCCAGCCAAGCTGTGGAGTGCTTGCCCGACATCTGGGTGGTCCGGGCCCAACGACTTCTCGCGGATCGTGAGGCTGCGCTGGAAGAGGGGTTGGGCCTCTACGTAACGGCCCTGGGCGCGATAGAGGGCGGCTAGGTGGTTGAGCATGGTGCCGAAATACGGGTGGTCTGGGCCGACCGCGTTCTCGGCAATGGTGAGCGCGCGCTTCATCAACGGTTCGGCGTCTGCGTAACGGGCCTGGAAAAAATAGAGTTGAGCCAGGTTGGCGAGTGAGGCGGCGACATCCCGGTGATCGGGCCCAAGGACCTTCTCGTCGATGGCGAGCACACGCTTGTATAGCGGCTCGGCATCGGCATAGCGGCCCTGGGCGCGGTAGAGGGCACCAAGGTGGTAAAGCACGGTGGCGATGTTCGGGTGGTTTGGCCCCAGTGCCTTCTCGTCGATGGCGAGCGCACGCTTGTATAGCGGCTCGGCCTCCGCATGGCGGCCCTGGGAGCTATAGAGCGCCGCCAAGTTGCTGAGCGAAGCGCTGACATCAGGATGGTTTGGCCCGAGCGCCTTCTCGCGGATAGTAAGGGCGCGCTTCATCAGCGGCTCGGCCTCGGCATAGCGGCCTTGAGCACGATAAAGCTCGGCGAGGTTGTTAAGTGATGTGCCAACATTGGGGTGGTCCGACCCCAAGGCCGTCTCAATGAGCGCTATGCTACGTTGGTGCAGCGGCTCTGCCTCGGCAGTTCGATCCACGCTGGTGTACAGTAAGGCGAGCCAACCCATTCGAGTAGCGGTATCGAGATGGTCCGGACCCCTCTGACTGCGGGTCAGCTCCAGCGCCCTTTCGGCGAGCGGGATTGCTTCCGCATATTTCCCAGCGTCGTAGAGCGCACTAATACGCTGGTTGAGCGCGACCAAGTAATCCGGCTTCTGCTCGTTGGGCGGCACGCCATCGGACCGTGCGCGTGGGGCCGCCCCTGGCGCAAAATCAAAGATGGGCGGACGGTCCGATTGCGCGCGCGCTGATGTGGTTGTCGCGGCTTCGGCGACCAATAGCGCGCCCGCCAGCAATACGCCTTTATGAAAACGGGATTCCCGCATGTCGCCACCCTTCAGCGCCAGCCTATCGCACGCGGGTAAGGCGAACCAGCGGCAGTAACGCGCTGCTGCCCGACCGAAGACAGCCTGAGCACCGTCCGCGATCAGCGATCAGGTGGCAGCGGTCGAGAGCCCGCCGACGTAGTCGGGACGCTACTGTCGAGCGCCCTAGGTCAGCGATCCGCCTGACCAAGGGTCAAACTAGCCGCGGTGGAACTGCTGTTAGATCGCCCAGCTCCTTTGGGCATGCATCCTCCTCTGTCTCGGCAACGCCCCCCATGGGGCATCCGTCTGCGGCAGGCGCTCGCACGCTAGCCCCTCAGTCGCGCCTACCTTGGCCATTCCCCATTAACCCCGGTGGAGTGCATCTAATAACATCCTATATTCCCTATATGGACCGGACGTAATACGGTTGGGGTAACAGTATGGTGCATTTATAGATATCCCCTGGTGCGTTTGAACGCGCGCGTCGAGCCGCAGTCCAATTTCGTGCCATACTTTCGATGCGACAAACCGCCTCGTTTCGCGCCTCGGTCGCTTGATCCCGCGATTGATTGGAATTTTTAAGTAAGTTCGTGCTTCAATCGCCGAAGCAAAACGCAGCCCTCACAAGATACTCTGCGAGACAACTCCAAGAAATGAGGATTACCTATGACAATCTCCCTAAACCCACACTGTGCGGGATCGTGCCGCTACGCCAACGCGGAGGGGCGCCTAGCCCGGAACGCTTCAATTACGCACAGGGTGGCCGGTCATGAGAAAGCCTAGCCTCTCCAAACCAGTCTATTGGCGCGGGCGGCAATGGGCCGTCACGCGCTATGGGGTCGAATGCCTGACCCAGTTCTATGCCATCAGGAAGGATGCCCTATTCAGGTCCGGCGACCCGCTGTCGGAGGAACCCTCCGGTTGGATCGCGCATATGGCACAAAAGCGGTGGGTCGATATCCTCGATTTTCAGGACGCGCTCGCGCATGCGGTTCGTTTGTGGCCCGGTGGCGGGCCGATCAAGGGGAGGGATCGGTGATGACCTCCGATGCCATAGCTGCGCCCGTCGCCACCGGCGACCCCATTCAACATCCTATAAGAAGTTCATTAGAAGTTGAAACGGGTCAGCCGAGCCTCACCTCACGCACCATCGCCGCACTTCGGGAGCGGTTCGCCGCCTTTGGTCATTGCCCCTCGCAGGATCACTGGGAGGGACTCATAGAGATCGCCCAGATAATCGAGGCCCAAGCGCGGGGCACCGCCCCAGCGGAGTTTTTCTACTCCGCGCTGCCCACCGGCATGGGGAAGACCTCGGTGGTGGTCGAGTCCGTGCGCCATCTCCTTGCGGACCCAGCTTACTCGGAAGTCGGCGTAGTCATCTTCGTGAACCAACTCGATCAGATCAAGCGGCTCATCGAGGAGATCGGCCTGGAGCGGCACCAGTTCGCAGTTGAGACCGGGAAGGACAACGTCGAGCTAAATGCACTGGGCAGAGGAAAGTGGACGCAGTCCGGGAAGTGGAAATCCGAGCACCAGGAGGCGCAGGTCCTCTTCACGACGCAGCAGAAGCTCATGCAGGTGCTCAAATTTCAGAAAGACTTCGAGAGCTTTTGGCAGTTCCGCGGCCAGCCGCGGCGGGTCCGCGTCTGGGATGAAGCCATCCTGCCCGCCGATCCCATCGTGATCCCGACACAGGAGATCGTTGCGTTCGCTGAGCTGCTGACGAGCCACGGTCAACCCGGAGCGGCAGCCACGTTGCGGCAGTGGGCGGAGACGATAGGTGACAGTGCGATCACCGCGGTCCCTTGGTTCTTGCTGGATCTCACCTGGAAGGGCCTCGACGATCCGCTGCTCACTGAAGGGACGACCGGGACCAAGCTCGTGTGTCAGCAAGGTTGCGCTGTTCGCGTGCATCGGGATGTCACGGACGCCGGCGGCCGGACGACGATCAGTTATCGCGAGTCATTGCCGCTGAACTTCGCGCCGTTGCTAATCCTGGATGCGAGCGGGTCGCTTCGCCTGACCTACAAAGCGTGGGCAGAAGGACGCGGCGGTCTGGTGCAGCTGCGCTCACCGGGAAAGACTTACCGTAACCTGACGATCTACCACTGGGACCACCCCGCCGGGAAGGCAGCGTACCGGGCGAACGACACGCAGAGGGACCTTGCCCAAGCCGTCGCGAAGGCATTCTCCGAGGTCCCCGCCAATGAACAGTTGCTCGTAATCGTCCGCCTGCATGAGAAGCCTTACGCCGATCTTCAGAAGAGAATACTGGACGCCATCAAAGCCTCGGGCGGTGACGCTGAGCGGGTCCGGTTTCTGACCTGGGGGCGCCACACCGCGAGCAACGCCTATGCGGACATCAGGCATGTGATCGTGGTCGGCCTGTTGCAGTACAGCGCAGCGGCCAATGAAGCTCACTGGCGGGCCGCCGCGAAGACACCCGCGGAGACCGATGTCAGCGGAGACCAGCTTGAGGCGCTGCGGCTGGGCGAAATCGCGCATCACCTTTTCCAGGGCGTCGGCCGCGGAGCGGTTAGAAAGTCGGTCGGCGGCGACGTGCCGATGGGCTGCAAGCTATGGTGCATCTTCTCGACAGCCGGGAAGATGGGGATACCCCGGGGATTGCTGCGCACTGTCTTTCCCGAGGCGCAGGTCAAATCCTGGGAGCCCTTCGGCGTTCAGCTGCGGACCAGCAAGCTCAAGACCGACAACCGTCCCTCATTCGTCGAGATGCTCCTGCGCCGCATGGGCAACGGCGAGAAGGCGAGCTTCGAGCTGCGTGATCTAGAGGACGCATTCAGCCGGCAAATGGCTCGTCGGTTCCTAAATGACCCCGAAGTCAGCAGGGCGCTGGAGAGCCGCGGTATCGTGATCGAGGCCCAAGAGCTGCCTGAACGTAGGCGCGGCGGGAGGGTTATGGTCTACACTCTTCGCAGACGGCCTCCGGCCCAACCCGCCTCAACATCCTATAAGAGTACATATGATCCTGAAATGGGTCGCAATTTCAGAGGGACTCCTAACCAGCTGCTCCCTGCGCCTTGAACCGCCGTCTCACCTGCGGCAGCCTGCCGCACTCGGGCCCGCGCGCCCTTTCGGGCGATTGCGCCGCGGGATCAGTGGGTTGGGGGATGAATTGTTGACTTTCATAGTCAGGAAATAGCAATCCCCGAGACTGGCGGGGCCACCCCAGGCCCGGCGGGGGACCGCCGTCACCGGGCGCCCGCGGTTCGTGCGTCTTGGTATCCTAACGGCGACCTTGGACCCTCAGGTTACAGTTCTTCTCAATGCTCACACGCTCAAGCGCTTCAAACTCGCCTTTGAGTCTGGCCAGCTCGGCCGCAGTCTGACCGTCGCCTTTGATGAAGAATGCGGCGGGCCAGAACAGCACGATCGTGGCTCCCGTCACCCATGCATCGCTTGTTCGATTGCTGTCCTGAACGCCAGACACTTCCGAAGCGCGACGAGAAACACGCTCCATCTCGCCGCCGATCTGCTGGCAGGTGAGATGCTGATATTGCAGCGGCGAGATGTAAGCTGGTTTGATCGCCTCGGATGATGATGCGCAAGCAGCAAGCAACATCGCCGCGGCTATGCTCCCCCCACCTACTCGCATGGCCCGCCTCCCCACCACCCCTAACCGAAAGAGATTAGGACTGCCGACAGTCAGCATCAATCGGAAAGAGCAGATCGCGGAGGTATAGGGTGCCTGGGTGTGGTACTGAGGCCCCACGCCCACCGTATGGAGCCGCCGGCTCCGTGGCCGCCCTGTGCAGCATTGAGGCGCACGCGTTGGGCCGAAGGCTGCGCCGCACTTACATCCGGTCCTTGAACCTCCTTGATCTTGCGCAGCCGCCAGTTGCTGATGAAGGTCGGCGCCGTTCCGAACACGACTAGGGCGTGTGCCACGACGCCGATGCCCCACCCGAGGAACGGCCACTGAACCCACCACACCTCGGGCGTGGCTATCCAGTTGATGCTCACCACGCAACGCCTTCAGCCAGCGGGTTTTCCAAACCGGATTTCGCCAGGCGCCGTTCAGGATTTGGAAGCAAATCGTGTTACACTTCTTGAGAAGTACAACGAGAAAGCTCAAAAACCCTAGGCGGAATGGGCACAACTATGACTAAGAAGAGAACGGCCGCATTGGCCTATTTGCGCACCAGCTCGCCCACAAACGTGGGCCCTGACAAGGACAGCGACAAGCGCCAGCGCGAGTCCATCCAAGCCTATGCGAAGCGCGCCGGCTTCGAGATCGTCGCGGAGTTCTATGACGCTGCGGTGCGCGGCGCCGATGCGGTTGAAACGCGGCCAGGCTTCGCGGCCATGTTGGAACACATCGCCGGCAACGGCGTGCGCACCATCATCGTGGAGACGGCAAATCGCTTCGCCCGCGATCTCATCGTGCAAGAGACCGGGCATCGCATGCTGAAGGCGCAAGGTATCGAGATCATCGCTGCCGACAGCCCATCCACCTTCATCGATGATGGGCCAACGTCGCGGCTCGTCCGCCAGGTCCTCGGCGCCGTGGCGGAGTTCGACAAGGCCATGACGGTCGCCAAGCTCCGTGGTGCCCGAGAGCGCAAGCGCCGCGTATATGGCTGGTGCGAGGGCGGCGCGCCCCTGCACGAGCGCTACCCGGAGGCCGTGAGGCTGGCGAAGCGGCTGCACCGGGCAAATCCAGTGACGGGCAAACACCGATCCCTGCGCAAGATTTCCGCGGAACTCGCCGCCGCGGGCCACATGATGGTGCGGAAATACCGAGGCACCCAATCTCCGCGACCGTTCAACCCAGCGACGATCAAATCCATGGTCGAGGGGCCGATGCCGGCGCCGCCAACCTCTT
>Ga0209726_10005544_pt1 | contig 15201 bp, 13 predicted proteins | sample Subgrocontami54m_FD_187453 | JGI IMG/M metagenome (GOLD analysis project Ga0209726, IMG submission 187453) | Subsurface groundwater microbial communities from S. Glens Falls, New York, USA - GMW46 contaminated, 5.4 m (SPAdes) (version 3) | ecosystem: Environmental > Aquatic > Deep subsurface >... | reverse complement strand
TGACCAGCGCTCGGCCAATGGCGAGCTGCTGCTGCTGACCGCCGGAAAGGTCGCCGCCGCGGCGGCCCAGCATGTCCCGCAGCACGGGAAAGAGCGAAAAAACGTCCTCGGGGATTTTGCGCTCCCCGCGCGGCAACGGCGCAAAGCCGGTCTGGAGATTTTCCTCCACCGTCAGCAGGGCAAAAATCTCCCGGCCCTGCGGCACATAGCCAATGCCGCGGCGCGCGCGCTCATACGGCTTCAGCGCCGTGATGTCGGCGCCGTCAAAGGTGATGCTCCCGCGGCTCACAGCCTGCTGCCCGACCAGCGCCCGCAGCAGGCTGGTCTTGCCCACACCATTGCGGCCCAGCACGCAGGTAACCTTGCCGGGCTCCGCCTTGAGCGACACCGCGCGCAACGCCTGCGCCGCGCCGTAGTGGAGATCGATGGCATTGACGTCGAGCATGCCTCTCACCTCCCGAGATAAACTTCCACGACGCGGTCGTTGGCCGAGACCTCGTCGATCGTGCCTTCGGCGATAACCGCGCCTTCATGCAGCACCGTCACCTTCACGCCGAGTTCGCGCACGAAGGCCATGTCGTGTTCGACCACAACCACCGTCCGGTCGCGGTTTATTTCCTTCAGCAGCTCGGCGGTCTGGCGCGTTTCCGCGTCGGTCATGCCCGCGACCGGCTCATCAACCAATAACAGTTTCGGCTCCTGCGCCAGCAGCATGCCGATCTCCAGCCATTGCTTCTGCCCATGCGAGAGACTGCCGGCCGGCCGGTGGCGCAAGTGGCGCAGCCGGATGGTGTCAAGCAGGCTGTCGATGCGTTGCGCCTGGGCGGCGGTGTCGCGCCACCACAGCGTCGCGCGCACCCGGCGATCATCGCTCAGCGCCAGCAATAGATTGTCCTCGACCGTATGCATTTCAAACACGGTCGGCTTCTGGAATTTCCGGCCGATGCCGAGCGCGGCGATCTCGGCCTCGTCAAGCCGCGTGAGATCGATGGCGCCGCCGTCAAAATAGACATCGCCTGCATTGGGCCGGGTCTTTCCCGTGATCACGTCCATCATGGTGGTCTTGCCCGCGCCGTTCGGGCCGATGATCGCGCGCATTTCTCCCCGCTCCACCGCCAGCGACAACTCGTTCAGCGCCTTGAAACCGTCGAACGAGATTGAAACGCCGTCGAGATAAAGCATCGCTGACGTTGTGTGGGCTTGTGTCATCGACGGCCTCATTCCGCAGGAGCCGGCGCGGCAGCGCGGACCTCGTCGCCGTTTGCCGGTGTCCCCACCCGCCATCCGCTTATGACGTACTGAATGGTTCCGACAATGCCGCGCGGCAGTAGCAAGGTCACGCCGACGAAAAGGCCGCCCAGCAGGAACAGCCAATAGGGCGCGAGAAATCCCGTGGTGAAGGTGGTTTTCGCATAGTTGACCAGCACGGCGCCGATGACCGCACCGGTCAGCGTTCCGCGCCCCCCGACCGCCACCCAGATCACCGCTTCGATGGAATTGGCAGGAGCGAACTCGCTGGGATTGATGATGCCCACTTGCGGGACGTAGAGGGCACCCGCAACTCCTGCCATGCAAGCCGACAGGGTGAAAACGAACAGCTTGTAGGATTCCACACGATAGCCGAGAAAACGCGCGCGCGATTCGGCGTCGCGAATAGCGACGAGTACCTTGCCGAATTTCGACGTGATGACGGCGCGGCAAATGAAGAAACCGAGCGCCAGCGCCGCGCATGAGATCGCAAACAGCGCCGCGCGGGTTCCGGGCGCCTGGATGTTGAAGCCGAGAATATCCTTGAAATCGGTCAACCCATTATTTCCGCCAAAGCCGAAATTGTTGCGGAAGAATCCGAGCATCAGCGCATAGGTCATCGCCTGCGTGATGATCGAGAGATAGACGCCGGTCACGCGGCTACGAAATGCGAACCAGCCGAAGACAAAGGCGAGCGCCCCCGGCACCAGCACGATCATGATGGCGGCATAGGCGAAGTGCTGGAATCCGTACCAATAAATCGGCAGTTCCGGCCAATTCAGGAACACCATGAAATCCGGCAGCACGGGATCGGCATAGACCCCGCGCGTGCCGATCTGCCGCATGAGATACATGCCCATGGCATAACCGCCGAGCGCGAAGAAGGCGCCGTGACCGAGCGAGAGAATGCCGCAATAGCCCCAGATCAGGTCGATGGAGAGTGCGAGCAACGCATAGCAAACGTATTTGCCGAACAGGGAAATAAGATAGGTCGGCACATGCAGCGCCGACGACGGTGGAAACGCCAGATTAAAAATCGGCAGGAGAATACCGATCATGACGACCGCGACCATGAAACACATGGCGCTGCGGTCGAGCGAGCGGTTGACGAGCGAAGCGATCATGCTTCCACCGCCCGGCCTTTGAGCGCGAACAGCCCGCGCGGGCGCTTCTGGATGAAAAGAATAATGAGAACGAGAATGGCGATTTTTCCAAGCACCGCGCCGGCATAGGGCTCAAGGAATTTGTTGGCGATGCCGAGCGTGAAGGCGCCGACCAGCGTGCCCCACAGATTTCCCACGCCGCCGAATACCACCACCATGAAACTGTCGATGATATAGCCCTGCCCGAGGTTTGGGCTGACATTGTCGATCTGCGACAAGGCCACTCCGGCGATACCCGCGATGCCCGAGCCAAGTCCGAAGGTCAGCGCATCGATGCGGGCGGTGCGAATTCCCATGGCCGCCGCCATGGCGCGGTTCTGTGTCACGGCGCGCATTTCCAGCCCCAGGCGGGTATAGCGCAGCATTGCGAGCAGCGCGGCAAAAACAGCAAGCGTGAAGCAGACGATCCACAACCGGTTATAGGTGATGGTGATTTGTCCTACTTCAAAGGCGCCGCTCATCCAGGATGGCGCGCCCACTTCACGATTGGTCGGGCCGAATGTCGTGCGCACCGCTTGCTGCAAGATCAGCGACAGGCCCCAGGTTGCAAGCAGCGTCTCCAACGGCCGGCCATAGAGGAAACGGATGATGCCGCGCTCGATCAGCACCCCGACGCCGCCCGCGGCCAAAAAGGCAAGCGGAACGGCAATGACGAGCGAATAATCGAAGAGCGCAGGACTATTGGCGCGGATTACGTCCTGCACGATGAAGGTCGTGTAGGCCCCAAGCATCACCATCTCGCCATGCGCCATGTTGATGACACCCATCACGCCGAAGGTGATGGCAAGACCGATGGCGGCCAAAAGCAACACCGAGCCGAGTGAGAGCCCGTACCAAGCGTTCTGCACCCCCGCCCAAGCGGCGAGATCGTTCTCGATCGACGTGATCGCCGCTTGTGCTGCGCTGACGACGGCAGGAGAAGAATCCGGCGGCAATGCAGATAGCACCGCCACGACATCGCGGCCGCCGCGCTCGCGAATAACACTAACCGCTTCCAGCTTGGCGGCTTCGCTGGCGGCGGGCATTGTAAGGACGATAGCGGCCCGCGCCTGTGTCAACGCGCGCTTAATATTCGCGTCCGTTTCCTTCGCCAGCGCCGCTTCGACCGCCGGCAACACATTCGCCTCGCGCGATTTGAACACCGCCTGCGCCGCCTCATATCGTTGACCTGCATCGGACGAGAGCAAGGTAATGCTGCCAAGCGCCGCATCGACTGCGCGGCGCAGGCGGTTGTTGAGGCGTACAGGCGCAAGATCGTCCGGCTGGTCGCTTGTGCGAGTGCCCGTTGCGGCATCGGCAAGACCGGCGGATTCTTGAACAAAGACCTTTTTGGTTTTCGCGCTGAAAAGCAGGCGCCCATCCTGCAATGCGCCGATGATGTGCGGGGCTTGCACATCTCCACTGGCGGCCACCGCTTCGATGGCCGATTCGGTATCGGTGAAAGAGTCGGCAGTGAATCCAGTAAGCGCCTGTTCCAAAGCCGCCGCCTGCGCCGTCGCCGTCCAGCATAGGCAGAGCGCCAGAAAAACCGCGATCAGGCCGCCGTAACGTGTGCGCATTTTAGTCCCCGGCAGGACGGAGGCGGCGACCGCGCCGCCTCCGCTCATCGTCACAGAATGCGGTCAGCTACGAGCCTTGACCAAGGCACTTGTTCATCTTGGTGTTGTAGTTTCCGCATTTCAGCTTGACCCAATCGGCGACCAGGTCTCTGGAGCCTTCAAGCTCCTTCGACCAGGCATCTCCCGCCACCAGGCCTGGCGTCTTCCACACCACGTTGAATTGCCCGTCACCCTTTATCTCACCGATGAAGACCGGCTTGGTGATGTGATGGTTGGGCAACATGGTCGATACTCCGCCGGTGAGATTGGGCGCTTCGGTGCCGGGCAGCGCGTCGATCACCTTGTTGGGATCGGTGGTGCCGGCTTTCTCGACCGCCTTAACCCACATGGCGAAGCCGATCACGTGCGCTTCCATCGGGTCGTTGGTCACGCGCTTGGGATTTTTCGTGTACGCCTTCCACTTGGCGATAAACTCTTTGTTCGCCGGCGTGTCGATCGACTGGAAGTAGTTCCAGGCGGCGAGATGGCCAAGGAGCGGCTTGGTGTCGATGCCGGCAAGCTCTTCTTCGCCCACCGAGAAAGCCACCACCGGGATGTCCGTCGCCTTGACGCCCTGGTTGCCGAGTTCCTTGTAGAACGGCACGTTGGCGTCGCCATTGATGGTCGAAACAACCGCCGTCTTTTTGCCCGCCGAGCCGAACTTCTTGATGTCGGCAACGATGGTCTGCCAATCGGAATGGCCGAACGGTGTGTAGTTGATCATGATATCCTCGGGCTTCACGCCTTTTGCCTTGAGATAGGCTTCGAGGATCTTGTTGGTGGTGCGGGGATAGACATAGTCCGTGCCCGCGAGCACCCAGCGCTGTACTTTCTCTTCCTTCATCAGGTAGTCGACGGCGGGAATCGCCTGCTGATTAGGCGCGGCGCCGGTATAAAACACGTTCTTTTCGCTCTCCTCGCCCTCGTATTGCACCGGATAGAAGAGGATGCTGTTTAGCTCCTTGAACACCGGGAGCACGGACTTGCGCGAGACGGAAGTCCAGCAGCCGAAAACCGCCGCAACCTTGTCCTTGGTGATCAGTTCGCGGGCTTTTTCGGCAAATAGCGGCCAGTTCGAAGCCGGGTCGACAACGACGGCCTCAAGCTTCTTGCCGAGCAGGCCGCCTTTCTTGTTCTGCTCGTCGATAAGGAACAGCATCGTGTCCTTCAGCGTCGTCTCGCTGATGGCCATGGTGCCCGAAAGCGAATGCAGAACCCCGACCTTGATCGTTTCCTGAGCCGCGGCCGGCTGCGCGGCCGTGGCTACGAGTGATAGCCCCGCGATGGCAGTAAGCCAGCGCCGGGTAATCGGCCGCCTGGCGGCCGTACGGATAGAAGTGAGCATCTAAACCCCCTGCTCTGTGACGCGCGCATGAGCCCCGGCGGTCTCCACGCGCGACAACTGCTTCGCAAGGGTTGTGCCAAGCAGGATGTTTCAGTAATGCATTGTATTAACTGGTAGTTTCCTGGTCGAGTGGGTGGGATGCTTATAAGTAGTGCTGCCTAAAAAAACGCCATATGCTCTTTTAGGTTCAACCCGATGGCATCGCCCCCTGCGTTTGCGGATCGTATTCGAGAAGCGCAAGCAGCCCCGCCAATAGCTGCTGAGGACGCGGCGGGCAGCCGCGGATGTGGAGATCGACGGGCACGACATTCTTCACGCCGCCGACCACCGCATAGCTTTCCGAGAAAATTCCTCCGTCAACCGCGCAATCTCCAACTGCGACCACCCACTTCGGTCCGGGCGTCGCGTTATAGGTGCGCTCCAGCGCCTCGCGCATGTTCTTGGTGACCGGGCCGGTGACCAGCAGCACATCCGCATGCCGCGGCGAAGCGACGAAGCGTAGGCCGAAGCGTTCGAGATCGTAGAACGCATTATTGAGCGCATGAATTTCCAGTTCGCAGCCGTTGCACGACCCTGCATCGACCTCGCGGATCGACAGGCTGCGGCCAAGCCGGCGACGCGCCGCCAGATCAACGCGGGTGGCAAGTTCGTCAAGCGCGGCCTCGTCCACGGCAGGCGCCGGTTCGGTCAGCGGAGACTTCACCAGACTTTGGAGGAGAATGCGTCGCATCGCGGTCCTAGAGATCGTGTCCGGAATAGGAACAGTTGAATGACTTGTTGCACAGTGGGAAGTCGGCAACGATGTTGCCCTCGATCGCGGATTCCAGCAGCGGCCACTGGAACCACGACGGATCGCGCAGGTGGCAACGCTTGATCTGTCCCTCCTCGATCCGTAGCCACACCAGCACATCACCGCGGAAACCTTCTACGAGCCCCAGGCCCTCACCAGTCTGCATGGGCACTCCGGGAAGCGGCGTTGCAGTGGGGCCATCAGGCAAACGCGACAGGATTTGATCTATGAGCGAAAGACTTTGCTTGACCTCGTGGATTCTCACCCAGACGCGCGCATTGACATCGCCGGCTTGCTGCACCGGAACCTCGAAGTCGAGTTCATTATAAGGCGCATAACCAGGTAGCTTGCGCGCGTCGAAGGCGCGGCCGCTGCCGCGTCCGACAAAACCGCCAGCCCCGAACTGCCGCGCTAGAGCCGGAGTGAGGATCCCGGTGGACACGGTGCGATCTTGCAGTGATGCCGTGTTGTCGTAGAGTTCGATGAGCCTTGGAAACAATTGCCGTACTTCCTGGAGCAATGACCGCACGTACGCGACGGTGTCAGGAGTTAGGTCGTGGGTGACGCCGCCGGGAACAACGCGGTCCATCATCAGCCGATGGCCGAAGCAGGCGTCGGCGGCTCGCAATGTGCGCTCGCGCAGAATTCCGCATTGCGCATGCATGATGGAGAATGATGCGTCATTGCAGATGGCGCCGATATCGCCGAAATGATTGGCGAGACGTTCAAGCTCCGCCATCAGCGCGCGCAAATAGAGAGCGCGGCGCGGTACTTCGATGCTAAGTGCTGCTTCGACTGCCTGGGCGAAAGCAAGGGCATAAGCAACGGTGCTGTCCCCCGAGGTGCGACCCGCCAGGCTCACCGCCTTGTCGAGTGTCGCCCCCGACATCAAGGATTCGATGCCCTTATGGACGTAGCCAAGACGCTGCTCCAGCCGCACAACTGTCTCGCCGCTGGCGGTGAAGCGAAAATGCCCGGGCTCAATGATGCCTGCATGCACAGGGCCGACCGGAATCTGATGCAGGTTTTCGCCTTCCGACGGTAAGAAAGTGTAGGGCGCACGTCCGAGCGCAGTCTTCGGGGCCATCCCGAGCGGATGCTGCACGCCCCAAGAGCCGAGATCGAACCACGGCCGCGTATCGGGCAAGCCCACCGGCTCAAGCCCGTAAAGATCCCGCAGCGCGCGTTCGAGCCGCATGGCCGGCGAATGCAAAGCGGCAACCGAAGGAAAGATTCCGTTCGGGCATTCAATAGTGAGCACGGCAATCTCGCTTGCCGCTTCACCCAGCACCGCCATATGCGCCGCGCCGGCGTCGCCCCAAAGGCCAAGCAAGGTCCAGTGCCCGGCCGACAATTGACCGGCGGCGGTATGCCAGCCGTCTTCGCCCACCACCAGGCGCGGCCACGGCGAATGCCCGCCAACTTTCTGTCCCCGGATGGTGTCGGTCAGCGCCATGAGCTATCCCAATATCTTCGCCACATGTTGAAACCAGGCGACGACTGGCGGCGGAAGATAAATGCCCGCACAGAATACTAGCGCGAGGTGCGCGAACATCGGCACATAGGACGCCTTCGCCTCCGCGCTCGCGCCGCGCGGCTCCCCGAAGGCTATGGTGTTGAGCCGCAGGAACAGCGCACCAACGCCGACCAGGATGCCGAACACCAGCGGGAGGGCGAGCCAGGGCTCGCGCGCGAAGGTGGAACTGACCACCAGGAACTCGCTCATGAAGATTCCGAGTGGCGGAAAGCCGGCTATAGCAACCACGCCGAGGACAAGGCCCCAACCCAGCACCGGATTTGTTTCCGTGAGACCGCCCATGTCGGCGATTTTCTGCGTACCCTTGACCTGAGCAATGTGACCAACCGCGAAGAAGATTGCCGACTTGGTCAGCGAATGCATGGTCATGTGCAGCAGCCCCGCGAAGTTGGCGAGCGGTCCGCCCATGCCGAAGGCAAACGCGATGATGCCCATATGCTCGATCGAGGAATAGGCGAACATACGCTTGATGTCGCGCCGGCGGTACAACATGAAGCTCGCGAAGATGAGCGAGATCAGTCCCATGGTTACCAGCAGCGGGCCGGGCGCCACCGCGGCCGAATTCACTGCCAGCAGCATCTTGAAGCGCAGCAGCGCGTAGAGAGCGACGTTGAGAAGAAGCCCTGACAACACCGCGGAAATCGGAGTCGGGCCTTCGGCATGCGCGTCGGGCAGCCAAGCATGCAGCGGCGCCAGGCCAACCTTTGTGCCATAGCCAAGCAGCAGGAAGACAAAGGCAAGGTTGAGCAGCGCAGGATCGAAGGACGCCGCCCGCGTGACCAGCACGGTCCAGACCATGGCGTCGATGCCTTCCCCGATCACCGGCCGCGCCGCCATGTAAACGAGGATCGTGCCGAACAGCGCGAGTGCGATGCCGACGCTGCCCAGGATGAAATATTTCCACGCCGCCTCCAGCGCCGCATGCGTGCGATAGATTCCGACCATGAGAACGGTGGTGAGAGTAGCCAGTTCGATCGCCACCCACATCAGGCCGATGTTGTTGGCGAGCAACGCCAGATTCATGGCGAACATCAGTATCTGGTACATCGCATGATAGAAGCGCAGGAACGTCGGCGTCAGCCGGCCGATCTCTAATTCGTGACTGATATAGGTCGCGCTGAATACGCTGGTGGTAAAGCCGACGAAGGTGGTCAGCACGATGAAGACATTGTTGAGGTCGTCGACCAGCAGATAACGGCCGGGTTCGGGCCGGCTGAAGAACAGCGAGAGTGCAGCGAGAAATGTCAGCAACGTGGCTAGCACGTTGAGCCGCGCCGTCAGGCGGTAGTCCGACAGCAACGCGAGCAACATCGCCGCCACCGCCGGGATGACAAGAACAGCCATGACTGCGTCGAAGGAAGCTGTCATTGCCGCTCCCCTCGGAAGCGGTCGAGCACTTCCAAATCCACGGTATCGAAGCGCTCACGGATGCGAAAAAGAAATATGCCGATGACGATGAAGGCGATGAGGATTGAAAATGCGACGCTGATCTCCACGACCAATGGCATGCCCTTGGCGCCGGTTGCAGCAAGCACCAGGCCATTCTCCAACGACATGAAGCCGACCACCTGACTAACTGCGTTGCGCCGCGTCACCATCATGAGCAAGCCGAGCAACACGACTGAGAGCGCGAAGGCTAGATCCTCACGCGCCAGCGGATCGGCATCGGCGGTCACCCGGAGCATTACCACCATGGAAAGTGCGACCAGACCTATCCCGAGCAGCATCGCCGGGCCTACGCCCAGGACCTTTTCGATCTCGCGATGGATGCCAAGCCGCACGATGATCCGATGCAGCACGATAGGAATGACAATTGCCTTGAACACGAGCGCGATGCCGGCGGTAACATAAAGATGCGGCGCGTCCTGGACATAGGCCTGCCAGGCGACCGACAGCGTCAGCACCAGTGCATGCAGCGCAAACATGTTGAGTAGCGCGGTGAGGCGGTCCTGGTAGAGCTGCAGGAAGCTCACCAGCACAAGCGACCCAGCGAGCAGATGCGCGATATCGAAAGTAAGGCCGCGCATGTCAGAGGTTCCTTGACACGAATAAGAGCAGCGTCGCCAGCAGACCGAGCATGAGCGCGGCGCCCAAGAACTCGGGCACGCGGAACACCCGCATCTTGGCGATCGAGATCTCGAACAACGCCAGCAAAAAACCACCGGCCGCGAGTTTTCCGATATAGGCGGCGGCGCCGATCGCCAGCGCTTGCGGAACGGCGCCAGGCGCCGCCGTGCCCCAGGGAGCGAAAAGACAGGCGATCAACGAGATATAAAGCAGAAGCTTGAGCGAGGCCGAAAGATCGATCAACGCGAGGTGACGGCCGGAATATTCCAGCACCATCGCCTCGTGCACCATGGTGAGTTCGAGATGCGTTGCCGGGTTGTCGACCGGGATACGCGCGTTCTCGGCAATCGCCACCATGATCAAGGCAATTAAAGCCAGCCCGAGCGATACCCGCAACCCTACTGCCGGCGAAACCATGTAGCCAGCCATGGTCGAGAGTTGCGTTGAGCCTGCGATCAACGCGAGCGTAAACACGATCATCAGCATCGCCGGCTCGGCAAGCGAAGCGATCATGACCTCGCGGCTTGAGCCGATGCCGCCGAAGCTCGTACCCACATCGAGTCCGGCGAGAGCGAGAAAGAAGCGCGCGCTGCCCAACAGCGCGATGATCGCGATGAGATCCGCCGACCAGCTGAACAAAAGGCCGGTGCGGAAGGTCGGCACGAGTGAACACGCGACCCAGGTTGCGGCAAAGATAAGGTAGGGAATGACCCGGAAAAGCCACGAGGCATTTTCCGCCAACACTACTTCCTTGCGCAATAAGCGGATCAGATCGCGATAGGGCTGAATCAAGGGTGGACCTTGCCGGCGCAGAAGCCGCGCTTTCACCTTGCGCACGAAGCCGATGAGCAGCGGCGCCAGCAGCAGCACCAGCAGCATCTGCGCACCCTGGACAGTGAGGTCGAGGATCACGGCCATATCGCAAGCACCAGGAGCAAGATGACAAGGGCGGCAAAGACAAGGCTGAGGAACTGTCGGATGGTCAGGAATTGCAGACGGTTGAGGCGGTCGGCAGAAAACATCACGCCGCCGGCCACGGGAGCGTAAAGCCAGTCCCAAATGAGGTCGCGCAATTCGGCCGTAAGTCGCGCCGGACGCAAATCTCCTGGCGGCGGAATTTCCACTTGCTCCCGCGCGGCAAACACGACTGCACCAAAGACACGGCGGATGGGCTGAGAAAAACTATCGGCGGTGTATTGCGTGACGGGGCTAGCATCGGGATAGCCGCAGTCCCACGCCGGACCGCGACGCAGCTTGTCCGAAGCCAATCGATGAATGGCAAAGGCGGCGATCATGCCGGAACTGACGATGAATAGGAACACAAGCAGTCCGTTGTAGGAGCTGCGGCCCTGCGCAATCGGCACAATGGAGAGCCACTCAATGCCGGACTGAAACGGCATGCGGGCACCGACCAGGCTTTGCGCAACGGGCGCCAATGCGTCGATGAAAAAGCCCGGCATGATTCCGGCGACGAGACAAAGCGCGGCGAAGACATACATCGCCGTCAGCGAAAATTGATCAACCTCCTGCGCGCGTTCAGCCGTCGGCGTGCGCGGCCGACCGAGAAAAGTGACGCCATAAGCCTTCACAAAGCAGGCGGCGGCAAGCGCGGCGGACAGCGCCAGCAGCGCGCCGACCGCCGGCACCAAAAACTTCAGACCCCAAGAGGGTATTTGCGGGCTGAGCAAAATCGCCTGAAACGTGAGCCATTCGGAAACGAAACCGTTGAGCGGCGGCAACGCCGAGATCGCGGCACAGCCGACAAGGAACACAAAGGCCGTCTGCGGCATGCGATGAATGAGCCCACCGAGGCGCTCCATGTCGCGTTCTCCGGTCGCGTTGAGCACCGCGCCGACCCCAAAGAACAGCAGACTCTTAAAGATTGAATGGTTGAACACATGCAGCAGCCCGGCAGTCAGCGCAAGGGCAGCGGCGAATTCCATGCCGTGCCCCTTGAATGCGAGCGCGAGGCCAAGTCCGATGAAGATAATGCCGATGTTTTCCACCGTGGAATAGGCAAGCAGGCGCTTCAGATCGCGCTGCATCAACGCATAGAGCAAGCCCATCACGGCCGTCGTGCCGCCGAGCGCGAGCACGACCATGCTCCACCACCATTCCGGCGGTCCGAGCAGATCGAACACGATGCGCACGAAACCGTAAACCGCGACCTTGGTCATGACTCCACTCATCAGCGCCGAGACGTGACTAGGCGCCGCAGGATGCGCGAGTGGGAGCCACACATGCAGTGGCACTAGGCCGGCTTTCGATCCCGCTCCGATCAATGCAAGGATAAGGACCAATGCCGCAAGTCCAGCGGAAGGATGCGCGGCGCGAATGGTGGCAAAAGCATAGCCGCCATCAGCGCCCGCCAGAATGCCAAAAGCCAGCAGCAGCGCCAGCGTACCAAAACTTGCCATGATGAGATAAACATAACCCGCATACGCATTGTCGCGTTCGCGGTGGCGCGCCATGACGAGAGCCCAAGAGGATAGCGACATGAATTCCCACGACACCAGAAACGTGAAGGCATCATCGGCCAGCACGACAAGGCTCATGCCCGCGAGAAATGCCGGATAGAACGGCAGCACGCGAACGGGCGCGTGCTCCTTCCGGCCATAGCCGAACGCGAACAGGCTTGCTCCCGCGGCGCCGAGATTGATCACGGCGAGAAAAAACGCCGACAGCACATCGAGACGGAAATGCGCGCCGAGCCAGGGCAAGCCGAGCGGAAGCACCGCGACGGATGGCACGCCGGAAGGCTGGGTCAGCACGGTAAGCGCAATAATCAGGAGCGCAAGTGAAGCGGCCAAGCTCGCGCCATAAACGATGGGACGGGCCAGTGGAAAATTACTCATCGCGATCGCGACGGGTGCGGTCGCGATAAGTGCGGCGATACACATGATTGCCAGGAGAGCCATCAATGAACCCATTTCACGGCGCGCACCCAGGTCTCAGGACAATTCTGTCCCAATCAAACGAAGTCTCTTTTATGCTTTCAAACGCACGCCTCGCCCCCTACCCTGGCTTGCTTGTCCCTCACCGATCAGCTCAATGCCGGAAGCGGTGAGTGCATTGACGAGCTTCACCAGTGAATCGACATTGCCCCGGATGACTCCGTCGCTCGATTCCATCCGTTGAATCGTCGGCAGCGAGAGACTTGAGCGCTGTGCGAGCTCGCGCTGGTCGATAGCGAGCAGCGCCCTTGCCGCCCGCATTTGAGCGCTTGTGATCATGTATCAGATATCAGAATCGATGTGTTTGACGTTGTTATTGCCGCATATCCTACGGAGAGCAGCATTTCAATACAAATCCTCCAGCATGAACAGCCATCACCTGACGGAACATTCGGCCGCGCCCTGAACAGGTCAGGAGACATGAGTGGCCGCTCCTCATCTCTGGCCGAACGTCCTCTATTTCGTGCCGTAAGGGGGCAAGTCGATCGACACTCTATATTACGGCACTGCCAATCATCATGAGGCAGGTCACCAACCCCAACACCGGCACAAAGAGAGGCACCGTGACGATATCGCGGCGCGGCGCGGCGCCATCCCAGCGAATCTTGAGCAGTGCAATATTGACCGAGGCAAACACGACCAGCGTTGCCAATGATGTGAATTCCGCGAGCCGCTCAAAAGGCGCCAGCAAAGCGAACACAAGCGCCAACGCCACGATGCCGGTCGTTGCAAGCAGCGGAGTTGCCGTTGCCCGGCTTACTCGGCCAAGCGCGCGTGGCAGGTCTCCCTGACGCGCCATGCCGTAAACAACGCGGATCGCCATGGTCATTTGCGCAATGATCGTGTTGAGCGTCGCGATGATAGCAATACCGCTGATAATCGCCGGACTCACACCAGCCACTTCACGAAACACAAGACTCAAGGGGGCGCTGCTCGCTGCAAGCCGCTCAACCGGCACGGCCGTAACGGCAATTGCCGCAATGACGACATACAGCAAGGTCGTGATGACAAGCGTCAGCGCCATCGCGATCGGCACATTTCGCTCCGGCGCGTGCGCCTCTTCCACCATATTGGTGAGATCCTCGAAACCGGTAAAAGCGAAGAAAGCAAGCAGGCTCGCGAAAGCGATGCCGAGCCACAAGCTGAAATCAAGCGGCGGCACCGTGAACAGCGCCGCACCGATTGGCAGATCGGCATGCGCTGCTGCAACGATAATCACAGCCAGCCCACCAAGTTCAACAATTGTGAATAGACTTGCCAACAAAACGGATTCGAGGATGCCCCAAGCCGAGACAAGGCCGAGCCCTACAATCAAGATTGCTACGACAAGCGGCTGCGGCAGATCGGTGAACTGCGCTATGTAGCCGGCAGCACCGAGCGCGACCGTTGAAGAGGCGATGACCGCGGCGCCAATCATCACGAGGCCGGTGGCGGTGGAAAGCCAGCGCCCACGAAACGCCGCCTTCACATAAGCAGCCTCGCCGGCGGCAACCGGAAAGCGCGTACACAATTCAGCGTACGATCCAACCGTCAATCCCATCACGATGGCGGCAAAAACGAAAGCAAGCGGCGCAAAAGTTTTAGCGTGGCCCGCAATTGCGCCGATCAACACATAGATGCCGGCGCCAACTGTAACGCCAGTGCCATAGAGCACCAGCAGCGGCAAATTTAAACGGCGACGCAGCGCGACATTTTCTTCATCTGTATTCAGGTTCATGCGGCAATGCCGGCCCAAATAAAAACTGGATACCAACGATCATGAGCCTCCACGATTCAGATATGTTCGACGGAGGTCACCTGAAACGTGTGCAGGGCGCCCTCTTCGTGGATAGAGACATATTCGCCTACCATGAAACGCTCGTCGCCGAAGCGGTATCCGGTTTCATCTTGCTCATCCCCTTGGACGTCATAGGTGAAGGCCCAAGTATTGCCTTTCCTGACTAGATGACCCACCTCCTCGTCTTCACCGGGACGGAATCGCACCACCCGGCAAGCGTCTTGGTGGCGCTTCCAGAGTTCAGAATCGATACGGCCTTCGGCATCAAGCGGCGCGACTAGCCGATAGCCGTGCTGACGGCTACCTTTAGGATGGCCGGCCTCGCGCGCCAGCTCAAGCCGGATCAACCGGAATTGACGTGGAAGAACCACTTTCATCGCCTTGCTCCTGGGGCTTGTGAACAAGCCATGAACTCCTCGCAGATTGGCATTTGCGTGCTAAATTAGCGAGGCGCATCAGACTTTGCCTTGATACAAGTCAATCGTTTCGGCCTACAGCGATCTTATCAGCATTCGGACATTCTTTACGCCACTGACAAAGGTTAAAGAAGCCGTCTCCGTCTTATAATGAGCGGATTGCTGAACCAAGAATCGGCGTTACGTCGATGGCGTTAGTCTCGTGCAGAACCGTGTTGCACGTCACAACGCGCGCGCCCGCTTGCGTAAGAAGCTTGTCAGCCTGCTCGGCAAAGAGCCCATGCACGGCAATGCAGACCGGCTCCC
>Ga0209726_10005537_pt1 | contig 15211 bp, 15 predicted proteins | sample Subgrocontami54m_FD_187453 | JGI IMG/M metagenome (GOLD analysis project Ga0209726, IMG submission 187453) | Subsurface groundwater microbial communities from S. Glens Falls, New York, USA - GMW46 contaminated, 5.4 m (SPAdes) (version 3) | ecosystem: Environmental > Aquatic > Deep subsurface >... | reverse complement strand
GAACCGCCAGAATGCCTTCACCCTGGGCACGGCCGCCACCGAGATCTACGTCATGCACGGCGAGACCGCGGCGGTGGCAAGCTACTCCCGCCGCGCGATCAAGGACAAGGATTCGGGCAAGCCGCTGGAGCCGCTGGCGCAGAAAATGAACGAAATGGCGCAGAAGTATTACGACACCTCGCGTCCGGCGTACTGCGCGCGTTATGGTTTCGTCGACGAGATCGTGAACCTGTCTGCGCTGCGCGGCTACCTCAAGGCGTTTGCCGGCGCGGTGTACCAGAACCCGAAGTCGATCTGCCCGCGCCACCAGATGCTGTTGCCGAGGATCATCAAGGGCTGAGCGCGGTTCCGGCGCGCGCCGGAGAACTTGCCAAGTTTGAACAGACGATAGGCCTGGAAGCCAGTCGGCGCCTGACTCTTGGCAATATCAATGTTGATAAATGTGGCCGCCTTGCACCGGTTCGATAGGTGCGGATGCGCGGCGGTACCGTGCTATGCGGCTTCCGGCACCGCCCGCTTGATCTTCTGCAGCGGGCGCGATTTATTGCTCTGCCAAAGATCGTAATCGATCTGCATCCGCAGCCACGATTCAGCACTGCCGCCGTTCTCCGGCCCGAGCCATGCCTCGATACGCCGCGCCAGATCGACTGAGATACCGGCCCGCTCGTTGAGTACGCGGGACAAGGCCACGCGCGACACGCCGAGTTGCCGCGCCGCCTCGGTCACCGTCAGTCCCAGTGCCGGCAGCACATCCTCGCGCAGAATCGATGCCGGGTGTGGCGGGTTATACATCTTTGCCATGGCAATACCTCTCAGTGATAGTCCTCGTAATCCACCAGAATCGCGTCTTCGCCTTCGAATTCGAACGTCATTCGCCAGTTGCCATTCACCCACATTAAGTGTCTCCCCTATAGATACACATTGCAAGCTTTGCCCGATGACCCGAATACGCACTCCGGGCGCCGCGTTGTAATACGATTCGCACTTGTTCCGTAGCTCTATTAGCGAGAACACCATGCTGCGAGCATGCAAGTGAACGAGAAAGAGGCACGGCGCATGCTCGACCCAAAGCACCCGACCAAGGTCCCGACGCTCGAACGGGCACTCGCCGTGCTCGGCCGGCGCGCGGAGATTGAAGTAAACTGAATTCCACGCGGCGGCGCCGTGCCGTTCGCCCAAGGGCGCCGGCGTCCACATCGTCTGATCACACAGGAGAAACCATGTCGAAAACCGTGCTCATCACCGGCGCCGGAAGCGGTTTCGGCTACCACGCCGCCATTCAACTCGCCGGGCGCGGCCACCGCGTCATCGCCACCGTCGAGACCGATAGTCAGGCCGCCGGGCTCTCGGCCTCCCACCCGGAGTTGACGGTCGCCAAGCTCGACATCACGAATCCGGACGATGTGGCCACGGTCGATCAGTGGGACCTCGACGTGCTCATCGCCAATGCCGGCCGCGGCCAGACCGGGCCGCTCGCCGTCATTCCCCTGGCTCGCCTGCGCGCGGTGTTCGAGGTCAACGTCTTCGGCACCTTCGCCATTGCCCAGCGTGCAGCGGCGGCGATGAAGCGCAAGCGCGCCGGCCGGATCCTGATCGTATCGTCGATCGCCGGCGTTCGGGCCGGCATCGGCTCCGGGCCGTATGCGATGACCAAGCACGCGCTGCAGGCGATGGGTGGCGTGCTGCGCAATGAGTTGGCACCGTTCGGCATCGACGTCGCGCTCATCAATCCGGGCCCGTATGCCACCGGCTTCAACGACCGCATGGCCAATGATCCGGGCGACTGGTTCGATCGCAACACCGCCGACCCCGAAGACGTGGCGATCATGGACTCGCTCGTGCAGCGCATCACCGTCGGCCAACTCGACCCCGCAGACGTCGTCAAGCGCTACGTCGAGTTGGTCGAAGCCGACAAAACCGAGCTGGTCAACTTCATCCCCAAAGACATCCTCGAACGGCTGAGCAAGCCCAAGGCCAGCTGAGCGCGCTCCTCGAACTGTCTGCAATCGGCCGCGCTGGCGCGCGGTTGCACGCAGACAGTACGGCAAAGGGGTCGGGCTGGCTTGGGAATTCGCATGTAGGCTGAGCGGTCGGTACGGGGCTGGAATTGCCTGGTGCCATATGGTGGAGTCGGTCGGCAGTTGGTGCATAGTTGAACTGCTCGATACGTCCGTTCGTCGGCCTGAGCGGCCGGTCGAAATTTACGGACGAAGCACTCTGAACAATCGGTCGGAATTTCTGCTTCCGTAACAGATGGAATGCCGCCCATGACCTAGAGTCGAAGATCCTGCATGCGGTCGGGGTTCCTAAAACAGCCCTTCACTCTCAACATCTACAAGCGCAACTCTTTGTGCTGAACGTATATCTGCGGTCAAGCGCGCTTAAGCTCGACCACTGCGAGAACATCTGGATTGACGGTTCTGCGTGCGATATGGAGCAGGTGTTGGTGGTGCGTAAACACAATAACCTGGCCGGATACGGAAAACTCCTCCAACGCCTTGAAAACGCAGCCAGCGCGGACATCGTCCGACGTGATGAGCACATCGTCCAGAATGACGGGTAGATCCACGCCGCGTTCGCGCTGTAGTTCCAGAGCGGCCAGTCGGAGCGCAAGGTACAGCTGATCTCTCGTCCCCTCGCTCATTGCGTCAACCAAGACCGTCACACCGTCCGGACGCTTGGCAGCGATGGCCGGGGTGGCGTTCGAGTCATCACTGAACAACCCATCGAACTCGCCTCCGGTGATCGTGGCAAAGTACTGCGACGCCGCTTTGAGCATCGGCGCCTGAGATTTCTCTTTGAATCGGCGGACAGCTTCCTGTAGCAATGCGTAGGCGAGTCGGGATCTGATCTGCAGTGGCAATGTATGTCGCACCGTTGCGGCCGCTCTGGCCATGGCGTCTGCCGCCGCCGCGGCGGCATCTGATGAATCGATGTCTTCCAGTTCACGACGAGCGGCTTCCGCGTTGACCCTGGCGCTCTCGAGCCGATTGGTAAGCTCGCCTAGCTGGTGCTCGAGTCGGGACTCTTCGATACGCAAGGCGTCATGGTCGCGGCCACCGAGTAATTCCATCAGTTCATCGACGGTTCGGCGCGATGCCTTGGCCAATTGCTCAGCTGCGCCACCGGCGTCGCGCATTGCCTGGCGTTTGCGGCTAGAGCTTTCCTCCGCCTCCGGCAGCTGGGATGCCTCCGCGACTCCCGCAGCCGCACAAAGGCGCTTGATCGTTGCTTCGTGACGGACGGCTTTGGCGCGATTTTCTGCGAGACTCCTCTCCGCATTGGCTAGGTTCAGAGTGGCTAAATTCAACTTGCGCTGTTGCTCCTGAGCATCCTCAAGTCTAGCGGCCCAGAGTTCCGCCGCCAGATTGATGTCTGACGTCGGTTGCTCCGAGAGGGCTATGGCGATGCTGTTCGCGGTTTCTTGATGCACCGACAACGCCCCAGCGTGCGCGGATCGCCGTGCCTCGGCCTCTGATATCAACATGTTGGCCGCAACAAGCTCGTCGAACTCTGCCATCCGAGCCTTGGCCATCGCAACGGTTGCTCCGTGGCCAAGCAGTATTGTAGTCAGATGCCCGGCAAACGCTTCTCTGGCGTTGCCAACGGTCTCAGCGAGTTCGGCATCCCTGGTCTTGTGCCGCGTCTCCTGCTTTTGGAACTCCAACTCTTGGCCAGCAGCGGTGCTGCGCGCTTCCTTGAGCGTTCCGATCTGGATCTTCGCGTCTTCCGCAATTGCCACCAGTGTTCCTAGCGCCGCGTCATCCTCGACGGTCGCGAGTCCCAGACGCTGGATGGCGTGCCGCAGCTTGGCGGCGAGAGAGTTTTCAAGATGCTGCGCCTGAGCAAGCTCATCGCGCTTAGTCTGGAGCACGTCCAGTTGGGACAGAGTCTTGTCGAGCCGAGCCTGCCAATCACGCAATTCGGCGGGAGGCATCAGAGGAATGCCAGCCGTAGTCAGCGTTTGTTTCCAGTTATTGTCAAACTCAAGCATCTGCGCGTCGATCAACTGGATTTCGTCCGTGCGTAGGCGTAGGTCACGTTCTAGGCCGGCGAGCAGTTGCCTCGCGGCTTCGAGACTGGAGACTCGCCCCGTGTCGCGGGCGACGTCGTCGATGACGTTGTCGGCCGCGACAACCGCCTGCTCGTACACCTCTGGTAGCGCCTGCCCCTGAGTAAAGCTCGCTACGTCTGGGTTACTTCGGTCGATGTAGGTCGCTCGTACCAGCGTCCAGCCCTGTTGCCGATGGACGCGAGCTTGACGAACGTCATCATGCGTTGGCACAGGACCATGGGCCAGCAATGTATCGATGGCCGCTTGCTGCTGCACGATCGCATCTTTCATCTCCTCCACACGTTCGGCTTTCTCGGCTCTCTTGCTGCGGAGGTCGGTCAGTTGCTGGCTGGCATGGGCGATGGCCGCGCCGAGCAACGGCTGAGCTTGCCTTGCGCCTGCCTCGTTCGGTAACCCAATGCCGACCAGCGGGGCACTGGCGGCCCGTTCCGCAGCACCAATTTCGATAGGCAGTTGGCCCAAACGCTTGAGCATGGCATCGTTCTTGGTCACCTCAAGGAGCGCCACGCGCGCGGCCGCTTGCAGGCTGGCGTCAGGGATTGCCTGCGTGTTTTGCTGTGCCAAAGCAGCCTGGAACGGGGCCGCTTGCCGATGCTGCGCCAGTGCCCTCTCCGCCTCATCCAGATCGGCAATACACCCGTTGATCTCAGCTTTAAGGGTCGCCGCCGGCGCTCGTTGCACCAGTCCTTGCGCTTGTGCGGTCCGGTCGATCTTCGCGGCCAATTCATTCAACGTCTGAGTCCGGCTGGCGACATCTGCCTCCGCCGTAGCAATATTGTCGCGAAGCCGAGTGATCGTAGTGGCTTCGGCATGCAGGCGCGCAATCGACTGGCTCATAGCGACAATCTTAGGATCGAGATGGAAGGACTCGACCAACTTGCGCGCGGACGCTACTTCGGACTCATTGGTCACGGTATCGGCTTGCGCGTCCGATAGGCCCGCCTCCGCTTTGGCTCTCTCGCTCTGGACTTCTTCCGCTAGCAGGGGAACATCCCCGAGTTCCTCCAGTATCTTGTTGGAGTGTGCCAACGTATCCAGAATGGGTGCTACGGCAATCAATTCTTTGACCAGTAGGTGCTGCCGAGCACCTTCAGCGTGATCCTTCTGAATGATTGTCAGAGCCTCGCGTGCCTCCAAGCAGGTTCTATGAATCGCCTCCCACTTTGCGGGCCTAACGAGGACGGCTTTGTGCTCATCGGATTGGCTCTTGTATTCATTTAGGGCGAGGTTGATACGCCCGCTTTTCGCGTGTGCGGCGGGCATGAAAAATTTTCTAGCCGTGGCGTCAAGTTCGCCGAGCACCTTCGATACATCGCCGACACCGGAGCTCGCCTCAAATAATGCAGCACCGATCTCGCCTTCACCATTGGCCAGCGCGCGGCCACCGACGCGCAGTGCGGTATGGTCAAGGCCAAACATGCTTTCGTAGTCCTCGACAGCTAGCCCTGCCGTGAGCAAGCTATTGACTGTCGCGGGGACAGGGTCTGCCAATTCCACGCCTGCGTTGGTAAAGTCGGCGAACTTCAGCGTGACGCCAGTGCCCTTGCGGCGCATGAGCGAATACTGGTTCCCTTGCATGTCGACAAAAATCCCGCCCACCCGCATCTGCTGATAGTCATGCAGGAACCTGTCGGCCGTGCGGAGTGGAATGCCGAACCGCAACGCAGCAATAGCGCGCAAGGCCGACGACTTACCGGCCTCGTTCAAGCCGTAAACGAGCACGAGGCGCTGCGTACCGGATCCCAAGGGCAGTACCTGGTCGGTGAACGGCCCGAAAGCTTTCAATTGAAGTTCAGTGATTCGCATGGGCGGGTTACGTTCCTGCAGCTGAGAGTTTGGACAGAACGGTCGCCTCGGCGTCGGCTAAAAAGGCTCTGAGATGCTCGGTCGTGAGTTTGTTGGGGTCAACATCCGACAGGTCAGATGGCAGGGCCGGCAGTCTATCCAGGTTCTCCATGACCCAGGTCTTCATCGCCTCGTCATCCGAAGCTAGTTCGTCGACCAAGCGCACGACCTCACCCACGGCGTCGGCTCGCTGTGCGACGGTGTTGCGGTCGACGGGAGACCGAAATTCCAGGCGAACGGACTCAATCCACAGGTCGGCCAGGTCAAAGTCCTGTGTGGCCGCCTGAATGGCCGCCGCAATCGTTCCCGGATCGCGGGCCTCCATCGCATGGAGGACCGACTCACCTGTGACAGTGACGCGCATGGCATGTAGGAGGTCCCGCATGCCTTCGACGCTACCCTGGCAAACTTCATGGAACCGGCTGGCGAGCGAATTGACCGTTTCCAGTCCAGTTGCATCGAGGCTCAGGCTGTGCCAACGCACCACGTCTAATGGTATGTGATCGGCGCTGACAATCTTATTCCCATCAATTGTCACGAGTTCGCAACCTTTGGACCCAGTCTCCCTAACGTCCCGGCCTTGGAGGTTCCCCGGGAACACAATTCGCGGGTTTGCTTCCTGGACAACCTCGCGGGTGTGGACGTGGCCCAGCGCAAAGTAATCGTAGCCCTTGACTGTCAGAGTCGCCACATCCGTCGGTGCGTAAGGATCATGCCCTGCCCGACCGGTCAGGCTAGTGTGCAACACGCCGATGTTAAATCGGCCGGGAACGGGATCGTGATAGGAGGGTACAAGATCCTCGCTCACCACACGTTCTGGAAAGCTTCTGCCGTGGACGGCCACGCCCAGGTCCTCGAGGTCAATCGTCTCCGCCGTACGTGAACTAAATACATGAACACCCTGAACATCTGGGACCTTCTTGCTGATCTGGCCCTCTGCGTCGTGGTTGCCCTTGACAACGAAGACGCGGATACCGCCACGCACGAGGCGAGTCATCTGCTCCCGGAAGAACAGGGCGGCACGGAAATCGCCCAGATCCCGGTCGTAGATGTCGCCAGCCAATATGACCAGCGCCACCTTCTCAAGCAGCGCCAAATCGACCAGGGCTATCAATGCCCTGCGTGTCGCTGCTCTAAGCAGTTCGACGGGGGCACCGTCGTACGTATCGAGCCCGCGCATCGGACTGTCGATATGCAGGTCGGCAGCGTGGATGAACTTCATGCTGTCTCTCCCCTTATCATGCGTTTTTGGGATGTAGACATCTTGGGTCAGGAACTCCACCAGCGCTTGAGGGTCAACCACAGACTGTAGAGCGATCTAGGAACCTCAGTCTGCGTTGAACCCTTACTCGAAGACAATTGCGAATCTAAGGCCTTCTTACGATTAACCGTTTCGAAGTATCCGTCCTTGGCAGCGCGATCGATTGCTCGGCTGCGTTCGATCTGTCGTTGCGGCATTTCACCCGCCCAGACCACCTTGTTTCTGCGAATCCAGTAGTGCGACCGGCAAGCAAAGCTCCAGTTTCCAATAGAAGGATGCAGCGTCACGACATTGCCATCCATGCGCAGACACCAATCCGTCGGGTTCAGCGGTGTAATAACCTCCTCGCCACAGCCACAACAGCACTTGTGTGCGGCCGTCCCGTAGCGTTGCGAGATATAGAGCACGCCCTGATCAAGTCGCTCGGGGATGAACTCGACAAATTGATGAGACAGCTGAGTTTGCCTCATGCCAGCTACACCGCAGCTATTTCATCGCGGGTGAGTTGGTGCGCGTTTATAGCATAGGCGGACTGATACTCCTTATAGCAATCTTGGTAGAAGCCGCAGTATTTTTTCCACTTTATCACCGCCAGGGACGCGTTCAGGGCATTCAAATCGGCCACCTGAATGTTGCTTCTGTACAAATCATTCGCGTCGTTCTGCTTCGTGGATACATGCCGCAGAAAATGATCGAACTTATCGGGGGTACTCAAAGTCACGCGGCAGGTCCCGACCAAGCACTGCTGTTCTTCGATCAGCTCCAGTTCCATACCGACATCAACGAAAGGTATCTTCTGGTCATGCAAGAAGTCTGACACTAATTTGCGTACCGCCGGTTTGTCGACACAGAGGAAAACGAAGTTGAAGCCGACAAGCTGATCAACCGTTGTATCGTCCAAATACCCTTCATGCGGGACAATACCGCGACGCATTTGGCTATAGATGCCAGCGAAATAAGATACCTTGGACGGTTTCTTGTCCAAGCTCTCAAAAGATGCAGCCCCGGGAGCACGGAACGCGTTGTGCTGTAGGAACTCATCACCATCGAACAAATGGATCTCGCGCACATGCGTTTTTGCCGCGAGATCCAATACATAGGAACCTGTTCCGCCCAACCCTATGATCGCCACCTTATCCATGGCAAGCTTCTTCGCCAATCCAGCAATACCAACTCGGCTGGAGGCGGAATCGGTGTAAACGAAGATCGAATCCTCCTCCGACGCCGCGACAGGCTTGTATGTGCACGCGTTGACTGATGGGTTGATGGCCCGCGCCGGATTCGAGATGATCTCCACGTACCGGGTCATCTTTGCATAATAGTCCGGGTACCCTCCTGGCGGTTTGCATGAAAATCGATGGTGCACCTCAAGCCCTTCGCACAAAGTGTGGGTACCAGTGGTATTCCTAATTGCCGCAATATTTGACCCGTCTCTATTGCATGGATATTCACCACAAAACCAGACCTGGTGATCGCCTGGTCGCTGAGTTTGGTCACTATTTAGCGTGAGATCAGTTGCGAGGGTTCCGAAGCCTATTTCGCAGCGCGAATTCACGTAGGGAATAGAACGGAGCAGCAAGTAGCCACTCCGCACTTCTACCTCGTAGCCCTCGTCACGCAACCTTTGCAAGTCTGGACTACGACTGATCAGTTTTTCTGACATTTATGATAATCCCATCTTTGATCACCAAGTCCTGTCCATCTACCAGCGAACCATCCTTGCCATGGGGATTGGAAAAGGTCACGGTAAAAACCACCGTCGCTGACGGTTGCTCGCCGGGATAAGCCAACTGAACCACCTGGAGATAGGTCAGCTTGTGCTCGGTCACCTCGCGCGGACGGCCGTTGACGATAATCGAATAGGTCTTATTTTTACCAGGTGCTTGAGCCGGGTTAGATTGGTTCATCGCGCAATGTCCTTACGAAGGTGGAAGTCAAAAAGTACCAAATGCAGGGATTTTGCAATTCCCATGTGTCCCAATTCTACAACGACTGAAATTGGGCTGTCAAGTATTAAACACATTATACATGTGTCGAAAAAACACAATGTGATTATCATTGACAATCCACTCGCTGCTGTGCAACACTTTAGACATGCGAAGCGAGCTCATCTACAAGCACATCGGTTTGTTGATAAGAAACCGGCGGAAGCAACTCGGATGGACGCAGCAGAAGCTCGCTTCCCAACTTGTAATTTCGCGAGCGTCTCTCGCGAGCATCGAAACGGGCCGGCAGAACGTCCTTGTCCATCAGCTTTACGCGTTGTCGACGGCGCTGGAGCTCGCAGTCAGCGATTTTCTTCCTGCACCCACGGACCTAATTTCAAAGTACGACTCAAAGACGCTCCCATTGCCGGAGGGGCTAAATGCCCAGCAGAAAGAGCAAATCGCTCGCCTACTAATGAATGGGACGGAAATAGAGGCCAAAACATACGGAGGCGATAGTAATGAACACAAAGCGAAAGCAAGATCCAAGAAAGCTGGCACAAGAGGTTCTTGAAGCCCAGGGAGTTCGAACCGCGCCAGTCCCGGTTGAGAAAATCGCAAAGGCCATGGGCGTGCAGGTAAGATTTTCTCCTCTCGACGAAGAGTTATCAGGTATGGTATTCATCAAAGAGGGCACCCCAATCATTGGAGTGAATTCCTTACATCACCCTAACCGCCAGCGATTCACCATTGCCCATGAACTCGGGCATGTGGTGATGCATCGAGATCTCCTCACTAGTGAGGTCCACGTAGACAAGCAATTTCGCGTCTTGATGCGTGATGCCACCGCGGCGTCAGGAACAGAGACGATTGAAATTGAGGCAAATAAGTTTGCTGCGGAATTGCTGCTACCTGCGTTCCTGATTGACCCAATTTTGACCACGAATACCTTCGATATAGACGACCAGGAGCCTCTCGATAGGTTGGCGAAGAAGTTCAAAGTCAGCAGGCAAACGCTTGAATACAAGTTAAGGGCGCTAACCTAGTTAATCTGGTCGGTTAGGGAGGATGCGATGGGTTTCGTTTTTTACGATACAGAAACTACCGGGACCGAGACATCCTTTGACCAAATCCTCCAATTTGCTGCAATCCATACAGATTCGGATCTAAATGAATTAGATCGCTTCGAGGTTCGTAGCCGCCTACTGCCGGGCGTCGTACCCTCGCCTAGGGCAATGCGGATTACCGGCATAAAAGCCGCGCAGTTAGTTGATCCGACTATTCCATCCCACTACGAGATGATTCGGCTTCTGCAAGAGAAGTTTCTGCAGTGGTCTCCCGCAGTATTCCTTGGCTACAATTCGATCGCATTCGATGAACATCTGCTCCGCCATTCCCTCTACAAGACACTGCATTTGCCTTACCTAACGAACACAAATGGCAATGCCCGCTCGGACGTAATGCGGATGACCCAAGCGGTCCACTTGTTCTCACCTGGTGCATTGAAGATACCAAAAGGCCCCAACGGAAAGGTTACATTCAAGCTTGACTCGCTGGCACCCGCGAACGGATTTGAACATCAGCACGCACATGATGCCTTGGCTGACGTCGAGGCGACAATTTTCATCTGTCGACGTCTCTCTGAGCGGGCTCCGGCGGTTTGGTCTTCCTTCATGAGGTTCAGCCAAAAGGCTGCAGTTATTGACTACGTCTCATCGGAAACCATATTTTGCTTTTCAGACTTTTATTATGGGAAGCCGTTTTCGTGTTTGGTCACAAGTCTGGGCCAGAATCCCAACATGCCGTCCGAAGCCTATCTCTACGACGTTGCGGTTGATCCAGACAGTATGATGGATCTGTCGGAACAACAAATGATCCGTCGCCTCAATGCATCACCTAAACCAATTCGCCGTCTTCGTTGCAACGCTAGTCCAATGCTCATGCCCGCCGAGGATGCTCCGGCAATCGCCACGGCAAAGACTCTTGGCATGGAGGAACTCGAGCGAAGGGCTGGTGTTCTAGAAGAAAACCAAGAGCTGCGCGACCGTCTTATTAGTGTGTTTGAATCGGAGAAGAAAGAAGATAGCGTATCCCCGCACGTGGAGCAGCAACTGTATAGCGGTTTTTTCACTGAAAGTGATCAGCAGTTGCTCGCGGAATTTCATCTTGTCGACTGGGCAAAGCGGGTCTCTATAGTTGATCGGCTTGAAGATCCAAGACTCAAGCAACTTGGATTTCGGTTGATCTATGCCGAGCGTCCCGATGTGTTAGACAAGGAACACCGCAGAGAGCTCGAGGGATTCCATGTACAACGCCTCCTGAGCAAAAGCGACGACGTGCCTTGGCTCTCTCTGCCAAAAGCACAGCAAGAGTTAATCGACCTCATAGCTGGCTCAACAGGCGATGAGCGTGAGTTCTATAAGGAACACCTAGCGCTAGTAGGTGAACGGATAGAACGGTCGAAAGTCTTTGTGTAGACAGACATACTAAGATGCTGTCGTAATTGCATCTGCCGCAGATTGCGACCGGCCGCTTCGACCGACTTCCCGACCTTCGAAAAATCAAATCTTCCCTGAAACCCGTTCATCGCTCGAGCCGTCTGATCATGACACCGAGTATGACCCCGACCACCGCCGCGCACCCGGTGACGATCAGCGCATCGCGCCAGAGCCCGCTGGTGGCAACCAGCATGGCGATCAACGGTGGCGCAAAGAATGGGCCGATGTTGCCGACTTGATTGAATAGTCCCTGCAGTGTGCCGATCTGCTTGGGCGTGCGTGCGAGGCTGGCCGAAGCCGACAGCACGGAGGCTGGAATCAAGCCGCCGGTGAAGGACAGGAGCACGCACAAGACATAGCGGACCAAGTCCGGAAACACGGAAGATGCCGGCGCCGCAAAGCCCGGTGACGGCGCTGGCAAAGGCGATCAAACTGCCGCGCCGGAAATTGCGTTGCAGCAGGCTGCCGCCGAGCAGGTTGCCGGGCACGTTGGCCAGGACCATCACGCAGGACAGCAGCGATACCGCCAGCGGTGAAAGGCCGCGTTGCTCCTGCAGAAAAGTGGGCAGCCAGATGATCAGCGCGAAATGCTGGATGGTAAAGCTGGCCAGGTCGAAAGCCAGCAACCAGGGCTCGCGTTGCGCCAGAATCGCCTTTGCCCCGGCGAAGGGGTTCACTCCCGCGGGCAGGAGCGGGCGATAGGCCGGCCGCGAGCGATAGACGGCCAGTGCCGCAATCAGCAGCAGAGCCAGAATCAGCACCCAGATTCCGTGCCATCCCCAAAATGGCATCAACGCTGGTGCCAGCAACATGCCCAGGCCGCCGAGTATCCCGAAACCCAGGCCGGTCAGGCACATCCGCAAAGCACCGAGGCGGTCGCACAGCACGCCAAACAGAAGCGCCATGCTTATCGCCAGGGTGTTGATCGTGGACGACACCCAGACGGCCGCCACCAGGGACAGGCCGAATTCGGCGCGGAGTTGTGACATGGCGATCGGCACTTTGCCGATGTTCATGGCGACGACTACGCCACATAGCGCGGCGGCCAGCACCGCATACCAATCGGTTTCGGTGCGTATTGGAGGATAGTATCGCTCGGCGGGTAGCGGGAATGGACGCATCGCGGAGTGGCTGGATTGCCTGAGCTCCGCGATCGTGATACCCGACTATATCCGGTCTAAGCCAGTCTGCTCGCCGTATCACCCGGCCTTTTCCCGCCTCAACTGCCGGCGCGGTCTACCAGAACCCGAAGTCGATCTGCCCGCGCCATCAGATGCTGCTGCCGCGGATCATCAAGGGCTGAGGGCGGGTCCAAGAGGCGCAATACGACTCGCCATTCTTGAACATGCGGCCGGATTCTGCGGTTGCGGTCACTCACACTTCTATTCTTGCCGCGCCTTGCAAACTCTACAAGCTTACTCGCCTTTTCCCGAGCTTGGCAACGCTTGACGTCGTTTGCAGCTAAGCGCAGGGTTACAGTCTGCAGCGTAATCGAGGAGCAAAGGCGATGAGAAAGCTCTATTGCAAATCGTGCACAGGTATTGGCCTCGCGCTGCTCCCAACCGCGGCGTTCGCTGTGCAGTTAGAGGAGTTACAGACGACCATCAACACAGTAGTGCTGTACGCAGTGCTTTTGTTCGTGATTGTCGTCGCTGTCTACGCGTATTTCATGAGGTTGCGCGACAAGCGCAGGGCTCCAGTGGGCAGATTATTCGGCGAGCGCGAAGCGATCCACTCCGTTGGACCCGACAGCTCCGTCGCGGAATGCGTGCGCACCATGACCGCCAACCGAATCGGTGCCCTGATCGTCATGGAAGGTGAACGATTGGCAGGCATCTTCACGGAACGAGATGCCCTGAATAGAGTGCTGGCGGCGGGCCTTGATCCGGTCAGCACGAAAATCTCCGCGGTGATGACGAAGGACCCATTCTGCATTCCGCCGGGCACAACAGTCGCCGAGGCAATGGAGCTGGTCACCAAGCGGCGGTTCCGGCACCTGCCGATCGTGGAAGACGGCAAGGTGCTCGCCGTCATATCGAGCGGGGATCTGACACACTGGCTGGTGAAGGACCAGATGGGGGAGGTGCAAGACCTTGTAGACCTTGCCGCCCGGTCCTGATCGCCACCAACGGCGCGGAATCCTTCGGAAGGTCGCCCAATCACACGCTCGGCTGGGGGCGGCTGCCGGAGTTGCGCGAATTTGGCGTTAGCATAAGAGCCGACCGTGACGGACTGGAAAAATCACCAGGCCGAACGGCAGACCCAAGCCGGGGATGCGGAAACGGGCGGTAGCGGTTTTCTGCTTTGACCTGAGTCGTGGAAGGAGGCCCCGAAATGATCGAAACGACGAAACTGACGGACCCTGAATTGGTGAAATGCGAGGTTTGCCTTAAGGAAATACCGAAGTCCGCAGCGCAAAACGCGGAAGCGCGCGACTACGTGGCCTATTTCTGCGGCCTGGAATGCTACGAGGAGTGGGAGGCAGAACAGATGAAGGAAAGGACGCAGGAGGCCGGGGAGCCATAGGCGTTGATCAGTCGGTACCGTTATTAAGCGTATCCACTGTAGATGCACATTATAAGCCTTGCTCGATGACCCGAAAACGCGCTCCGGGCGCCGCGTTGCAATATGATTCGCATTGGTTCCGTAACCCGTCGGACAACCTGACTCGCTGCGGGCTGCAGCAACGGCAGGCCGCTTTCACCGAAGTCAGCCAGCTGGCTCGATGACGCCGAAAACACCCGGCTCCATTGCGGCGAAAAATGACGGCAAGACTCGCGTGAATCGCGGCGGTGCGCCAGGCGGCATGGCGGGAATCGCCAAACCGATGTAGGGCCTCGGGTCTGGGGTGTTTGAGCTTGCATTGCCGTATCGGCGCAATGCCTTTCGGGTGGTCTATGCCGTGCGGCTCGGCGATGAGCTGCGGGTGGTTCATGCGTTTCAGAAAAAGTCGACGCAAGGCATCAAGACCCCGAAACACGAGATCGATTTGATCAAGGACCGGTTGAAGCGATTGAAGGAGATGCTGCGATAAAAAAAGAACCGCTTGAGCTTGTGCGCGGGAGCGGAAATATTTATCGGGACTTCGATGTGCCGGATGCCGACGTTCGCCAGTTGAAGGCGATCCTGGCGGCAGAGATCATCAAGACACTCGACAAAAAAGGCCTCAGTGTAAGAAAGGCGCAGAGCCTCACCGGGATTGACGCAGGAGACTTCTCGCGCGTCCGCAACGCGGACTTCAGGCGCATCAGCGTCGAGCGCCTTATGGCGATGATCAACGGGCTCGGGTCGCGCGTGGAAGTGGCGGTGACGCTAAGGCGTTCGGAAGCGAGGCACGCAGCACTGGCGCCCTGACACGATTGAACAGGATTCATGATCGCCTGGCCCGGCAGCGCGCAAGGCACGCTCGCTACCGTCGCCCAGTGCGGGCGCCGATCAGTAGCAAGAGTAGCGGGAGTAGCAGGGGGTAGCGGGAATCGACGGCGTGATTCTGTCACGCCTTCACGCCGCTCAATCGCAGCATGAGCGTCATCGGATGGGCCGGCGAGGGCTGAAACCCGTAGTGCTCGTAGAACTGTTTGGCCTGCTCGTGCATGCGCTCCCCGAG
>Ga0209726_10005528_pt1 | contig 15242 bp, 14 predicted proteins | sample Subgrocontami54m_FD_187453 | JGI IMG/M metagenome (GOLD analysis project Ga0209726, IMG submission 187453) | Subsurface groundwater microbial communities from S. Glens Falls, New York, USA - GMW46 contaminated, 5.4 m (SPAdes) (version 3) | ecosystem: Environmental > Aquatic > Deep subsurface >... | reverse complement strand
CCGCGCTCGATGCCTGGCTCAAGGACGTCGCGCCCTCACACGTGCTCCGGCGCTGGTTCCATGCGCGTCCGCGACATTGGCAGATGTTCCGCAAGCGTTATCTCCAGGAGCTCGCGCAGCCCGCCGCCGAGCAGGCGCTGGAGGAGCTGTACGATTGGGCGGCGCGACGCCGGCAACTCACCCTGGTCTTCTCCTCGCGCAACCCGGAGCACAACAACGCTGCCGTGCTCAAGCATCTCCTGGAAGGGATGCGCAAGCCGCCCTCGAGCAGCGGCGGAGCCGCCGCCGCCGGCCTGCGCGCGCGCGCCCGCGCCTCGCGCCGCAGCTGAAGTTTGTCATCCTGAGCGAGGACGGCGCGCAGGCGACGGCCGAGTCGAAGGACCCCTATCTCGCACGCGGCTTGGGAACGCAGCCCAGGCATTCTCCCCGTACCGCAGCCCTGTCATCCTGAGTCCCGCACGACGGGGCGAAGGACCTTGCGTTTGAATTTTGCATTTTGAATTTTGTATTTTGCATTCGCCCACAGGCGGGAAGCAGCTACTTCTTGGCGGCGGTGGGATACGTCTCATCGTCTACGATGGCCAGGACGATCTGGTCGATGGTGGCCAGGGCGCGGCCCTCCGCCAGGTTGTGGTTGTTGGACATGATGGAGAAGGCCACCAGCTCTCCCTTGGCGGTTTTTGCGTAGCCGGAGAGCACGTTGATGTGCCCCAGCGAGCCGGTCTTGGCGGTGACGTTGTTGGCGGCGAGCGTTCCCTGGAAGCGCTCGGCGAGCGAGCCGTCCACGCCCGCCGTGGGCAGGGTGTCGCGATAGCGCGCGAACCAGGGCTGCGCCGCCGCGTAGCCCAACAGTGCGACCACCGCGTGCGGCGTCACCAGGTTCTGGCGCGAGAGCCCGGAGCCGTCATAGAGCGCGTACTCTTGCGGCTTGAGTCCCACCGTCGCCAGGAAGGCGCGCACCACGTCCAGCCCGCCTTCGATGGTGCCGCCGCTTCCCTTCTCCCGGCCCAGCAGCCGCAGCGCCAGCTCGGCGTGCAGGTTCTGGCTCACCTTGTTGATCACTCGCAGGTCTTCGGCAAAAGGTTGGGAGTCATAGCTGGCCAGCACCATGGAGCGCGGGCCGGACGGGGCCGAGCCGGTGGCGCCGCCTCCAGCCGAAGCCACCGCGGTCACGCTGAAGGTGGGAAAGGCCGCCAGGTCGCTGTGGCGGGCGCGCGCCCGTCCGTAGATGGCCACGCCCCGGCGCTCCAGCATGCGGCGGAAGAGCTGCGCGGCGAAGCCCGCCGGGTCTTCCATGGCCACCGATTCGGTGACGCCCGGGTCGTCGGCCGGGATGCTGCCCCAGAGCGTGAGCTGGTCCGAGCCCGGCTGGCGGTTCAGCCCGAAGCGCCGCGGGCCGCTCCCCGCCGGCGTGGTCAGGATGCGGTTGTCCACGCGGTAGTAGTCAGGAAACGGGTCGAGCGTGACGAAGGCCTTCTCCCCCGCGCGGTCCCCGGGCAGCACCGTGAGGAACAGCACGTTGTCGTTCAACGTCAGGGCAGAGACCGGAGCGCCATACTCCCAGGTAAGGTCGTCCTGCGCCCAGCCTTCGCCGTAGCGCTCGAAGGCGTAGTAGCTGTCGTCGGCCACCACGTCGCCGTCAATGTACTTCACGCCCTTCTGCGCCACCTGGTCGGCCAGGTCTTCCAGAGCTTTCAGGTAGGGAGGCTTGCGCTCGGTTTTCAAGTTGTAGGGCAGCGTCCGCCCCGAAAGGTTGGGATCGCCGCGGCCCACCAGTACCAGGTCGCCGTTCAGGCGGCCGTACTTGTCGAGCGTGGCGGCGCTCTCCACCGACGTCCGGAAGCGGTAGTCGGGACCCACCAGGGCCAGAGCGGCGGCGGTGGTGAAGAGCTTGGTGTTCGAGGCCGGGGTGAAGAGGTTGTCGGGGTTGCGGGAGTAAAGTGTCTTGCCCGTCGCCACCGAGACTACCTCGATGCCCCAGAAGCCACGGGCCACGTCCGGATCGGCAAGCAGCTCACGGATGCGCGAATCCAGCGAGGGCTTGCGAGGCGGAGCGGCGGCCGGCGTCGGCAGCGCGGCAGCCTGGGCGGAAAGCGCCGCCACCAGCAGCGCCACCAGCATCCCCAGCAGCCATGCGCGCGGGCGAGCCATGCTCATGGAGCGGATTCTAGCACGCAGTAGCGCCGGCATCTTGCCGGCCACCGTGCCGCAGCCCTGTCATCCTGAGTTCGCCGCGGCGAACGAAGGACCTTGCGGTTGATTTCCTTTTTCCCTTTTCCCTTTGCCCTTTGCCCTGCCACCGTGAAAAACCTCTTGACAAACATCTCCCCTGTCTGTTATTTCTGTAATTACAGAAATAACAGGAGACAACGCCATGTCTGCCCTTTCCCCCGTCACCCAAAAATTCGTCCTGCACTGGGGAGAGATGGGAGCGCGCTGGGGCATCAATCGCACCGTGGCCCAGGTGCACGCCCTGCTCTTCCTCTCGCCTCGTCCCCTGCACGCCGAGGAGATCACCGAGTCGCTGGGCGTCTCGCGCTCCAACGTGAGCACCAGCCTGCGCGAGCTGCAGGCCTGGGGGATCATCAAGGTGGTGCACGTGCTGGGCGACCGCCGCGACCACTTCGAATCCATGAAGGACGTGTGGGAGATGTTCCAGATCATCCTGGACGAGCGCAAAAAGCGCGAGATCGATCCCACGCTGCAGATCCTGCGCCAGTGCGTGCAGGAAGCCGGCGCCGCCGGGCCGGCGGAGGGCCACACCCGCAAGCGCCTGGCGCAGATGCTGGAGTTCTTCGAGACCATGACCGGCTGGTACTCGCAGCTCCGCCGCATGTCGACCATGGCCATGGTCAAGTTCCTCAAGCTGGGCGGTGGCCGCAAGCTGGCTGTGATGGCCAAATAGGAGGCAGTATGGGCGCCTTTCTCGAGACGCATCCCGGCGAGCGCTACACCCCGCCGGCGGGCTGGGTGGTCTATGACGGCGCCTGCGGTGTCTGCGCCGGACTGGCGCGGCGCTTCCGCGGCATGCTCGAGCGCCGCGGCTTCGCCCTCGTCCCCTTGCAGGCGCCGTGGATGAGTTCGCGGCTTCGTTTTTCCTACGGCATCCCCCTGCAACAACTGATGGACGAGATGCGGGTGCTCACCGCCGACGGCCGCGCCCTGGGTGGCGCCGATGCCGTGCTGTTTCTGGCGGGCCGCGTCTGGTGGGCGTGGCCGCTGGCGGCGCTGGGCGCCGGCGCACCGCTCCGCGCCCCGCTGCGGCGCGCCTATCGCTGGTTCGCCGCGCGCCGGCATCGCTTCTCCGCCGCCTGCGCCCTTCCTCCCACTCCGCCCGCCGCGGCCAAGCGCCCCGCCGCCTGATTCCTGTCTTTACATTCCGAGCCGAAGGCGAGGAATCCCTACCCTGAGCACGCAGTCTGGAGCGGGCGGCAGCGCCCGGCTCGGAGAGCCGGGCCTACACAGTCCAAGGCTTATGCTGCAGCGCCCCGAGGTTGTGTAGGCACGGGTCTCTGACCCGTGCCCCCTCCGATTCCACTGGCTTGCCGTCCCCTCATGCGGTAAAAAACTTCCATGCCCCACGGCGGCGATTCCCTGCTGTTGCAACTGTTCGTCATCTTCGTCTCGGCCAAGCTGCTGGGGGAGGTCTTCGAACGCCTCTCGTTGCCCGCGGTGCTGGGCGAGCTGCTGGCCGGCGTGCTGCTGGGGCCGGGTCTGCTGAAGCTGGTGACCCCGAGCGAGACTACGATTTCCATCGCCGGGCTGGGCGCCATTTTCCTGCTGTTCACCGTTGGCTTGGAGGTCCATCCCAAGGAACTGACCGGCGTGGGACGGACGGCGCTGGTGGTAGCAGCGGCAGGAGTCGCCGTCCCCTTCCTGCTGGGATTCGGATTCATGAGCCTGCGCGGCTCGCCCTCTTCTGAAGCTGTCTTCGTGGGCGCGGCCATGGTGGCCACCAGCGTAGGCATCACGGCGCGTGTCTTGGGCGATTTGAACGCGCTGCAAACGCGCGCCGCCCGCATCATCCTGGGCGCGGCCGTCTTCGACGACATCCTGGGAATGCTGGTGTTGGCCATCGCCGCCGGAATGGCGGCGGGCGGGCCCATTCGCTGGGTGCAGTTCGGCGTCCTGGCCGGACTGGCTCTGTCCTTTGCCCTGTTCATGCTGTTCGTGGCGCCGCGCGTCATCCGCCGCGTGCGGCCGCGGGTGGAGAAGATGTCCCTGCGCAATGCGCCGCTGATCCTGGCTCTGGGCCTGTGCCTGGGCCTCTCCGTAGCCGCGGAACGGATCGGCATGGCCGCCATCATCGGCGCCTTCTTCGCCGGGCTGGCCTTCGCCGAGTTTTCCCCGGAGTGGAACCTGCAGCCTCGCGTGAACGCTCTCAACGAATTCCTGGCTCCCTTCTTCTTCTTCACCTTGGGGGCGCAGTTGGACCTGGGGAGCTTTTCGGGAAGTGTGCTGACCACGGCGCTGGTCATCTCGCTGCTGGCCATCCTCGCCAAGGTCGTGGGCTGTGGGCTTCCGCTGCTGCGCGAAGGCTGGCCGCAGGCGCTGCGGGTGGGCGTGGGCATGACGCCGCGGGGCGAGGTGGGAATGATCGTGGCCGCCGTGGGGCTGAACCTGAACATGGTCTCCCCCGCTGCCTACGCCGTGGTGCTGTTCATGACCGCCGTCACCACGCTGATCGCGCCGCCCTGGCTGCGCTACCTTTTCCGCAAGGACGCCCGCGCCGGCTAGCGCCGGCATCCCACCCTGATTTGTCATCCCGACCGAGCCCGAAGGAGGTCGCTCTGGCGACCGGACCGAGGGCGAGCGGAGGGACCTGCTTTCCTCGACAAACCAGCCGGCGCCCACGCGCGGCGTATAATCTCGGGCTTCATCCCACAGGAGCGTAAGCATGGCGGGAGTGGAAGGCCGGATAGCGCTGGTGACGGGAGCCTCGCAAGGCATCGGGCGGGCGTGCGCTTTGGAGTTCGCCCGCAGCGGCGCCGCCGTGGCCGCCGCCGCCCGCAGCCGCGACAAGCTCGACGCCCTGGTCGCCGAGATCACTTCTCAGGGCGGCAAGGCCGCCGCCTTCCCCATGGACGTCGCCAAAGAAGACGACATCAAGGCCGGCGTCAAGGCCGCCATCGCGCACTTCGGCAAGCTCGACATCCTGGTGAACAACGCCGGCATCACCCGCGACCAACTGGTGATGCGCATGAAGCGCGCCGACTGGGACGACGTCCTCTCCACCAACCTCACCGCCGCCTTCCTGTGCACCCGCGAGGTCATGGGTCCCATGCTCAAGCAGCGCTGGGGGCGCATCATCAACATCACCAGCATCTTCGGGCAGATTGGCCAGGCCGGGCAGGCGAATTACGCGGCCTCCAAGGCCGGCCTCATCGGGCTGACCATGGCGGTGGCGCGCGAGGTCGCTTCGCGCAACATCACCGTCAACGCCGTGGCCCCGGGCTACATCGAGACCGCCATGACCGCCGGCCTCTCCGCCGAGCTGAAAGAAGCGGTGCTGAAGATGATCCCGCTGGGCCGCGCCGGCTCAGACTTGGACGTCGCCCACGCCGTTCGCTTCCTGGCCTCGGAAGAGGCCGGCTACATCACCGGACACGTGCTCAACGTGAACGGCGGAATGTTGATGGGGTAGAGATCCCTCGCTCCGCTCGGGATTTCGGCTGCGGGCTCCGGTGTTAGCCTGCCCTGAGCGAGCGGAGCGAGTCGAACGGGCCCGCAAAGCGCCTCAACATCACCGGACACGTGCTCAACGTGAACGGCGGAATGTTGATGGGGTAGCGCTGCTTTGCGGATACCCGGTCGTCACTCCTCGCCCTCCAAGGGTTCCTAGAGATGCTTGTGGTCCTTGGGGCGGCGCTTGCGGGCTTCGTTGAAGGCGATCTGCAGCACCCAGCCCTTGAACCTGTCGCCCGCCCGGAGTTGGCGGAGCTTGGTGAGCGCCTTCAGCAGGGTCTCCTGGGCCACCTCCTCCGCATCGGCGGGGTTGCGCAGGACGCTGTAGGCGGCCAGGTAGACCATGTGCTCATAGGGACGGATCAGTTCGTGGCACAGCGTCTTTTCCCCGGCTGTGATGCGCGCAATCAGCGCCGCTTCATCGCGCGCTGCGGGGAGCTGTCGTTGCGCGCTCAAATGGCCTCCTGCGGATGCCGAGACACCACACACCCGACATGATGCCGACCTCAGGGACCAGTTACACCCCGGCGGTGACCTGCCGCTCCTGTAACTAGGTCGAGGGTGAGCGAATCTTCTTAAGTGGAAAGGCAGAACAGCCAGTCCGTCTCAGGCGGCCTGGCAGGCGCACCGAAAAGAGCAAGCAAGCCCCTTGCCAGCCCGCTTGGCCCTCTCGCTGGCGACATGGATTGAGGGGGATCGCTCGGCCACCTGACTTGGAGGTAGAGAGAACATGCAACTCAAAGCAGTGTGCTGGACAGCGTTGCTCCTGATGGGGACAGCGAAGACGCTGCCCGCGACTCAGGCCCGGCCGCCCAAATCGGAGAAGCCTCGGGCCGGCGCATCGCAAGTGGAACCGCTTCCAGGCCTGAGCGCCTCCATCGAGTCGCTCTCCGGCCGCGTGGGCCGTTCCGTGGTCCAGGTCTTCACCACCGGCTATAGCCTGGGGGGCGACGGCGAGCGTTCGACGGCCGGCCTGCTTTCGCAGCAGCGGACCTCCGGATCGGGTTTCCTGCTTTCCTCCGACGGCCTCATCATGACCAACGCTCATGTCGTGCAAGGAGCTCGCCGTGTGAGGGTTCGGCTGAGCGGGGCGGAAGGAACTCCCGGCCGGAGGCTGCTGGAAGCGAAGGTGATCGCAACCGACCACGAGGCCGATCTCGCCTTGATCAAGATTGATGCAACCAACCTGCCCTTTCTCACCCTCGCCGATTCCAGCCAGTTGAAACAAGGGCAGCTGGTGTTTGCCTTCGGGAATCCCCTCGGACTCGATAACTCGGTCAGCATGGGGGTCGTGGCCGCGGCCGACCGGCAGTTAAGCCCTGACAGTCCTCTGGTCTACATTCAAACGGACGCGGCCATCAACCCCGGCAATAGCGGAGGGCCGTTAGTGGACGCCGAGGGGCGCGTGATCGGGATCAATACCTTCATTTTTTCGCAATCGGGAGGAAGTGAAGGCATCGGCTTTGCCATCCCCAGCAACATCGTTCGCAGCGTGTTCAACCAGATGCGCCAGGGGGGGCACGTTCACCATCACCAGATTGGCGTGTTCGCAAAGACCATCACGCCTGCCCTCGCGGCCGGTCTGGGTCTGGCCCGGGAAGATGGTGTGTTGATCGAAGATGTGGTTCCGGCAAGCCCCGCCGCGACCGCCGGCCTCCATGTCGGCGACATCATCCTGAGCGTGGGTGATAAACCGATCCAGAATATCCGGCAGTTCGTCTCCAATCTGTACGAGTCTTCCGTGGCAGAGACCACCAGGATTCAGATCTTGCGAGGCCGGGACCAGATCTCCCTTGAGATCTCCGTGGTGGAGCGGACCGATGATCCCCTGCGCTTTGCGGACATGGTCTCGCCGGCGGAAAACCAGGTACGAAAGCTCGGCATCCTGGCTCTGGCGATTGACGACGAGCTGAGGCCTCTGCTTCCGCCCTTGCGTCATGGCCACGGAGTGATTGTGGCTGCCAGAACCGCCGAAAGCGATTACTCCGGGGACAGGCTGGAGTTGGGAGATGTGATCTACTCCATCAACGGCAAACCGGTGGAGGATGTCATGTCCCTGCGCGCCCGCCTGGACGAGTTGAAGCCAGAGGACCCGGTCGTGCTGCAGGTCGAACGCTCGGGCAGGATGACGTTCCTCGTACTGGAAGCCAATTGATCCCTGGGAAGGGGAAGCGCCCGGGCTCGGACTGGCCGGGCTCGCGCTCCCTCCCGCTAGAACCCGGACTGCGGTGTGATCCCCTTGGCCTCCACACACTCGTAGGCGCGGCCCGCCGCGAGATTCTTGAACTCCTCCACCCGGCCGCTGGGCCACTGGATGACCACGCGCTCGATGCGGTCGCGCTTGCCCAGGCCGAAGGTCACGGGCAGCTCCGACTGCGAAAGGTAGCTCGAGCCGCCCTTCACCAAGCGCGACTGGCCGGCGCTTCCATTGAAGATGCGCACCACGGCGCCGATGGCGTCGCGGTTCGACTGCGTGCCGGTCAGGCGGAAGCGGATGCTGCGGTTCCCGGCCGCCTGGTCGTTGCGGTAAAGAAAGGCGGGGCCGCTGTTGGTGGTGAGCAGCAGATCCACGTCGCCGTCGCGGTCGAAGTCACCGCAGGCCAGGCCGCGGCCGACTTTGGGCTGGCTGAAGCCGCCGCCGGTTTCCCCGGCCACGTCGCGGAATTTCCCCGCGCCACCGTTCAAGAAGAGCTGCGGCGGCTGGGCGTAGCCCACGTTGCCGCGGATGTTGCGCACCGTCTCGTCAATGTGGCCGTTGGCCACCGCCAGGTCCAGCCAGCCGTCCAGGTCGGCGTCGAAGAACATGCAGCCAAAGCCCAGCGTGCTCTTGGACGCCATCCCCATGCCGGCGGCCACCGCCACGTCCTCATAGCTTCCATTGCGGAGGAAGCGGTACAAGCCGATCATCTCGTTGTCGAAGTTGGTGGTGGCCAGGCCCGGAACACCCGAGTTGTCGAAGTCGGCGGCGTCCACTCCCATGCCGGCGCGCGCTTTGCCCTCGGCGCTGAAGGCGACTCCCTCTTCCACGGCCACGTCCTTGAACGTCCCGTTGCGCTGGTTGCGGTAGAGCTTGTTGGGCTGGGTGTCGTTGGCTACCAGCAGGTCGGGCCAGCCCTCGGTTCCGGGAAGCATGGCTACGCCCAGCGACTTCGAGCTGGTGTCGAAGATGCCGCTCCTGGCGGTGACGTCCTCGAAGGTCCCGTTGCCGCGATTGCGGAAGAGCCAGCAGGTTTCGCCGCGGTAGGCCTCGGGGGTGCAGTACGACTTGTGCTTGCCGTCCAGGCTGCAGAAGACGTCGTGCTCCGGCGACCACTTCACGTAGTTGCACACGAACAGGTCGAGCAGGCCGTCGCGGTCGTAGTCCAGCCACAGCGCCGAGGTGCTGAAGCCCAGGCGGCCCTCCAGGCCGGCGGCCCGCGTCGCGTCCACGAACGTTCCCTTCCCTGTGTTCTTGAACAATCGGTTCTGCCCCAGGCAGGTGATCAGGAGGTCGGGGAATCCGTCGTTGTTGTAGTCGCCCACCGCAACACCCATGCCGTACATCTCCACGTCCAGGCCGGCGCTGCGGGTGACGTCGGTGAACGTGCCGTTGCGATTGTTGCGGTAGAGACGCAATGTGCTCCGCTGCCGCTTGTGTCCGGGCCAGTCCATGCCGTTGAGCAGCAGGATGTCCTGCCAGCCGTCGCCGTCGTAGTCGAGGAAGGCGCAACCCGAGCCCAAGGTCTCGGGCAGGAGCTTGCCGCCGTAGGCGCCGCTGTTGTGGTGGAACTGGATGCCGGCCTTGGCCGTCACATCCACCAGACGGAAACCGGGTCCCGGCGCCTGCGGGGCCGGGGCCGCCAGCAAATCTTCCAGCGGGATTTGCGAAGCGGCGGCCAGCGCGGCCAGGCCGGAGAGAAAGCTGCGGCGGTTCACGGCAGGTTCACCAGCCCCTTGCGGATGGCATACACCACCAGCTCGGCGGTCTTGTGGATGTCCAGCGCGTTCATGATGTTGGCGCGATGCACGGCCACGGTGTTGGCGCTCAGCCCGAGTTGCGTGGCGATCTGCTTCGCCGTCTTGCCGTCCACGATGAGCTGCAGGATCTCCAGCTCGCGCACCGTCAAGCCCAGGTTGCGCTCGCCCTTCAGCGCCGCGGCCCGGGAGACCTGGGGATCGAGCACGGTCTCGCCCGCCGCCACCCGCCGCACCGCGGCTACCAAGTCGAGGTCCACGGCGTTCTTCAGGACGTAACCGCGGGCGCCGGCTTCGAGCGCCTGCCGCACCAGCGTGTCTTCCGAGTGCATGCTCAGCATCAGGATGCGCGCCTGCGCCGAGTGCTGCAGGATCTTGCGCGTCGCATTCAGGCCGCTCATACCGGGCATGGCGCAATCCATCACGATGACCGCGGGCTGGAGCTCCCGCGCCAACTGGACGGCCGCGGCGCCGTCGCCCGCCTCGCCCACCACCGCCACGTCGGGCGCGTCTTCGAGGATCAGCCGCAAGCCGCGGCGCACCAGCGCGTGGTCGTCCACCAACAGGACGGAGATCTTATCCGGCATGAGAATCCCCCTTCTCCCTTGGCACGCGCAGCCGCACCAGCGTCCCGCCGGGGGCGGGCTTCAGCAACTCCAGGCTCCCGCCCAGCAACTCGGCGCGCTCGCGCATGGCTACCAGCCCGATTCCCGGCTTGTTCCCCTTCGCTCCCAGCCCGGCGCCGTGGTCCTCTACTTCCAGCTCCAAAGATTCCGGCAGGAAGCGCAGGCGCACCCAGGCTTGCTTGGCGCCCGAGTGCCGCGCCACGTTGTTCACCGCCTCCTGCAACACGCGATAGATGTGCACTCCGCTCTCGCCCTCCATCGGGAACGGCGTCCCCGACTTCTCGTACGACAGGGCCAGCCCGGTCTGGCGCTCCACGGTGGGAAGATACCAGTCCAGCGTGCTCTCCAGGCCCAATTCATCCAGCATCACCGGATGCAGCGCCTGGGAGAGGCTGCGCACCTTCTCCAGCGACGACTGTACGATCTCGCAGACCTCGCGCAGTTCGGCGCGCAGCGGACTGCCCTCGGGCGCATGGTTCCCGGCGCGCGTCAGCATGGCGCCGGTGGCGGTCAGGACCTGGCCGAACTCGTCGTGCAGCTCGCGCGAGATGTGGCGCAGCGTGGACTCCTGGGTCGCGATCAAGGTCTGCGCCAGCTCGCTGCGCTGCCGGGAAAGCGCGTCCAACCGGGCAAAGATCTCGCGGTTGGAGCGGATCAGGTACAGGCTGGTCAGCAGGATGGTGATCAGCGTGGCCAGCAGGAACACGTAGACCTGCCGCTGCACCGCGTCGTAGATCTCCGCCACGCGCTCGGCCGCCTGCTGCTCGCTCTCGTTGTTCTGCACCAGCAGCCGCGAGACTGCCGTGCTCAGCGCCGCCTGCCGCGCCTGCAGCGTGACGCGGATCTGCTCCCGCGCCTCTTTTTCCTTGCCCTCCCCCGCCAGCGCGAAGCAGCGGTCGGCGGCGTCCCAGAACTGCGCCACCGAGTTCCGCAGATATTGCCGCTGCTCCGGCGTGCGGTCCGCCGGGGCGAGTTCCTCTTCGCGCCGCAGCGCGTCCTCCAGGTCCACCCGCGTGCGCTGGAACTGCGCTGACCAGGCGGTCAGCGGATAGGGCTCGTCGCCCGCCAGCATGTCCCGCATGGCCAGCCCCAGCGAGTTCAGGTCGTTCTGGATGCGCAACAGTTGCAACGAATCCTTGCGATTGCGGTCCACCAGATCGGTCTGCAGCTTGCGCAGCCCCGAAATCTGCCGCACGATGTACCCGGAATAGGCCACCACCGCCGCCAGGGTGATGACCAGGCCCAACAGAAGCGCTGCGGTCGGGGAGCGGCCGGATGCGGGCGGGCGCGTCACGCCCTTTAGAATAAACTAATGGTCGGCGGAACCGGTCCGCCCTGGGGCGCAGCCGCAGACGGCGCGCATCATCGGACGGCAGGAGCTGTAAGTCATTGATTCTTAACGCTAAATCTCCGGGTCAGATTGAGCAGGCGCGCAAGCTCTTCCTGGAGTATGCGGAGTCTCTGGGCTTCAGCCTGTGCTTCCAGAGCTTTGACAAGGAAGTGGCCGGGCTGCCCGGGGACTATGCCCCGCCCGACGGCCGGCTGCTCTTGGCCGAGCACGAGGGGAAAGTCGCGGGCTGCGTGGCGCTGCACAAACTGAGCGACGGCTTCTGCGAGATGAAGCGGCTCTACGTGCGTCCGGAGTTCCGCGGCAAGGCACTGGGACGCGCGCTGGCCGAGCGCGTCATCCAGGAAGCGCGCGCCATCGGTTACGCGCAAATGCGCCTGGACACCATCGTGGGCAAGATGGACTCGGCCATCGCCCTCTATCGTGCGCTCGGCTTCCGCGAAATCTCCCCATATCGGGAAAATCCCGTCGCGGGAGCCATTTACATGGAGCTGGATCTGGCCGGGAAAGCGCTCGGCAAGGAAAAATAGTCCCGCGCGGCTTGGGAAAAAATTCCACTTGCCAGACGGTGCGACTCTGATTACTATGCAGCCACCTTCCCAGGTACGCGGCATCACTCAGATGAATATTGGCGAGACCATCCGAAGCTTCCGCCTGCAAAGGGGCATGTCGCAAGGCGACATCGAGAAGCGTACCGGCCTGCTGCGCTGCTACCTCTCGCGGGTGGAGAACGGCCACACCATTCCCTCCCTCGACACCCTAGCCAAGATCGCCGGCGCCATGGAGCTTCCCCTGGCCCAGTTCTTCGCCGACCAGGCGCGCGACAACGGCCACCCCCGCAACATCCCGCAACTGAGCGAGGACCAGGTGCGCTTCCTCAGCCAGGTACGGCGCTACTCCACCAGCCTCAACGATAGCGACCGCAAGCTGGTGCTGGCCATGGTCAAGAAAATGGCCGCCAGCTCGGGGAAATAGCCTCCGCCCGTCACTGCCCGGCCCCCTCCTCTTTGTGATATATTCCGCTTTCCCGGCAGACGAGGATGGCCGCGCTTTTCCTGCCCGTTTCGAGCCGTCGCCGCCGGGCGCCGCGAGGTGATTCGTGACCGTAGACGAGGAAATCAGTCTCCTCGAAGAGACGGTGCGCCGCCTGAAGATCGAGTATGACGTGTACTTCGGCGGCGGCTCCAAGAAGCCTCCCACCGACACCGAGTGGCGCGTCCAGTCCATCCTCAAGAAGTACAGCGACGCGCACAAGATGAGTTTCCCGCAGCGCTTCAAATACAACTCCATCGTCCAGCGCTACGCCCTGTTCAGCGACCTGTGGCGGCAGAAGATGAAGATCAAGGAGGAGGGCTACCGTCGTCCCCAGGACGCGGTGCTGGGCATCCAGGGGCTGCGCATCGACGAGGCCGAGGCCGCCGCGGCCGCCCTGGCGGAAAGGCCGGGAAAGGACACGGGGGAGAAACCCTTCTCCACCCACTGCTCCGACGCCGACGCCGACCACGACAAAGTCCAGCAACTGTTCAACGCCATGACCGAGGCGCGCAAGAAGGCCGGCGACGCCGGCGCCGGCACCGCCAACTTCGATTCCTTCAAGGCCTTCGTCAAGAAGAAGACCGAGCAGATCCGCAAGGACTACGGCTGCCATGCCGTCGAGTACTCGGTGGAGATGGAAGCCGGCCAGGTGCGGCTCAAGGCCAAGGCCAAGGTGTGAGCGCCACGCCACTCCCTTCCTGATATTCTTATTGCATCACCCAACAATCTGCCCGAGGAAGAGACGTGCCTAAGATCCAGCGCGCCATCCTGAGCGTCACCGACAAGACCGGACTGGCGGAGTTCGCCCGCCAGCTCGCCGGCATGGGAGTGGAGCTCATCTCCACCGGCGGCACCGCCAAACTGCTGCGCGACTCCGGCATCGCGGTGAAGGACGTGAGCGAGCTCACCGGCTTTCCCGAGATGCTCGACGGCCGGGTGAAGACGCTGCATCCCAAGGTCCACGGCGGCATCCTGCACGTGCGCCAGAACCCGGCGCACCGCGCCGCGGTGGCCGAGCACGGCATCGCGCCCATCGACATGGTGGTGGTGAACCTCTACGCCTTCGAGAAGACCGCCGCCAAGCCCGGCGTGCGCTTCGAGGAGATGGTCGAGAACATCGACATCGGCGGGCCCTCCATGATTCGCTCCGCCGCCAAGAATTTTCAGGACGTGGCCATCGTCACCTCGCCCACCGACTACCCCGTCATCGCCGCGGAGATGAGGCAATCCGGCGGCGAGCTTTCCCTCGCCACCCGCTGGCGCCTGGCGCAGCAGGCCTTCTCCACCACCGCCGCCTACGACTCCGCCATCGCCTCCACCTGGGAGCGGGTGAGCAACAACGGCGCGGGCTTCGAGCTGCCGGGTAGCGCCGGCGTCTCGCCGGCCACGGCGCAGTTTCCGCCAACCTTGCGCCTTGCTTTTCAGAAAGTCCTCGACCTGCGCTACGGCGAGAATCCCCACCAGAAGGCGGCCATGTATGCCGACGGCTCCGGCGCGGGCGTGGCCAACGGCCGCCAGCTCCAGGGCAAGGAGCTTTCCTACAACAACATCGTGGACTTGCAGGCCGCCTGGGACCTGGCGCAGGAGTTCGCCGAGCCGGTGTGCGTCATCATCAAGCACACCAACCCCTGCGGCACGGCCACCGGGAAGACTTTGGTCGAGGCTTACCAGAGGGCGCTGGCCTGCGACCCGGTCTCCGCCTTCGGCGGGGTCATCGGCGTGAACCGCGCCGTGGACGCCGCGGCCGCGGAGGAGATGGCCAAGCTTTTCGTCGAAGCCATCGCCGCCCCGGGTTTCGACCCGGACGCCCGCACCGGCTTCGCCGCCAAGAAGAACCTGCGGCTGGTGGAGATCGTCCCCGCGCCACCGAAATGGACTCTGAAGCACGTCTCCGGCGGCGCGCTGCTGCAGGACGAAGACGTTCGCCCGCTCACCGACGCCGACCTGAAGGTGGTCAGCAAGCGCCCGCCGAGCGAGGAAGAGATGCGCGCCCTGCTTTTTGCCTGGAAGGTGTGCAAGCACGTCAAGTCGAACGCTATCGTCTACGCCCGCGACGGGCAGACGGTGGGCGTGGGCGCCGGCCAGATGAGCCGCGTGAACTCCTGCAAGCTCGGCGCCATGAAGGCCGTGCTGCCGCTCCAGGGAACGGTCGCCGCCTCCGACGCCTTCTTCCCCTTCCCCGACGGCGTGGAGGAGATCGCCAAGGCCGGGGCCACCGCCATCATCCAGCCCGGCGGCTCGGTGAAGGATCCGGAGGTCATCGCCGCCGCCGACCGCCTGGGCCTGGCCATGGTCTTCACCGGCGTGAGGCACTTTCGGCACTAACCTGTGTAGGCCCGGCTCTCTGAGCCGGGCGCAGCCGAGTGGCGCGTCTCTGCCGCGTGTCATAGAATAGTTGGGAGAAGGAAATCGCCCGGCCCCATGAAGAAAGTCACAGCCCTGCTGCTCTCTCTGTCGTTTTCCCTGCTGCTGACCTCGTGCACCGAGACCCGGCGCGCGGCCGCGTCGCCTCCGCCGCCGCCTCCAGCTACCGCGCCGGAAGCCGAGACGCCGGCGGCGCCGGTCGCTGCCTCCCCGAGCGCGCCGCCCGCGTC
>Ga0209726_10005523_pt1 | contig 15254 bp, 16 predicted proteins | sample Subgrocontami54m_FD_187453 | JGI IMG/M metagenome (GOLD analysis project Ga0209726, IMG submission 187453) | Subsurface groundwater microbial communities from S. Glens Falls, New York, USA - GMW46 contaminated, 5.4 m (SPAdes) (version 3) | ecosystem: Environmental > Aquatic > Deep subsurface >... | reverse complement strand
GCCTCATGAGCCGCTCGCCCCCTCCGCGCCCGTCGAACCCGCGCCGCCCGCCTCGCCGATCCCACCCGCCCCCGATCTGTCCATCCCCTGAGTTTTTTTTATTTGACTAAAGTGTACGCGATACACTATATTCTATTAGTGTAGCTTCTACACTTAATATGCCCGGCAGCGCGTTCGCCTCTCATAACGGTCAGGTGTCCAAGCACGCCATCGCGGTGGATGTCGTGCTGTTCACCATTCAGGACGGCACGCTGAAGGCGCTACTCGTCAAGCGGCAGCAGGCGCCGTACCGCGGCGCGTGGGCGCTGCCCGGCGGGCTGGTGCAAGCGGATGAGTCGGTGGATACGGCAGCACTCCGCGAGCTCCAAGAGGAAACGAACATCGGCAACATCTACCTCGAGCAGCTCTACACCTTCGGAGAACTGAACCGCGATCCCCGGGGGCGAGTCATCACCGTCGCCTACTATGCGCTGGTGAACTGGCAGCAGTTCCAATTGAAGGCCCGCCAGCGAGTGAGCGAGGCCAACTGGTTTCCGGTGAAGCGGCTCCCCGCCCTGGCGTTCGACCACCAGCGCATCGTCGATTACGCGCTGGAGCGGCTGCGCAACAAGATCAACTACACGACGCTAGGATTCCAGCTGCTGCCGCGGGAGTTCACGCTCACCGAGCTGCAGGGCTCCTACGAGGTCATCCTAAGCCGTCGGCTGGACAAGCGCAACTTCAGGCGGAAGATGCTGCAATTGGGGATCCTCAGAGGCACGCGAGAGTTCCGGGCGCACGGGCGGCAGCGGCCCGCGCGGCTGTATACCTTCACCGAGCCAAAGGTGGTCAAGCTGCAGGAAAAAGGGATCATCGTTCCCTTCTGAGATGGCGCAGATCAACGGGCACATGAACGGCAACGGCCATCACGCCAACGGCAACGGCCATTCCAATGGCCATACGACTCTCACGGCGGAATCCCGTAACGCCCTGCTCCGGGAGAAAATTGCCGTGCTCAAGCAGGAGCGGCAGGCGGTCATCCTCGCCCACAACTACCAGGAAGGCGCGATCCAGGACATCGCCGACTTCACCGGCGACTCGCTCGGATTAGCGCGGCAGGCGCAGGGCACTGATGCGAAAGTGATCGTCTTCTGCGGTGTCCACTTCATGGCCGAGACCGCGGCCATGCTCTGCCCCGAGAAGACCGTCCTGATCCCCGATCTGGCGGCGGGCTGCTCGCTCGCCGACATGATCGTGCCGGAGCAGATCCGCGCCTGGCGGGCCAAGCACCCCGACGGCCTGGTCGTGTGCTACGTCAACACTTCGGCGGCCGTCAAAGCGGAGTGCGACTACTGCGTGACCTCCACCAATGGCATTCAGGTCATTGAGAGCCTGCCGGCGGACAAGGAGATCCTGTTCGTCCCCGATTATTACCTGGGCAGCTATTTGAAGGCAAAGACCAAGCGGAAGATTCATCTGTGGAAGGGGTACTGCCCGGCGCACGCGGCGATCATCCCTGAGAAGGTTGATGAGCTGCGCGCGCAGCACCCGGAGGCCGAGTTTCTAATGCACCCCGAGTGCGGCTGCACCACGAAGCAGATGGATCTGGCGGATCAGATCCTGTCGACGGAGGGAATGGTGCAGTACGTGAAGCGCTCGCCCGCGCGCGAGTTCATCATCGCCACGGAAAACGGCCTGCTCCACCGGCTGCAGGCGCAGCACCCGGAGAAGCGGTTCTACCCGGCCAGCGAGTACGCGAGCTGCCACCACATGCAGCGCAACACGCTCGAAAAGGTCTTCATGTCGCTCGTGTCGATGCAGCACGTCGTCACGGTCGACCCGGCGATCGCCGAACGGGCGGTCGTGCCCATTCAGCGCATGCTGGCGATCGTCTAAGTCCCCGCCACCACGCTCGACAGCTTGTCGAAATCCTCCGGCGCATTGATCGCATACCCCTTAGCACTGCTATCGATCTTGCGCAGCATGCCGACGAGGATCCGCGACGGAGGAAATTCGATGAACTCCGTCGCGCCCATTTGAATCATCCGGCGGACCGAGGGCTCCCACAGCACCGGACTGACGATCTGGGTCACGAGCAGGCGGCGGATCTCCTCGGGCCCCTGCACCGGCTGGGCCGTCACGTTGCTCACCACGGGAATCTCCGGAGCGGCGATGGAGATTTTCTTGATCACCTGCGCGAACTTGTCGGCGGCGGGCTGCATGAGCGGAGAGTGAAAGGCGCCGGCCACCTCGAGCTTCATCGCACGCTTCGCGCCCCGCGCCGTCGCCAGCCGCTCCGCCTTCTCGATCGCCTCCACCGTTCCCGAGAGCACCACCTGCTCCGGCGTGTTGTAGTTCGCCGCGGACGCCTCCGACTCCTCGCACACCGCCTGGAGCGCCTCGGGAGAGAGGCCGATCACCGCCAGCATGGCGCCGGGATGGTGCGCGGTGCACTCGGCCATCGCATCGGCTCTGGCCTGCACGAGGTAGAGGCTGTCCATGAACGTGATCGCGCCGGCGACCGTCAGCGCCGTCAGCTCGCCGAGGCTCAACCCCGCCGCGGCGACCGGCTTCACGGAAGAGGCCACCGATTGAAACGCGGCGAAGGCGGCATACGAGGTGACGAACAGCGCGGGCTGGCACTTTTCGGTCTTGGTGAGCTCCTCCGGAGGCCCCTCGAAGCAGAGCGCGGTAACGTCAAATCCCAGGTGGCTGTTGGCGCGCTTGTAGACGTCGCGCGATTCGGGAAATCGGTCGTAGAACCCTTTGCCCATGCCGACCGCTTGCGCGCCCTGGCCGGGGAGGAGGTAGGCGACGTTAGGCATGCGCAAGGACGGGGAGCGCGTTCACCACTGGAGGAGAATTGAGCCCCAAGTCATGCCGGCGCCGAAGGCGACCATCACGATGTGGTCGTTCCGCTCGACGACCCCTTGGTTGACCGCTTCATGGAGCGCGATCAGGTTGGAGGCGGCTGACGTATTGCCGTAGCGCTCGAGGTTCATGAACACCTTGCTGAGCGGCACGTGCGCCCACTTGGCCACCGACTCGATGATGCGCGTGTTGGCCTGGTGGGGGATGAAGCACTCGACGTGCTCCGGCTTCACCTTGCCCTCCTGCATGACCCGCTTCACCGAGTCGACCATGCGGCGCACGGCGAGCTTGTAGACCTCTCCGCCGTTCATCCGCAGAAAATGCAGCCGCTGATCGATCGAGCTGTGCGACGGCGGGTACTTGGAGCCGCCCCCCGGCATGTACAGGAGATTCGCCGCGGAGCCGTCCGAGCCCATGTCGGTGGCCAGGATGCCGCCCCGGGCCACCGGCGTCATCACGCAGGCGCCGGCCCCGTCGCCGAAGAGCACGCAGGTGGAGCGGTCGGTCCAATCGATGAAGCTGGAGAGCAGCTCCGCCCCGATGACGAGCGCGTTGCGGTAGCGGCCCGTCGCAAGGTATTGCTGGGCGGTAATCATGGCGAACACCGAGCCGGAGCAGGCCGCCGAGAGGTCGAAGCAGACGGCCGCCTTCGCCCCCAGCCGCTGCTGCACCAGGCACGCGGTGGACGGAAAGAGCATATCGGGGGTGGCCGTGGCGACGATCAACAGCTCGACGTCGTGCGGAGAGAGCTTGGCCTGCTTGAGCGCCTGCAGCGCGGCCTTGGTGGCCAAATCGCTGGTCGTCATGCCGGGCTCGGCGATGTGCCGCTCGCGGATGCCGGTGCGCGTGCGGATCCATTCGTCGTTCGTGTCGACCATCTTCTCGAGGTCGAAGTTGGTCAGCACCTTGGGCGGCACGTACATGCCGGTCCCGATGATCCCGATGCGCCGGGTGGCGCGAACCTGAGGGCGCGACGCGCGCGGTTTAGCTTTTCGCGTGCTGCGCGTAGACATGAATCGCATCCACCATGTTGCGGTTGAGCTCATGGTGGACGGACTGGTAGGCGACACGGATGGCGTTCTTGATCGCCTTGGTGCTCGAGGCGCCGTGCGCGATGATGGAGACCCCGTCGACTCCCAGGAGGGGGGCGCCGCCCTGCTCGGCGTAGTCCACCTCCTTGCGCAGCTCGAGGAACGCATCGCGCGCCAGCCAGGCGCCGAGCCGGGTGATGGGGCTCATCGTCAGCGACCGCCTCAGGAGCACGCTGATGGCGTGGGCGAGGCTCTCGGCGGTCTTGAGGGCGACGTTGCCCGCAAACCCGTCGCAGACGATGACGTTGATCTCCCCTGAAAAAATGTCGCGGCCCTCGACGTTGCCGACAAAGTTCAAGCCGGACGCCTCAATGAGGCCGTAGGTTTCCTTGGTGAACTCGGTGCCCTTCCCCTCTTCCTCGCCGACGTTCAGCAGGCCGACGGTCGGGCGGGCGTGGCCCAGGACGCAGCGAACGTACGCCTCGCCCATCAGCGCGTACTGCAAGAGGTGCAGCGGCTTCGGATCGATGTTGGCGCCGACGTCGATGAGCAGCGTATCGCCCTTGATGCCGGGCAGCAGGATCGCGATGCCCGGCCGTTCGATGCCGGGCAGCAGGCCGACAAACAGCGTGCTGGCGGAGACCACCGCTCCGGTATTGCCCGCCGACACAAACGCGTCGACCTGCTTCTCCTTCAGGAGCCCCACGCCGATGCTGATCGAGGAGTCGCGCTTCTTGCGGATGGTCGACGCGGGAGACTCCTCCATGCCCACCACCTCCGGCGCATGGACGATCGAAATGTTGGCCGGGCGGTGGGGATAGCGGGCGAGCTGCTTGTCGATCTCAGCGGTCTGGCCGACCAGCACCACCTCAACCGGCAGCTCGCGGGCGGCCAGGATGGCTCCCGCGACGGTCGTTTCCGGCGCGGCGTCGCCTCCCATGGCATCAAGCGCGATTTTCATCGTGGCGGAAGCGCCGGCTTACGAGGCGCCGGCAGATCCTTTCTTCTTTCGCTCGCGGATCACCACCACCTGGCGGCCGCGGTAGAACCCGCAAGAGGGGCAGACGCGGTGCGGAATGACCGGTTTGGCGCACTGGGGGCAGTTCGAGAGGGACGGCGTGACGAGTTTCCAATGCGTCCGGCTCTTGTCTCGCCTGGCTTTGGAATGTTTCCGTTTGGGCAGGGCCATACGCGGTGTTCTCCTATGCTAGTCGTTGGCTGCGGAGGCCTGATGGCTGCAGCTCGCCTGATTGAGATTCTGTCCGCACGCGGGACAGAGCCCTTTGCAATCGGGCCGGCAGACGGGAACCATGGGATACGCGAGGATGATCTCCTGCCGCACGTCCTCGGTGATGTCCACCACCTCGGTCGGTTTGACCCGGTAGCTGAAGATGCCGCCCGGCCTCAGATCCGAGGTGAACTCCTCCAGGCAGCGCGCGCACGAGAGGCGCACGGGACAGCGGATCTGCGCGGTCACCACGACTTCCTGGTCGGCTTTCGTGATGAACGCATCCACCTCGAACGGCTGGTCCAGATGGACGTCGAACCGTTCCATATCCATCGCCGAGGGATCGTAGGTGGCGTGCTCGGTCAACCCTTCCTCCGGGATTCGGTTGACGTCGATGATCATGGAAGTCCGCTCATCGAGTAAGTCCATGGGTGAGGTTAGCCCTGCAGCTTGCGGCGCAGGGCATGGGCGACAAACGGGGGAACGAAGGCGTTCAAATTCGCCCCGAAGCCCCCGGCTTCCTTGATGAGCCGGGCCGAGACGTACGCGTACGATTCCGACGGCATCATGAAGATCGTTTCGACCGATTCCGACAGCTTGCGGTTGGTGAGCGCCATCTGGAACTCATATTCGAAATCCGAGAGCATGCGCAGGCCGCGGATCACCACCCGGGCGCGCTTGCGGCGGGCATAGTCTACGACAAGCGAGTCAAACTGGTCAACCACCACCCCGCGCATGGCGCGCGTGGCCCGCGTGAGGAGTGCGACGCGCTCCTCCACGCTGAAGAGCGGCCCCTTCCCCGGGTTGTGGGCGACCGCCACGATCACCTCGTCAAAAATCTTCCTAGCACGGGTGATGAGGTCGATGTGGCCGTAGGTCACCGGGTCGAACGTGCCGGGGTAGATGGCGCGGGTCCTCATGGATATCGGCATAGGCTAGCTCGGCTGATAAAAAGAGAGCACCGTGTCGCCATACCGGTGCTGGGTGCGCTGATGGAGCTGACCGATCACTGTCGGCAGGACCGTCGACCGCGGATGTTCCACGGCGACAAGGCCATGTGGCGACACCATAGCACACTCGATGAGGGCGTTCAAGGCCTTTTTTGCCTCGTCGGTGCGGTACGGAGGGTCCAGCAGCACGACATCGAAGGGCGGCTCGCTTCCCGCCAGCTCCCGGATGCCCTGGACGGCGTCCAGATGGACGAGCCGCCAGGCGCTGCGGGGCACGTCATCGGCCAACCGCTCGAGATTCTCCCGGATGCTCAAGACTGCCCCGGTGTCGGACTCCACGAACGCCACGAATGCCGCCCCACGGGAGAGCGCCTCAAACCCCAGCGCCCCGCTTCCTGCGTAGCCGTCCAGCACGCGGGCCTCCTCGATGAAGGAACCGAGGATGTTGAAGAGCGCCTGCCGCACCTTCTCTTGCGTGGGCCGGATCGCGCCAGGCACCGTCAGGCGGCGATTCTTCAGGTGGCCGCCGGTGATCCGCAGCATGTCCGATGGCTCAGCGGGCGCGCAGGTGCCGCCGAAGCGCCGCGAGCGAGGGGTCGCGCAGCGCCGGATCCCGGCTAACGAGGGCGCCCGCCTCCTGCCGGGCCAGCTCCAGCAGCGCCCGGTCGCGCATCAGATCCGCGATCCGCAGCCGCAACTCCCCGGACTGGCGGCTGCCCCGCAGCTCCCCGGGCCCCCGCAGCTCCAGATCCTTCTCCGCCAGCTGAAACCCGTCAAGCGTCTCCACGAATGCCGTCAGCCGCTGCCGGACGGACTCCTCGCCGGCATCGCTGACCACGACGCACCAGGACGGCTGGGGGCCCCGCCCGATCCGCCCGCGCAGCTGGTGCAGCTGGGCCAGGCCGAAACGGTCCGGATGCTCGATGACCATGACGGTGGCGTTGGGAACATCCAGCCCCACCTCGACAATCACCGTCGAGACCAGCAGGTCGATCTCGCCCCGGGCGAACGCCTGCATCGTCGCCTCTTTGCGGGCCGCCGGCATCTGCCCGTGCAGCAGCCCGATGCGAAACCGGGGAAAGACCTCGACCTGGAGATGCCGGGCCATGGCGGTCGCCGCGCGCACCTCGCGGCTGACCCCCTCCTCCACCAATGGGTAGACCACATAGCCCTGACGGCGCTGCGTAAGCTGCTCGCGCACCAGTCCGTAGAGTGCGGCGCGATCGGCCCCGCGCATCCAGCGGGTCTCGATGCGCCCCCGCCCTGCCGGGAGCTGCGCGATCGTCGACACCTCCAGGTCGCCGTATCGCGTCAGCGCCAGCGTCCGCGGAATCGGCGTCGCCGTGACCACCAGGACATCCGGCGTCCGCCCTTTCTTCGCCAGCTGGGCGCGCTGCACGACTCCGAACTTGTGTTGCTCGTCGATCATCACCAGCGAGAGCCGCTTGAAGACTAACCCCTGCTGCAGCAGCGCGTGCGTACCGATCACCACCGCCGCCTCGCCGCCGGCGACCGCCTTTGCCAGCCGCCGGCGCTCCCCGGCCGCCACCCCCTGGGAGAGGAGCACGACGGGCACGCGGAGCGGATCAAGGTACCGCCGCACGACCCGCACATGCTGCTCGGCCAGCAGCTCCGTGGGCGCCATGAGGGCGACCTGGCAGCCGCTCTGCGCGGCAATCGCCATCAGGTGAATCATCACGATCGTCTTGCCGCAGCCGACATCCCCCTGGAGCAGCCGGTGCATGGGCCAGGGCGCGCGTAGATCCGCCGTCAACTGTTCCAACACCTGGCGCTGGCTGTCCGTCAGGGTGAACGGCAACCCGGCCTCCACGCCGCGGGTGACCGGCCCGTCGATCTGATAGCGGTGCGGCTTGATCAGCGCCACCACCTGCTGGCGGCGCTGCGCCAACCCGACCTGCAGCAGCAAGAGCTCCTGGAAGATCAGCCGCATCCTGGCGCGCTCCAGCGCCTCCTGCGAGGAGGGAAAATGCAGCTCGCGGACCGCTTCCGGCAGCGCGGGCCAGCCCCGGTCACGACAGAGCGAGCCGGGCAGCGGATCATCGAGCTGACCGGCATAGCGTTCGAGGATCGCGGCGATCGTCTGCCGCAGCCACCGCTGGCCGATCCCGGCCGTCAAGGGGTAGATCGGGACGATTCGGCCCGTGTGCACAGACTCCGCATCGTCCTCCTCGACCCGCTCATGCTCGGGATGGATCATCTGGAACCGGGCCCCCGGCTCCACGCGCCCGTAGAGGATCACCGTGTCCTCGGCCTTGAGCTGCTGGGCCAGGTACGGCTGGTTGAACCAGAGAGCGGACAGCACGCCGGTCTCATCCTCGATCGCCGCCTCCACCAGCGTCTGGCCTCTCCGGATCCTGCGCAGCGCGACCGCCGTCACGCGGCCGCGGATCGTGCAGATCTCGCCCGGGATGAGATCGCGGATGGCGATCAGGCGGGTGCGGTCCTCATACCGGCGCGGAGGATAGTAGCAGGCGTCCTCAACCGTGGCGATGCCCAACTGCGCCAGCTGCGCCATCCGGTGCGGCCCCACCCCTTTCACGTAGCGGACGCTGGAGGACAAAGAGGCTTGTGAGGCGATCATCGGGTGTGTATAATGGGGCCTTTCATCGAGGAGCGACTCATGCTTGTGTGTGCGATTTGCGGGAAACGCCCGGTGATCGGCGGCACGGTCACCCACCGGGGCAAACTGAAGAAAGAAGGCGGGGTCGGCAGACGGACGGTCCGCGTCAACCTGCGCCGGTTTCGTCCGAACCTTCAACCCGCCACGATCATCCTCAACGGCACGGTGCGTCGGCTCCGCGTCTGCACCGCCTGCATCAGATCCGGCCTTGTGCCGAAAGCGCCTCTGAACCCTTCGCGTCGGTCAGCGTAAGGATCAGCTCCCCGTCCGCAACCGTGGGCGTCAGCACGACGTCGTAGCGCGCTCCGGCTCCGTCTTGGGGGAGCGAGCCCTTTACCCGCACGCTCCGGACGCCGTCGCGCATCACGCCGATCCGCGGCGAGACCGCATCGATCGTCACGTCGCGCACCAGGACCGTGGGACGCGGATTGCCCTGCCCGAACGGCGCAAACCCTTCCAACTCCTCCACCCACCGCGGCTCAATCGCGTCCAACGGCAGCTCCAGATCGATCAGCCGCACCGTGGCCACGCCCGGACGCCGGAGCGATTCGGCGGCGCGCTCATTCAGCAGCGTCCGCAGCGGCTCCAGGTTCGCACGGTCGATCGTCAGCCCGCACGCCTGGGCATGCCCCCCGAACCGCACCAGCAGATCCTGGCAAACCGTGAGCGCTTCCAGCAGGTTAAACATCGGGATCGAACGGCCGGAGCCCACCCCGTGGCGCTCCTGCATGGCGATCGCAATGGCCGGCCGGCCGTACCGTTCGGCCAATTGCGAGGCGAGCGGACCCATCAGCCCCTGATGCCAGCCCGGCCGGCTGACGAGCATCACGTATTGGCCGCGGAAGTGCATGCGGCTGATCTGCTCTTCGGCCTGCGCCATCGTCTGACGGTGCAGCTGCTTGGTCGTGTCGTGCGCCGTTTCGGCCGCGTCCATCCAGGCGTCCATGCCTTCAGGCGCTCCGCGCTGCAACAGGTGCCAGACCGCTTCACACCGGCCGAGGCGGCCGCTCGCGTTCAGCCTCGGCACCAGCCGCCTGAGGATCTGCTCCGGGACCGGCTCGCGCGTATCCGTGGCTTCGCACAGCCGGCGCAGCCCATGGCGATCGCTGTGCAGCAGACGCGCCAGCCCCGAGACCACGATGGCGCGGTTGTCTCCGAGCAGCGGCGCGCAGTCAGCCAGCGTCCCCAGCGCGGCCAAATCCAGATAGGGGGCAAGCCGCTCTTCCGCGCCGTCTCCGAAAAGCCCCTGTGCCAGCTTCAGTGCCAGGCCGGCGCTGCACAGTCCCTGGGCGGATCGAAACGCCTGGTCGCGGTGGGGATTGATCAGCGCCGCCGGCCGGGCCCATCCCTCAAGCGGCACATGGTGGTCGACGATGATGGTCTCAATGCCCTGCTCGCCGAGGCGGCGAACCGCATCGGCCTGGTTGGTGCCGCAGTCCACGAGGATCAGGATCTTGGTCGAGGAGCCGCACAGCTCCCGGACAAGCGATTCGGGCATGCCATATCCGTCAGCGATCCGGTTCGACTGGACGGCGCGCACCGCCGCGCCCTCCCCCCGCAACGCTTCATAGAGAATCACGCTCGCCGTCATCCCGTCCACGTCGGAATCGCTGAAGATCAGGATGGGCTCCCGCGCGGCGATGGCGCGCCGCAGCCGCTCGACCGCCTCGGGCAGATCGGGCAGCGCGCGCGGCGACTCAAGCGCCCGCACGCTGGGATGCAAAAACTGGAACGCCTGCGCCGGCGTGCTCATCCCGCGATGCAGCAGTAGTTGAGCGGTCAGCGGGTGCAGCCCTGCCGCCGCGGCCAAGGCCCCCGCCTGCTGCGGTTCCGCCGGACGGATTTGCCAAGACGTCATCAGGCCGATTTGAGGATCCTCCGCCACGTGATCACGAGCGCTGAGGCGATGTAGACCGTGGAGTAGACGCCGGAGATGAAGCCGAACAGGAGGCACAGCGAGAAATCGCGCAGCACCTCCCCGCCGAAGAAGTAGAGTGCCAACACCTGGAAGATCACGGTCAGCGATGTCAGCAGCGTGCGGCCCAGCGTCTCGTTCACGCTCAGATTGATCACCTCGGCCAGGCTCAGCTTGCGGTGCAGGCGCAGGTTCTCCCGCACCCGGTCGTAGATCACGATCGTGTCGTTGATCGAGAAGCCCGCGATGGTCAGCAGGGCGGCGATGGTGATCATGTCGATCTGCCGGCCCAGCAGGCACAGCGCACCCCCGGCCACGATGACGTCGTGCAGCAGCGCGATCACGCCCGCAATGCCGAAGTCCCAGTGCCGGAACCGCAGGGCGACGTACACCAGGATGCCGAGCATCGACCACGCGATCGCCAGCCACGCCTTTTCGCGGAGGATCTTGCCGACCGAGGGGCCGACCTGCTCCAGGCGGATCATCTCCGGCTTCGCCTCCGCGTAGTCGGCGTTCATCGCCTCGCGCGTGCGGGTCATCGTCTCGCGGATCTCCGCCTCGGTGTCGTCCGACGTGCGGATCAGCCATTCCGTCGGGCTGCCGTATTGCTGAATCACGGCGCCGCCCAGCCCCACCTTGGCCAGCGTGGCGCGCAGCTGCTCTACCTCGACCGGCTGGTTGAATCGGTACTCCTGCAGCATCCCCCCGGTAAAGTCGATGCCGTACCGCTGCTCCCCCCGCAGGATGAACGCGGCCGCCCCGGCCGCAATCATCAGGAACGAGAGGCTATAGCACAGGTATCGCTTGCCGATGAAGTCGATCGTAGTCTGCCCGATCATCTGCAGCATGCGCAGCCGCTTCAGCACCCCCATCCCCAGCAGGATGTCGAAGAGGATCCGGGTGACGAAAATCGCCGTGAACATGCTGGCGATGATCCCGATGCCCAGCGTCGTCGCAAATCCGCGGATCGAGCCGGTGCCGAACCAGTAGAGGAAGACCGCGGCGAAGACCGTCGTCACGTTCGAGTCAAAGATCGCAGTGAACGCCTTCTGGTAGCCGGCGGCGATCGCCAGGCTCAACGGGCGGCCGGCGCGCAGCTCCTCCCGGATCCGTTCGTAGATCAGCACGTTGGCGTCAACCGCCATGCCCAGCGTGAGGATCATGCCGGCGATGCCCGGCAGCGTCAGCGTCGCGTGCAGATAGCCCAGCGCGCCGAGGATCAGCAAGACGTTGAGCGACAGGGCGGTGACCGCAATCGCGCCGGCCAGCAGGTAATAGATGATCATAAAGACGACGACAAATGCGCCACCCGCCATCGTCGCCATCAAGCCGGCCCGGATCGAGTCGCGCCCGAGCGTGGGGCCGACCGTCCGTTCCTCCTCCACCTCGATGGGCGCGGGCAAGGCACCGGCGCGCAACACGATCGCCAGGTCGTGCGCCTGCTCCCTGGTGAACTGGCCGGTGATCCGGCCCGCATCGGTGATGCGGCTCTGGATGACCGGCGCGGACTGCACCTTGCCGTCCAGCACGATGGCCAGCCGCTTGTTGATGTTCGCGCCGGTCAACCGGCCGAACGCTTTTGCGCCCTCCTTGTTCATCCGGAAGCTGATCTCGGGCAGCCCGAGCTCTCCGGCCTCCACCCAAGCATCGGAAAGAATCGTGCCGGTCAGCGCATCCTCGTTATCCAGCAGAAGCGGCGCGCCCTGCTCGTCTTCGGCCAGCTGGAATCCACTCGGTACCGTCCCATCGAGCGCCTGTTGGATCAGGCGGCTGTTCTCGGAGACCAGCTTGAACTCCAGCAGCGCGGTCTTGCCGATCAAGCTGAGCGCGCGCTCCCGGTCGGTGATGCCTGGCAGCTGGACCAGGATGTGATCGGTCCCCTGCCGCTGGATCAGCGGCTCGCGCACCCCGAACTGGTCGATGCGGTTCCGGATGACCTCCGCGGCGATGCCGGCGATGTCCTGGTTCTTGGCCTCCGGCGGCACCTTGCTCATGTCCACCTTCAGGACCAGGTGCATCCCGCCCTGCAGATCGAGACCGAGGCTGATCCGCTTCGAGAGCGGGAACGCGTACCATGCGGCCAGGACGACCACCGCCAGCACCAGCGGCACCCGCCAGCGCAAATTGGAGGGCATCACGCCTTTTTCTCCGTCTTCACAAGCCGGCTGATCGCGGAGGGCTCGACGTCCACCCGCACGTTCTCGTCGATCCGCAGCGTCAGCGCATCCGGCTTCACGTTAACGACCGTACCGAAGAGGCCTCCGCTCGTCACCACCAGGTCGTTCTTCTTCAGATCCTTGATCATCTGCTCGTGCTCCTTGCGCGCCTTCTGCTGAGGACGAAAGACGATCAGATAAAAGATCACGAACATCATGACGAACGGGAACAGCATCGTGATCGGATTGGACGTACCGCCTTGCTCCGGCATTACGAGCCTCCTAACAGGACGATCGGTTGCTGTGACAGTGCCTGTACATTGACCAACTCCGTTCCCGGATAGTAGTACGAGAGGATTTCGCGGGCGGAAAACCCGCGGCGGGCCAGCTCCGCCGCACCCCATTGGCAGAGGCCGACCCCGTGACCCCATCCGTGCCCGTCGATGACAAACGCGTCGCCAGCATCCACCACCGTGAAGAGCGGGCTGCGGATGCGCTCGAACCCGAACAGCGCCCGCACATCATACCCGCTCAGGGCCAGGGTGCGCAATGCTCCGCGGATGGTCACCGTCTGCGCACGGCCGGCGGCGGTGCGCCTGGTCACCTCCATGCTGCGGACTGTTCCGATCGATCCGTGCCGGCTCTTGCGCAGCGCCCAGGCCACGTCGGCCCGCGTCAGGCGGCGCTGCCACGAGTAAAAGGGCGAGGAGGTGCACAGGCGGCAGACGATGCCTCCTACCAGCGGCGGGAGCGCATAGGAGCTGCCCATCACCCGGCCGTTTTCCGTCACGCCGCCGCAGGTCGAATGGTAAAAAGTCGGAAAGAGCGCGCCGCGGTACATCACGATCCAGTCGGTCGTCGCCTTGACCGCCCGGCTGGTGGCCACCTTCTCCGCCGTCTTGCCTCCGTAGTCCTGCGACATCACGTCGGCGGTGACGTCGTAATCCTTCGCTTCCTTGCTGAACCGCTGGTACACCGCGTAGGTGCGCGCCGCGATGGCGATGGCGTTCAGCGCCTCCTCCGGCCAATAGTCCGGAGCTTCCTTGCTGAGCACGCCGCGCAGGTAGTCCTCCAGCGCGATGTGATTGACGACGAGGAGCGTCATGTCCTTCTGCCGGACGATTTCGATCGTCCCGCGCAACCGCCGGCCGTTCACATTGATCGCCGCGTCGCGCGCCGGCTCGATCCGCACGCCGAGGAACGGCACGATCTGCTCGCCGAGTGCGAGCCCCTGCGGCACCCCGCGCACCGGCACCGAGAGCAGGCGCGGCGCCTGGTGGATGGCATGGCCCGTATGGAGCGCGAAGAGCGTGTAACGTCCGAGAATCTGGAGCGTCACCTGCGGATCGTTGCGGGCGATAGCCACGCGGATCCATCCGGGGTTCGGTTGGGCGGCAGCGGGCCGGGCGGCAGCCGCCATCGCGATGAGCAGTGCTGCGCCGAGCAGGAGCGGAGGCCGCATCAGTGGCGAAACTTTCCGATCAGCCACAGGAGCAGGCTGAGGGCCAAGCTGATCACGATCGAGGTCGTCAATGGGAAGTAAAACGAGAAGCCGTCGCGCCGGATCGCGATATCGCCCGGCAACCGACCCAGCCAGGGGATCTTGGGGCCGGCGAGGAGTACCGCACCCACCCCGATGAGGATGACGCCGAGGAGGATGAAGCCGCGCCCGAGCGGTTCGAGCGAACCACTCATGCGGTTTCAGCGAACAGCTCCGCGCGGGCGCTTCCCTTGAGGCCGGCCACGTGCTGGTAGGCCAGCCGGGTCGCCTTGCGGCCGCGCGCGGTGCGCTTGAGGAATCCGGCGGAGAGCAGGTACGGCTCGACGACGTCGACGATCGTGTCCCGCTCCTCATTCAGGGCGGCCGCCAGCGCGTCGATCCCCACCGGCCCGCCGCCGTAAAAGTCGATGATCGTCTTCAGCACCTTCCGGTCGATCGCATCCAGGCCCAGGGCATCCACCCCCTGCGCGGCGAGCGCAGCCTCGGCCACCGGCCTGGACAAGGCGCCGCTCCCCTTGACCTGCGCATAGTCGCGCACCCGCCGCAGCAGGCGGTTCGCGATCCGGGGCGTGCCGCGGGAGCGCTCGGCGACCGTCGTGGCCGCCTCCGGCTCCAGGACGATGCCGAGCAGCTTGGCCGAGCGCTGCAGGATCGACACGAGCTCCTGCGGCTGGTAGAAGTCGAGGTGGTAGACCATGCCGAAGCGGCTGCGCAGCGGGTTGGAGAGCAGGCCGGCCCGCGTGGTCGCGCCGATCAGCGTAAAGCGCTTCAGGTGGAACTTGATCGTCTTGGCATAGGGGCCTTTGTCGATGATGAAGTCGATCTCCGAGTTCTCCATCGCCGGGTAGAGGAACTCCTCGACCACCTTGGAGAGCCGGTGGATCTCGTCGATGAACAGGATGTCGCCCTCTTCGAGGTTGGTCAGCACGCCAATGAGATCGCCCGCGCGCCCGATCGCCGGCCCGCTTGTCGCGGTGATCTT
>Ga0209726_10005521_pt1 | contig 15257 bp, 14 predicted proteins | sample Subgrocontami54m_FD_187453 | JGI IMG/M metagenome (GOLD analysis project Ga0209726, IMG submission 187453) | Subsurface groundwater microbial communities from S. Glens Falls, New York, USA - GMW46 contaminated, 5.4 m (SPAdes) (version 3) | ecosystem: Environmental > Aquatic > Deep subsurface >... | reverse complement strand
CCGTCATCCGCCAGGAACCGGGAAAAGCACGCCTACAGGGCCAAGTGTGCTGTATTTCGCGCGAGACGCTTGCTGTTTTCTCGATTTTTCTCCGACTCTGCCTGGGGTTGGCTGGGAGCTTTCCTGCCGATCACATTTTCGACTTGCTAGCCATCGAGCATCGGCGCGACATCAATCTGCGGCACGTCCGCTCCTCCGGTCGCGGAAATTAATTTAGACTCAATTTACCTTGACAATATATCACACAGATATATTATAAGGATATGTCACGAACGCCCATTCAATTTGCGGTGCTCGGGATGCTGAAGCTCCGCCCCATGACGGGCTATGAGATCAAACAGGTCTATCAGAAGGGCCCTGCGAACTTCATGCCCATCAGTTTTGGGCAGATTTACCCGGTGCTCGCGAAACTCAGACAAGAAAAACTAGTGCGCCAGGAGAAGCCGCAGGGGGGCCGGGGAAGCATTCGCTATTCCATTACTCCCAAGGGCGAACAAGCATTTCAGGAGTGGCTGTTCTCCCCTGCCCAGCTTGCAAGCCACCGTGAATTGTTGCTTCGGCTGTTTTTTGCCGCGCCGTCCGAGGTGGCCGGGCTACGTGCCCACGTCGAAGCGTTCCGCAGAGAGGAACAGGCCCTTCTCGACCACTACGACGACACCCGCAAGTGGTTGGACGACGCTCAAGCCCGCAATCCGCGGCTGCCGGTCTGGAAGCTGGTCATGGAGTATGGCGTTCTAGAGAGCCAGTACCGCGTGCGCTGGGCAGAACAAGTGCTGGCGTTCAAGACAAATCAAAACAGGAGCCAAAAACAATGACAAGTACCTCAGTCCACCAGAAGTTCTCCGGTTTGCTCCTCGTGATTGGATCGTTGGTGTTTGTTGGCGGTGGCGCATTCCATCCCAAAATCAATTCCTCGCTTGGAGTGCTTGGCAGCCCGGAATTCTTCCAAAACTTCTATATGCACATCGCCCATCACAGTTCATGGGAGCTCATTCACAGCATGATTCTGGCGGGGCCAGTCCTGTGGCTGCTGGGCGTCGGTTCGTTTTGGAGCGAACGCAGCCCCTGGTCTCAGATGGCGGCGACAGCCATGACCTTGGCCGCCACCGCTTGGGCCGTCGCTTTCGTCATTGACGGTTTCGTTGCTCCCAACATCGTTCGCTGGCTGGCACCGGAAACGGGCTGGTACATCCTCGCAGTGAACCAGGAAACCGTCATCCGGTTGGGGTTAGTTTCCTGGCTGACGCTGGGGTTTTCCATCATCACCGGCAGCCTCGGGATCCTTCTTTCGAATCGGTCCAGGAGTGCGAAAGGGTTGGCCTGGTTCGGGGTCGCGCTGGGAGTATGGCCCTTTGTCGCCTGGGTAACAGGGACGTTTCTTCCCGGGCCTTTCACCAGCCGGTATTGGAATGCAACCGCGGTCAGCACCGCATTCTGGTTTCTCGCGGTCGGAGTGTCTCTTCTTTTTTCTGCAGCGCGAATGGAACCAAGAAGCGGTGACGCACTTTCCGTCGGCTCGGAATCGTAGCCCTGAAGCCTACCCGAAAGGGCGCGCCCAGCGGAACCAAAAAGACAAGGAGGTGCATCCATGAACCTACTCATACTCGGAGCTACAGGTGGAACAGGACGAGCGCTGGTGGAACAGGCGCTCGAACAGGGACACACAGTGACTGCCTTCGCACGCGACCCTTCCAAGGTGCGAATAACCCACCAAAACCTGCATATCGTGAAGGGTAACATCCTGGATTACGACTCGGTGGAAACGGCGCTCCGCGGCCAGGACGCCGCACTATCAGCTCTCGGTATCCGGGTCAGGGTTGGGCCTCTCATTGCGATTGTGATCGTTTGTCAGGTAATCGCCAGGTTTGCCCACCTGATCGGACCAGTCGGATGGCTCGTCCGATTCGGCGGCCCCCTCCTTGCCATTCTCATTCTCTACAGAAGGACAACCACGCTGTCGGAAGGCACAAGGAATATCGTACGCGCGATGGAGAAGCTGGGCGTGAAGCGTTTCGTTTGCGAGTCTTCCCTAGGCATTGGTGATAGCAAAGGGCAACTCGGCTTCCTGTACAACTTTCTGTTGATTCCTGTGCTGCTGAGAAACATTTTTGCCGACAAAGAGGTCCAGGAGAGGATCATTCAGGAGAGCAAGCTGGACTGGGTAATCGCGCGACCGGCCGTGCTTAGCAATGGCCCGCGCACAGGCGTGTACCGTAGTGGGTTCGACGCCACGGACAAATCCATTCAGACCAAAATATCTCGGGCGGACGTGGCGGACTTCATGTTGGCACAATTGGCCAACGACACCAACTTGGACAAAACACCTGGCGTTTCGTATTAACTCATAGCCGCGGCTTACCGACGCCACTCGGGGTCATGAGCGCCCACGCAGAATGACCCTGCCAGCGATTCGGCATCCCAGGAAACGGCCGCACGCAGGAGGCCTAGTTCTAATGGACAACTCATATGGGGCCCGGATTTCGCCATCCGTCGGTGTTCAGCGGATCCGACGGAAGAGTTTGCGGGTGGATCGTCGGCAAGCCGGAAGTAATCGGGCGAGCCCTGGCAGATCACTTCAGCTACGCCGACTTCACATTACTGACCCGCCTCTAATGAGGATATTGGTGATCTTGCGCCGATTCACAACGAGTGATCATTCGATATCCTTGTCCTTTTGGGTCGCCGTCAGTGCGACGTTTGGTTTGAGAGCTGCTTCGTTGCAATTAGGTCGTTCCGGCCAGCGACACAGAGGCGGCTGCCGGAATCAACCATGGGCAATGAATGTAGTCTACGATTCGTTCAATCTTCTGGCCGATCACGTTCATACGAATGGCCGAGTAAGACGTCCATGTGTCCGCACCACGTTGGAGAATGATCACCACCGGTTCACCGTCCACTTCACCCACGGCCAATTTCCAGGGCCAGGGCCAGCTGTTGTAATTGAAGAAATAAGGCGCGTCCGCAAACTTCCCGGCAAACCTATCGGCAACGCCGAGCCGGGCGTCGGCACTGATCAGTTCACGCACCCCGTCCCAGTCGCGTCGATTAAAGCGATCCACATAAAGGTGCATAATTCGTGCCAACTCCGGGTTCGCGCTTCGAGCCGGCTGCGACGGAGCAGGTGATGAAGCCAATTTGGTCCGGCCGCGGTTGAGCGCTGCCTTAACGCCACCAACAGTGGAATCGACCAGTTCCGCAATCTCCTCAAGCGAGTAATCAAATACGTCCTTCAGGAGAACGCATGCGCGCTCCTTCGGAGGCAGGGATGCGACGAGCTGTTCAACCGCTTTGCCGATCCCTAGTGTGGTCGGCTCAGCTGGCGAGACTGCTTCTGGCATGGCAGCAGCCGCCTCGGCTTCGTCCCGCACTCCCTTGCGCCGCAGGAAATCAATGCAGCGATTGTGAGCGATCCGAAACAACCACGGCTTCAGAGGGCGGCTCTCGTCGAACTTGTCCAGCTTCCGATAAGCCTCGATCAAGGCCTCCTGCACGACGTCTTCGCCGTCCATGACCGAACCAGTCATGCGTGCACAGTAGCGGTGCAGGCTCGGCCGAAGCGTGGAGACGGTCTCAAGGAAGGCCCTGTAACGCGCTTCGAACGGGCCGGAGACATTGACATACTGATCCGAGTCCATCATCATAGAGAAGCTTTTTTCCCTTCCCCTTTTTCTTTCTGGTTGGGGTGCCCCTTACCTGTAGTAATCAAACTCCGTAAACTACGGTTGATATAAGAACCCCATGCGTTTGAACAGACGTTGAAACATTCATATTGGGGAACCAACCCCTGGTGAGTGAAGCGGACTTCTGTTTGATCATCCTTCTTGAAGACTTCAAAGATGATTTTTGTGCCCTTCCACTCGCTCTTGTCTTCAGTAAAGTTGAAAAAGTTGTCCAAAACAAGCCAGACGAGCTTCTTGCCGGGAATGACTTCTATCAATTTCATCTTGCAGAAATGGACGTCTTTGTAGCGATACGTAAACTCATCACCGAGGGTGTCGGTACCGCCTTCAATTTCTTCTGACCACCATCCGCGACCATTCTTGATGGCATTGAAAGCTTCATCCGGAATCTGGTCAACCGAAAACGTCGTGGTGAAATTGTGATTATTCATGATTCGGTCTTTAGTCCTTTCTGTCGCTAGATTAGGGACGTCACTCAAGATTCGTTGCCGGTCCGGCGCAGAGATCATCGAGAAGAAGCCTTTCCTCCATCCCCTTTTTCTTGCTTGTTGGGCTGTCCTTTCCCTGTAGTGATCAAACTCCGCAAACTGTCGTTGATATGAAAGCCCCATGCGCCTGAACAGTCACCGTAGCATTCGAAGGCAGGAACCAAGCCGACGTGCGTAAAGCGGAGTTCGGTCTTGTCGTCCTTCGTGGTGATCGCGAAGACAATGTCGGTGCCTTCCCACTCGGTCCTGTCTTTGACAAAATTAATGTGGCTGTCCAAGACATGCCATACGACTTTCTTAGCTGGCACCAATTCAGTGATCTTCTGGGTGCAGCGGTGAAGGTCTTTGTAGTGGAACTTAAACTCAGCACCGAGTTTGTCGGTACTACCGTCAATTTCTTCTGACCACCACCCACGAACGTTGTTGATGGCGTCAAAGACTTCTTCGGGAGATTGGTCTACCGAAAAGGCCGTGGTGAAATTCTGATTTGTCATGAATCGCTCTCCTATCATTTCTGTCGCTACCTAAGCGACGTTACACAAGAGTCGCCTCGCTTTCCGGCACGAAAGCTGCGAACTGGCGCTCGAGCGCCTTGACTGCGCCAGTGCGCCAGCCCTCGGCGATGGACAGGGACGCGGGGTCGGGAAAGATCTCGTCTTCGCCTTTTTCCAACCCATCGAAGATGCGCAGCCGCCGCGGACTCGGGCGAGGCCTTCGGTATCTCGAAGCCGCGGTTCATATCTGTGTCGATGGGGCCTAGGACGACGGCATGGACCGTGACGCCTTGGCCGGCCAAGAGCGCTCTCAGTGACTGCGTCATGTTGAACGCGGCTGCCTTCGAAATGGAGTAGGCAGGTATGACCGGCAAGGCAGCGAGCGTCGCCAATGACAGGTTGTTGACGATGGCCCCTTTGGAGCGTCTCAGCAGCGGCAAGAAAGCACGGGTCACCTTGAACATTCCAAATAGGTTGACGGCTAGGTGCTGCTCGATGGCGTCGAGATTGCTCAGATCCTCGTAGCGAGCGATGCCAGCATTGTTGATTAAGACGTCGAGGGTGGCGACCTCGCTGGCCGCCTGCTCGACCTGCGACACGCTGGTCACATCCAACGTCAGGGGAGTCACGCGCGCGTCGGCGATTTGCAGCGCGCTGCGCGTTCCGCATATACACTCTTCGCCCCCCGTCTAAGCGCCTCATTGACGAGCGCTCGACGCCGCGGTCAAGGAACTTGAAATGCTGGGCGATGCGGATGACTGATGTAAACAGGAGACTAGGTGACACTGTACGCGGGAAGGAAAACTTTAGAGTTTGGCATGTCGATGACGGTCGTCACTGGCGAAACATCGACAGGATGTCCGGCCGATGCGACCCGAAGATCTCTGATGTGAGCCAACTGCGTCAGATCCACGAGGTCTGGAAAACCGAGGGCCTTGGCCAGATTCCTGATCGCATCTTGCTGGATCACGAAAGCCTGCATCACGCCGTAAACGTGAAGGTACCGTTCTCCTGTAGTGGCTTCCTTCACTATGCAGGCATAGATCACCTGCCATTCGAAGTAAACCAATGGCCCCGTGCGAGAGCAGTAGTTCAAGCTGGATGAAGAGTCACCCAGGCAAAAAGGAAGTATACACAGTCTAGTACGGAACTCCTGCTTGTCAACGGCTAATCAAATCTTCTTTCCAGCACGCGGCGATCGGTTAAACGTCTCCCTTTCCAAACGCCAATCAGAAGGGGACGGCGACACTCCCACCGCGGGTTGATCAAAAGATTCCGGATTGGATTACCCATTTATCTCCGTCGCGCACCAGAGTTATGGTGACAGGAGCAGTGGCGTTCAGTGCTCCAGAACGGGTCTCTTGACACTTCACGGTTGCAAAGTTGCCATTGATCTCCGGCTCGCCACGAACTTCGAGTTTCAGGCTCTGTGGCTGTAGGGATTGGAAAGAGTCCCGAAGGAGTTTCCGATATTTTACCGGGCAGGAAGGCCATACCTGAAGAATGCCGCCGAAATCGTGCCGATTATAAGAATCCTCGTAATTGCGCAACACGTCGAGCACTGCCTGTTTTTCGCGTCGCAGAGACAACTTGGCTCGGATTTGTTCCGCATACGGGCCGTTCGGATGTCGATCCAAGAAGCCTTTGAGGGCGGGGCTGCTGTCGTTTCGCATTGCATCAAGGAATTCACCTTGCTCTCTTTGCAATTCGTCCACCAGCTTTCTGGCTTCATTCGCGTGGGGACCCTGCGGGTGGGCGCCCAGGAAGGTGTCCAGGGCGGTGAGGTCGCTCTTGTTCATGTTGTTCCACTCAATGCCTTCCAGGCGGCTCGATACCTGGGATGCATATTTGCCAGTCGGGTACTTGCGAAGGAATTGCCGCAAAACGGAGGCATCTGTCGAGGTCGCATCTTGGCTGTAGGCCATCGATTCAGGGTCCTGCTCCAGTCTTCCGTCGATCACAAGCGTCTTGCCCAAGGCGAACTTCTGCTCCGACCGCAGGGTTATGTATCCGTTCTTCTCGATCTCGACCGTATGACTTCCTGGCGCAATGTCACGCGTCAGGATACCGTCGGCCTCTATCTGCCCCAGATCCTTGCCATCGAATCGCACTGTGGCTCCAGGCACGCCCGCGGTGACCAAGAGCGAAGTTGCCGCGATCACCGCGCGCTGTAACCTCGCATTGATCTGGGTTTCCTGATCCTTTAACACGTTCACGGACGGCAGCTTCAGAGCCTGGAATCCTGGTTTTTCGAGTCGGATCTCATAGGATGCCGGAGGAAGGGGAATTCTAAGGTCTCCGGAACGGGTGGTCTGAGAGTATTGGAAATCATTCACGAACACCGTCACGCTCGGCTCGCCGATTCGCAAGAGGATTCCTCCGATCTGAGTCGATTCTCGGCTGCCAAGCACTCGTGAAGAGGCCCAGAAAGCGGGCGGACCCGGTGTCTTAAACTCTGGCAACATCAATGTGCTGCGTACGAGATAAACTTTGCCATAGCCGACGATGATTCCTAAAAGAAGCAGTGGCATCGTGATCGTCAAAGCCTTTTTCAATCCAGCCTTATAAGCGACGCGCTGACGCCGCACTTCGGCACCGGGCAAGTTCGCGGTAACCCACTGGTGATCAAAAACTCTGTTGTAAACGCGATTTCGTACTTTGAGCAGGCCACGTTCTACTCGAGTAATTCCGGAAAGCCGCAAGATTGAGATCAGTGGATTGCTCTCATCGTCGCGAACGGTCTGGCCTTCGCGAATCTTGTCGTAGAGCGTCAGCAGTCCGGAAACATCCACCTCGCTCTTCAACATCCGCTCGCGAACAAAAACCAGGTTGTCATCTCGCTCGCGGGCGCGGTTGGACAGAAAGAGCTCTTCGCAAAGTAGATCGACGTCAGACGGATTTCGTACTGCAGCAGATTGGGCGACCTTCTGGCACAGCCGCTGAGTGAGGTAAGGATGCCCGCCCGTCCAATAGATGACGCGATCCAACACCATCAGTTCGTGGCCGTCAGCCACTCCTAGTCCTTGCGCGAGGGGTGTGGCTTCCTGTTTTTCGAAGTCCGTGAGTTCGATTCTGCGGCCTATGTTGAAGGGCGTGGTGCGAGTATCGCGAACCAGATCCGACGGTGTTGCGACACCCAGGAGGCAAAACGTCAATCGTTCCATTGCCGGATCGGAAGAACGGCGGTTGTAGCATTCGCGAATGCCAGCGAAGAATTCGTCGGTAGAAAACGGGAGGCTGCGAACCGCGTCGATTTCATCAACAAAGATGACGATTTTGCGGTCTGAACTCGGCAGGATTACATCCGAAAAAGCTCGCATCAACCGCCGCATAGGGCCGAGGTGGGCGGAACGTTGCCAGGACTTCTGGAGTTCATCTTCGACGGAGAGTTGCTGGCCGATTCGTTCCAGGATTCCGTTGTACCACTGCTCTGCTGTCAGGTTTTGTCCAAGGCTGGTCAGGTCCAGGACGGCCACTCTCAAACCGTCCATGCGAAGGCGGGCTGCGGTCCGAACCATAAGCGAAGACTTGCCCATCTGACGGGCCGTGAGGACGTAACAGATATCGCCCGCTTTGAGAGCCTGGTACAGTTTTTCGTCGGCGGCGCGTTCAATATAGGAAAGCGCATCGCGGCGGAGTGTTCCACCCACAACAAAGAAACTGGCAGGCACGGTTTCAGGCATGGGGACTCAGTTTAGATAGCGGTTGATTCACGTCCCGAGGAACCATGTCCGCTAGCTGCTTGGGAGCTTTGGGGTTACCTATATCGTTGTTCCAAAAGTTAAGAATGTGCAGCCTCATGCCGCCCTTGATTTCGACTTCACCCAGGTCATGCAAGCACTCATTCCAGTGACCCATCTGCCGCAACAGGTCGGCGATCAAGTTCGAAACGAGAATGTGACCGGTGTCCCCGCAGTCCATCACTCTCTGAGCAACGTTGATCCGTCCGCCGCTAACGCTGCGGTTGAAGTCAATGTCTGGAACTCGGTATACCAGACCGGGATGCAGGCCCATCCGCAATCGGATTCTTTCGGTAGTACGAGTGCGGTGATTGACCTCCATCGCGCACCGTAGAGGTGCTTCCGGGTCGCCGAAGAACACCAGCGCGATCCCCTCCGCGCATTCCAGGGAAATAATTTGATCCCGGGCGCGCTCTTCGCTGAACTCCTTAGTGCTGCGGATACACCCCTGCAGTTCTTGGAGCAGCCTGTTCTGTTCAGCGCTCGGAAGGCGAACGTAGCCTGCGATGTCCATGAACAGGACGTGTGCGACCTCAAGTTGCTGCGTCTGGAGCTGGACTGTCGCTGCCATGTCGATTCCGCAGATCAGCCGTGACTTGCGCCGGGAGGAAGGGTGCAAAAGAGCTGACGCAATCCTGATCTGCGCGGGTTGAATTCGCTTCGGCTGAACCTGGACGACCCGCACCCGCAGGCGCAGGTCACCGAAGATCGGAATTATGCCACATTCGCGACCGCCGCCCAAGAGGCCAACGGCTCGGCCATAACCCGGAGCGGCCTCGGTCACCCTGATTGAGCCTTACTTGACAACCCGTCATCTTTGTTCTAAAAGTGTGGCCTTGTGCGGAGTGTCATCCCCGGCGGTGCCATTCTCTCTTCCCCCGCGCGGCACGATTGTTTCGGGCTAGATTGGCTAACCCAAGAGATTGATGAGAGGACGCATGAGAGCTTCCCGCCCCGTGCTTGCGGTCTACCTGCTCTCCAATGTCTTGCTTTTGGTGGGACCAGCGGCAGCGCAGTCGGTGTACGGACAGGTCTGGGGCCGCTTCACAACCGCCTCGGGAGCACCGATTTCCACCGCTTCGGTCCGCGTCACTTCGGTCGAGAGCGGAGCTCACAGCACAACGAAAAGCGACGCTGGCGGCTACTTCACCATCAACAACCTGACGCCTGATCTGTACCAGATCGAAGTGCAGGCGGATGGCTTCAAGCGTCTCCAGAGCACGATCGTCGTAAGCGCGGATTCGACAACCAGCGTCAACGCTGCGCTGCAGGCTGGTGACCCGAATACAATCACCGAAAGGGCCCCGGGGGCGGGCACTGTCCTAAAACTTGACCGGACCGATGTAGCGACGCTGTTTGATTTCCAATCCGTCAGCGACCTGCCCTTGCTCGACCGCAACGTCAGCAGACTCCAGTTGCTGGCGCCCGGTGCCGCTCGAGGGCGCCTCGCCATTCCACCGAATCAGAATCCGCAGAACGGAGTTCCCGTCAACATCAATGGCCAGCATTTCAGCGGAGCCGCGTTTCAATTGGACGGTACGGAGAATCGTGATCCCCTGGAAGGTATCGTCGTCATCAATCCAACCTTGGACTCCGTGCGGGAGATGAAGGTGACGACGCAGGGATACAACGCTGAATTCGGACAGGCAACTGCTGGTGTCATCACCGCCCAGACTCGCAGCGGAAGCCACGCCTGGCACGGAGATGGATTCGGGTACCGGCGGACGGGCTGGGGGCAATCGACCGACCCGTTTGCCCCCGCGGGTGTTCCCCCCGGGAAACGCAGCCTATTCGGCGGCTCGCTCGGTGGGCCGATCGTGAAGAACAAGCTTTTCATATTCGGCGACTATGAGGGTACTAGGATTTCTCAGGGGGCGAACTTGCTGCTGAACGTGCCCTCTGACAATGTTCTCACAACCTGTCTGGGCAGCGCAGGTACCCCTGGTTCATTCTGTGATTTGTCTGATTACAACGCCTTCATTTCTGGCACCTTGCACGATGACAAAGAACACGGCGGCAACCTGTTTCCGGGCAACCAGATCCCGAACACCAGGGTTTCGGACCAGGCGGTCGCACTGCTCGCGCGTCTGCCTATGCACAACCATCCCCCCTCGGATCCGAGCTGCGGTGTCCTGGAAACCGAAACCGTTTGCGACAACTATCTGACATCAGGAGCCGAGATCTTCGACGGAGACCGGTTCAATCTGAGAGTCGATTACAACTTAGGGTCTGCGGTCCGGCTGTTTGGCCGCTACAGCTTTGGCCATTTCACCGACACCGGGACGCCGGCGTTTGGCCAATCAGGCGGTGGTACCGGCACGAATCCTCTGGGATTCGCGGGAGTCGCCCGAACCCGCAATCAGGGTATCTCGACGGGATTCACGTATTCCATCGGTCCCAAGCTCCTTACAGACTTCCGATTCGGCTACTTCCGTTATCGGCTCAATAACGATTCCCAGGATTTCGGACAAATTCCCCCGGTCGGTATCCATGGAATTTTTGCGACAGAGACAGAGGATCCCTTCGCCACGGGCTTGCCGGATATACAGATACCGGGTCAGCAAACAACGAATCAGGGACTCTCTTCCAGCATCGGCGGCGACTATCTGCGCTTCGGATATTCGCCGATCGTCAACAGCTGCAACTGTCCCCTGCGGGAGCGCGAGCAGCAGTTCCAGTTCGTCAACAACTGGACCCGAAGCGCAGGCGAGCACATTATCAAATGGGGGGCGGACCTTCGCTATTTGCAGAACTACCGATTGGCGAGCGACCGTCGCCGTACCGGTTCCTTCAGTTTCGCCCCGAATACGACCGGATTGGCACTCGCGACCTTTCTGCTCGGAGACGTAACCTCATTTGAGAGATTCTTCAGCAGCCCAGCGGCGGCTGATGCGGGCGAGCGCCAGAAGAGGTTTGGCTTCTATGGTCAGGACACCTGGCGGATCAACTCGCGCCTCACCCTGAGCTACGGGCTGCGATGGGAAATCTATTTCCCCCAAACCGTCACCGGCTCCGGTCGCGGCGGATTCCTGATACCGGACCTCAGCAACCATGATCCCGGGACGGCAAACATGGAAGTCCCGCCGGCAACCGACAGTGCTGGCAATGTAAGGAATAGCCTGACGAATTTTGCGCCCCGGCTTGGGATCGCATACCTGCTGAATCCGTCCACCGTAATTCGAGCGGGTTACGGGCGCAGCTTTGATACGGGCTACGCGGGAGACATCTTCGGCATTGCTGCCACACAGAATCCCCCGATCACTGTGGATCAGAATATCCAGTCGGGCGGGTTCAATTTGTCGTCGCCGACCGGTCCGCCGCCCTTTGTCTTCCCGTCAAAATCCAAGTTTTCTCTCCTAGATATTGCGTCGGCAAACATCGGTGATCCAACGCAGACTCCAGTAATTCCCCCAAGCGGCGCGGTGCTGTATGCATTGCCCTCCCGGGTTCGAGTTCCTACGGTTGACTCCTGGAATCTCACGGTGCAGCACGAACTCTCTTCGCATATGTATTTTGAATTGGCTTACGTCGGAAACAAGGGCACTCATGTTTTTACCGATAACGGCGCGGGCACCTACTACGATCTGAATCAGACGACGCTTCAAGGCGACATCCTGCCCATCGTCAACAACGACATAACCAAGTGCCGCAAGAATGCCATCTTCAAAGTGGGTAACACGTCCACGTATTGTCTCTTACTGGCACAATACCGCGGCTTTTACAACCGGGTTGAGGTTGCCCCGGATCCATGCCCTAAGAAATGCTTCTTCGACCCTACGCTGTTCCCAGTGCGATACTTCGGCAATGATGCGGGCGACAACTACCATTCGTTGCAATCCAGGCTGCAGCGAAACTTCAGCCGGGGATACTCGTTCATGGCGCACTACACATGGTCCAGGGGCTTCGACTACGACGACAACTATTTCCGAGTGGATCCGAGCGTAGGTTACGGTTCGGCTAGCTTCGACATCACGCATCGGTTTGTGATGACTAATATCTGGGACTTACCCATTGGACGCGGAAAGGCGTGGCTGGGAGGAATCAGTCCGGTTGCAAACCGTTTTCTCGGCGGGTGGATGTTAAGTGCGATCACAATTTGGCAGAGCGGTTTTCCCTTCACGCCCTCATACCGGAAGGGCGTTTGCACTCAGGATGCGGATAGCGACGCTCCCTGCCGCCCGAATCGCGTTGGACTTGTCAACATCTCCGGCAACCGCGAGCAATACTTCACCACCACGGGAGGCCAGGCTCTGCCAGGGAACGGCTGCAACGAAAATAACATTTGCGGCGTGGATGCCAAGACCGGCCAGCCCTTCCCTGGTAAGGTTATCGGTCCATGGCAACGTCCGGGCGCGGGACAGATCGGGAATGTCGGCCGCAATTCGTTTCGTGGTCCCAGTTTCTTTCAGAGTGACATCGCATTGGCCAAAGTGATCGCCCTTACGGAGGGGACCAGTCTGCGTTTCCGTGTTGATGCTTTCAACGCCTTCAACAAGGTCAACCTGGCAAATCCCAACGCCTGCGTGGACTGCCCGGGTGGTGGATCCATTGGCTCGCTGGCTCCAGGAGGCATGCAAAGGGCTCTTCAGTTCTCCCTGAAGTTTGAATTCTAGGCTGTGATTGCTTCGCAGCGTCGAAGATTATCAGCAATCTGTCCTTCCCAGAAACATCATCCGCCCCGAAGATGAGTAAGGCTAGTTGAACCTAATCAGGAATTGTGTCCGCACACGCCAACTCCAATTTAGAGTGGAACCCGGGAGGTAACTGGGATCGAAATGCATGGCGAACATGCAGGCGAGAAGCTCATTACGAAGGCTGTGCAACCGGCAATGCTCGCTCTTGCGGTCGATCCCGACAATCCCAAGATGCTCTACGCCGCCTTCGAAGACAATCAGTTGGGCTCGTTCCAGATCTCAATCGACTCCGAGAAGACCTGGGCTGCGAGCGCGCCTTTGCTCGCGGGCACTCATCGCTTGCTCGTCGATCCAACTCCAGGTGCGAAGGATCGAAAGATATGCGCTATCGGCAAATCGTCAGTTGTTGCCCGCGTTTATGGGCAGTGGCTCAAAGTTCCCTTGCCCGCAGGCGTGAGTGAACTGTCCAGTGTCGCGGCAGGCTTCTCGAGCAACCGGCCTGCCACGCTGTACCTGGTCGCCGGCCGCGCACTACTAATCTCGAGTGATTCCGGAAACAGTTGGCGCAAATCATCGCTGCCAGGAAATCCGGAGGTGCGGGCGATCGCTGCCCGCCCTGACCATCCTGAGATTGCTCATGTGTCATACCGCGGCCTGAAATACTCCTCCGAAAGTGGCGCGACACGCTACCTCGGAGTCGCGCGCCCCGAGGATGGTGGCGCAACGTGGACACTCGTGCGCAAAGAGTCGGTTTCAGACCACAAAGCGTTTGGCGACAATTGGATCGGCGAGTACTTCGGATCAGACTATGCCCTTGGCTTTTCCGAAGCGAGGATGGGGGCACGAGCTGGGTGCCGTCCACCACCGGCGTGCCTGACGCCCGACTCAACACAACGTACTGGATGACGTTTGATCCTGCAGTCCGCGGTCGTGCCTGGGCAGTCATGAGCGGCACCACGACCTGCCTCGAATCAAGGTCTTGGCCCGCAGATCGCATTCTGCCTTTGACGGCGGCGTGCTGACCAGGGAGGACGGCGGGAAATCCTGGCACAAGTCGAGTCAGGGGATGGAACCTATTGCCCCGACTCGCGGGGATCCTGGGCGTGAATAACGATCTATTCTCCTCTGGTCTTCCCGACATGGACATTCCGGCGCAGAACGGGCTTGCCAATATTCGCTTCGGGTACTCAAATGGTGCCAATAACTGTAATTGCCCTCTGCGAGAGCGCGAGCAGCAGTTTCAGCTTGTCGATAACTGGACCAGGAACGCGGGCGGGCATGTTTTCAAATGGGGCGGCGACCTGCATTGGTTGCAGAATTTTCGACTGGCCAGCGACCGCAGACGAGCCGGGCATTTCATCTTTTCTTCCGACATTACCGCCCTCCAGATGGGCGGGACGGGACCCCTTGGGCAGGCCGCTCCGAATGTGGCATAATGCTTCTCCTCGGTGAGCCTGCGGATGTGGGGGGCGCGGGTGCGGCTTCTTCATCCGGATTCACGGTTCAACGGAGTTGAATTCAACAGCACAGATCAGGATTGCGTCCGCGTCATCGCACGCCTCCCTTCCCGGCGCAACCCGCGGTTGATCTGCAGGATCGACATGGCAGCTATTGTCCGGCCTCAGACGCAACAACTCGAACTCGCGCACGTTCTCTTCATGGACATCGTGGGCTATTCTCTGCTCCCGATGTCCGAACAGCGTGGCCTGCTGCAGCGATTGCAGGAGTGCGTCCGCGGCACCAAGGAGTTCGACAACGCTCAAACCAAGGACCAGATCATTCCACTTCCTAGCGGAGATGGGATGGCATTGGTCTTCTTCGGCGACCCGGAGGCACCGCTGCGCTGCGCGGTGGAAATCAGCCACAGAACTCGTTCCGCGGAAGGAATCCGCCTGCGGATGGGTCTGCATACCGGGCCGGTGTACCGCGTTGCTGACATCAACTTCAACCGCAACGTGAGTGGCGGAGGGATCAACGTCGCCCAGAGGGTAATGGACTGCGGTGACAGCGGTCACATCCTCATTTCGAAGTTTGTCGCCGATGTGTTGCAACAGCTAGGTCACTGGAATGAATCTCTGCACGATCTGGGCGAGATCGAAGTCAAGCATGGCGTAAGACTGCACCTTTTCAACTTCTGGAACGAGGAAACTGGCAACCCCGAACTTCCCAAGAAACTGGCCGGTCGGGAGTGGCGGGACAACAAAGGCAAGCCCACTGCTTC
>Ga0209726_10005510_pt1 | contig 15302 bp, 12 predicted proteins | sample Subgrocontami54m_FD_187453 | JGI IMG/M metagenome (GOLD analysis project Ga0209726, IMG submission 187453) | Subsurface groundwater microbial communities from S. Glens Falls, New York, USA - GMW46 contaminated, 5.4 m (SPAdes) (version 3) | ecosystem: Environmental > Aquatic > Deep subsurface >... | reverse complement strand
CACACCCGAGGCGCCGTAATCCCCCGCCACTCTTCGGGGCGCCACTCCCGGGGTCCTCCCATTTCCAATCCCACCCCAATGTCCCCGGGAGTGATCCAATCTATACCCCCGTTGGGCGAATATTTACAAAAAGTGGCTGTTCTGAGGTTTGAAGTGTTAAACATGGGTTAAACTTCGCCTCCAGCAGCTTGAACGGCTCTTCCGCCTCCGCGGCGCGCTGCTTGCGGATCGCCTCTTCCTCCGCAAGGCGCTTTGATTCCGCTTCCTTTTGTTGTCGCTCTTCCTCATCGAGCCGCTTTTGCTCGGCCTTCGCCAGTTCGTTAAACGTTGGTGCGCGCTGCTTGCCGGAGCCGATCACTACCGGCACAGGCGCCGGCGGCGGTTTGCGCCCGGTGAAGATCGAGCGCACCGTCACGATCAGCAGCACGGCCGCGATCAGGACGCCTGTCGATACCAGCCCCAGCCGCAGCATTCGGCTCCTTTGGCTGTCCGCAGCGGGCAAGACCGGCCGCTTCACGAGTTCGGGAATCAGCGCTTGCGTGGCGCTCGATTGAATGGCTTCCGCAAACACGTTGGCCGGCGGCGCGAAGGAGTCGGCCGGCAGCGTGATCGAGACGGCTGACGGCAACGTCGTCATGCTGCCGCTCAAGACGGTCTCCAGTTCCGCGACCAAATCTGCCGGCGTCTGGTAGCGCTCCTCGGGTCGTTTGGCCATCAGCTTGGTGACGATCGCTTCGACCTCAGCAGGCAGGTCGACGCGGAACTGGTGCAAGGATGGCGGCATTTGCTGCTGATGCTTGAGCAGCTTCTCCATGAAGGTGCCGCCCGCAAACGGCGGCCGGCCCGCCAGCAGAAAATACAGCGTGCAGCCCAAGCTGTAGAGATCGGCCCGGATATCGACGCCGTGCGAGTCCATCACCTGTTCCGGCGCGATGTAGTCCGGCGTGCCGACGACCGTGCCTTCCTGCGTCATGGTGCTCGAATGCTCGCCGTCGGCGTCCGTGTCGATCCGGGCCAGGCCCATGTCCAGAATTTTCACAGTGGGCAGTGGGCAGTGGGCAGTGGGCAGTGAGGGCGATGCCGCCCCTGATTTACTGCCCACTGCCCACTGCTCACTGCACACCAGCAAGTTGTGCGGCTTGATGTCCCTGTGCACCAGGCCGCGCTCCTGCGCGTGTTGCAGGCCGAGCGCCGCCTGACGGACGTATTCGCACGCTCGGCTCACTTCGAGCGGGCCGCTGGTCTTCACGAGCTTGTGCAGGTCCTGCCCCACGACGAATTCCATGACGAAGAAGTGAGTACCGTTCGCCTCGTCGGCATCCAGCGCGCGGACGATGTTGGGATGTTCGAGCTTGGCGGCGGCGCGGATTTCCCGATAGAAACGCTTGACGGTGTTGGGATTGGCGAGGCGTTCCTTGCGAATGAGCTTGAGGGCGACCACCTGGCCCAGCTTCCAGTTGCGGGCCTTGAAGACTTGGCCCATGCCGCCTTCGCCCAGCAATTCCAGCAACACGTAGGAGCCGAGCAGCAAGTTGGCGCCGCGGCCGAGGAAGATCTCATTGACTTGATAAGTGGTCAGCCAGCCGCGCTGGACGAAATGGCGCGCCGCCGCCCGCGCATCCGGCGGCAGCCACCCCCCTGTTCCCCCCCTTTCAAAGGGGGGGCCTGGGGGGGTGGCGAGGGCGTCGAGCTGATCGGGCGCCAACAGACGGTGCGTCCGCAACGCGGCGACAAGATCGGCAACCGTGGCGATGGGCATGCGACGGACTCACACCAGGAAACGTGGAATCGCGGCTATTGTAACCCAGTCGTGCCGATCCGCTAGGTGCAATTTGGAGTGCGGCGCTTTGACGCCGCTTTGGTTTTTGGACGCGACGCTCAATCCAAAGCGGCGTCAAAGCGCCGCACTCCAAAACTGGCGCCAATCCAAAACGTCGCCAGCCTCGTCTTTTCGATGCGATTCACGCAAAACTGGGAGATCGGCCATGAAGGTTCAGTGCAAATTCTGCTGCGTCGGGGCGAGTATTGCGATTTTGGGCCTGGCGGCGGCCGGCGTTTGGGGACTATCGCGCGACAAGCCGGCGCCGGTAGTTGTCCAAACCAAATCTACCGTCAAGCCGCACGCGTCGGCGTCGCAGGTGCTGGCGGGCGCTTTGGAGCGGTTGCACCAAGAGGCACTGGCCCACTTCTATGCCGATCCAAAGAACGGCTATGCGCGCATGCCGCCGGTGTTCGAGAAAGTCGTCAAGGAGTGGAAAACGCCCTGGTTTTCCTCCGGCGAGCTGGATCAACAGGAGCCGATTCCGTTCGCCCAGGACATGCAGCACATCCACGACGGCAGCGTGAAGGACTTCCTGTCGCCGCGTACGCTTTTGGGGCAGGCCGACCGCCGAGATTTTGCGGTTCTCCACGTGGACGGCAAGAAATTCGACCGCGAAAAGAAAGTCTGGGAAGCCAAGAGCGTCGATATGATCGGCCTGGTGAAGAGCGCCACGCCGGTGGTGTACGTTTCGGAAAAGGTCGCCGAGATGCACGGCACGGGCGAAGTGCCGACGCGGCCCTTGGATGAATTCGAACTGGCCGGGCTGCACGCATTGGCCAAGGGCGACAACCTGTTCGGCCGCTCGCGCGACGGGGCGATTCGGCTCTTGGGCGCCGTGCGGGCGGAAACGTCGTGCATTGCCTGCCACGAAGACAAAAAGGAAGGCGATCTGCTGGGGGCGTTTTCATACGTGCTGCGGGAAGCGGAGTACACGCGCGGCTTCTTCGGGGGGAAACGGACGCCGATTGAAGCCAAGAAATAGATGTGCGGCGAGTGCAGTTATTCACAACCCTGATGTGGTCACGGCTTCGCCCGCCAATTTTCCACCGACAACCCAGGCACGGCCGACAGATCCGTGTCCGTCGACACCACGGTGCATTGGCCCAACGTGAGGGCAATGGCGGCGATCATGATGTCGATCGTTTGCATCGGTCGGCCGATGCGCCGCAATTCAGCGAATAGTCTTGCGTATTCCCGAGCTGCTTTCGGCGTCAATGGCCAGAGTCGAAACATTGCCAGATTACGATTGACAATCTTCAGGTTCTTTTCGCGAGTCTTGCTGCATTCGATCCCGGCGAGCAGCTCCGCCATGACGGGGATGCCGATGCCGATGATGTTGCCCGCACGGCGTGCCGCGCTTACCTTCTCGAAAATCCCGTGCCGGCGAAAGATGTAGTCGCCGGCGGTGTTGGTGTCAAGCAAATAGCGCTTCATGGAAATAACTTTTCAAGTGCGGCAGCTCGGTGTTCCCATTGCGAAAGCTCGTAGTCCTTTTGCGCCTGCAGCGCTGCTTGCCACTCGGCTTCCTCTTCCTTGGTCATTTCGAGCGGTGGAATCGCTTCAGCCTCTGCTATCCAAGCTGCAATCGATTCCGGGTCCGTCGGCCAATCCTCATCCTGATAGTTCGGCCGTTGCGTCTTGGCAACGGGTTCCACGAGCACTTCGGTGCCGTCCGGCCAATCCGGCGGTGCCGACAACTCGACGCGACCGTTCGTCACTTTGGTTGTTAGGCGAGTCATGACAATTCCTCCGACAACACTACTCATGATATCACGACGAAGGACTGAAGTTGCAGCAAATGGTCGGCTCGGTCACCTCTGAAAGATCGGCAGATAATTTGCCGGCACCGACAGGATGATGACCGCGATGCTCGTCTGGTAAACGGGGCCGACTTCGCGGCGCGTCGTGGTGGCCCAACTGCCGTCGGGCGATTGGCGCGGCAGGAAGTAGCTGGTGAGCTTGCCGTACCATTCTTCCCATTCCTTGCCGCCGACCTGGTGCATGGCGTGGGCCGCGTAGTAGTGACCGTAGTAGAAGTGTTGGTAGCTGTCGAAGTTCTTTTGCAGGTATTCGACGGCCTTGGGGATTTGCTTGGCGCTGTATTCGCCGGTGAGGAACAGGACGCACATACCGGCGGCGGTGCGGGCGAAGCCGGGGCCGCGCATGCCGGGCATGTAGGAGAAGCCGCCGAGCTGCGGGCTGTAGCACGATTCGATATACGCGATGGCTTTTTTGAGGGTCGTGTCGGGCACGTGCAGGCCGGCGTTCTTGGCGGAGCGCAGGGCCATCACCTGCATAATGGTGACCGAGATGTCGGCCCCGGTCGGCGCCGGTTCGTAGCGCCAGCCGCCCTGCGGGTTCTGGCATTTGACGATCAAATCGACGGCTTTTTTCAGGACTGGCTTGAGATTGTCATCGCCGGTTTGGCCCCAGAGTTCGGCGAGGGCGAGCGTGGCCATGCCGTGGCAGTACATGTTGCCGCCGCGTGCGCCGATGAGATAGCCGTCGTCGGCACGGGCGGACGCCATGAGGAACCGCGCGGCCTTACTCACTTCGGGACCGTAAAGCCCTTGGTTGGGCAGATGCCCCTGCGACATGAAGGCGAGCATGGCGAACGAGGTGACGGCGGTGTTGTGCGTATAGCCGCCGTCGGAGAACGAGCCGTCCGGATTCTGTTGCCGGGCGAGCCACTCAAGGGCGCGGGCAGTCGCCTTTTTCGTGGCGTCGTCCATCTTCACATCGGCGCGAGCGGAGGATTGCATCACGAATGCGATGCAGACGGAAAGGAACAGCCGGCGCATGGTTCACTCGTTTCAAGTGAACCACAGAGACACAGAGGCACAGAGAAGAGAAAAAGAGAACTTTAGCCACAGATGAAACACAGATCGAACACAGATAAGCAGCGCTGAAGGTCTTTGCTCTTCCTATCTGTGTTCGATCTGTGTTTCATCTGTGGCTAACTCGCGCATTTGTCTTCTCGGTGCCTCTGTGTCTCTGTGGTTCAAGCTGCATTACTTGTTCTGCGGCAGAGCGGGGGATGCGGCGGGCATTTGGCGGCCGCGGGCGATGTTGATGTAGTATTGCTGGATCACGGCGGCATATTCCGGCGGAAGATTGCCGCTGAGGGCCTGGCGGATCAGCTCGCGTTGGCGCGGCGGCAGATGCAGGAAGGAGCCGTCGCCGTTGACGTCGCCCAGTTGCGACTTGGCGTTGGCGACCTTGCCGTCCGGGGTGCGGTCGCCAGTGCCTTTCTTGTCGTTCTTCTCTTGGCCTTTGCCCTTCTGATTGGGCATCGGCTTGCCGTCGCCTTGCGGATCGCCCATGCCTTCCTTGTCGCCAGCGGCTTTTGGGTCGCCCATGCCCGGCTCGCCGTTTTCGCCCGGCATCGGTTGACCGTCCTTGCCGTCGGCCTTGGCGGTCATCGGGTCGCCCTTGGCGGTGGCGGGCTGGCCGGGCTGAACTTGCGGCTGGTTCTGCTGGGCGAGGGCGGCGTTGAGCGTGTCGAGCGCCTTGCCGAGCTGCTGGGCGGCTTGCTGCTGCGCTTCGGCGGCCTGTGTCGGGGCGGCCTTCTGAAGTTGCTGGTTCGCCTGGGCAAGCTGTTTGCCGGCTTCTTGAAGTTGCGGCTGCACGGTCTTGGGCGCCTGGGCCTGCGCCTGCGCGAGTGCGGCCTGCGCGGCTTGCGTGGCTTCTTGCGACTTGGCCAGTGCTTGGGTTGCTTCCATCAAGTCCTTTTGCGCCTGCGCTAGCTGCGCCGGCGACTTGGCCATTGGCGCCTTTTCAGCGGCTTCTTGCAGCTTCGCCAGCGCCTTCTCCTGATTCTTCAGCGCCTCGGGCAGCTCGCCCTGCTTCAATGCTTCCGCGGCCTTCGCCGCATCCTTGGCGGCGTCCGCTTGTTTTTGCTCGCCGGCTTCCTTGGCGATCTCCGCTTGCTGCTTCGCCAAATCCGGATTCTGCTGACCCTTCTCGGCGGCCTTCGCTTCCAGCGCGGCCTTTTCGGTCTGCTCCAGCGCCTTGGCAAGCTGCTGAGCCGCGGCGGCGGGGTCGGTCATCTTTGGCTGCAGCGCGGCCTGGTCGGCGATCTCCTTCGCCTTCAATTCGTCCATCGCCTTGGCCAGCGCCTTCTGCGCCTCTTGCAGCTTGTTCGTCGCGAGTTTTGCTTCCTGAGCGCCGGGCATCGGTTTGTTCTTCTCAAGCTCCTGCTTGGCGGCCTGCATGTTCTTCGTGCTTTCGTCCACCTTCTGGGCCGCTTCGGGGGCCGCCTTTTGCAGTTCTTTAGCCAGGTCGTTGGCCTGGGGTGTGAGCTTTTCTTGATCCTTCGCCAGCTCTTTGCTCGTGACGGGTTCAGGATTCTTGGTTAAATCCTTGGCTTGGTCGGCGACTTTGCCTTCTTGCTTGGTCAATTCGTCGAGCTTCTTGGCGGCGTCTTCGAGCTTGGCGAGATCGTCGCGGCGTTTTTCCATCTCGGCAATCTTCTCGCCCAATTCCTTGCGAGCTTCTTCCAGGTTCTTGAGCGCCTGCTCCTGCTTGGGCAATGCGTCCGGCGTTTGCTGCTTGTCGAGCTTCGCCGCGGCTTCCTTCATCGCCTTCTCGGCTTTCGCCAGCGCCGGCTCGACCTTGTCCTTCGCGGGCAGCGGCTGCTGCTTCAATTGGTTGGTCTGATTCGCCAGCTCTTTCTGCTTCTCGGCGAGCTGCGGCGTCTTCAAGTTCTGCTTGTCGGCCGCAGTCTCTTTCGTGCTGTCGCGTGTCTCGGTCTGCTCTTTGATGATCTTGTCGAGCTTCTCCGCGACGTTCTTGAGGGCTGCCAGCGGGTCGTTCTTCTGCTTCTCTAAAGCTGCGATCATCTTGTCGAGTTCCTGCTTGGCCTGCTTCAACTCGTCGGCCGCCTTGGTCTGCGGTTGGGCCGCTTGCTTCGGATCGGCTTTGGCGAGCGCGTCCTTGGCTTTCTCCATCGCCTTTTCGGCCACTTGCAGTTTCTGGGCTGCGTCCTTGGCGATCGGCTTGACGAGGTCGGCGGTGTCCTTGGTGTCGAATTCGATGCGGGCCTGCTGCTTGCCCAACTCATTGACCTTCTCGGCGGCCTGGGCGTCTTTGACAGACTTTTTCAACGCGGGATCGAGCGGCGCCGCCGCCTTCTTCGGATCGGGCAGCGGGGTGGTGCCGGGCAAAGTGAATTTTTGCGGATCATTCTTCGGCGTCTCGGTCTTCGCCGTCTCTTCCTTTTTGGGCTCCGGCGCGGCTTCCTTCCTAGTCTCCTCGGCCAGCTCCGTCTGCTTGACAATGGCTTGATCGACGCGGTCGCGCGCTTCCCGCAGCAGTGCCAGCATTTCGCCCGGCAAACGCAGGACGCGTGCCAATTCCTTCAAATGGCCCGCCGACTTCCATTGCAGTTCTGTCGCGGCGCCCAGCATCATTTGGCGTTCGCGGCTCACGTCCAACAGCCGCAATTTCTGGGCGGCGGTCAGCATGTTCTCTTGCAGGCGGTACTCGGTCGCCAGCTTTTCCATCAGGGCGACGCGCAGTTGTTGTTCGTCGTTGAGTTTCGAGCGCAACTCTTTGATTTGCTTGACAACGTTGAAGACATCCGCATTCAGATCGCTCTGGTCATCGCCTTGGCGCTTCAGCGTCATTGCTTTGCCGGGATTGCGCCGGGTGATCAACAGCCGCTGCGTCGGCGACAGGTCCGGCTTTTGCATGACTTCGAAGTCGCGCGCGATCTGGCTGGTCAGAAAATGCAATTCGAGCTGCTGGGCCGCTTGTTTGTCGAGCCGATCCGCCGCCTGATCGAGGCTGCGAATGGCGTCGTAGCGGGCCAGCATGGTCTTGAGATTTTCGAGGATTTCGCGGTGCCGGTCGTACGCCGCCTCGACTTGTTTCGTCGATTGCTCCGCTGTCTTCGCCTTGGCCGCCGCTTCCAGGCGCTGAATCACTTCGCGCATCTGCGTCTTGCTCAAGCCGCCGAGCACGCCGACCATCTCTTCGAGCATCTTCTTCTCGGCCGCCTTGTCGAGCTGATAGAAGTCGAGCACACGCAGCATCGTCCCCATGCGGCGGACGACGTAATCGGTTTCCGCCTGAATCTGCTTTTGGCGGTCCTGCTGCAAGAGCAACTCTTGTTGATTCTGGCGATCTGGTTCGTCGGCACGAAGGGACAGGCAAGGGGAAAGACAAACAAACAACGCCAAGGCGCAGTTACGGGTGGACAACATGGAACCCCCCCTGGAAGAGCGCGACTCATCCCAAGCCGCGACCTTGAATGCGGATCATCTGATCTTACCGCGTGGCAAAGCGACTCGCCAGCGCAATGTGGACAAAAATGCGCACGGCGATCCACCCCATTAGACACTTGAACAGGTGAAAAGTTCCGGTCACCCCACCGTAGCATAGGCGGCTCGCCTGTGCGGATGAAACGCGGAACGGACGACGCACCCGCACGCCAAGAACCGTGCAGCCGAGCCGCCTACACTACGGCACCCGCGAACCCCGCGCTTGTCATCGCTCTCCATGACGGTAGAAAGAATCGAGAGGGGCAACCCTCGGAGGCGTAGCTCAGCTGGTAGAGCAACGGACTTTTAATCCGTAGGTCGAGGGTTCGAATCCCTCCGCCTTCAATTGCAGGAAACTGTGGCCCAGTGTCTTTTCTTCCCGTTCCCCCTCCGTTAGACTGTGGCGTCTCGATTCCTGGCTTGGGTCACGGTCCGTGATCTTGGGGAGGCATTCGCGATGACGACTGACACCTTGATTCGGCGAACCGTGGGCGAGCCGCAGCGCGGGGCCGCGGCGCCGGCCGATCCGTGCATCATGGTCATCTTCGGCGCTTCGGGCGATTTGACCAAGCGGCTCTTGATGCCGGCCCTTTACAACCTGGCTTGCGATGGGTTGTTGCCGAAGCAATTCGCGATTGTGGGGCTGGCCAGGGATGAATGGACGACCGACGGGTTTCGCGCCAAGCTTAGCACGGAGATTCGCCAATTCAACACACGCAAGGAATTCAAACCGGCGGTGTGGGAGGCCTTTGTCGCACGGCTGTATTACATGTCCGGGGATTTCGGCAATGCGGAGACGTATCGCAAGCTCGGCAGCCTGGTCGCCAAGCACGACGCTGAGCAGCAAGCACGCGGGAATGTGCTTTACTACATGGCCACGCCGCCGGCGGTGTTCGGGATGATTTCCGAGAACCTCGGTCGGGCGGGATGTACGCGTGCCGACAACGCCCCCGAAAAGGGGACAGGACCTCTGAATGCAAAAGGTCCTGTCCCCTTTTCGGGGGCTTGGCGGCGCGTGATCGTCGAGAAGCCGTTCGGCCAGGATCTGCCGTCGGCGATTCAGCTCAATCGTTCGCTGCTCGCGCACTGGACCGAAGAGCAGATTTTCCGCATCGATCATTACCTCGGCAAGGAAACAGTCCAGAACCTGCTCGCTTTTCGTTTTGCGAACGGCATTTTCGAGCCGCTCTGGAACAAGAATCACGTCGATCACATCCAGTTCAACATCGCCGAAACGGTCGGCGTCGAGGGCCGCGGCGGGTACTACGATCGCAGCGGTGTGTTGCGCGACATGATTCAGAATCACATGTTTCAAATGCTGGCGTACCTGTGCATGGAGCCGCCGTCGTCGTTCCGGGCCGACGCGGTGCGCAATGAAAAGGCCAAGCTGCTGGACGCCGTGCGCGTGTTCAAGCCCGAAGACGTGGCGGCCAACACGGTGCGCGGCCAGTACGGGCCCGGTAAACGAACCGACGGCACTCCGGCGTTCGGTTATCGCGAGGAAGAGGGCGTCAACAAGGACTCCCGTACGGAAACGTTTGCGGCCCTCAAGATCTTCATCGACAACTGGCGCTGGGAAGGCGTCCCCATCTATGTGCGCTCGGGCAAAAGGCTGTGGAAACGCGGCACGGAAATTGTCGTGCAGTTCAAGAAGGCGCCCGAGGTCATCTTTCGCGATACCCCTGCGGTGGGCAAGCTGGAGTCCAACAAACTCCTGTTCCATATCCAGCCGGATCAAGGGATCGAGTTCCGTTGCCATGCGAAGACGCCGGGGCCGGCGATGTATTTGCAAAACGTCAACATGCGCTTCGATTACAGCGAAGCGTTCGAAGCGTCGCGCGGCACCGGCTATGAGGTGCTCTTGTACAACTGCATGATCGGCGATGCGACGCTGTTCTCGCGGACCGATTTGGTGGAGTCGTCGTGGCGGATTGTGCAGCCCATCCTGGAAACCTGGGCCAACACGCCGCCGGACGAGTTCCCCAATTATGCGGGCGGGTCGTGGGGGCCCAAGGCGGCCTTTGACATTCTCGAGCGCGACGGCCGGCGCTGGGTGGAAGTCGTCAACCGCGCGGTGCTGGAAAAAGTGCCGCTCTTCAAGGTCTGTGATCCGGTCTTCCTCCATGGCCTGGCGCTGGCGCTCAAGGCCGACGTGTTCGATCCGGGCGACGTGATTATCCGCCAAGGCGACCCGGGCCACGAAATGTACTTCATCTGCCGGGGCGAAGCCGAAGTCCTCAACGAACGCAACGAAGTTTTGCGGATGTTGCAGGCGGGCGATTTCTTCGGCGAGTTGAGCTTGCTCTTGTCACAGCCGCGCGCCGCTACGGTGCGTGCGAAGACTTCCTGCGATTTGTTCATTCTGGAGAAAGCGGACTTCGACAAGGCGCTCAAGGATCGCCCGGAATTCGCCGAGGCGCTCCGCGCGAACGCCAAGACCCATTACGAGCTGGCGGCGCCGGCCCTTGGGAAGTCGTCCTAAACAGCCTGCCACCGCGACACACCCTGCGCACGGTTGCGCCAACTTCTTTGACTTTGGCAAACCGTCTCTCATAATTGCAACCTGTTCCTTGGAAATCAGTTGCGACATTTATGAGAGACGGTTGCGCCAACTGCGTGTGCGTGCCAGGGGGCGGATGAGTCTTACGGATTCTTCATCTTACGGGCCTATTCTCGTTCACCGACGACAGCGTTGCTGCCCCGACAAGCCGATGAAATTGTCGGGGCCCCGATCGAAAGATCGGATGAGCCGTGAAATTCAAAATGTCTCATTTTCCATACAGACTTTCCGGTTGCCATCTTCGTGCCGCATACTAGAATTGCGTCGAGTCGGGGCCGACGTGAACTGACACTCGGCTCCGGCAAAAACGCCGATCGAATTCGTCGGATGACTAGGTAAAGGGCAGGTTGGCCGAGCCGGCAGGCCCGTTAACGAGTAAGCCGACGTGGTCGAACACCTTGGGTGTCCGGCCACGTCGGCTTTTTTTGCGCTTGACATGCAGGCGCCCAACATGAAGGAGAGCGATGAACAAGTCGAGCTTTTCCGTGGCACGGCAAGTCGCCGAAGCGGCCTGCGTTTTCGAGCGGCAGCGAACGGGCCACCTGCCCAAGTTCATCACCGTGATCATGGGTGAGGATACGCTGGTCATCACGCTGCGCGGGGCCTTGTCCCCGGCCGAGCTGGCCCTCGCCAAGAGCCCCGCCGGCGCCGCGCAGGTGCAGGAGTTTCACCGGCTGCTGTTCGCCACCGCGAGTGTCAGCTTCCGGCAAGAGATGGCCAGGATCATCGGCATTGAAGTCCGCGAGGCGGCAGCGGACGTAGCTGCGGAAGCCATGGCGCACGTGTTCACGACGGGAACTGTGGTCCAGGTATTCCTGCTGAGCCAGAGCATGCCCACAGACTTCTGGAGCGGACCGGCCGGGCAGGATTGCCACGAATAAGGCGACGTAACTCGTATTCAGCATGAGTTGTTTCCCCTTGTTTCGTCCGGCGGCAACGGCGGAGTCCAATTTTTTGTGGGCCAGGGCGAGCCAGGTGGGGCGTTCGTTGTCGAGGTTGGTCAGGGTGCGTTTTTGCAGGGTCTTGGCGCTGGCGGCGTCTTGGGGGACCAGGCGCGGGTAGCGGACGGCGCCGATGCCGCGCGGGTCGGGCTCGTGGACGTAGCGGGACCAGGGGCCGGTGGTGGAGCCGGGGAATTCGAACACCGCTTGCCGCGTCCATTCCGGCGGGTTGACGCTTTTTGGGTGAGCAGCATTTTTTCCGTATAATGGGCGCATGTATAGTTTGCGTTTCTGCCTGTTCTAGCGAATGGAATGAATCCATGCCGCAGCTCGCTGCTCAACCGTCCACGATGTATGTCCAAATTGACCTCGCGCAATTTTTGCCTGATCGATTGCGAGTCTTGGGCGACGTTCAGAAAGACATTCCGCGAATCGCCAAAGACGAAGAATTGACGGACGCAATCGAACGCGTCTTGCCGCTGATTCCCACAATGCACCATCTGCATCGGCAGGACGCGCGTTTTATGAAGGTTCCGCCTGAGAGCGTGCATTTGGTTCTTACGTCGCCGCCGTACTGGACACTGAAGGAATACAACAAGACCAAAGACCAACTCGGGTACGTTGCCGATTACGAGCAATTCCTGCGTGAGCTTGACAAAGTCTGGACTCATTGCTTTCGGGCGCTCGCGCCCGGGGGGCGATTGATCTGTGTCGTTGGCGACGTGTGTCTCTCACGCCGCAAGAACGGCGGTCGGCACACGGTTGTCCCACTGCATGCCTCGATCCAGGAACATTGCCGCGTTATCGGATTCGACAACCTGGCGCCGATCATCTGGCACAAGATTGCGAACGCCCAATACGAAGCGGAAGGAAGCGGCGGCGGATTCCTTGGCAAACCCTACGAACCCAATGCCGTCATCAAGAACGACATCGAATTCATCCTGATGGAGCGCAAACCCGAAGGTTATCGAACGCCCGACCTGCCCACGCGTATTCTGAGCGTCATTTCCGAAGCCAATCACAAAGCGTGGTTTCAGCAGGTCTGGACTGGCTTGACCGGCGCTTCCACGCGAAACCACCCAGCGCCGTTTCCTCTCGAATTGGCGACACGGCTCATCCGCATGTTTTCTTTTGTCGGCGACACCGTCCTCGATCCATTCCTCGGCAGCGGTACAACAATGCTCGCGGCCAGTCAATGCGGCCGCAACAGCATCGGCTTGGAAGTCGATCCAAATTATTTCGATTACGCGCACAAGCGGCTTACGGAAAAGACTTCCGGCTTGTTCAGCACTGCCACCGTGCATGCCCGACCTTGAGGCTATTGCCCATGAGCGATTTGTTTGCGAATCTCGATGCGCGGCTGCGCAAAGCCATCAAGTCATTCTGGAAACTGCGCGGCTCGCAATCGCTGAAACAGGGCGGCGATCAAGGCGACAAAGACCGCGACGACCGCAGCGCTGTAACCGGCGGCAAGCACTTGGACGGGTTTCGCGAATTGGTGGCACTCCTCCTTGAAGAGGCGGGTCTGCAGCGCGCGGTCATTTACTGGCGTGGACGAACCGAGTTGCCCGGTTGGTTCCGCGCGGAGAAGAATTGGGACTTGGTAATCGTGGCGGACGGCAAACTCGTGGCCATTGTCGAGTTCAAGTCCCAAGTCGGCTCGTTCGGCAACAACTTCAACAACCGCACCGAAGAAGCCCTTGGCAATGCAACCGATCTCTGGGCAGCGTATGGGGAAGGCGCATTCAAGCCGTCGGAGCGCCCTTGGCTCGGCTACCTGATGATGCTGGAGGACGCGGATCGTGCTCATTCTCCAGTGAAGGTAAAAGAGCCCCACTTCAAGACGTTCCCAGAATTTCAAGGTGCCTCTTATGCCAAGCGCTATGAGCTGTTGTTGACGAAGTTGGTCCGCTCTCGGCTTTACGACGCTGCGTGCCTGCTGTTGTCCGCACGCGATGGCGGCCTGAAAGGCAAATACCGAGAGCCCAATCCGGAATTGGGCTTTCACACGTTTGTGACATCGCTGCTGGGGCGCGCCGTAGCGGTGGCCCGAATGCAAACGCGGCAAACCGCACATGGCGCTGCAGGACCAGACCAACCATTGGCGGAATAATGAAACTCGTTTTGGAGCAAATGCGCAACACGTACTTCTGATTGTGGCCTGCCTCGCATTCGCCAGGAGTAATGCATGGAAAAAGTCGTCGAGATTGCCGTGAGTGTGGCTACACCCCTCGCGCTCTTGGGGCTGCTTCTCGCATTAGTGTTCTATGCGTACTTGCGACGGCTGCGACACGCGGAAAAACAATTGGAACTGTTGCCGCCGGACAAACGCGCAGCCAGCGTCGACGAGTTTTTGACGCGCTACAACATCGATGGCGGCAACCTCACGCGCGAGCAGAAATTTGAACTAATCAAAGAAGAAATGGAACGACGGTATCGTGGGGCACGAATCAAAATACTTGTTGCCGCGGCAACTTTTGCCGTGTGTTTTGGCGTTGCAGCGGTTTGCTATACCATTCGTTCCGCTGGCCCCAATATCCGAACAGTCAGGGTTTCACTCGAGCACCAAAATCGACCGTTGAGCACGGATTTCGAAGTGACGTTGTTTGTTCCCGAGATCAACCCGTTGCGTGCACGAGGGCACGACGGCGATACGTCCATTCAGCTTCTTTCCGATGTTCGGGAAATCGACAAAATCGCAGTGACCTGCGCCGGCTACATGATGAAAGACAATGGGCCGTTTAAGATTGAAAACGGCAAAATCGTGATCCAAATGGTCAAGAAGGAAAACGCGCCTCCGTTGCGGCCCGACGAACTACCATCAGATCAGGCCATTTCGGACATGCCAACAAAGGAGATGGTCGAACAACCTCCGAAGGTGCAGCCGACCGACGTGGCATTTCGATACAAGAATGCGACAAGTGAGGACTTGGTCCTGTTCGTTTTCAGTTGCACAAGGCACTATCAAAAGGAACCGGAAGGATTGGCGCCAAACTCACCGTGGCTTGTTTGGCCGTTGCCGGCAACAAATGAATTCCTGACGTATGAAAAGTTCCAAAAGGGCTCCGGCTGGTATTGCTTTTTCGTAAAAAGCAAGAAATCAACTTTCGACGGCCGACCGACCTATTTGGGGCGTCGCAATCTTTTTCAGTCTCGAATCGCCACGTTGGTCGTCACAGAAACGATCGACGCCGAACATCGCTTTCAAGGGGTCTTTGGCTCAGAGGATTGAACCAATGCAACTCAGGTTTGCAATTTCGTTTTTGACAACGATGACAGTGTTGCTGCCGTTGCACGCCCAGTCATCTGGTGGGCTTCCAATCGTAAATGATACATCCGGGGCCATAGAGCTTTGGGTTTTGAAGGAACGACAGCCGTTTCGGGAAACTCGGATCTTTGTGCAACGAGGCCAGACCAAAACGCTCGATTTGAGCGTACCCGGTCGGTATCACCTTACGGCACGCGAGGCTGACAGTTTGCGCGAGTTTCTAATTGGGGTTCTTCGCGTTTTTTAGTGGGTAGATTTTCATCGAATTTGACGTTTGGCCGCGGACATTCCAATGGTTTCGTCGATTTTGCCCCTTGATTTTCTTGTCGCGATCTCGCATCGTGGAGAAAGCAGTTACGTGTTCCTCATCTCTGTTCCTTGGTTCGCTCTCGGCCAGAAGGCAGTTTGCCATGGCGGGCATCGATTTTGCGCTGGTTCGGTCCAAGAC
>Ga0209726_10005509_pt1 | contig 15302 bp, 10 predicted proteins | sample Subgrocontami54m_FD_187453 | JGI IMG/M metagenome (GOLD analysis project Ga0209726, IMG submission 187453) | Subsurface groundwater microbial communities from S. Glens Falls, New York, USA - GMW46 contaminated, 5.4 m (SPAdes) (version 3) | ecosystem: Environmental > Aquatic > Deep subsurface >... | reverse complement strand
CCGCCTGCACCCCGTCGAGCCGCTTGTCCACGTACATGGTGTGCAGCAACGGCTGATCGAAACCCGTTTGATACTTGTTTGCGACCAGCAGCAACCGGTAATCGGGAGAATCGAAGCGCTCCGGCAGTTGCGCCTCACCGATGGGCTTTCCCGTGACTACATCGGTGTTCATTCCCGGCTCGGAGTACTCCTGACCGGTCTCGGGGTCGCGTACGGTGCCGCTGAATGCGACGAGCGGCCGGATATCGGTGTACCCGTTTTCGGCAATGTAGCGATCGAACGCCAGCTTGTAGCGCACAGCGTGCAGGCGCGAGGAGGTGACCACCATGGCCTTCGCGCGACCGCCCAGCCGCTGCTTCACGCTGCGCCGGAAGTGCTCCACCATGACCTCGGTCTTCTGCTCGATGTTATGCGGATGCAGGCTCATGAACTTCGCGAGCGCCCGCTGTCCTTTCTTCTTCGGTACCTTGGGATCGTCCTCGGCCGCCTTGAGCAGCCGATAGTAGGTGGCGTAGACGGTGTAATTCGTCAGGACATCGAGGATGAACTTTTCCTCGATCGCCTGGCGCATGCTGTAGATGTGGAAGGCTTCGGCCTTGCCGTTGGCACCCGGCCTGCCAAACAGTTCGACGGTCTTTCCCTTGGGCGTCGCGGTGAAGGCGAAGAAGCTCAGGTTCGACTGCCGCCCGCGCGACTGCATCACCTGATTCAGGCGATCTTCCCAATCCGCTTCGCCCTCCTCGGTTTCGTTCTCCGCGGCGCCGAGCACGGCTTTCAATTCCCGCGCGCTTTCGCCGGTCTGGCTGGAGTGCGCTTCGTCCACGATCACGGCGTACTTGCGCGCTGCGATGGCCGCTTGCCACGCTTTGGCCTGCTGCTTCTGTTCCTCAGTGACCTTCTCCTGACTTTCGGCCCCCGCCGAGTGGAGAAGTCCCCGCAGCACAAACGGGAACTTCTGCAAGGTAGTGATCACGATCTTGGTGCCGTCGATCAGCGCTGCAGCAAGCTGCTTCGAGTCCTGATCGATCGCCTTGACCACCCCTTGCGCGTGCTCGATCTGGTAAATCGCGTCCTGCAATTGCTGGTCGAGCACGCGGCGATCGGTGATGACAATCACGCAATCGTAAATCTTGCCGTCCTTCGCATCGTGCAGGCTCGCGAGTCGATGCGAGAGCCACGAGATGCTGTTGGTCTTGCCGCTGCCCGCGGAATGCTGAATCAGATAATTGCAGCCCACACCCTCCCGCTCGGCGGCGCCCACGAGCTTGCGCACCGCGTCGAGCTGGTGGTAGCGGGGAAAAATCAGCGTCTCCCGTGCCATGACCTGTTTCCCACCCTTGTCGTCATCCACCTTCTCCTCGCGCTTTTCGAGGAACATGAAGTGGCCGAGGATGTCCAGGAAACTCTCGAACTGCAGCACTTCTTCCCAGAAATACCCTGTGCGATAGCCTGAGGGATGCTGCGGATTGCCTTCGCCGCACTGCACCTTGCCCGGATGGCTGCCGCGGTTGAAGGGAAGGAAGTGCGTTCCCGCCCTGCGCAGCCGTGTCGTCATGTGAATTTCATCGGGATCGGCCGCGAAATGCACCACCGCCCGCGTCTTGAACTTGAACAGCGGCGCCTGCGGATCGCGATCCTGCTGGTACTGCTTCCTCGCATGGCGCCAGTTCTGCCCGGTGCCCGGGTTCTTCAACTCGCAGGTCGCCACCGGCAAGCCGTTCAGCGCAAAGACCAGGTCCATCGTGTCCTTCTTGCCGGGATGGCACGGCACCTGCCTCGTCACCGTGAGGCGGTTCTTGCCGAAGAGCGCGAGCACTTCATAATTCAGCCCATGCGCCGGCTTGAAGTAGGCGAGACGGAAGGTCTTGCCGTAGAACTTGAAGCCGTGCCGCAGGATGTGCAGCGTGCCCTTAAGGTCCAGTTCCTTTACCAGCGTGTTGAGAAGCAACTCGCGCAGCCCCGCGCCATGCAGCTTCTCCATCTCGGCCCAAAGCTTGGGTTGGGTTTCTTCGAGAAACTCGAACACCTGCCCCTTGAATAGAGCGCGCGCCTCGTCCCAGTCCGCGAGATCGCCCGATTTCCATCCCGACCTTTCCTTCAGGATGGTCTCGACGTAGGTCTCGAATGCCTTCTCGTTGGTCTGTGGCACGTCAGGGCTTCCAGGTGAAGCGGACCTTGAGTTGCTCCAGCATTTGGAAGGTGTCGATACACGGCACCTTGAATGCCTCGCACACGTCCGGCACCTTGACCTCTTTCTTCGATTCGGGCGCCGCGACCTCCTGCGTCACGACAGTGAGCCCGTGCTCGCCCGCGTATGCGACCAACCAGCCGTCTGCCACCATCGCGAATTCGGCCAAAGCTTCGGGACGATAGCGATTCTGCGTGCCTGCCCACGAAATAATGTTGCCGTAGCGATCACCAACCGCCTTGCTGTTCGTCGAATTGAAGAACGTCGTCGGGCACTCTTTCTTTACCCACTGCCAGAGCGCGTCCTTTCCGTCCTCGATTTCCTTCCTGACCCTGTCGATACTGCTCACCACGCCCTGCTTGTGGTGCCAGACGAGGCTCTCCCAGAACCCAGGGCAGACACCGAGCCGGTAGTAGCGGCGGTGCGCCTCCATCAGCACGCTCGCATCGACCAGATAGCGAGCGTGTCGCGCCATCTCAGAGACTGATATTCAGCTCTTTGGCGTACTTGTCGAAGGTCGCCCCCTGAAGTCCCGTGAGGCTGTACGCCTCCCGATAGAGGAGGCGGCCTTCCTTCGCCGCGAGCATCACTGCCCGGGCAAACCGCTTGCCGAGGCGCACGTTCTGGTTGTTGTAGAAGTCACCGCCACCCTTCGCCTTGGCGGCCTGTCTGCGCTCGTCGGTCTGATAGGCCCGATAGAACTCGAAGAACTGCGTCTGGTCGATCAGATTCAAGTCAAGAACGCGCCGTGCAGCCACGATCGGACTGACCTTGAACTCGCGCGCTATCGCTTGGTACGGCTCCGTCGCTCGATTTGCATCGGGCCAGTACCGCTTGAGTTCAGCCGCCGGCACGAGAAACTCTGCGGCGACACGATTGCAGAACACCTCCCGCCGGTCGCCTGTCGCCTGCAAATCCGGGAGATCGAATATTCCGCCTTCCCCAATCCACAAATGCGCGAGCTCGTGCGCGAGCGTGAACATCTGCGCCGAGCGCGCGTCCGAACCATTGATGAATACAAGCGGCGCGTATTCGTCGGCAAGAACGAATCCTCTGAACTCGGCCGGATCGAGCTTGCGATGCGTGTCGTTACCGACGACGCCATTGATTACAACCAATGCGCCTGCGCTCTCGGCTGCCTCGCGCAAGACTCGAAGCGCATTGGTCCAACTCGAAATGCGCCCTGCCCAGCCGTCACTCATTCCGAGTTCGCGGCGTATGTTCTTCGCGACGGATTCAATGTTTTCCGAGGTCTTCGCAGAACCGACGAACGCCAAGCGCTCATGGCCCATCTCGACTAGGTAGTCCCGCATCCAGACCTGCCTGCGCTGCATCGTGTGGAGCGTGTCGATCAGATTTGGGCTCAGCCGCCGGACCGGCTGGTCTCTCGCCGTCCGGAAATCCGGCACCGGCAGCCTCTCCTCCGGTGGCTCCGCGAGGAAGAAATACCCGAGCGGTGTCCACGTCTTCCGCGCCAGCTTTTCCAGCTGCTTCAGCGTCGGCCGCGCCTCGCCAGACTCCCACCGCCCGATCCGGGGCAGATAACGCGCGAGCGTCTCCAAGCTGCGTCCCGAGCGCTCGACCGCCCAGCGGATCAGTTCGGGATTGACGTTAATGCTCTGTTCGGCCACGGGATTCTAGGAAGCGCTCACAGATTCCAGTCTATTATCAGTGCTGTCCCCGCGCACGTCGATTTTGCCCGTCACAGCAGCAGTCATCAGGGCCGCGCGGTATTCCCGCAGGCGCTCGATGGCGGATTCGACCTTGGCGACTATCCCGTCGATCTCCACCGTCTTGGTGACAAGGTACTCACAGATGGCGCTTTGCTCAGAAGCAGGAGGAAACGGCACAGCCAAAGCGCGAATGATGTCCGTATTCAGATTAGGTTGACCACTTCCCTGCTTGATCCGATTGCGAAGATTCTCTGTGATAGAAGCTAGGAAATAGTAGAGAAACAGAATTTTTGCGTCACGTCGAAGATTCTCAAAGGCAACAACCCCGTCATTTGCGCAGCCGTTGATGGCAAGTATCTTCGGCACCCCAAGCGTTGCACCGCTGTTGGTCAGTACTAAGGTCCCTTCGCGCATCACGCGGCTAAGAGCAGCGCCTTCCTGAGTCAGCATCGATTCGGTGGAGATGAGATACAACCCAGAATCCTTCGTCAATTCACCAACCGTAATCCACGGAATGAAATCACCGTCGAAATAGCGTGGGTCTCCAGCTGGACGCGGAGAAGCTCCTCGCACAACAGTCGCAATGTGCCCAAGTTTCCTGACCACCCAATGGTCCGGCACCTCACCGAGCCACTCGATGCCAGAGGGCTTGAGCTTGGGGTGCGGGTTGAGGCCGGCGGCACGTGCGACGTGGGGTGGGAGGCCACGGGTGACGGTGCGCGAGATGAGCGCGATGCGTTTCTCCTTCAGCCGCTCGATCAACGTCTGCTTTTTCGCCACCAAGGTGTCGATCTTCACTGTCTGGTGGTCAAGGAAGGTCGCTATGGCGAGTTGCTCCTCTTCAGGCGGCAGCGTGATAGGGATCGTCGCGACGTCGGAAGCGTTCACAGCCGGATAACTGACACCAACTGACCTAGCCACGACGGTCTCGACGAATCCGGATTCGCGTAATGCATACGACAAGTATTTAGGGTCGAGCTTGCGGGGTCGGACTACTGCGAATCCTGTCGAGACGATGAGATTCTCAGGAGGCTTGCGAATGGGCGCTATCGCTCGCAGATAGGTTCGCACGGTCGATACGATGGTGTCTCCGTCACGGACTATCCGTCGGGCGCGTGACGGTGCATCCTCGAACACCACGTCCTCGACGATTGTAATTCCAGTGACGGCGTCAACGCTACTGATATCGACGTAACTGAATTCGAAGTCCGGCAGTGTGGTCTCCGGCAGCGTTTCATCATTGATGGTTGCGGAGTACTTCAATCGCTTCACGTTCCAGCTTTCCGGCACGTTGCCAAGCCACTCGACGCCACTGGATCTGTGATTGGGATGGGACTTGCGGAATTTGCTCATGTGCCCTAGGCGTCTTTGTCTTGGTCTGTCGCGCCTGCCTGCCAATCTCCCGCAATGCGAGACCAGTCAATGTCGCGGGACACCGACTGGCCGGCTTCGTCTTTGCCCACCCAGACGCCCCAGAATTCCGGGTCATCGGACCGAGGTTGCTGTGACTTGGGCAAGTCGTTCATCCTGACCAGCACCGGCAATTCCGAAGCCCAACCGAGAAGAATGGCTCTCTGGGAGGGCAACGAGGGCAGCTCTCTCAGCAGCCCCTTCAGATTGTCCGGAACCAGACGGTGCACAAGTTCCTGATCACGGTCATTGCTGATCCGGTGGAGAAGAAACGAATTGCACTGGGAAAGCACCGTGGGCGAGAGCTCGGAGGGCCTCTGCGAGGATAGAACAAGTCCCAGCCCAAACTTTCGCCCTTCGCGGGCGATGCGCTCGAAGACCTGGCAGCACACCGACGCCGCATCCTGGTTTTCAACATCCTCTTTGTAACGCTTGATGAAGGTGTGCGCCTCCTCCATCACGAGTACCGTTGGGAGGGCGACCTGGTTGAGCTTGACGTAGCGTTGCAACGCCTCGAATACCATGCGCGCAATTACGGCCGTGACTATGTGAACAACCTCGCTTGGCACGAGCGAAAGGTCGATTATTGAAAGACAGCCATCGGCAGCGTGATTCGCACCAATGTAATCGTTCAGCCACTGTTCCAGTGACGTGTCTGACGCTCCGCCAAGGATAGGCTTCATGCGAACGTCCGTGAGCAGCGTGCGAAGTCGAATCAAAAGCGTTTCGACGTGCTCCGACACGTTTAGCATCTCTGCGGCTGCCTCGACACCACGAAGAAGGGAGCTGCCTTCGAATGGGCGCGGAGCATCCACATCTGGTGGCAGAACATCAGACTCTCCTCCTCCGAAAGCAGAATGCGCCTCACTCGCGGCTGCCAGGAGCTTCTCAATTTCTGGGCGCGTGAAGTCGTGGTGCGCGTACTGTGCCCTGCGAGGTCTGCAGAGCGTCTCGATTTCGTTGACGAACGCTTGAAGTTTGTCCTTCTGGTCGCCGGAGAGGGATATCAACTCGGGTTCAAGGCCTGTCTTCCATTTCTCCAGCTTCTCGAAGAACGATTTCGGTTTCGGGAACGTACCCCACGGACTGCCGGCGCTCTTCTCGATGCGAATGGTCGCCACAATGGTCCGGAGAAAGCGGCGCATTTCATGGCCAGCATCCACCGCTGGCTCCGTGTGCCCGTCTCGCACAAACCGAAGCGCGTGAATAAGGGTTGGCCGCTGCGTCTTCGCGCTCGCCTGCGTGAACGAAGACCATTCGGCGCTATTCCAGAACCACAACGGCACCTTGAGCGCAAAGTCTCCGGCAGCCGGATTAACCTTGAAGATCCGAGCCTTGACCGCTTCGTCGCTAAAAGCGCGAGAGTATTCGCCGTTGGGGTCGAGGACTATGAATCTGGCGTTTGGGCGCTCTCCTCGAACGACTTGGGCGCCTTCGAGACTCCAGCGAATCAGGCCCGCGACGGTGCAGGACTTTCCGCTGCCGGTATTGCCCAGCACAGCAAGGTGACGACCGAACAAGCGGTTTGGATCGACGCAAACTTCGGCATCGGCCGCTAGGGGACTGGTACCGATCTTGACGCGCCTGCGCTCCCCGGACTCGACGATCGACCGAAGCTGGCGCTCCGTAGGAAGCACCACTGCCGCGCCGATGGCGGGCAGTGCGTCCGAACCGCGGCGGAATGCATAGTCGTTTGCGTTGCGAGAACTGTTCCGCAGGGTTCCGAGCGGGTTGAGGCTCAGCTTGCGCAGCGGATAGGGCAGATCGACGAGGCCGAAATCCTGCATGCCGCGGCGCTTCGGAAACGCCGACCGCTCAACTGTCACCCACTCGATCTGTCCAACGAGATAACCGTCATCGACAGGGATAAGAAGGTAGCCGTTAACTCGGGGGAAGGGGTGCGGCCCGCCTGTATTAAGCGCGACCGACTCCGGAGCCTCGATATCGAGGACAACCTTCACTTCATCCGGCGACACGAAGTCGACCGTACCGATACGAAAACTTCCGGCGAGTTCGAACGGCGCTTGGCTCATGATTACCCGTCACCATCAGCGGTTGGCGTTTTGCTGCTGGCACCGCTCTCGCCCTGGCCTGCGCCCCAACGGGCTTTGAGAAGTTCGGCCATGCGGAACGTCGTTCGATCGATCGCCGGCTTCGGCAAGTAGTTGTCTATTAGCGTCTGAAAATTCCCGAGGTGGTCTCCTATCAGAAGGGTGATCTGGGCATGCCGTCCTAACTTCCCGTAAGTCTGCATGATCCGACCCAGAGGATCGCCATACGCGATCACCACCAGATGCGCCGACGGAATCGTCAGCATGTCCTCGATGACCCGATTGATGTGCTCATCGCCGAAGCTGTATCCGAAGCAGATTAGCGTGCTGTTGGGCCGACAAGCCGCCGCCGCAAAGTCGCGAAACAGTTCGACGTAGGGGTATGCCGCGGTCTCGCGATCCTTGGAGGCATTCGGATAGATCATGAGTTGCATAGCGCTTGCACCGATCAGACCTGGGGCGTTCAGGTAAGGCTCGATGTCCTGGGCACCGAACGGAAGTCCGATTCGGCGAATAGTCTTGTCCCAATCCACCCAGTCCACAGACCCATGCAGCTTCGTGAACCGGGCCACGCCCTCCAGATAGCGCGGCTCGCCCCGAATGCCAGGTGGGTTGTAGTGAAGGTCCACGTCAAGACGCGATGAACGAAACACCGGAGCCAGGGTCCCGACAAAGCGATCAATCAGGTACAACCCAGCCGCATCTGCGCCTGTTTCGATAAGACGGTCGTAGTTGGTTGTGAAGAGCTGCAGCCGTTCGCGTGTCCCCGATCGGCTGGCGAAACTCATCAGAAAGCTCACCAGATAATTGAATGCTTGCTCACGCTTGTCAGTCGCGGCGTTCATGATCCTGCTCTCACCCGTGAGAATTGAGGCAGCGAAACCTTCAATCACCTTCTTCAAGCCATCTCTCAATTTAGAAACTTGCTGATGTTCTGCGGCTCTAGTGTCCTTTTTTGAAGCGATGATTTCGAGACCGCGAATCAATTCGTTGGCGACGCGGATTTGGTCCTCGACATTCCCTTCGTTCCTTCCCGCGGCCGCCGCAGAGCGTTTCGCTTCCGCGTTGATCTCATCATCGAAGATACCCAGAGAAGCGATGCTCATTCCAGGCAGACCTGCGCCGGTCGCCATGCCGTGAAGAGCGTGCGTCAAGCCGGAACCCGCGAGCAATGCAAAGTGCTCTGATTGAAATAGTGCGGTCAACCACGGCTCGATGCGCGACCTGAGCTTATCAGCACCAAATGCCTCCCCCGATTTCGTCCATGAGCAGGTCACACCATCGCTCAACGTGAAGGACTGACCGCCCTCAGGTTCCGCAGTCTCGCGAGCAAAGGCAACCGGCAAATGATCATCACGGCACTTGATGATCTGTTCATGATTGTTAGTAGTCACGCCGTCACCTCCTTGAGCAGCGTCAAAATCTCGCCTTCGAGCATCTTGATGTCGGCCTCGATCTCCTCCAACGGGCGTGGTGGCTCGTAGCGGTAGAAGTGCCTGTTTAGCGGGATCTCGTAGCCAACTTTGGTCTTCGATTCGTCGATCCAGGCGTCGGGGACGTGCGGCAGGACTTCGCGCTTGAAATACGCCTCGATGCTTTCCTTGAGCGGGACGCTTTCGGTATCGCGCAGGTCGGGATCGGGCTCGGGCTTGCCTTTGCCATCGCGGCAGATTTCCGCGGATTCGTCGCGGTCGGCGAGCGCACTCAGGACGACCTTGAGCTCCGCGGTCGTCAAATGCACGCCGCGCTTACGGTCGAGCGCCTTGAGGTCGGCCAGGAACGTCTCGCGGTCCTTGTAGAGCTCTTCCTTGCCCTGCTTGGCCAGTGCGCCCAACAGGTCGCGGATGGTCTGCTGCCGCGCTTTGCCGGCCGCGATGCCCTCACGTCGAGCGGCTTCGTTCTTCTTGCCACTTACGGCAAGGTTCGCGAACGCGGTCTCTTCTTCCAAGCGCGCAATGCGTTCGCTCGATGCCTGGAAGTTCAGGCGCAGAGGGCGCTCCACGGTGATTTTGTGGAAGCCGAAGTCGGCGTTGTCGAATACCTTGCTTACGGTGAGGACCTTCTTCTTGCCGTCGACGACAAGCTCACGCGTATCGCCGTCGCGATAATCCCCGAAGATGCGCGTGACCTCCCCAATCTGGTCGGTTTCGCCCTCGTCCTTGTCGCCGATCTTGTTGCGCTTGTTGCCGAGGCTCTTTCGCATCTTGACGTAGAACTGGCGCGCGTCGATGAGCTGGACCTTACCCTTGCGCTGCCGTTCCTTGCGGTTGCTGAGCACCCAGATGTAGGTGGAGATGCCGGTGTTGTAAAAGAGCTGGTCGGGCAACGCGACGATCGCCTCCAGCCAGTCGTTCTCGATGATCCACTGTCGGATGTTGCTCTCGCCGCTTCCTGCATCTCCGGTGAAAAGCGGCGAGCCGTTGAACACGATACCGATGCGGCTGCCGCCGTCCTTTGGCGCCTGCCTCTTCGACAGCATGTGCTGGAGGAAAAGCAGGGAGCCATCGTTGATGCGCGGTAGCCCGGCGCCGAAGCGGCCGTCGTAGCCGAGCGTGGCATGTTCCTTCTCGATGTAAGCAGCCTGCTGCTTCCACTCCACGCCGAACGGTGGATTGGCCAGCATGTAATCGAAAGTGATCTTCTTCCCTTTGTCGTCGCGGTCGAAGGCATCCTTGGTAAAGGTGTCACCCAGGACGATTTTCGCGTCCTCACCCTTGATCAGCATGTCCGACTGGCAGACCGCCCAGGATTCGTCGTTCCAGTCCTGGCCGTAGAGATGCGGGTCCGCATCGGCATTGAGGTCGCGGATGTACTTCTCCGAAACCGAAAGCATGCCGCCCGTGCCGCAGGCGGGATCGTAGATGGTCTTCACCACATGGCTGCGGCGCAAGTCTTTTTCGGGGGAGAGCAGAAGGTTGACCATCAGCTTGATCACCTCGCGCGGCGTAAAGTGCTCTCCGGCCTCCTCGTTCGCTTGCTCAGCGCCGATCCGGATTAGTTCTTCGAAGACGTAGCCCATCTGCACGTTGTCTACGTGGTCGGAGGACAAGTCGATCTTCGCGAACGCCTTGATGACCTCATAGAGCAGATTCTTCTCGGCCATGCGCGCGATCTGCTGGTCGAACGCGAACCGCTCCATGATGCCGCGGACGTTCGGCGAGAACTTGCTGATGTATCCGTTAAGGTTGGGCGCGAGCTGATTGGGGTCGTCGAGCAGCTTCGAGAAATCCAGCTTCGAGAGGTTGTAGAACGGTCGTTTACTGATTTTCTGCAGCAGGCTCCGGATAACGTTTTCCGGCTTGCCCCTGAGCTTTGGGTACTCTTCCAGCACCTTGGCCTTGGTGGATGCAAGTAGGCAATCGAAGCGCCGCAAGACCGTCAGCGGCAGGATCACCTTGCGATATTCGTTGCGCTTGTACGGTCCCCGGAGCAGGTTGCAGATGCTCCAGATGAAATTCGCGAGCTGGGAGTGTGTTTCAGCGTTCATTGCATTGTTGTCCTTGGCAAATCGTAGCCCAGCGGGTGTCAACGCGGGTGGACGGCGGGACAAAAAGCTGGGATCCCGCTTTCGTGAAGACTGCGAATTTATGCGCTTGAACCCTGAAACAGCCGCCGACCGCTCCAGAACCAAAGCAATCCGAGAAGCTGCACCAGCCAGAGCGCGCCGAACGCCCAGACATAGGCGCGCGGTTCGTAGCCGGTCCCGGTCGGGGGCCACAGGTTGAGGATCAGCCCGACCACCCATTGCCCGAGGAACATGCCCAGGAAGGCGAAGGTATTGAGCGTGGTGTTCACGCGTCCCGCCATCGCCTTGGGAAAGCGCCGCGACAGGATCGCGTAGCCGAGTACCGCGGAACTCGACGAAAAGAGAAACGCCATCCATAGCGCAAGCGCCGCGGTCGTTACCCCCGAGGCCAGCAGCAGCAGGCAGAGCGACGATGCCGCGATGCCACCGGCGACCAGCGGCACCCCGGATCGGCCGGTCTGCGCCCGCGCATCGGCAAGGCGCCCGAGGACGAGGTAGCCGGCCATCAGGCCGAGCGCCGCGGCGAGCAGCCCCTGCGCCACCTGGGCCCGGTCATAGCCCGCGACGTCGCGCAGCCAGGTGGCGATCCAAAGGGTGGAGAGCGATACCGCCGCGAACTGGCTGCTGCAGATCATCACCGCAGTTCGCCGGAACGCGGCGTCGGCCAGCAGCGCGCGCACGCCCGCGAGCGCATCCGCGAGCGAATCGCGCGGGTTCTCGCGCGGGCGCGCGGGAACGGCGAGCCACAGCAGTGCGCTTGTCGCAAGCGTCAGTGCGGCGAGCAGCCACACGATCGTCCGCCAGGGCACCAGCTGCAACGCCGCCTCGAGCGGCACGGATACCGTGATTGCGCCGAGAATCCCGACCGCGAACGCGCGTGAATTCATGCCTGCGATGCGCTCGATCGGATACCAGAGCACGAACGCCTGCAGCGTCGCCATCAGGCAGACGGAGACCCCGATGCCGATCAACGCCCGGCCCATCACCAGCGCCGGGTAGGAGGGCGCGAGCGCGAACAGCGCCGCACCCGCGGCCGCGAGCACCAGCAGCGCGGCATCCACGCGCGCAGGGCCATAGCGGTCAAGGAGCAATCCCGCCGGGATCTGCACCAACCCGAAGCCGAGGAAGTACACGCTCGTCAGCAGCCCGAGCTGCGCCGCGTCAAGGCCGAACTCGGCCGCGATCTGCGGCCCGAGGATCGCGTTCAGCGAGCGGAATACGTAGGAAAAGAAATACCCCGCGACGAACGGCAGGAAAACGCGCAGAAAAATAGGGACAGGCCCCATTTTTCTCAGGGCGTGCGAAAAATAGGGTCTGTCCCTATTTTTTTTCCAGGCCGCCGAGGTAGAAACGGTTCCAAGTCGGCGCGATCACCAGCTCGTTGACGCAGGTGCGCGCCGGCATGGTCGCGACGAACAGGATCGCCTTGCCGAAGTCCTCCGGTTGCGCCATGCGCGCGCGCTCCTCCTTCGAGGGCGGCACCGGGCGCTTCTCCAGGATCGGCGTCGCCACCTCTCCCGGCAGGATTGAAGTGGCGCGGACGCCGTTGGCGCACTCCTCCATGTTGATCGATTCGGTGACCGCGATCACCGCGCGCTTGGTGGCGTTGTATGCGGGCCCGGTCAGCTGGCTCGCATAGCGCCCCGCCCAGGACGAGATGTTGATGATCAGGCCGTCCTTCCTCGCGCGCATGCCCGGGATCACCGCGTGGCAGCAGTAGAACAGGCCGTTGAGATTGATCGCGACGACCTCGTCCCAGCCTTCGAGCGACATGGTATTGAGGTTGCGCTTGCCGCCGCCGATGTTGGTGCCGGCGCTGGTCACCAGGATGTCGATGCGGCCGTGGCGCTTTTCGATGCCGGCGGCGGTAGCGACGACCGCATTCTTGTCGGAGACATCCAGAAGCGTCGCCTCCGCGCTGCCCGATTTCTTTAATTCAGAAAGTGCTTTTTCGTTGGTGCTCGCGGTGCGCCCTGAAATCACGACATGCACACCGGCCTTCGCCAGCTCGAGCGCGCCCGCGAGGCCGATGCCGCTGCCGCCACCCGTGATCCAGGCCACCTTGCCGCTCAGATTCTGCATCGCGTTTCCTTCCTATGCCGCCGTGCCGTTCAGGGCAAAGTCGAAAATCCGGTAGCTCTTCAAGGCAGCCGACACGGCCTTCCGGCTGTAGGCGTCGTTCAGCGGCTCGCTCAGGATGAACGGGACCTTCGACTCGGATACGCCGCCGTGCGTGCGCAGGCGATGGCCCTCCAGCCCCGAGAGGTCGTGGTCCGCCTCGGCGGCGCCGACGCAGACGTCCGCCGTCGAAATGACCACCACGTCGCCCTCGCGGTCGGGCGGCAGGTCATGCATGCGGCATGCGGTCTCGCGGTCGAGCACCGACTCGAGGCCCTCGATGCCCTGGAGCGCGCCGATCACCTGCCCCGGCGTCGCCTTGCCCGTGCACCAGACGCGCACGAAGCCGCCGAGCGCGCCGTGGTGCGCTACGAAGGCATCGGTGATCGGGCAGATCACCCGGGTGTCGCCCTTGCCGAACCTCGCGTCCAGGATGTCCTGCAGCCAAATCACGTTGGGCTTCCCCGCGGCGTTCGACTTGTCGTTCATGCCATGGTCGGCGGTCAGCGCGACGACCGCGCCGAGATCGGCCAGGCGCCCAAAGCGCGCATCGAGCTCGCGGTAGAAGCGCATCGCTTCGGGCTCGTGCGGCGCGTACTTGTGCTGCACCCAGTCGGTCAGCGACAGGTAGAGCAGGTCGGGCCGGTCCCGTTCGAGCAGCCGGATCCCCGCCTCGAGCACCAGCAGCGAAAGTTCCATCGAATACATGCCGGGCTGGGGCATGCCGACCAGGTCGAGCACGTTCTCGATGCCGTTCTCGCGCAGCGTGCAGCGGCTGGCGAACTCCGAGGAGAAGCTGACGTTGCCCCGAGCGACGTCCAGGTTCTTGCCGAGCTGCTTTCGCAGCTTGTCCTTCGCCGTGATCGAGACCACCTTCGCGCCGGCCTCGGCGAAGCGCGCCAGGATCGTGTCGCCGCGCAGCAGCTCGGGTCCGGTCATCACGACCGCCTGGCCGGTCGCGGTGTCGAGATAGTAGTTGCCGGAGATGCCGTGCTTCGAGGCCGGCGTCCCGGTGATGATCGACATGTTGTTGGGGCAGGTGAAGCTTGGCACCGTCCCGTCCGCGATGGCGCTGAAGCCCTGCTGCATGAAGCGCGCGATGTTCGGTATCGCCCCTTTATCCAGGCACTGGCGCAGGTACGCCGGATCGCCGCCGTCGATGCATACCACCGCCACCGGCCTCGCCGGCCACCGGTAGCGCACGCCATTGACCTCGACCGCAGGGCGCAACTAGCGCCTCGCGTACTGCGCAGCGCCGAACAGGATCTCCCGTTCCTTGTCGCTGTGCGCGCCGACGCGGCGGCGGTCGGCGAGCACCAGCACCGCGCGTTGCACCGCCGGGCGCTCCAGGATCGCGTCGCGCCAGCGCTTGAGCGCGGGGTACTCGTCGATCGCGACGCCCTGGCGTTCGGGATAGCGCAGCCAGGGCACGGTCGCCATGTCGGCGATGGTGTATTCGTCGCAGGCGAGGTACTTCGATTCCTTCAGCCGCCGCTCGATGACGCCGTAGAGGCGGTTGGCCTCGTTCTTGTAGCGGTTCATGGCGTACGGGATTTTCTCCGGCGCGTAGCCGAGAAAGTGGTGCGCCTGGCCGAGCATCGGGCCTACGTGCCCCATCTGGAACATCACCCACTGCATCACCTGCCATTTCTTGCGCAGGTCCTCGGGCAGGAACCTTCCGGTCTTCGAGGCGAGGTAGAACAGCATCGCGCCCGATTCGGCAAGCGCGAACGGCTTGCCGCCCGGCCCATCGGTATCGATCATCGCGGGCATCTTGTTGTTCGGCGAGATCGTGAGGAAATCGGGCTTGAACTGGTCGCCCGCGCCGATGTCGACCGGGTGCACGTTGTAAGGCGTGCCGGTCTCCTCGAGCATGATGTGGACCTTGTGGCCGTTTGGCGTCGGCCAGGTGTAGAGCTCGATCATGGATTTACTCCCGGGTCAGGCGAGTTTCAAAAGGATCAAGCTCGCTTGATGGGATCAAGCGAGCTTGATGAGCTGCTTGCCGAAATTCTCGCCCTTGAGCAGCCCGACCAGGCCCTTGGGGGCGCTCTCGATGCCCTCGAGCACCGATTCGCGATACTTGAGCTTGCCGGCGACGACGAGGTCGAGCAGCGCCTTGTTGCCTTCCGGATAGCGCTCGAGCCAGTCGAACACGATCATGCCCTGCACCTTGATGCGGTTGACCAGGATCGAGCGGAAGTTCTTCACGCCATACGGTTCGGCGGCGTTGTACTCGGAGACCAGGCCGCAGACGATCATCCGCGAGCGGAAATTCATGAGCCGAAACACCGTGTCCATGATCTCGCCGCCGACGTTTTCGAAGCTGACATCGA
>Ga0209726_10005502_pt1 | contig 15314 bp, 17 predicted proteins | sample Subgrocontami54m_FD_187453 | JGI IMG/M metagenome (GOLD analysis project Ga0209726, IMG submission 187453) | Subsurface groundwater microbial communities from S. Glens Falls, New York, USA - GMW46 contaminated, 5.4 m (SPAdes) (version 3) | ecosystem: Environmental > Aquatic > Deep subsurface >... | reverse complement strand
GGCGCTTGCTAATAGTTCCTGTCGCTTAGGTTCCTGTAATCCTGTAATAGAACCTGACACCGCTCTCTTTTGGGCAGTAGATGCTTGTATCTCCGCGACTTGCGCCGGCGGTAATTCTCCAGCGGCCCGAGATAACTGCGGGGCATATAGCATAGTACCTGTATCAACAGCGTTAGCCAGCTTAGCCTTCGCGGCCTTTGCGTTCGCCTCGGCTATCTTTGCTGCGGTCTCAGGTCCTTGTATTTCAGAAGTCTGATCATTCCCCAATTCTGTAGTAGTTGCAGTAGCGTTAAGTCCTCGTGTTTCGGCGCGAGCCTTAAGGACCTTTTCAGGAGTAAGTGCTAGAGTTTCACCTGTCGAGGCATCGCTTAAACCGGCCGCAGAATTAGCTTGTTTTGCTCTGGCCTTTGTTTCATCCTCCACAGTCTGGTAATAAGAACCCTTCTTAAGTGCGGGATTATTGGGGTTCGCGTTAACACCATAAATAGACGAGCCCTTCCTTATTACATCCCGAAGTCCAGGTAGGTCAGATGTTGCGTGAGCAGCATTAAGATGATTCATAATCAATTGATGCTGCTGGTAAGCATAATTCCTAGCATCCTGGTCCGCATTAGGATCTTTCATTATAGTCTCCCAGGGAACCATACTTTTCTGTAAATCTCCGGTATACATCTCGACGGCTTTTTGGTGGTCGGCATTTTCCTGTTCCTTCTGTTTCTGAAGGGCAGTAATCTGCGCCATACGCTTTGTGTCGGAGTCTTGCTGCTTAAGTCCCTGATTAAACTGCCTATCCTTATTGGATTGGTCTATCTGGCTATAGATCTTATAGCCAGTCGCAGCGCCGCCAACAAGAGGCATAAGCATATTAGCTGCGCTTCCCATATTACCACTTACTTCCTTGTGCTGCAGCACTGAAAAGATCAATCCAAGGCGAACGGAAGTTATTCTCGCCTTGCCCGGATTGGTTAAGACCCTGAACAGCGCTAGCGGGTAATCCTAGCATAGCGCTTAATGCCTGCAGCAACATCTGCTCGTGGATATTACTTTGCTGAACTCCCTGCATAGTAACGTCATTAGCTGCCTTGGATACCTCTGATCCTCTTTGTCCGGCAAGGGAAGACTCTAATCCAGCCTGAATACTTCCGCCCTGCGGCCCTATTCTGCCGGCCATATTGGAGTATCCCTTATTTGAAGCATCATTGTAATGCTGATTGATTAAGTCATAATCTTTCTGCCACAATGCCTGCTGCCCCTGACTCCAAATAGAAGGCGGTGGCGGCGCATCTTTCCTTCTTCCGCCTCCAGACACTAACTTATTATCTCCTGATTGAACTGCAGGGTTATTCTGTCCAATGACCTGACTTGCGTCATTGTAATTTGGAGTAGGGCCTTGAGGTCCCGGTGGGCCGCTATTAGCATACTGTGCAAAATGCGTAGCCGGTAAAGGAGAGTTTGGCGTTGTCGGGAATAAACTAGGTGGAGTTCTTTGCTGATCCGGGAATTCTCCGGGACTTGTTTGTCGAAATGGCGCAGGCATATTCTGATTAGGTTGCCCGAATCCAGGGGATAATGCAGGCTGCTGGGATTGAAAAGGAGAAGATGGAACCTGCGAAGGCTGATTAAACTCTGCGGGCCTAACTCCGAAGTTAGGAGTAGTGTCTGTTTGATGCCTTTGCGGATCTACCCATTTTGCATTATTACCCATAACTGAATACGGGGACAGTCCTGTTTCGCCGGCTAGCTTCATTAGCAAGGCAGTCAACATAGGCTCTCCGGCCCTGTTGAAATACTTAGCCATATCTCCGGCGATATGTCCGCCTTGCCGAAGATTACCTTGTCCAGGTCCAGTCATTCCGCCGCCAAATGCCATACCCATTAGAGTGACACGCTTTCTTTCGTCAGAACAGTAAACTGTTCCTTGAAACCTAACTTACTGTAAGCTCGGCTAAGTCTTTTGCCGTGAGCGGAAAGCCTAACCTGATCATACTTTATTGGCTCAATGATCTTTACGCCTTGCTTGATAAGTTCCCTTGCTACTCCGCAATTACGGAACCCATCAACTACGTATAGGTCTGAGAATTCAACTATTAAGCCTGTAAAGGGAACGTGGGCTGTGTTGTTACTGACTCGTATTACACCTATAATACCGCCACCTCTCATAACAGCCAGCAGATAAACTATATAACCCGTACCCTTCCAGAACTCCTTAACTACTGCGTGTAGATAATCCTGCATCTCGCTATCGGCATTATCCATCATCTTAAGTCCGCAGTTCTCTATCTCGTAGAACTTCAACAGCATATCTGCGGCATCAGCTACGTGGATATGTTCCATTATACAGACTCCGAATTCGTCTTCTTTATCTCCTTTCTTAAAGTCTCTTGTAGACAGGAACATTACGCAGGCTGCCAAGTTACAAAAACAAACTCAACTTTACCGGATACCAATTGCTGCATATCTCCGTAAGGGCCTACGCCATTAGGTGTCACTTTTAGAATAGCTTTAACTTGAGCCCCCTGCCCCATATTGTGACGGGCATCTCCCGCCGCCCAAAAGGTTCCTTTATCCCCGAACAGGTACCAGTTAGGGGTCGCCCCGAAGACATCCTTCTGCGCCAGTAGGCCTGTAGGGCTTGCCGAGGTCCCCGCAGACACCTTCACCTGCGTTAGCGCGGCATAACCCGCACGGGGCGCGCCGGCGGCCGTGAAGGCCGATATTGTGTAGCCCCAACAGGATAGTGGTTGTGCCCGATCCTTTAGGGTAAACAGAACATTCTCTGTCGGCCCGTTATTATCAAACCTTTTGAAGTCATTATACGTGTAGCTGAACACATTAACGTCAAGTGTAGGCTTTACTTCTAGGGCCGATATTCTGTCATCCAGACTTTTTAGATAAGCCTGTAAAGACGAGTTAGACACGGACGCGACAAGTGAGCGCGGTAATGGTATTTTACTAGTAGTCCTGGCCATTATCGTAATGCCACTAGCATAAACTCAAGAGAGTTAATGATAGGAAATAGTGGCCTTAGATAGTTCTGTGGAATAACATACTCAGATTCCCCAGACTGAATATTGGATATAAATGACACTCCCGACATCTCGAACTGAATATTATTTCCAGCTACTGTGCTGTCGCAATCCTCTTCCACTACTATATAATCCTGAATTCCAGGCGCGACTTGAGATAAGTCAATTATATGAGTACTAGCGGATGCCGTGTCTCCATTAACGTGAAGTGTTATGGTTAGGTTTGTATTAGCGCCTAGCGGATATAGAACGTGAGTAGCTGATTGAGCTACGAAGTTAACAGAAATACTTCTTAGCCAAAATTTCCTCTTGTTATACGCCAGTCTTGAGTACGGATCTTCTATTCTTGACGTATCCCTGGAGGCAGGGATAAGTCCGCTGATCCACCTATAGGTTACATTTGTAGTATCGTCTTGAGGGTTATTTATATCTAGCTGAAATACATAAAGAGACCACGCGTTTTTATAGGCATATACGGGGCCCGCGCTTACTGTTATATTTGGTTGAGAGAAGTAAATATCTGGATACTCAGAGCCGCGTGACCCTGGAACCGACGCACAACAAAGCCATTGCCATCCTGTAAATCTGGACCAAAGCCATTTATCCTCCGGCTCATATTGTCCTGATCTGGCTAATGTTTCCAGCATATCAAGACAGAATGTATATCCGCCCGCCGATACGTGGTATCTATCCGAGTAGATAAATGCGGACGATTGCCGAAGTGCCTTGTAATCTATTCTAGCTAATTCAGTCTTTATAGGATAGGACACCATAATAGGGTCCCCCTTGCCATCCCATAAATAAACTCCTCTAGCCTCAAGCCATATAACAGCACCCTTCCATATGCAAACAGTATTATTACAAACGCATCCAGTAGGAGATACCTTAGTAATCTTCCAGGTCGATGCGTCATCGCCGGTTAGCATATACATCTCATTCTTTGTCCAAATGAGAAGTATATCACCAAATGCCTTTATTGCCGTTATCTCTGTATCGCCACCTGGCTGAAGTGGAATTCTAACGCCATCTAGCGGATTAGTGATATCTGTAACTAGCGGACATCTCCAGGGTTGCGCCAGATACGAGATATTTATATAGTCGTAAGTTCCGGGAATGTCTATAATGCCATCAGCGTTAGTATCTACCGGATGCGTATAAGCCCCTACTAGTCTGCCTTTCCAGGTTTCTAAAATACCGCATTCCGGGAATGCAGTATTATTTAGAACCATAGACAATCCAAGCTGCTCGTCTAATTTTATATCTAGTATAGCCGCGCCGGCGCTCTCTCCGACATAATAGGCGAATGCGGAGTTTCCTGGCTTCCTATACACCATCTGTATATAATCGCTGTAAGGCCCATTGCCGCCGTTAAAGGTAACGGTAGTGCTTTCATTAACCGCGACGTGGGAAGTAGGGGCGGACGGTTCCGAAATAGCGCCAGTAATTGGATCCTTATATACTACATAATACTGCTGCGATCCATTGATACCTCCTGCGCCAAATAAGGCTACGGTAGGCGCGGCTGGTTTCGGAAGCTGTAATATCCTGAAAGTAGAGGTGGATGTAATAGCGAACTTAGGTCTGAAATATACCGTCTGGTATCCATTTCCATATATCACTCTACCATTACATAGAGTAAAGGATGCCCTGGCGTTATCTATATATGCGCCGGGCGTGTTGCTCTTTATGGTGCTTATGTATGTTTCAATACCTCCGGCCCACCATCCCTTAATGTATTCGGTAAATATTCCATCCAGATTTTCATCGGCACACGAGGCCGACAAAACGAATCTTTTTTGGTAAGGATGCCCCCCGGAAAACTCCTCACTAGACATTAAACTATAGGCGCATAGAGCAGTGTTTACTCGAATAGTAGCTGCGCTATTTACGATCTTAGAGAAACCGTATCTAGCCACAAGGACTCCATCAGTAAATAGTAGGTTATCACATAACCTGCCTATCCCTTCCGATAATTCGTAAGGGTTCTTAGTTGAATTATAACCGGCGAACTTTCTAACCCTTGAACTATGCCAAGGGTTTATAGCGCCGGTTATTCTCGGGGCTTGCGGTGCGACCGGAAAGGACATTACAGGGCAGGAACTGTATTAGGGCGAGGCATATAGATATTGCTGCCTATCTTAGCGCTTTCCCCTACTACTACGCCGTCGCTTTCGCTGGCGGCATTCTTAACCATATCTACGATATTCTTATATGCTTCCATAAACTGCGCGTATTGTGCAGCGCCGAAGCCGGTAATATCTTTCCAGGCTGTGTGCGCGCAGGTAAGATAAATAAGAGCATCCTCGATCTGAGGAGGAATTGTAAAAAATGAAGCGTCATTCACTGGGAATGCCGGGATAAAGACCCCCTCAACCTTTACTACAAGAATTGCTGTAGGAGCAGGCTGCAATCCATACTTTGACATCGGGAGAATATAGTAATTCTCCGGAGTAGAACTTGCAAGATTTCTCCATCCTAGACCGCGAGAGTTCAGCCAGGAAATACTCCTTCGATTAAGGGAGACTCCGTTAAAATACACTGTATTAATCATAATACAGTTATCTGGAAACCCGTACTCAAACTGATTAATAACACTATTCTCCGAAGCGGTCGTTTTGTAATACATCAACTCATAGTTGATCTTACGATGGGCCTCTACGGCGAACGTTTGGATATCAGAGTCTTTGAAGAAGTCGTTATTCTTCGCAGACAAAGACATCCTGACTCTTGTTTTCAGATCACCTAAAGTGTAGGTACTCTGCATCGGCATTTAGTTTTCCTCGCAATCACAGTTTACGGCAGGTTGCAATCACAGGTGACGGACAGAGAGGCCGGCAAAGGATCTTTCGCGCTTACAGGCGGAGGAACAGAATCCATAATTCCGGCAGAGGGTTTGCAATTACAAGCACCAGTTATATTAAGTAAGTCTATATTTCCTGTGGTGTGATTAGTTCCACCGGGAATACCATTAGGGTAGTGAGGCTCGTTCTGCTGTATAGCTATGCTTGCTATCGCAGAATAGGTAGATTGAGAAAACGAAACTAATAATCCAGTAGAACTAGAAGTTAAGATATAACACGGATTCAGAACATACTCCTGGTAGCAGGAGTCGCCGACACCATTAACGTAAAACAGCCTGTAAACAAACATGGGCTGAGTTGTAAATCCGTTAGTTATTATGCTGGAAGATGAAACCCAAGACGATATAACGCTAGACTGGGTTACATTATATACTACTCTCAGGTATGTATATACGGCAATCCAAAGTTCCGGCTGAAAACTAATAGTAATGGAGCCCGGGTAATTGATTGGATTGCCTGTTGCATAATTACCTATCCAGGGGTATCCGGGCTTACTTATGACGGGAGCCCCAACGCTACTCTCCCTTATATACTGGCCGCTTCCGCCACTTATACAATATGAACACCCTATAAACCTAAACAGATTATCCCCAGGATTTATCTGAACCGTTATCTTAGCGGCGTACACGTATACATCTAGAGATACATTAGATCCGTCAATAGGGCCTCCTTGGTGGATCTCTGAATATGAATTTCCCTTTGAATCTAAAAGAACTCCGTTGTTTATGTCCGGAGATATTCCGACGCTAAATACAACCACGGTATCGCCGACTGCGGCCGAGTTAGTAGCTCGAACTGCAGACAAAGCTACATTAGTCAGATTCTCATATCTTCCTATTTCATACTTAAAAGCTAGTGCCATAATGTAGAAATGCCCCGAATGCTTGATTACATAAGAATCTCTATGTCGCCCCTCTCAAATGCGGCTGACAGCTTCGGATATTCCTTTACGTGTTTTAAGGCAGCGTGTTTAAGGAAGTCTTCTGGCTGTTCGTCGCAGGTAGGGCAAGCATATTTTGTCTTCTGAATAAATGCCGGTCCCGGAGTATCCTCGGGATAATAATCCTGAAAAGGGTGGCCCATTGACAAAGCTATTGTAGCAAAGTCTGGGTCAGTATCAGGAATATAATCTCGATTGATGTTCGCGACCGGCATTATTCTTTCTCCTTAGGTGGCAGGAACCAGGACTGGGGTTCCAGGCAAATACAAATCGCAAGTGCTAGTTGCGAGATTATCTGTATTCGCTGCGCTGGCTTTCGCTACTGTAGCAGTTGTCTCCGCAGTATCTTCCTGGAAATGCTGCGGCAGCGCATTGCTAACATAAAGCGGATCGCCGATTGCAATTGCCGCTCCTTTACAGAATGCAACCCCGAGAAGGAATCCCTGAATTGCAAACCATCCGTGAACGGCATTTGCAGTAGCCGCCAATGCAACTACCACGTGAGAGTAAATAGCCTTTGTTGCAGGAGTAGCTACGCGAAGAGGGCTCGCGTAAGTTCCGTTAACATCGACTGCATATGGTCTACCCGCAACACAAGCACCACCGGTGCCATTGTAAAGCCAGATATCCCATCGAACGGAACCGTCCGTATTCTCTACCATACGCATCTTTCCGGGGTAATTACCTCCGGTATCGTCTGTGAGATTCTTGTTGTGTGGCACCATCAAGGTATTGCCAGCAAGAATCCCAAGAGCTAGGGCTGACATTGCTTCTTTCCTTTCTTCCTTAGACCGGGGTCTTGCCGGAAAGACGACCGAGGCGTCGGCAGTTGTTAGTCGTGAGGTTTCCGAACCACATCATCAGCATAATCTGAGAGAATTGGTTCGTAGGCATTCTTGGCTGCGAGAGCTTAAAGTCCGCATTACTGTGAACCCGAAGGTTAATGTAATCGGAGTTAAGCATAAAGACGTTTCCAGTCGGCGCGTCTCTATCAAAGACAACCGGAACGCCTTTATATGCGAGGGCTTGAAAGCCAAGATCGGCCATCTTGTTCGTGGTATTACCTGCAGGCATCGCAATCTTTGCCTGACAGAGAGCTTCATACCATTCGTAGATTGGCTGATCGCAGATAATCAGGTTAGGGTATTCCGACCCATCGCTGATATCGTTGTAGAGCTTTCTCCATCGAGTTAGGTCCGACATATTCTCCACGGTGGATTCGTGGATTGCACGCCACCAGGTATATGTAGCCCTATTGATGTTAGCAAAGATTCCTGTCGCGGAGACCATAGCCTGAAGGCCAGTGAGGTCCTTGCTATTATTCCCAGTGCCGTTTGAGAATGCCTGCTGATTGAACGAATGGCGCATCGTCTTCTCAAGATTCTTGACTTTCGCTTGGATAAAGTCAATGATCTTAGATCGGCCATTGTTCTTAAGGGCATCTGTCTCGGACCAAGATGCGGAACCGGCAATAGCTTTCCAGTTGTAAAGCGCAGCCGTATGCCCATCTTGGGGCTGAGTGTCGATGGTATCCAATCCCATAAAAGATTGGACTGTAGAGTTCTCGCCGTATTCCAGCGGCTCTACAAGTTGTTCGCCGCCGTCTACCATCTTCTTACTCCCGGAAGAGTTAAGAAAAGCGAATAAAGCAAGGCGATTGAAGATGTTATCTGCGAAGTTGTTACTCAGATAGAGCTTCATGGTAGAAGCTACGAGAGTATCAAAATCCAGAGTAATCGAACTCGGGATTGCCATTGTGTTCTCCGTTCTTTATCAGGCTGGCGACCTGATAATTAGGCTTTTAAGCGACCGCTCGAAATACCGTCAAAGATTTCCAAAATAGTAGCCCCTGGTTTCGGCTTAGCCGAATTGCCATTGCTACTAGGAACTCCTTGAACTGCCCTTCCCGGCTGAACAGATAGGCTTCTCTTAGCGAGATTGGCCTTCATCTTTTCAAACATATGGGCTTTCGCAACCGCCGCTAGTTGTTGAACGGAGTTAATCTGTAGTCTATGAGCCTCGGATGCAATTTCTCGCTTATCCTGCTCACTTATAACGATTCCCAATTCTCTACCTAGCGTACTAAATTGATTCTCTATTGACTGTCTTACTTGATCTTGTTGAACTGAAGCTGTTACAGATTCTATTTGATCTAATGCGCCTAGCTTGGATTGAAGATGCTGGATTTGGCTGTAGAGCAGTTTTTCGTTTTCAGTGAAGTAAGCGACCTGATCTGGATCTACGGGCTGAAGTGCTCCCGCGCCGCTAGACTGCGCCATCGGCGCGGGCGAACCAGGAACATTATATCCTGCCCGGCGCGCATATTCCATAGCCTCTGCAGTCTGTTGCTGCAGGTACTGAACTAGTGCAACCGGGTTAGTCTGTGCAAGGTTTGCAGCATAGCGGGCAACCTGCGCTACAGGGTCACTCTCGAACTGCTTTCGCTGTTCCGCTATAGACTGAGTTTTCCTTGTATAATCCGCCTGCATTTGGCGGTAGGTATCTTTTAGATTATCCGGAACATTATTCTCGTTAAAACGTTCCGAGAAAGATTCTGTTCCCTGGTCGGGAATTTGAGTATCTTCCTGACTTGATTCCTGGTTGTCTCCTCTTTCTACCTGACCCAATAGCTCCGACAGTAAAGACTGGGATGGGCCGTCCGTTTCCGTAGATTGTCGATCCGCGCTAATCGCATCAGGCAATCCTCCTCCGGAGGTTAAACTCTCGGTAGCCTGAGTTAATAGAGCGGAGATATCATTAGCGTCAGCGGCCATAGTATTGTCCTTGTTGCGGAGACGGCATTTGGCCGTTCTGTCCGCCCAACATTTGAGTTAACTGCGACATTATATCGGATGGGCCTCCAGGGGCAGTTTGGGAACCTGGGACCATTCCTTGCTGCGGCCCTACCGGCTGTGCGCTAATTGGCGGACTAGGCTGAGGCTGTGGCATAATCTCTGACCAATTCGGAAGGCCGGAATACTTTACAATAGAACGCAAAAGAGGAACAAGATTTATTACCGGTTGGCCCGTCATTGGGTCTGGCATTTGCGCGTAAGGAGTCAAAACCTGTAATAGTTGAACAGCCATCTGCTGCTGTTTGTCTTTATTGTCGGCCTGAGTAGATCCTATCTCGATATCTATATCGTAGTCACCAGAGATATTCTCCTTATTAATGGCTACAAAGTTTGTAGTATCTGTCCATTCGTCATAGATAGGAATCTGTATCGTATGGTAGGCAAATTCCTGAAGAAGATCAAGGACGCGCTTCGCGACCTCTACTACAAATTTCTCGAACTCATAAACAGAAGAATTTGCTCTGCTGCCGCCAGCTCTTTGCAATTCCGCGATTTCCGTTGCGCTTCGTCTTCCGGGAGGCAACATATTTCTGTCAAGATCATTGACCCCAAGAATATAATTAATATCCTCAATAGATCGCTGCTCAACCTGATAAATCTCAGTAGGGATTTGAGGCGCACGCAAAGGGACAATCTCTTCTGGCATTTGTCCATTGTGTTCTACCACTACCCCCTTAACGTTGCTGCGAAGATTATTCTTAGCTGCCTCGCCGACCACGCCTTTACGACATTGAAACTTTTCAATGAACTGTCCGATATGGGTTAGGGTTCTGGTCCGTACGTTATTGCAGGCATCCTGTAAAGAGCGAACTAGGTCAACGTCGCTAGGCATATTAGAGATAGCCGTATCAGGTACGTGGTGAGTTGTTATAATAGCGAACGGGTAATAAGGGAAGTGCCAGTTTACTATTCTCAGCGGAGTATCCCAATTATCCTCGGAGAAGGTAACTAGAATTCTCTGCTTGTAATCGTAGTAGTGATATAGGATAGCGTATTGAGTTTCCTCTGTATACTGAATCTGCGGAGACCCTGTTGGGCTGGCGAAGATATCATTTGGAGTTTCGTCGGTCAGATACGACTTACCGTTAACGGAGTCAGTATTTGAGTAAGACTGACACATCTTAACTTCGTCAACCGGAACTATTTCCCTGTGTACCGCGTATCTACTTCGCTGCAGGTTACTACCGCACCAGGGATCAATCATAAAATTAAGCGGAGAAATACGTCTTACGTCTGGAAAGTCTTCAATTACATCATCTTCATCTATAGGCGAGAATGGATCTACGGTATCCTCGAAAGCCATCTCCGTAGCCATATCCGGAGGAACTACTTCATTCTCTACAGGCTTTCGCTGATTCTCAAAGATTTCGTCTTTGGTTTGGAATCTCCAACCAGTATATACAACACCGTATCCTACAATACACGCATCGTAAAATGCCTCTCGTAGTTGCTGTTGATAACAATACTTCTTCCAATGGAATTCAAGAGCAGCCTTAGCTATCTTAGCTTCCATATCGTTAGAACTATTACGTGCTTCGATATTAAATTCAGGGTCATTAGCTGCAATAGACTCTACCTTAATCTCCAGGTTAGGTAGAATTCTGTTTACTACTACGTGGTGGTCTGTCCTATCGTTAGTGGTAAGATCCTGAATACCTCTGTAGTAATTCAGGTTAGCACGATATCGACCCTTAAACGAGTCCCTGTTACGCTTTGCCTGCGCTATATTGGATCGAATAGCGTCTAGTTGCTTTTCTGTGATCTTAACGTTTTGCATAATGATCTCTAATTACCTGATCGGACATTGCGCTAATTGTTTTCCTGTCCGGCTCCGGGGTATTTACCTTTGGCTTATAATTCTCAAGGCGCTTATCTAGCTTCGCCCGCTCTTCATTAGACGGCATCAAGTCAAATCCCGTGCAGGTATTCCAGAATTTAGGCGGCCGAAAGACAAGAACGGACCGGGAGAATATCCGCTCTGCCTTTCGGCCGCAGTTGCACGCGACGCTGTCTCTCTCTGGTACAGGGATGGATCGGATGAAGGATTCCCCGCAAAAGCAAGAGTATTCATATCGCGGCAACTTACTTACCCTTACCGCCTTTTCCGGCAGGCATCTTTCCGCCGGAAGGCATAGGGGGCGCTTTGGCTCCGCCGAATGGAGGAGTAAGGGGCTTAGCCTTTGATCCGCCAGTTGTGGTCATAGGTTTCTGTTTCGTCGCCATTACGGTGTTCCTTTCATCTTAGCGGCATAGTCCGCCAATAGTTGAAGAGCCTGTTCGACAGTAATCATTACTGGCGGCGCAGGGTTCTGTTGTCTCAGTAAAAGCTCTGCCCCTGCAGTAGCTTCTTCAGCAGTCATCAGTCTTGGGGTTGCAATCTCCAATCTGTTGCCGTCGGACTTGTAGGCTTCCTTTGGATAGTAGTTAGTTACGGAAGAAAGATGGGAAACTGCAGTTACGTCCTGCCCATCAATCTTTCCAACAACAGTCCAGGAATCATCACCATCGTTGATAATGACTCCTATAATCTCTACTTTTCTTTCGTCCATTAGACCTCACTCCCCCAGGCGACCGCGCGCATATTACTGACAGAGACTCCTTCATTGTAGAACAGAAGGGCACTGTTCGCATTGAGCGACAGATAGCCATTTCCATTCGCGTTGTATACGATCACCTGCTGCGCAGCGGCCAGATTCAGGCGCATAATGACTACACTTCCGGTTTGATCATAAATAGCGTAGTTCCCTGCAAGACTCGCCACGACAGACAAACCCTGCAGAAGAAACTTCTTTCCGGCCGCTGGAGTCCACACTGTTAAAGACGCGCCCGCCGCAATAGATGCGCCGTCGTTGGTTTTGAGGATGTCCGAATCCTGCCAGTTCTTATAGTTTCCATTGGCGACACGACGCATCTGACTTACGCAAACAGCTCGAGTGCCATCTTGTTCGGCGGCCCCCGCCTCCTGCGCCGAACCCACACGGTAGCCGCTCGAGAGCACAACGCCCGTTGCAAGGACACCAACGTTTCCGCCACTGCTGAAACCGTCCATCGTGCGGATCATGTCGAGGGTTGCGCCGTCGTAGCCCATCAACACAGCGTGAACAGGATTACGAGGAGTAGCCAAGGCCATATTATCGGACGGTGCCGTAGCAACTTCCGATCCTCCGGAAATAGGGAGAGGGTTTAGTGAGTTTACGTATTCAAGGAGATTTGTTGCTGGCTTCTTCATAACCAGCGGATCTCTATGATCCGGTATTGCTTGTTCTGCAGCCATTATCTAAACACCTCGAATTGAAAGTCACCAAGCGCAACCAGCATAGGGACCGGGTGGCCGCGTACAGGCTCGTCGGCCCATCCATCGCTCTCTCGTGACAGCGCCCTCACGTAACTCAATGTTACCTCATACGGGTCCATCTTTCCTTCCGGAGTTTCACCCTGCGGCCGGTCCATAAGTAAATACCTTAGTGCGTCCGGTCCGTGGTCATCCTTGTCGATTGGTTCCTCTCTTGGCGACCTGTCGCTATTAGGCTTAACCTTCTTCCAGGCGAGGCGCAGTAACTCGTCAAACGTCTTCTCTGTCCCCGGAAGGAAGAAGAGCTTTGGGGACCCAGGTAATTTTGTTATTGGATTTATTCTGTCTGGCTGAACCTTAATATATTCCCCCATTCTAAGTAAGCCAGCACTAATCTGATTATTCGCAGGAGTACAGTAAATCTCATTCTCACTGTATTCCTCTATAACAGATATACCTCTGCCGGAACCAGTGCGGTTCCTTGTGCTTGGGTCTATCATTGTCTGTATATAGTCCTCTCCAAGACTTAATCGCTTTATCTCTCTGGCATTGTCACTCACCAAAGTCTTCGTCTTTCGGTATTCCCTATAAAGAAAGAGGTTTCCGTCTCCGTCTATCGCTCCCCAGAGACAAACAGTTGGGTTAGTGAATCCGTGGTCGATAGAACGGTATCTTACTGGACACCTTTCGTTGATATACCTCATTGCCAAATCTGCCAGAGCGTCCGGAATAAAGTGACGTTCTTTCGAAAGCTCCGTAAATATCTGCCCCTCAAAGACGTCGAACTCCCCTGACATAAACTTATCCAGCCATTCTTTGGGATAAGTTGATCTCAAGTCATCTATGTAATCCTGAGGAAGATATATGTTCTCCGTCGTTGGTGCCCGGAAGATATGGTAGCTCTTCATAAAGTATGCATCCTTTTGCGCTTGCCGATGCATAAACATATCCCATATCCAGTCGTGACCTTCCGGGTTAGTAGTTAACCATCCCCTTCTAGGAATCTCCTTTCCTTCATTATCCTGGCTCTGTCTTAGTCTTCCCTGAAGAGCCTTAAAGATATCATATCCTACTTCGGATGCTTCGTCTATATGAAAGAAACCTAAGTTAAGACTCTTAAGCGCGTCAAGACTTTCGAGATTCCAGAAGTATACCTCGCTTCCATTAATAAACCTGCAGAGGCCGGTAGACTTATTGAGACTCTCTATTACTCCAGGAGGACAGATCTTTAGAAAGTCAGCCTGAGTTGTAGCCTTAAGTTCGTTGTAGTGACGCCTAGAAACTAATCCTCTGATTCCAGGATATTCCAGCATAGTTAGGATATCTTCCACTACGCCGCATATAGTCTTTCCGGAACCAAATCCCCCTACGTAGGCTCGGTACTTTGCATTATCACTGTGGAACTTCGCCTGCATCGGTAGAGGCAAGTAATCCTTGTTGTCCGTCGTTAAGAGCCTTACTTCCATTATCTATCTCCGTTACTTCTATTACTTCTTCGATTGCAAAGACAGGGCGCGGAACATTAGACACAATAGTTATCTTAGTGTCTGTCTGGACTTGTATTTGCTGTGCAGCCTTACCGTGAACAAACTCCATTAACCAAGTCGCGGCTTTAATGTCTGGGGCCTTCCTATAGATCGACTCTTTGCCTTCTTCGTCAACCCTAAGAAGTCTTACTCCCTTTGCAAGGTCAATCATACCCTTGACTATACCTGTCTGTTCTTTAAGTACGTATTGAACCAAATCTACTCTACCCTGTTCTATGCTGGAGTTAAGCTCTTCAAGTTTGTTAATTACTGAAACCGGGTCTAGCTTGTTCTTCGTAAGGTAGTCTTCAACCTTTTTAGTTGCATTGCTTTTTCTACCTGCATTAACCCTCATTCCGCCTCTAGCCATTTTGTCTCTCTGTTCTTAACCGATAAGGGGAATGCTGTCGCGCTCCGCGTTCTTACTATTACTTCACAGACGCGAGTTTACCTCTCTCTCTTTATCTCTTACTTACTTACTTATAATAAGAGATAATGATACTATGTATTAGACACCTTAAGACCTCTGAGGTTTCTAGCGAAAGGGTTGCGATTTCTAGCGAAAGGGTTGCGATTTCTAGCGAAATGGTTGTGATTCTGCGATCAATCCTACTACACTCACCCCTTATTGGCAAAGCTAGCAGTCTACCCTCTAGCTAAACCTTACCAATCAGTCTGGCCGCTGCATACAAGATAGCTAGCAGTCTACCCTCTAGCTAAACCTCACCAAGCAGTCTGGCCGCTGCATACAAGAGAGCTAGCAGTCTACCCTCTAGCTAAACCTCACCAAGCAGTCTGGCCGCTGCATACAAGA
>Ga0209726_10005495_pt1 | contig 15327 bp, 14 predicted proteins | sample Subgrocontami54m_FD_187453 | JGI IMG/M metagenome (GOLD analysis project Ga0209726, IMG submission 187453) | Subsurface groundwater microbial communities from S. Glens Falls, New York, USA - GMW46 contaminated, 5.4 m (SPAdes) (version 3) | ecosystem: Environmental > Aquatic > Deep subsurface >... | reverse complement strand
GGGTCGATCAGGCTGAACTGGGTCATCGGAAAGAGCAAGTTCAATGTGTTCGCGAATCATAATTTGATTCATCTACCAAACTTCACCGTCTCGGCAAATCAAACGCCTGAAGCTTCCTCCGATTCCCAGCACCTTAACAACTTGTATCAGGCAACCTGGCAGCTGCCGATAACCAGCCGCCTTCTGCTCGATGCCGGGTTCTCGCACGCCGGGTTGTTGGTCACGCGGTATGCTGTCCTCGGTCCGGAATCGCTGCCCAGGATTACAAATTCATCCGGCTTGAGTTACCGCCAGACGGGACAGGGTTTTGTGTTAAACGACCCGACATGGAACCGTGTTGTCAACGCTAATCTGTCGTATGTCACGGGAAGCCATGCCTTCAAGGCGGGCTTCACCGATCAGTATTTGTTGGTGACGAACGACACGCGGAATTATCCAGGTCAAGATCTGACGTTCGGGGCGATCAATTTTAGACCCAGTTCCGTTACATACAACGCGAATCCCAATCGATCCGTTAACTTCGCGAGCCCTAATCTCGGGATTTATATCCAGGATCAATGGACGTTGAAGCGGACGACGCTCAGCGGTGGGTTGCGGTTTGACTATATCAAAATGGGATTCCCTGATGAACTCCTACCGGCGGGGCAATGGGTCCCAGTGGCGCGCGCCATTACCGGGGCGAACATCCTGAGCTGGAAGGATTTGTCACCGCGAGTGGGCGTTGTTTACGATCTGTTTGGTGATGGGAAGACGGCGATCAAAGGGAATCTGAGCCGCTTCGTTCTGCAGCAGGGGCCTGGGATAACTCAGGCGTTCAACCCGGCGAATACCAACAACACAAACACTCGAACCTGGACGGACAACGGAGACTTCATTATTCAGGGCGATCCGTTTAATCCCTTGACGAATCTTGAGCTCGGTCCGTCTGGGAACTTGAATTTCGGGAAGCCGATCATTACGACGCAGCTCGATACAGACTGGGCTAACGGGTTCAACACGCGGCCGGCGAACTGGGAGACCTCGGTGAGCGTGCAGCGTCAAATGCTGCCTCGCCTCTCGGTGGTTGGTGCCTACTATCGGCGATGGTATGTAAACTTCGTGAGCACTGATAACCGCGCATTCACCCCTGCGAGCTACACGTCGTACTGCGTGACCGCACCGAGTGATTCAAGATTACCTGGCAGCGGTGGGTACCAGGTCTGCGACCTTTTTGACGTGAACTCTGGCTTTGGCTCGTCGAACAACCTGCTGACCAGATCTTCCAACTACGGGAATCAGTTCGAGCACTGGAACGGATTTGACTTCACCGCTGATGCGCGATTGCAGCGCGGGGTGACTCTCCAAGGTGGCATTAGCGTCGGAAAGACGACGGCTGATAACTGCGACGTCGTGACGAAATTTCCGGAAGTCCAGTCTGCGAACTCGCTCAGCGCCGCCGGCCTAAGCACGCAGTGGTGCCACCAGGAGACGCCGTGGCAACCTAACCTCAAGGCCCTTACATCGTTCAGGTTGAAATGGGACTTCCAGGTTGCCGCGACATTTCAGAGCACCCCTGGCCCTCTGATCTCCGCAACGTACACGGCCACAAACGCGGTGATCTTGCCGTCGCTGAAGCGAAATCTTGCGCAAGGACCGGGTGGATCTGTGAGCATTAATCTGGTGCAACCAGGCACGCTGTTTGGAGAACGGCTGTATCAGACGGATGTCCGTTTGTCGCGGACATTCAGGTTCGGCAGGCTGCGGGCACAGGCTCTGGTCGATGCGTACAACCTGTTCAACGCGAATACGGTTCTCGTCCAAAATAATGCCTTCGGGACCAACGGCGCGTCGTGGCAGGTACCCCAGCAGATCCTGCAGGCGCGTTTGGTCAAGCTTGGCGCTGTGATCAACTTCTAGGGCCCCTTTTCGTGACGCTGTAGAAACGCGATAACTCGAGCGCGGCCGCAATCAGCTCACAGACGTCGGCGAACCATTGCGGCCGCGCCGAGGAACGCCTTGAGCGTGTCTTTCCAGGGATCCGCTCAACGTCCTCATCGTTGACGTCGACAAAGCGCCGCGAGGACCGAACGGCATGGTCACTTTACGCCGGCGATCTTAGCGGCTTATCCCGTTGACAGTGCAATGCGACGAGTCCACAATCCGCGGATGCGACATCTAACCCTCGGCTGTCTAGCGATCTGTGCGGGTATCGCGGCGGTAGAGGCGGCACCGGGGCCGGAGGTAACCTTTACACGAGATGTCGCGCCGATCCTCTACGCGAAATGCGTGACGTGCCATCGCGCTGGCGAAGTGGCGCCGATGCCGCTTCTGACATTCGAAGAGGCGCGGCCGTGGGCGCGCGCAATCAAGCTCAAAGTGGAATCTCGGCAGATGCCGCCGTGGTATGCCAACCCGGCGGTCGGCACCTTCGCGAACGACCCGCGACTGAACGCCGCCGAAATCGCGACGATCACGAAGTGGGTAGACGCGGGCGCACCGCGCGGCGATCTGGCCGACATGCCGAAGCCGCCGCAGTTCACCGACGGTTGGCAGCTTGGCGAGCCCGACCTCGTCGTCGAGTTGCCCGAGGTCCAGATTCCGGCGACCGGCAACGACTTCTTCCCGACGCCGACTCTCGCCCTGCCGCTCACGGAAGATCACTGGATCCGTGCGGTCGAAGTCCGGCCCAGCAACCGCGCGGTGACGCACCACTCCGTGATTTTTGCGACAGGCGAAGGTTCCGCAGCGAGCGGCAGCGGTCTCTTCGACGTGCTCGCCGTGTGGTCCGTCGGCACGCCGCCCACCGTGTATCCGGAGGGCACCGGACGGTGGCTCCGGAAAGGACAGTCGCTTCGAACGAACCTGCACTATCACCCAAACGGCACGCCGCAGGTTGATCGCACCAAGATGGGTCTCTATTTCGGCAAGGGCGAACTGAAGAAAGAAATTGCCGCCACGCTCGTGGGGGACATGACGTTCGCGATTCCGCCGAACACATCGAACTACGAACTGCGCGCGACGTATATTGCCGACCAGGACATCGAGATCGCATCGTTCTTCCCGCACATGCACCTGCGCGGCAACGACATGACCATCACGGCGACTTACCCCGGCGGCGCACGTGAAACGCTGCTGAACGTGCCGGCGTACGACTTCAACTGGCAGCTGTTCTACTACCCGAAGGAGAGCGTGTCGGTGCCGAAGGGAACGCGCATCGATCTCGTCGCCCACTACGATAACTCGGCGGCGAACAAGCGCAATCCGGACCCCAACAAGACGGTCACGTTCGGGGAAGCATCGACTGCCGAAATGATGTTCGGCATGTTCGAGTTCACGGCGAGGGCGGGCGTGAGTCCGGTTCGCACGACAGCTCGCGCGCGCGCCGAATCGCTGGCCGCCTCGTTCGGCGACGCCGGCTACGTCGTCGATCTCGTGCTGCCGAACCAGACGCTGCCATCAGTGCTGCACATTCCGCGATCGGGCGAAGGCGCGTGGTATCTGCCGACCAATCGCGGCGTGGACATCTCGCCGATTAAGGATCTCCAGTGGACCGGCAACGCCTACCGGTTCTCAGCGTCGCTGCGTGTGGGCACCAGTAGGGCGCCGTTCACCGTCAAGGGTGAAGTGCAACGCGACGGCACGATCCGAGGATCGGTCGAGCCGATCGACACCGAGCGCATCCCGTTCAAGGAGTATTCAGGAAGTCGGCCGTAGGGCATCTATCGCTTCGCACACGCGATCACGGACGTCGTGCGGTGCTATTCGCTGCGAACTGCGGCGATCGGCCGCCGTTTCCCCGCGGCTGGGTCGTTCCCCGATAGGCAAGTAAGCACTTATTTATCTCGTAACTCGTTCCGGCGAGCGGCGTAGGCTGGGCCGCTGTTCACGCGAGGTGACATCATGTGCACGGCCGGCAAGGGAGTCGTGGAAGGCGGCACGATTCCGTGTAAGCTGGAGGCTCTCGCAATCAAAAGAGAAAAATGCGACAACCGCCTGGTGGCCGACGTGTATCGGCCGGAAGTTGGCGATCCCGAGCTGAAATGCTATCTCCCGGGATCCCCCGCTCGACTTACATGCCGTATCCGTTTCAGATCACGCAGACGCACCGGTTCATCCACTTCTCGTACGCGTACGCGAACGCGCAGCGCATCGTGACATGGAGAAGCCCACCAAGGATCCGGTGGACTCGTGGATGGGATGGGCGAACGGCCACTGGGAAGGCGACACGCTCGTCATCGATGTCCGCGGATTCAACGGGTACAGCTGGTTCGACCGTGCCGGCAATTTCGCGAGCGAGCGCCACGTCGTCGAGCGGTACACGCCGATTCGACGCGACGCATCTGAACTACGAAGCCACGATGGACGATCCGCAGACGTTCACACGTCCGTGGAAAATCAGCATGCCGCTCTACAAGATCGTCGACAAAGACTTTCGCCTCTACGACCATCGATGCGTCGACCTCGCGGAAGAAGCGTTGTACGGCCGGCTCACGGCCCATCCCTGCGGCAGCCGGTAGTCTCCTGCCCGGCGGCTGCACGCCGCTCAATCCGATGATGAACCTCCTCACCGCGATCGAGGACAGTAAGTTCGCGATGGCGATCGCGCTTTCGCGATTCCTCTATCCGACCATCCTGACGCTGCACAGCGTGGGGATGGCCTTCGTCGGCGGCGTGGACACGACGATCAGTCTGTGCGTTCTCGGCGCGGTCACCGGTGTGCCGACGGCGCCGATGGAAAAATTCGTTCGGATCATCTGGTGGGGGTTCTGGCTGAACGCGGCTTCCGGTTCTCGGCGACGCGTTCTGAGATTGAAGGAGCCGATATGAAAGCGCTGAACATCATCGTAGCCATCGCTCTCGCTCTGGGCTGCGCCGCGACATCCGTCGACGCGCGCGTCGTGCGAATCGAGGTCAAGACCAGGCGCGCGTTCGACGGCGGCAGGACTTTCGGTGACGCTGGCGCGTTCGAGGAATTGCAGGGCACCGTCTATCTCGAGGTCGATCCGAAGAATCCGCTGGACGCGGTCATCGTCGATCTCGACAAAGCCCCGAGGAACGCGCGCGGCATGGTCGAATTCAGCACCGCGTTCGTGCTCGTCAAGCCGGTGGACATGTCCCGCGGCAATCGAAAGATCGTGTACGGCCTCAATAACCGCGGCAACAACATCGAGTTCTCCTTTCAGTCGTTCCCGCCAGTCCAGTTGGTCAACGGCGCGCCGGCCACCCAGCCGCCGAATCCCGGTGACGGGCTGATATTCAAACTCGGCTACGTCTACGTCGACTCGGGATGGGCAGGCGACATCGAAACGGCCAACGGTCGGCTCGGTGCGACGCTGCCCATCGCGCTTGATGCACGCGGACATGCGATCGTCGCGCCGATCCGCGTCGAGTACCAGGGCAGGGGCTATTCGTTGCCCCTCAAAGGCAACAGGCAATTCCGCACGTACGCGACAGCTGACACCGACACGAAACACGCGAAGTTGAACGTGCGCGATTCGGTGAACGGCCGCAAGACGCTGATCGCGCCCGATCAGTGGGCGTACGGCACGTGTCCGATGGGGAAGGACTCGCTCATGCCATCGAAGATGGAGATCTGTCTCTTCGACGGCTTCCAGGCCGACAAGATCTATGAATTGACCTATCCGGCCGAAGGTCCATGGGTAATGGGCCTTGGCTACGCGGTGACTCGCGACATCGGATCGTTCCTCAGGTCGGCGATCAAAGACGACGCGGGCAATCCGAATCCGCTCGCGGATAACGGCGTCAACCGGATCACAGGACTCTATGGCCTGGGCACGTCCTCGACCGGCATGTATCTGCGCGACTTCATCTACCTTGGATTCAACGAGGACGAGGCGCACCACAAGGTCTTCGATGCCGTCCGCATCGCACTGCCAGGCACGCACCGGCTGTTTGCGAACACCGAGTTCGCCGATCCGAATGTGTATTCGAGTCAGAATTCCCACGCCGATTTTCTCTCGCACTCGTATCCGCCGCTGACGTATGCGGTGACGACGGATCCGATTTCGGGCATTCGCGACGGCATCCTGAAACGGCCCGCCACCGACCCGTTCGTCTTCCACGTCGATACTGCCAACGAGTTCTGGCAGATGAATGCGTCGCACAACACGAGAAACGGACGCGGCGAGCCGGTGCCGATTCCGGACAACGTCCGGCTGTATTTTCTCGCGAGCCATCCGCATCTCGGAGCGACTGGCGTCGGAGCCAGTCCCACCAACAAGGCCGGCCGGTGCGAGCAGATCGCGAACGGGCGATTGAGCTATACGCCAGTGATGCGCGCCCTACTCGTGGCCCTCGACGCGTGGGCCGACCGCGGCGAGCTGCCCCCGCCAAGCCAGTACCCAGGTATCGGCGGCGCTGCTCTTGGCTCGCTAAAAGAAGTCGCCGGACAGTTTCCGAACATTCCCGGTGTGCACTTTCCAGAAGTGCTGAATGAACTAGTGGTGTACGACTTCGGCCGGCGGTTCACTCCCAAGGGCGGCTTCCTCACGGGCGACGCTCCGCGCCGCGGAACGCCGTACGCAACGCTATTGCCGATGACCGATTCCGATGGGCTGGACAAGGACGGTATCAGAACCGTCGATGTCGCGGTGCCGATCGGCACCAACACCGGATGGAACGTCGTGGCTGACGGTCCGCGCCGGGGGGATCTCTGCGGTCTGGGCGGATCGTACATTCCGTTTGCGAAGAGCAAAGCCGAACGCAAGGCGAGCGGCGATTCACGACCCTCGATCGAGGAGCGCTACGTGAATCACGACGGCTTCGTCAGAGCGGTAGACGCGGCCGCGCGGAAGCTGGTGAGCCAGCATTTTATGTTGGCTGAAGACGCAGAGACGACCGTGGAGATCGCGCGCGTGAGCAAGGTGCTTCAGTAGCAGATGGATGGATGTCTACTGCGATATTGCCGGTGGGACAGCGCACAATCGTAAACTCTGGCGGGGGGTGTCGATGGCCGTTCGAACGCAGTTCTTCGTCGCGGCCACGCTGGCGGGTGGAGTTATTCTACCATAGCGGTTCAGTCGGGCGATCGCGCGCAGAGCGTGACGTTCACCGAATGATGGCAAGCCCAATTTTACCGTCGATCCATTTCGAGGTCCCGTGCGGACCTTTGCGCAAGTCTCGAAGTTGCCGGGCCAAAGTCCAGCGGTGATGAGTCCAGACCTCCGGTATCCCTACAGTTGGCAATCATCGATCGGTCTGCAGCGACAAGTGAGCCCGACGATGGCCATTGACACCGATTTCGTCCACAATCGGGGCGAGCGGGTCCACAACGTTCGGAAGGCGAACTTAAGCTACAATCCTTTAACGGGCGCGAACAATAACTTCAATACCGTGAGTCTGCATCCCTACCCTGATTTCAGTGCCGTCTCCGTCACGTACTCGGACGGCTGGTCGAATCTGAATTCGTGGCAGACGGGATTTACGAAGCGGCTGAGTCATCGCTGGGAAGCATCCGGAAACTACACGTTGCCGTTTCTCAAGGATGCGAACGGTGCGGCGACCGGTCCCGCGCCGTCCCAGGAGGCGTGGTTGGTCCGTGTCCGGACGGATTCCACGTGGTTCCCGATCTCGGCGGCGACTATACCTATGCCGTCAGTGACCAGCGACACCCCGCGACGTTTAACGGCATTCTGCAATTGCCGTACGCGTTCCAGCTCAGTGGCTGAGGTGTTCAATCTTTTCAACCATGCGAAATACGGATCGTATGTGAGGTCGGAGGCGAGCTCGCTCTATGGCACGCCGCAACAGAACGCTGCCTCAGCCTATCAACCGCGGATGTTGCAGCTCGGCTTTCGAGTGAAGTTCTGAACAGGCTGCACTGGAGGAATTGTCGTGAATCGTTCACGTTCGATGATCGCAGCGGTCGCCGTCACCGCGGTCGTCACGAGCATTGTCTCTCTGTCTATAGCGCGCACGGCTGGTCAGCCCGCGCGACCGACTCGCACGGCGGACGGCCGACCGAACCTGAGCGGCATTTGGCAGGCGCTGAACGAGGCCAATTGGGATTTGGAAGGTCATGAAGCGCGTCCTGCGGCAGTGACGCAGCCGGGCGTGTATCCCTACGCCTATGCGCGCGTTCCGGCAGCACCGGTACTCGCTCTAGGCGCCGTTGCCGGCGTTCCGGCGTCTATCGGCGTGGTGGACGGAGACGGTCACATTCCGTACAAGCCCGAGGCCTTGAAGGTCAAACAGGAAAACGCTGATCACTGGATTGACCGGGATCCGGAGATCAAGTGCTACCTGCCGGGTGTGCCACGGGCGATGTATATGCCGTACCCGTTTCAGATCATTCAGAGCACGAACAAAATCCAAATCGCATTTGCCTACGAGAGTACCGCCCGAACCATCCATCTCGACCAGGTGCAAGGTCCACCCGACGACACGTATATGGGCCACTCGGTGGGCCGCTGGGAAGGCGACACGCTGGTCGTCGACGTGACGAAATTCAATGGGAAAAGCTGGTTCGACCGTGCCGGGAACTTTCACAGTGATGCGCTGCACCTCGTCGAACGCTATACCCCGATGTCGCCTGATGCACTTCGATACGAGGTGACCATTACGGACCCGAAGACCTTTACCCGTCCGTGGAAGATCGCGATGCCTCTCTATCGCCGGCTGGAGCAGAACCTCCCGCTTCTCGAGTACCGCTGCATCGAATTCGCCGAAGAATTCCTGTACGGCCACGTTCGCAAGGAGCAGCTCGTAAAGCGGTGGGAAGGTGAAACCATGGATGTGGAGATCAAACGGAAGGTCCCACCTGGCAACAAGTTTTATGAGTGGTACCGGAAATAGCATCGTCAACAGACAGGATTAACATGCGGCCCATCGATCAACGGTGCGCACGGGAGGATGTCATGCACGCGAAACGTACCACTGCAGCGGTTGCGGGACTCGTCGCCATCTTAGCGAATCCCGTGGGGGCCCATCACGCGTTTTCAGCGGAATTCGACGCGAACGCACCCCTCAAACTCAAGGGCACCGTCACCTCCATGGAATGGATTAACCCTCATGTCTGGATCCATATCGATGCCAAGAAGGATGACGGCACCGTCGAGCAGTGGGCGATCGAGGCTGGCGGACCGACATCGCTCTTCCGGCGGGGATTTACAAAGGAGTCGCTCACCGTCGGTACAGCAATCGTCGTTGAGGGCTACCAAGCGAAGGACCGTTCCAACCGGGCCAACGGCCGAGACCTGACGCTTGCCAACGGTCAAAAACTCTTTATCGGGTCCTCCGGCACCGGCGCGCCGTACGAAGTCAACCCCGAAACGCAAAAGCAACGATAGCCATGGCGGAGCATGGCTTCGCGAAGAGAGGCTGATCATGCTGCTACAGAGACGTCCATGGATGATCGTGAGTGTCGCAACAGCATTCATGTCCGCCGTACTGCTCGCCGCTCAGGACGTCCGCAAGAGTACGGGACGGTCGAACGACGCCGGCGGCAAGACGGCTTGGGGAGAGCCCGATTTGCAGGGCATTTGGGGACTTGAGACGGATATCCCGCTGCAGCGATCCGACGAGTATGCCGGCAAGGAGACGTTGACGGATGAAGAGCGCGCCCAGATTGACAAGCAGCGCGCGGCAGCCTCGTATTTCGATAATCGAGGGCGTGGCGGTGTTGGCGCTGGTCAAGGACAGGCGTCGCAGCCCTACGACGATTTGTTCTTGTCGCGCAAGAAATCCGGAAAGCGCACCTCTCTGATCGTCGAACCTCGAGATGGCAAGATCCCGCCGCCAACGTCCGAGGCGGTCAAAAGACGGGACGCGCTGCGCGCCTTTCAGTTAGCGCTGCTTCAACCCACAGACGCCTGCAAGAACGGCGAAGCGAGTTGCGCCGGAGGCAAGTACGGACCAGCTTCTCCGCTTCGATTCCAGATGCCTCCGTATTATTCCACTGGGAATCTGAGTCGTGCCTTCAATCCAGAAGACCGAAGTCTGCGTGAGCGCTGCTTTCAGGGACGTCTTCCCGACCTCGGTCTGATTCCCTACGGTTACTTCCTGCAACTGGTTCAGTCTCCGCAGACGGTCTCCATCTTTTACGACACGGGGCAAGGCGAGATGTGGCAGCGCGTCATACCCGTTGACGGCACGCCGCACCTCCCCTCGCACATCCGGCAGTGGAACGGTGATTCACGAGGCCACTGGGAAGGCAAGACCCTCGTTGTCGACGTGACGAACTTCACGGCGAAGGCTGACTTTCAGGGGTCGCGAGAGAACCTGCACCTGATCGAGCGATGGGCGCGGACGGACGCGAACACTCTCGAGTACACGGTCACTATGGAAGATCCCACGACGTGGACGCGGCCGTGGACGGCGGTGCAGGAATACAAGAAGCAGAGCGATCGCGACAACAAGATCTACCATGAGCCACGGTGCCACGAAGGCAACTACGCGATGGCGTCACTGCTGCGAGGCGCCCGTGAAGAGGAAAAGGCCTTTGCGGAAGGCAAGGGGCCGGATCCAGCGACGATCGCCAGATAGCCACATCATGACCCATAGGTAGCGTCGATTGCTGCGGAGAGTGCTTATGTTTCGGAAGACTCGTCGATCCCTGGTCGTGCTAGCAGTGTCTGGCGCAGCATTCTTGTTTACGGCATCGACTCTGACATCCCAGACCAGGCCAACACCCGGCCGCATCAACAATGTCGGGACAAGAAGCAGCCTGGGCGAGCGGACGGCGTGGGGTGAGCCGGATCTGCAGGGAATCTGGGGCCTTGAGACAGACACGCCGCTGGAACGTCCGCAACAATATGCGGGCCGAGATACTCTCACCGACGACGAACGCGCTGCAGTCAACAAACAGCGCTCTTCTCCAGTCAAGTTCAAGGGAAAGGTGACAAGAATTGACTGGATCAACCCGCATATGTGGATCTATGTCGATGTGAAAAAAGATGATGGCACGGAGGAAAAGTGGGCGGTCGAAGCGGGTGGTCCGACCTCGTTGTTCCGGCGCGGCTTTAACAAGGATTCTGTTCCGGTTGGAGCCGAAGTCGTCATCGACGGGTATCAGTCAAAGGACGGGTCGAATCGGGCCAACGGTGGAGAGCTCGTCTTTGCGGACGGACGAAAGATGTTTTTCGGATCGTCCGGCACTGGGGCTCCCTACGAATTGACCAGCGGTGCGAAATAGCTATTATCGAAGTCACGGCGTCAAGGTCACGGGCTCAAGCCGGAGCGGCAGCGATTTTCTCGGGAGGAGTGCGATGTTCGGACCGCTTCTTTCTTCAGTCAGCACCGCGCTAGCCATCCCCGCTCTGATGGCGATCGCGCCGATGTCGGTCGCGGGCCAAGTCCCAGGACCGTCCGTCAAGAAACCGGCTGCGACGCCAGCCGCTCCGGTCGCTGGCGCCAGAAAATTCGTTGCGAAGCATTTGCCTTGGGGAGATCCGGACATCTCCGGGAATTTCACCACCAAAGAGGAGGCGAATACCCCGTTTGAACGGCCCGACGAGTGGGCCGGCCGACGCATCGAGGACATCACCCCGGCAGAATTGTCTGCGGCAATCAAGAAACGTCAGCGGCAGGCGCTGGAGGACGCTCCTTTCGTCGGCGGCGGCAGCAAGCAGCGCGGCGTCGCGATCACCGAACCGATTCATTGGTTCGACAATCTCGATTCGATCAACAGCCGTCCCTGGTTCGTCACCGATCCGCCTGATGGCAAGATTCCGCCCGTCACGCCAGAAGCGCAACGACGAGCGGCCGATCTTGCGGCGGCAAGGGCCACGCGTGGGGCCGCCGAATCGTATACGGACAGGGGAACGGGCGATCGCTGCATCGCATGGAGCCTGCCGATCTCGCGTCCGATCCCGATTCAGTACGGCAACTCGGCGCAAATCCTTCAAACAAAGGATTACGTGGCCATTCGGTACGAAATGGTGCACGAGACGCGGATCGTGCCGCTTGAAGGCCGCGGCGCGGTTCGTTCACACAATCGATCCACGTTTCGCTCATATTGGGGCGACGCGATTGGACGTTGGGAGGGCGACACGCTGGTCGTCGACACCACGAACTACAAGAGCACGCCGGTGTTTCGCGGCTCGTCGCCCGAGCTGCACACCATCGAGCGGTTTACCCGCGTCGCGCCGAACAGGGTGGAGTGGAGCGCCACGATCGACGATCCGCGGACATGGTCGAGACCCTGGACCTTTACGATTCCGTGGACGGAGGACGACACGCAGCCGATCTTCGAATATGCGTGCCACGAAGGAAACTACGCCCTCAGAAACATCCTGTCGGCGGGTCGATCGGACGATCGCAAAGGCATCAAGTCGACCAACAGCGTCGATGCCCAGCTCGGTGAATCCGAGCAGTAATCCGTGAGAGAATTCTTTCCGTTGCGAGGGACTGTGCGCGCTCGTCTACTGACATGCGTTGGCGTCATCGCGTTGGCTGGGGCGTTCGTGGTCCGGCCCGGCCTCGACGCGCAAGGAGCGCGGCGAAGCGAGCATTGGGTTGGCACCTGGGCGACGGCCGTCGTCTCGAGCGATGACAGGCTCCCGCCGCTTCGTCGACCGCTCACGGGCACAGGAGGACGGTCGGGTCAGGCGCAGCCGCTGCCGCCGCTCCAGAACGTACACGACCAGACGCTTCGCGAAATTGTGCACACCAGCATCGGCGGATCGCAGGTGCGCGTTGTGCTCTCCAATACGTTCGGGATGACGCCGTTGACGATCGGCGCTGCTCATATCGCAGGACGTGCCGAAGGAGCCGACATCACGCCCGGACGCCCGATTCTATTTGGCGGGCGAACGACGATCACGATTCCTGTCGGCGCGCCGGTGGTCAGCGACCCGGTCGATCTTTCCATAGGCGCCTTCACCGATGTTGCCGTTGATATCTACGTCCCGGGCGATACTACCGGATCGCTCCTGACCCAGCACGGCGGCGCGCTGCAAACCAGCTACGTCTCTGAAGCAGGGAATCACAGCGGCGAGGCGCACTTTCCCCTTGCGCGGACCGTCTCGTCGTGGCATTTCCTGAGCCGCCTCGAAGTGCTCGCGCCGGCAGACGTTTCGGCGATTGCGACGCTCGGGGACTCGATCACCGATGGCACCGCGTCCACGCCGAACATGAACCGGCGGTGGCCTAACGAGCTCGCGCGTCGGCTTGCTGCTGCGCACATCCCGCGCGCGGTGCTGAACCTGGGTATCGGAGGCAATCGGCTGTTGACCGATCGACTCGGTGTGAATGCACTGGCGCGGTTCGATCGCGATGTCCTGGCCCAGAGCGGCGTCACCGACGTGATTGTGCTCGAAGGCATCAACGACATCGGGTTGGCCTTCGACGATGTGTCGCCGACCGCGGCTGAGGTGATCGGCGCGCATCAGCAGCTCATCGCACGGGCGCATGCTCATGGGTTGAAGATCTACGGCGCGACGTTGACGCCGTTCGACGGGGCGTTCTACGCGACGCCGGCCGGCGAAGCGAAGCGACGCGAGGTCAACACGTGGATCCGTACGAGTGCCGCCTACGACGGCGTGATCGACTTCGAGAAGGCCGTGCGCGACCCGCAGCAGCCTATCCGGATGGCGGTGGGCTTTGATCCTGGTGATCACCTGCATTTCAACGACGCCGGATACCGTGCCATGGCAGAAGCCATTGACCTGAATCTTTTCAGACAACGGGCGGAATCTCGATAGTGCTCGCCGTATGATGTCCGTCACAAATATGGCCAAAGAAGCATCCTTGACCGCACGCCTCCCACGCAGATTGATAATTGCGACGCTCTCGCTTCTTCTGGTGTCGGCAGCGTTCTCGGCTGAAGCACAGTCGCCGCGATATCGGGCGCCACGCACGTCGGACGGCAAGCCCGATTTGAACGGCATCTGGCAGGCGGTGAACACCGCGAACTGGGATCTTCAGGCGCATCCGGCGCGCTTGAGCGCGGTCGTCGCGCTGGGCGCGGCGTTTTCCATCCCGCCAGGACTGGGCGTTGTAGAGGGCGGGGACATCCCGTATCAACTGGAGGCGCTGAAGCAAAAGGAAGAGAATCAGGCTCACTGGATGGAGCGGGACCCGGAAATCAAGTGCTATATGCCCGGCATTCCGCGCGCCACTTACATGCCGTACCCCTTCCAGATCGTTCAGTCTCCCAACCAGGTCGTGATGGCGTACGAGTACGCGAGCGCGAGCCGAATCATCTACATGAACAGCGCGGAGAAGAGTCCCGCTGATGCGTGGATGGGATGGTCGATCGGCCGCTGGGAAGGCGACACGCTGGTCGTCGATGTCACAAGCTTCAACGCCGAGACCTGGTTTGACCGCGCCGGCAATTTCCACAGCGACGCGCTGCACGTCGTCGAACGGTACACGCGGGTAGCGGACGACGTCCTTCAGTATGAGGCGACGATCGAGGATCCGAAGGTGTTCACTCGATCATGGAAGATCAGTATGCCCCTCTATCGGCGTTTGGAGAAGAACGCGCAGCTGCTAGAATTCAAATGCGTTGAGCTCGTCGAAGAGTTGATCTACGGATCGCTCCGGAAGGGTCGATCCAATTGACGTGCGACGCGAACGGTACGCGGCGCCGCACGAAAGAGAACCGGTCCATGAAAAAGAGATTGATTCCCGTCATCGCGGCGCTGAGTTTGATGGCATCCCAGGGGCCGGCGTTGGCCCATCACGCGTTCTCGTCGGAGTTCGACGCCAACGCGCCCGTGCACCTCACCGGGAAGGTCTCGAAGGTCGCGTGGGTCAACCCGCACGCGTGGATCTACGTGGACGTTAAGACAGCAGATGGCTCGATGACGACCTGGGCGATCGAAGGCGGCACGCCCAACAATCTCTTCCGCCACGGCATCAACAAAGACTCGCTGCAGGTCGGCACCGACATCGTCGTCGAGGGCTATCAGGCCAAGGACAAATCAAATAGAGCGAACGGCCGCGATTTGACCCTGCCGAGTGGCCAGAAGCTCTTCATGGGGTCGTCAGGGACCGGCGCGCCGTACGACACAAAGACGAATCCGGCGCAGTAGCAGAGGAGGCAGGCAATGACGCGTCGAATATGGAGCTCAGCGCTCCTCGTGGCGATCGCTCTGTCAACAGGCGTCGCGGTGTCAGCGGCTCAGCAGCAGAAGGCGAAGAGCGGGTGGACTAAACAGACGCCGGACGGCCAGCCCGATCTGCAAGGGGTGTGGTCGAACAACGTCATCACGCCGCTGCAGCGGCCGCTCGAACTGAACGGCAGGGCGACGTTGACGCAGGCCGAGCTCGAATCGCTCAAGAAGCGCGTCAGCGAGCTCTTCTCGGGAGACGGCGACGCGGCGTTTGCGGACGGCGTCTTCCTGGCCGCCATTCGTGGCGCCAGCACGTACAAGTCGGGAGACG
>Ga0209726_10005494_pt1 | contig 15330 bp, 15 predicted proteins | sample Subgrocontami54m_FD_187453 | JGI IMG/M metagenome (GOLD analysis project Ga0209726, IMG submission 187453) | Subsurface groundwater microbial communities from S. Glens Falls, New York, USA - GMW46 contaminated, 5.4 m (SPAdes) (version 3) | ecosystem: Environmental > Aquatic > Deep subsurface >... | reverse complement strand
AGCGGTTTGTAATATCACCTTTCTTCTCTTTATGTTCTTCTGGGGTACATCATTCAATCAAATAAATACCTTTACCTTTCCACAAATTGCCTCAAAACTTACGGCAAAACCGGCTCCGGTACAACCGAAAACGATCGCCCAACAATCCTCCCAAGAGGACACACCGATCGGAACAGGCATTACTGAGTCAGGAAATATTCGTAAAATAGTCTGGCAAGGTGCACTCGATGCTTGGAAGGAAAAACCTCTCTTCGGCAGTGGTGTGGAGACGTTTGCCTTTGCCTACTACAAACATCGACCGGTAGAACATAATATGACTTCGGAGTGGGACTACTTATATAATAAAGCCCACAATGAGTACCTGAATTACCTCACAACAACAGGTATTGTCGGACTCGGAACCCATGGTGTAATGCTTGCCGTATTCATCTTGCTCTGCTTGAAGTTCATTTTTTCTCAACGCTCCTCTGTCTCCCAAACACAAGAGAAACAGATGATGCAGATGCCGCATTCTGATCCTGCTACGACGACCATCTTCATCATAGGACTTCTCTCTTCATACGTCAGTATTATTATTTCAAACTTTTTCGGATTTTCAGTCGTCATGATCAATATTTTTCTCTTTCTCATTCCTGCTTGGATGCTTTCTCTCTCCGGACACATTCCACAAGCAGCAACTTCTGCAAATTTGCAGAAAAAGCATCGTGTCGGTTCAGAAATCAGTGCAATGGCCTGGACAGGGATTATCGTCATTACCCTGTTTTCTCTCTTTTTACTTTTTCTCCTTTTTCGATTTAGAGAAGCAGATAAAGCATATGGATTAGGCTATAACTTAGACCGAGTCAATGAATATCCACAAGCCTATCTCAAACTTATTGAAGCAACCGATGGACGATCAGAGCCTGTCTTTAAAGACGAACTTTCAGTCAATAAGGGTACCCTAGCCGCGATGTACTTCATCCAAAAAGACGCAACGCGAGCTCAGGAACTCGCCAAGGAAGCAATCTTATTAAGTGATGAGGTCGTCACGACGCACCCAAATAATATCGTCTTTTGGAAAACGCGTGTTCGGATGTTCTATGCCCTAGCCCAGGTAGACCAACGCTATCTAGGGCTGGCTCTTGAAAGCATTAAAAAAGCTCATGAGTTAGCACCGACGGATGCAAAAATCTCCTATAATCTCGGGGTTCTTTATGGCCAAACAGGAGAAATAGATAAGGCGATAAGCATCTTGCGCGAAACAGTGAAATTGAAACCTGATTACTCTGATGCTTACTATGGTCTGGCGCTTTTTTATCGAATGAAAGCCACCGACAATACGCCTACCATCAAAGATCCCAAAGCCCAAGAACAGGCTGAAGCGATTATCAAAGACTATCTCCGCACAGTCAATCCGAAAGACACCAGAATGAAAGAACTTTTAAAGAGTTGGGGTGTAGCATCATAAATTACGCTTATTGACTTCAGATCCTCTACAACTCTACTATTAAACCATGGATACAAAACCTCCGAAGAACGAATCGTCAACAGAAATTCCTCTTCGTGAAGTCAAAAAGTACTTTGAGAAAAAACGGATCTCTGGCAAACTGATCGGCATTATTGTCGACGAAAAATGATGCTATAATAGCCGCATGTTATCTATCGTCCAATCTCCCAATCCAGTACTTTCGGCGGTTGCGAAACCGGTCACAAAGGTCGATAAAGAAATCCATGATTTGATTAAGCAGATGACTGAGACGCTTATCAACGCAAAAGATCCTGAAGGCGTAGGCTTGGCAGCTCCGCAAGTCGGCAAATCTCTCCAGCTTTTTATAGTAAAACAATCCCCTGATGCAAAAGTACAAGTATTCATAAACCCCACAATACATATGATTGGTGAGCTTGAAACGAATACAAAACCGAGGAATGAAGATGAAAAGAAAAAAAGACGTGAGTCGGTAAAACTGGAAGGATGTCTTTCGCTTGCCGATATCTGGGGCGTCGTGAACCGTTATAAAGCAGTAAAGGTATCATATATTGACGAAATTGGAGCTTCTCATGAGCGAACATTTAGCGGATTTCTAGCCACAATTCTCCAACACGAGTGTGACCATCTCCAGGGAGTACTTTTCCCAAAGCGAGTCTTTGAACAACAAGGTTCACTCTATAAATCCTCAAAAGACGCAAAGGGTGAAACGGTTTTTGATGAAATCTCGTTATGAACATACTCTTTTTTGGTACCCCTTCGTTCGTTATCCCGGTACTTGATGCTCTTCAGAAAAACTTCAACCTCGTCGGCGTTGTCACCACGCCAGATACGATACAGGGAAGAAAAAAAATACTAACACCGACACCGATAAAACAGCATTGTTTAGACCAAAAGCTCTCGATTCCTGTTATAACACCAGAACAATTGACCGATCAAACAATGAAACAACTACAGGAATTATCTCCAGATCTTTTTATCACAGCCGCTTATGGGAAATTCCTTCCGGAAGAAATACTCAGTATCCCGAAACTAGGATCACTCAATATTCATCCTTCTCTCCTTCCGAAGTATCGAGGAGCCTCTCCCATCCAGACGGCTATTCTTAATGGTGATACGGAAACAGGAGTGACGATTATCAAAATGGATGATCAACTAGACCACGGCCCTATCCTCATACAAAAAACGATGCAACTTCACGGAAAGGAAACCTTCGAATCGCTTCATACAGAGCTTTTTCAAGTCGCAGCAGAGCTACTACCCACAACAATAGAAGGATGGAAAAACGGAACACTCAAAGCAGTTCCACAAGATGAATCACAGGCAGTACTGTGCAAGAAAATCACCAAAGAAGATGGCTATTTCTCTATCGAGAGACCACCAAAACCGGAAGTACTTGATCGCATGATACGAGCATACTACCCATGGCCAACGGCATACACAAAGTTACCACTAAAGCATGCAGAAGTGAAAATTGTTAAATTCTTACCGGAACGAAGAATTCAAGTTGAGGGTGGAAAACCGATGGGTTTAAAAGAGTTTCTTAATGGCTATCCGGAGTTACAAACGACTATGCAGAAGCTGCTGGGGTCTTCTGATTAACTGCTTTTTCAAGCTCACGAAACAGACGAAGACACTTCGTACACAATTTCATCTTTTTTCTATTGCTACCGATTAACACTCTCGCTGTATGGAGATTTGGTTTAAATATCTTTCGGGTTCTGTTTTTTGCATGAGAAACATTATGCCCATACATAACGCCCTTACCGCAGTTTTCGCATTTCATTCCCATAGGGGCATATGATATCATAAACCAGCATATTCGACAATATGGAGATACTTATTACACTCGTCATTTTAGTTTTTTCCGCAATTCTTCATGAGATAGCTCATGGCTATGTCGCTGATCGCTTCGGAGACCCGACAGCAAGACTTATGGGTAGGCTCACGCTTGATCCCAGACGTCATATTGACCCTTTCATGTCTCTCATTCTCCCATTTATGCTTATCATTTCAGGATCTCCTGTTATTTTTGGTGGAGCAAAACCCGTACCTGTTGATCCATTTAATCTCAGAGATGGACGAAGAGACTTCGCCCTTGTCTCACTCGCTGGACCGTTAACAAACCTTATTCTTGCCATCATTGCTGCTGTTTTCATTCATCTTCTTTTTCCCAGTGTTTCTTTAGGACTCGTGGGCACCACAATTCCCGGATTCATCCTAGAAACAATTCTCCGAGTCAACTTGATTCTCGCAATCTTTAATCTACTCCCTATCCCTCCTCTTGATGGTTCAAAAGTCTTTTCTCTCCTGCTACCGGAAAAACAAGCTGCTGCATATCTCGCGCTCGGCAACCTCGGGCCATTTCTCCTTTTACTCTTGTTAATCGTGGATTTCGGAAGTTTTTCGCTCCAAGCAGTTATCGAGTCTCTCTTCTTCTTTGGCTTAACGCTCTTAGGATTTACTGCGTAAGATAATTTCCGATCTTTTCACGATAATCTACTATACACCTTGACTTTTCAACCTCCTGAAAATATACTTGGCATGCTCTTTGGTATTCGAGATCTGTTGCACTATTTTTCCTCAACATTAATAGTAATAACTTGAGGTACTACGTTCAGTTACATGACGTAGGACAAGGTGGTTTTCTATTTACCTGCGGGTAAGTAGATAGCCTCCCTAATTTTACATCTCAGGGGAAATAAGCAACTGTCGCTCGGTCCTAAAGAGCAAAGAATTTATTTACTTGCTGAAGCCCGATATGTATCGGGCTAAGGCTTTTTTATACCATACACGTTGTATGGTTTTTTTGTATAATCTGCGCGCTGCTTGCTGTATACTCACCTCGTTTGCTAAAATGAGGCATGTCCAAGAGACATACACGCCGAGATAGCTCAGTGGTAGAGCAGTTGTTTTGTAAACATCAGGTCCCGGGTTCGAATCCCGGTCTCGGCTCCCAGCTGGGTTGGCAGAGTAGCAATTGCACGTGACTGTAGATCACGCGTCCGAAAGGGCTCCGGGGGTGCAATTCCCTCACCCAGCACCCGTTCGGTCGCTTTAGGCGACCTCAGGGTAAACTATTCCATGGCTTGGTTTGTTTATATTCTCAGGTGTAGTGATAAGTCTTTCTATACGGGAATTACTTGGAACCTTAAAAAAAGAATAGAAGAACACAATTCTGGTAAATACCCAAGCTTTACCAAATCAAGGTTACCAGTCAAGCTTGCATACTGGGAAAGATTCCTAAATCGTGTGCTTGCAGCAAAAAGGGAAAAAGAAATTAAAGGCTGGAGCAGAGCAAAAAAACAAAACCTCATGAATAGTTTACGCTGAGGAGTAAAACGACGAAGTGCCGGCTTGGCTCAGTGGTAGAGCAAGTCATTGGTAATGACTAGATCGTGGGTCCGATTCCCACAGCCGGCTCAACTATTTTCTTCCGTACCTAAATAGTGTATAATTAGCGTCTTATGGCCAAAAAAGGTGAACATCGCATAACGCTCGGACTCGTCTGTTCTGTTTGTAAAAACAGAAATTACGTCACGACAAAAAATAAAATGGAGACACCAGAGAAGCTTCTGTTAAAGAAGTTTTGTAAGCATTGTCGTAAAGTCACTGATCACAAAGAGTCAGAGAAATTAAAGTAACCCTGCTTCAAACTACACCCATCAACATTCTCAGTTTATCTCTTGTTTATGTATCATAAGTTAGTATATGATACATCTATGCCTCATGTTTCAAGAAATAAACTGGACCTGAAAGCAGAGCAGAAACTTATACAAACTCTCGACTTAGTATTAACAAAGATACAGAAGGAGGAACAAATTGACCAATTTCTTCTCGCACTCTTAACTCCTACAGAACGTATTATGCTTGCTAAACGCTTGGCTATTGTTATTCTTCTAAAAGAAGGATTACTTGAATCTGAAATAGCAGAGACTCTCCATGTCACAAGAGTAACAGTATCAAGACTGCAATTCTTTCTTGAATCAAGAGGTTCCGGATACCAAATTGCCCTTGAGGTCCTTAAAAATGAGAAAGTAATGACAGAAGCAAAATCTATACTATTAAAACTCGCACGTTACGCAGCGCGATCTAGTGGAGGCCGTGCTTAATTATTACAGACAGTGGATCATAAGTTAGTATATGATCCACTAATACCGCGCCTCTTTATACTCAATACCAAATACTGTATACTTCATACTCGAAGGGGTGTGGTGAAATGGTATCACAGCAGTCTCCAAAACTGCTTTTCACGGTCCGAGTCCGTGCGCCCCTGCTACGATTTTAGCTTCAAAATTGAATTTCGCTTAGCCTCAATTTCCGGAAGCTCATGAATTTCTTATAGACTTAGCCCCTCACTGTGTGGCCACAAAATAAGCGCCGGTGTATTAACCTTTGGAAGCATAATGCTTGTTCTTACAAGATAGTTTGGCGAATAACCCCAATTTTCCCATATTGCCATCTCAGGTTTGTGAATTTTCGTATTTCTAGGGAATATATCAATTTTGAGTTTTACAGAATTTACGTATTCGTCTGGAATTTTGTTTATTATTCCCGATGTACGAGAAGTTTCCGGACATTGGACTAAAGGAGGAGAAAAAACGTACAGTAGGTTAAACGGAGTGAATACGGGATACCATTGGAACCGACGGGATGCGAGGAGTTTACCACCCTCGTTCTCGCGCATGTGCATCACCTGTCCCTTTCCATGCAATGATATATGCGTTCCCTTGATATTTTCGGCAACTTCTTTTGAGAACAAATTTTCAGGCAGTTCTTTTTTACTCAACCATCCTAGTTCAATCTCTGTTGCTCCCGGTCCGTTATGAAAGGCTGATGTAAAATAAAGAGAGGCATCCTTTTCAACGAATGTCAGAGTGCAAAAGTTAATCCTCTTCTGTCGCCACTCAAGAAGTATTCTCAAGTTTTTCCCATCTTTTTTCGATATCACTTCCGGGGTTGGGTAAATAATATTGTCTTCGATAATCATAGTGGGCCTATTATACATGGAAAAATCACACATGTAGCTTTGCTTTTACTCTTCAAATACGAGATAATCTCACAAATGATAAAAGCAACGAAGATCTCCTATTCATACGGATCTCATCCGCTCTTTGAAAATGCCTCATTTTCTGTAGGCACGAATATAAAAGCTGGCCTTGTCGGGCCGAACGGTGCCGGTAAGTCGACTCTCTTCAAACTTTTAACAGGCATGGAGCAAGTCATTATCGGTAAATTAGAAACAAGCGGGAAAATAGGCTATGTCCCCCAAGAAGTAAAAACTGATGAAAAAATGGATGTGGCTACCACGATTAAAGCATACATTGATCCCCTGTCTACAAAAGCAGATCATGAACTTCTCACCATGCTTCATGGATTAGAGCTGCAAAAACTCGACCTTACAGCTCCCCCCTTACAACTGAGTGGTGGACAAAAAACCAAACTTGCGCTGCTTCGGGCACTCATTGAGGAGCCAGAGATACTTCTTCTTGATGAACCGACTAACTTTCTCGATACAGAAGGAAAACAATGGATTATGCAGTTTTTAAGTACCTATCCGAAAACACTGCTGATGATTTCGCATGACTTAAAACTACTTGATGAACACATTGAGAAAGTTATTTCCATAAATCCATTTACCAAAACTATTGAGGAGTTTAAAGGTAACTATTCATCATATGTAAAAGTAAAAGCAGCTCATGATGCGCTCTTAAAACGAAAAATTATTAACGAACAAAAGCACATAAAACATATGGAGGAAAGCCTTATCAAAATGCAAGGAAATAAATCAAAAAAAGGCGTTCGACAACGGGTCGTACTGAAAAGAAGAATTGAAAAATTAAAAGAAAATCTGCCGGAATTGCCGAGAGAGATTCAGCGAATAAAAATAAACCTCCCTGACCCGACACCGACGGGTGAATTGCCGATCGCAGCATATAACATTACGAAATTATTTAACAATGAATTAGTACTTGCTGACACATCGCTCTCCCTACGGAAAAAAGAACGTGTTGCGATACTGGGACCGAATGGAGCCGGAAAAAGTACTTTTATCAAGATACTTGTTGGCTCTCTTCTTCCGGACTCGGGAGAAGTAAAGCGCGATCCAAATCTCTCCATCGGTTATTACTCCCAGGAATTTGAGACATTTAATCTGGATCAAACCCTTATTGAGTTAGTACGGGAAAAATCATCCTGGACTGAAGAAAAAGTCAGGCCGTTTCTAGCAAAATTTAATTTTCAACGAGATAAAGTATTCCAAAAAATACAAACGCTTTCGGGAGGAGAAAAAACCAGGCTTTCCATAGCGCTTTTGATGGTACAGAACCATAATCTGCTCATTCTTGATGAACCGACTACCTATCTTGATGTCATGTCACAGAGAATTATTCTTGAGGCGCTTAAATCATATACCGGTGCTATGCTTTTTGTCAGCCATACCGAGGAATTTGTCGAAGAGTTAAAACCTTCACGCGTGTTATTACTGCCAGAAAACAGAGTTACCTACTGGCTACCGGAACTGAGTGAGAAAATTTCCGAGATGTAAATGTATACTCAGATTTTTTCCATCTCTCCCCAGGTCTTCCCTCTCTTCACATCGACTTCTATCGGTACGGCGAGTGGATGAATATGGCACATAATATCCCGAACCTTCTCTATCAACCCATCAATTGTTTTCTTTTCATTTTTTACCTCAAAAACTAAATCATCATGGATTTGTAGCAATAACTTCACTGACGAATTGTTTTTTACTACCTCTGCATATATTCGAATCATTGCTTTCCTCATCAAATCCGCTGCACTCCCCTGTATCGGATAATTGATGAGAACTCGTCTCATGTTATTATCAACAAATTTTCTCTTTGGATCTTCATAGACGTACCGTCTCCTACCTAGAAGGGTTTCGACAAATCCATCTATTTTCCCTTGCTTTATATATCCCTCATAGTAGATCTGGATTTTCGGATACGTTTTATAGAACGTGTCGATAAATTTCTGAGCTTCATCGGTCGGAATATGAAGCGTCTGACTCATCCCGAAACTACTCATGCCATAGATAATACCGAAGTTAATCGTTTTTGCGATCATTCGCTGCTCTTTCGTTACCTTGTCATACTCGACATTGAATAAAAGCATCGCAGTTGTCTTATGAACATCTCGATTATTCTTAAAGGCATCAATCAGCTTATCCTCTCCCGTCAGATGAGCGAGGATCCGTAGTTCTTGTTGTGAATAATCAAAGGAGACGAAGACATGATCAGCTGATGCTGTAAAACATGCCTTTATTTTCTGTCCGAACTCCGAGGTGACAGGGATGTTTTGTAGATTTGGATTGGCAGATGAGAGTCTTCCGGTACTGACAGCTACCTGATTGTATGTGGTATGAACTCTTCCCTTCTCATCAACTTTTGAAATCAGACTTTCGACGTATGTAGAACGGAGCTTACTCAACATACGATACGCTAAAAGTTTTTTTATGATCGGGAACTGTTCTGCATGCTGGAAGATCTCATTTTCATTTGTTGCGTAACGTCCTGTCTTTGTTTTTGCTAAAGGAACACCTGCTTTTTCTGCCAAGAAATTTCCCACCTGAATGGAAGAATTAAGATTTATCTCAAAACCTACCTCTTTTTTTATTTCCTCCTCTGCTGCCACAATTGCCCGCTCTATTTCTTCCCCCGTTTTTTTCAAACGATCGGTATCAAGTAAGATACCCGTCTTTTCCATACTCCAAAGTACTTCAATAAGGGGCATCTCAATCTCGTTGAAAAGACTCTGCAATTTTGGGAGTCCGGCTAGGCGTTCTTTTTGTTTCTCAACCAGCTCTGGAAGCGTCGTGACGCCATACTGTGCTAGTGTAGACTCCATTTGAGGACTAAATCTTCCATCAGAGAGAAGAAACTCAGCCACCATCGCATCAAAAACAGCTTCACCTTTATACGTCTCAAACTGAGACTTTACATCCCAAACGGCTTTTTCCATTGATGCGATTATACAGCTCTCAAAGTAATAGAGCAAAAGTATTGTCAGGAAACTCATTGACAAATACCGTGCTTCTTGCCATGATGAGAACATGCCACAAGAAACACAGACTGAAAAACAAGAAGTCACTACCGTTTCTACTGCTGCTCCCGAAAAAATAGTAAGAACGACGACTACGGTCACCCCTCCCGTCATACAAACGGAACATCCTCAGAAAGTATTTGAGAAAAAAAAGACACTTTTTCGTACCTATCAAATTATTTGGTATATATTGGGTGTCATTGAGATACTCCTGGCTTTTCGTATGGTCCTCAAAGCTCTCGGTGCGAATCCATTGAGTGGCTTCACGAATCTCGTATACGCACTCAGTAATCCGTTAGCTTTACCATTTAGCGGTATCTTACCGGTAGGCGTTAATGGCACTTCTGTTTTGGAGTGGTCGACAATCATTGCCGCAATTGTGTATGCAATTATCGCCTACGGACTTTTCTATCTTATACAAATGATTAAACCGGTGACGCCGGATGAAGTAGAACAAACAGTAGACAACCCCTAAAAATCCTCAACGATATTTAAAGAATAAGAGATTCCCCAAAAGAAGAGCAATGATGGTAAAATCCGGAGGATTTGCAAAAGCGAATTTCGTAGACACCACAATCAGAAGCATCTGCATCCCTGCAACAAAAGCCCCGTAGAGGACTTGCCTCAACTTTTTAACCGGTGATGTCATGGGCTCAGGCAACATCAAAAGAGCGTAAAAAAGTACCCCTGGCGCAATCGCTGTCTGCAGTACCGATGCCGGAGATGATGAGAAGAACACTATGGAAAGTAATCCGTATAAAACGACATAGGTAACTACTGCTCCGTACTTCCCTAACCTGCGAAGTGAAACCAAGGCAATAAGAAAGAGTACGATGTATAACGCGATATTAAAAATCTGAGCAGTATCTCCCCGATGAAGCGTCGCAGCCCACCATGATGGATTGAGCTTAAAAAACACCCAACCGAAGAAAAGTCCCGATGCCGCCGGATTAAAAATATGTCGTGAGACACGGAGAAAATTTTTCGTCGCCATAGCTCCTGCAGCGATCAGTGCTATCTGATACCACGTAGCTGAGGGATCGATAATAAGTGTCAAAATAAGACCGGTTACTATGGCTGCAAATGGCTTATCAAACACTACTTTTCTTCGAAGATAGGTGAACACGATATCGAAAAAAACTGTCAGTCCTACACACAGAGCGAAGAGAGAAAAAGCAATTTGTATCCCCAGTAATGAAGCCTGAAGAAGAAAGAAAAGGAAAAGAATCACAACAATCTGTACTTTTGGAATACTGAGATACTTCTTCATACAACGAGTATATCATGTCCTTCTTGACTTCTTAAGATTGTGATCTGCATACTATGTCTATGGATCCAAATAATCCAACACCACAAATCCCCCAGCAAGCATCACCACCTCCACCGCCTCCTCCGTATCCTAGGTCAAAGACGATACCGATGCTTGTCGGCGCTATTTTCCTTCTCGGAATGGGATTCTTGGGAGGATATCTTTTTTTCTCACCTAAAAAGACCGTAGAAGAAAAAGCCGCTCCAACGCCACACGTTTCATCCTCTCCGACAAAAGTTACAATGAGCGTGACCCCCACAGAAAAAGCGAATGCAATTCCTACAGACTGGACATATGTAACAAGTCAAGAATGTAACGTCTCTTTCCCGCTTCCTCCGAAGAAAGAACCTTACTACATCCCTGTTCCCACAGGAGAGACACCAGACCTCATGCAGGATGAGGGTGGCTTTTGGCAGTACGGCACAAATACCAGCGCTGGAATGTTTACACAGTACGCCTATATGCACTTCTTTAATGAAGACTGGGGTGGTAGCGAATACATGGCTGGATTTGTTCAAGTAGGTTGTGGTCCGAATACAAAAGGCTACACAACTGAATCACTCCTTTCTACATATAGTGACGACTATAAGAATGGTACATATGCAGGGCCGGAAGGTCCTTTGGTATTTACCAATCTTGGTGAAAAGAAGATGTGGGGACGATCAACCATCGCCTATACGGTAAGTGGAGGCATGGGTTTAAGTAACGGGTCAAATATACAGTATCTTTTCGCGACAAAAGAACATATCTATACTGTCTCAACTATGAAAATGTCACAATCCACCTTTATAAAAAACACTACCGAACAAATCTTTCAGAACCTACAGTTTAAGGACTGAAAACACCTAATGTTTTTGAGAAATTTGTTCTTTTACTCTCTGTAATAAACGTATATTTTCTCGATTAAAAACGACAGGAATACCACGAACGACTGAAACACCAGCTGCCAAGACAGACAAATCTCTCGCAAGTCTCGGATGTGATGGAGCAACGAACGGAACTGCAGCTTTCAGTACACCAAATCCTCCTCGCATGACTCTGGATCCTACTATTTTTTTCGCCGTCTCAGAACCATTCAACTGTAAGACTCCATTTGTTTCGTGCATAACAGATGAATCAAAAACTGTATGAGCGACGCGGAGAGAATCGGTTATGAAATGTCGAGTAGTCGTCACTGTGGGTACCCAAGAAGGAGTTATTTTTTCATCCCGTAAATGTTGATACATCAATCCTTCAGTGGCATGATCGGCAATGATATCTACTAATCCTCCGTATGGACTCGCTCCATACTTTCGTGCCACTCTACCGTCGAAGATATCAGTGACTTGAGCAGCTACCATAAGACGTGGATACCAGGGACTGTCCAAGCCAGCCTTGTTAGCTGCAGCCACCAACATCGGACGTGATACCGAAAGCACATTGGCTGCCGTTATCTCTGCACCAACATGATTAGCCAAGCCTTTTATGTGCTTCGTTATCCCCACTAGCTCAACCATTCCAGCTGATTATACATTTTTTTTGTTATAATCAGCGTGTGAAATATATTGATCTTACCCACATCTTCACCGATGATACTCCTGTTTATCCCGGTGATCCGAAGTCTTCTTTAGAGCAGGTTGCGTTTATCGAGAACGACACTTACAACGATCATAAACTAACGACTGTCATGCACGTCGGAACCCATATGGATGCTCCCCTTCATATGATTAACAATGGGAAGCGAATTGATCAACTAAGTCTTGAGCAATTTTTCGGAAAAGGAGTTCTCCTCGATGTGCGTGGAAAAAAGGAAATTGATGCATCAGTACTAGAAGAAAAACAAATTCCGAGGGACTCTATTGTGTTACTGTACACCGGATATGGGAGTAAATATCGGACCGATGAGTACTACAAGGATATACCCAAATTCACTGAAGACTTCGCGCAAAAAATGGTAGATTGCGGCGTAAAGATAGTCGGCATGGACATGCTCGGACCAGATCCTGACCAACCATGGCCAACACATAAAATCTTACTGGGCAACGACATACCGATTCTTGAAAATCTAACGAACCTTGACCAGCTCCTGGATAGTAAAGACGTTGAGGTGATTGCACTTCCTGCCAATCTTCATGCTGATGCTGCGCCTGTTCGGGTAGTAGCGAGAATTACTTAACGTATTTGTCGAAGAATGCGACAGAACGCTCTATCGCGATACCGAAGTTGTTTGGAATATCATGCTCGTCTCCCGGATAAATAAAAAGTTCTGCTTCCTTACCGGCTTTCTTCATCTGCTCAGCAAGTGTTTCTGAAAACTCATGCGGAACCGAATGGTCAGCTGTACCATGATGAATTTGCAAAGGCCCTGAAATATCTGCAAGATACGAGTTGGAAGAAATAGAGTTCCAGAATTCAGGATTCTTCTCAGGTTCTCCGTACTGTTCAATAAGCGTTCTCCTCCACCCACCTCTCACTGAATTCGTCGGGAAAGGAGTAGGCGTCGTCGTTCCCCTCCTCCAACGAGAAATAAGATCTGGATATGACGCAACAACACCGGCCCAGATAACACCTGCTTTTATGTCTTTATTCACCACCATCGAGCGAAGCGTGATATGTCCACCCATCGAATGTCCCCACATACCCATACGATTCGGATCTGCGTCTGTATACTTTTTCATCGAAGAAACAGCATTGAGAACATCGATCGTATAGCCATTTGATCCATAACCTCCTGATGCTGCTCCTTCTGAATTCCCGTGTCCCCTATAATCTGATCGAAAAACAATGTAACCGTTTCTGGAAAATGCATCAGTATATGCGATATACCGTTCTGTCGTCACATACTGACCAGGAGGTATATAGCCATGATTAAAAAAAATCACCGGCCATCCGGTAGCAGGCTTCTCCCCGTTTGGCACAGTAAGAAGGGCATAGATTTTCAGTCCTTCAGACTTATATGATGCAATATAGCGCTCGTAGTTACTGCCTGAAGCAAGTGTTTGTTCAATGACGATATCACTTCCCGGATACTCGCCATCTCGTAGTGCTTGAATGGAAAGCGGATGAACCTCTTCCTTCGGTCCACCCTCGCCTTGATCTCCATCCAACTCATTCATAAGAGTCGTCTTAACTTTATTATCCGGAGAAACAACGAAAAACCCCCCAGCGGCGATGAGAATAAGAATGAAAAAACCGAGGATAAATCGCATGTGAGTATTCAAGTATACATTACTTTTTCGAGAATTACACCTATAAATCAACGGTATTTCTCCTCTTTTCAAAAATTCCCTTTGACAAAAACGCAACAATTCGATATAAGCAAATCATGTCATCTCGTCTTGAATCATTAAAGCGGCGCGTTGCAACAGGTGCATCGAGAGTTGCACCTGAAATAACAAGAGCAGGAGTCCACGCAACGATATTTGCTCTGAGTCATTATATCGAGCGTCGTGATGAAGTTTTAGCAAGCAGAAATATATCTCCTGAGCGAGGAATAGTCAGAACTATTTATGATATCGCAACAAGAGAAGCAGAGATTTTACGTAATACAGATAAAGTAAGTATGCTGATTGCTGGAGCACGAGGAGTTCTGAATGGATTACAAACACCACCTCGACCTGAAGCTAATCAAGAAGCCTCTCTTACTAATATACCTCCGAACTCCTTAGAGTACGCACAAACACAGATAGCTTCCGGAGATCTTCCAACGGTGGCCTAAGAAGATCTTCTGTAAGATTCCTTCTTGCTCTCTTTTTCCACATATTGTATAAACCTAGTATGAAAATCACCACTCCGACGATGAAAAAACTGCTCGTGTACTACCAGGAAATGGCCATGATCGGCCGAATAAAAGCAGTTCTTGACTGGGATCTCAATGTAAACCTTCCGCCAAAAGCCTCACAAGAACGTGCCATGCAATCAGCCTATTTAGCTGAAAAAACGACCAAACTCTGGGCAGACGAGGATTTCCGAAAAACCCTTCGGCTCGCTACGCTCGCTCAGGGCAAGCTCTCAGAAGAAGAACAAGCGATCATTCGAAATATGGAACATGCCGGGAAATTTTACCTGAAAGTTCCATCTGAAATTATCATCCAGAAAGAAAAAGTCGCCTCAGAAGCATTTATGTCCTGGAGAGAAGCGAAAGAAAAAAACGACTACTCAATCTTTCTCCCCTCTCTTAAGGAACTTATAAAAATCGACCAGATCATCGCCAAACATCTCGGCTTTTCAGAGAATCCTTATGATGCACTCCTGGATCAATACGAACCTGGACTCAAAGCAAGGTATGTCAAGGAAACATTTGATAAGCTCAAACCCGAACTTGTAGCATTAGTAAAAAAAATAACCAAGAGTAAAACCTACCAAAAAGACAGCCCACTCATCAATAGTCAGCAGCACTACCCCCGTCCTGAACAGGAACGACTCGGGCGATTCTTGATGCAGAAAATGGGCTATGACTTTCAGGCAGGTAACGTGAGCGTTTCGCCGCATCCATTCACAATCGAACTCTCCC
>Ga0209726_10005493_pt1 | contig 15330 bp, 19 predicted proteins | sample Subgrocontami54m_FD_187453 | JGI IMG/M metagenome (GOLD analysis project Ga0209726, IMG submission 187453) | Subsurface groundwater microbial communities from S. Glens Falls, New York, USA - GMW46 contaminated, 5.4 m (SPAdes) (version 3) | ecosystem: Environmental > Aquatic > Deep subsurface >... | reverse complement strand
CAAGGCTTCCCAAGGCGATGGCCCAGACCATTACGGACGCTTGATGGCGAATGCCAACTCGCCACCATCGACGCCCTGCGGAGCAGTCGCCCTAAGTCCAAGCCCCGCAACCGGCAGTGCCATTCGTTCCTGACACCTGAGCTTGCACCTGAGCTTGCCTGAGCTCGTCCCCTCAGTTGCTCGTTTCACAACGGTTCTGTCCCAAATTGAAATAACTTGTTGACACGCACCCATTTCTGCTTCAGAATCGTACTCATTCCTTCCGCAAGAACAACGTCTGCAATCGAGCGCGGCCATGCCCTACTCCGCCGAATTGAGCCGGACCAATCCGACTTGCATGCTCTTCCTCATCGATCAATCCGGATCGATGGCCGAGCCATTCGGCACGCAGACCGACAGCTCCAAGGCCCAATGCGTCGCCGACGGCATCAATCGCCTTTTGCAAAACCTCATCCTCAAGTGTGCCAAGGGCGACGGCATCCGCGACTATTTCCACGTCGGCGTCATCGGCTATGGCGGCCGCGTGTCATGGGCACTGGCGGGCAAACTTGCGGGGCAAAAGCTCGTGCCGCTCAGCGTCGTCACGCACAACCCGCTCCGCATCGAACCGCGCACCCGCAAGGTAGACGACGGCGCCGGCGGCCTAGTCGAACAGAAATTCAAATTCCCCGTCTGGTTCGAGGCAGTCGCAACCGGCCGCACACCAATGTGCGAGGCGCTCACCGAGGCCACGCAGGCCATTACCGTCTTCCTTCGGCAGTATCCGAATTGCTATCCCCCCATCGTCATCAACATCAGCGACGGCAAACCCAGCGACGGCAACCCCGAACTGCCCGCGCACGCACTTCGCAAGCTCGAGTCCTCCGACGGCAACGTCCTGATCCTCAACGCCCATTTGTCTTCCACCGACGCTCGGCCGATCGAATACCCATCCCGCGAAAGCGAACTGCCGGACCCGCACGCTCGATTGTTGTTCCGGATGTCCAGCGTTTTGCCGGCAAGATTGCGGGACGCCGCCAAGAACGAAGGCTTTCGCGTGGATGAACAATCCCGCGGTTTCGTGTTCAACGCTGACCTGGTTTCGGTCCTTCGCTTCCTCGAAATCGGCACCCGCGCTGCCCAGGCCATGCGGTGACCATTCCGCTCCCCTCGCCTTTTGGGGAGAGGGGTTGCCGCCTTCTCCCCTCGCCCCTTGGGGGAGAGGGGTCGGGGGTGAGGGGTTTTGATCAATGTCGGCCGCTCTTCCATCCCTGGTTTGGCGCGCGTTCGCCGCGCCCAAGGCCGGCAACGCGCCCACCGAATTCGAAGATGCTTTTGCCGGCGATCCAGAATTTGGACGTTTTGCCGTTGCCGATGGTGCAACGGAAAGTGTTTTCGCAGGAACGTGGGCCAAGTTACTGGCTGATGGCTGTGTAAGCCAACGTGGCCCGTGGTCAGGCTGGTTGCCCACCGCTCGCCGTCAATGGGCCGAGCAGTGTCAGCGCGAGGACATGCCGTGGTATCTGGAGGAGAAATACGCCGAAGGGGCTTTCGCCGCCTTGCTGGCTGTTTGGTTCAGAGGACCAGACCGCTGGCACGCTGCCGCCGTGGGTGACGCTTGCTTGTTCCACGTGCGCAACCATGAATTGCTTCGCGCCTTCCCTGTGCGGCACAGTCGAGACTTCGGGAATCGACCCATGCTTCTGGGCTCGCACGATCCCGGTCGCAGCAAGCGAATTAAACGCCGGAGGCTTCAGTCGGATTGGCACGCCGGCGACCATCTGCTGCTCGCCACCGATGCTCTGGCGCATTGGTTCTTGAAGGAAGCCGAGCAAGGTCGCCGACCCTGGACTGAATTGCTTCGGCTAGAAACGAACGACGAATTTGCCGCTTGGCTCGAATGCCGGCGGAATGAAAACGAGATTCGCAACGACGACGTTACGTTGATCTGTATTACCCCGAAGGGGTTTGATCTCAAAGCCCAGGGTCGCGCAGCGCACCCTGGGTTTGGAATGAATCCGGGATGACCTACCCCGAAGGGGTTGAATCACGGGGATGCAACCCTTTCGGGCTACGATGGCTTCAACCCACCAAGGCCCAGGGTCGCGCAGCGCACCCTGGGTATGCAAGGAACCGCGCCATGCCGCAATCTCTTGCCCAAATCTACGTCCACATCGTTTTCTCGACCAAGGAACGACGGCTGTTCCTTCAGAACCAATCCATCCGCGCGGAAGCCCACAAATATCTCGGCGGCGCCTGCAACAACCTCGGTTGCCCCGTATTGTGCGTCGGCGGCGTGGCGGACCATGTCCATATCCTCTGCCGACTTGGCCGAACGACGTCCGTTGCCGACCTGGTCAAGGAATTGAAACGCGACTCGTCGCAATGGCTCAAGACGAAAGCGCCGGACCTGGCATCGTTCTATTGGCAAAACGGCTACGGCGCGTTCTCGGTCAGTCCAGGCCACGTAGAGGCCTTGCGCGCTTACATTGCCAATCAAGAAGAACATCACCGCACCGTATCGTTCCAGGACGAATTCCGGCGTTTGCTGACGAAATACGGGCTTGAATGGGATGAACGGTATGTTTGGGATTGATAGGCAGGACCCTTTACCCCGAAGGGGTTTGATCTCGCAGCCCAGGGTCGCGCAGCGCACCCTGGGTGCGCGTGACCGCAAGAGATCATGTACCCCGAAGGGGTTTGATCTCGCAGTCCAGGGTCGCGCAGCGCACCCTGGGTGCGCGTGACCGCAAGAGATCATGTACCCCGAAGAGGTTTGATCTCGCAGCCCAGGGTCGCGCAGCGCACCCTGGGTGCGCGTGACCGCAAGGGATCATGTACCCCGAAGGGGTTCGATCCCAAAGCCCAGGGTCGCGCAGCGCACCCTGGGGCAACCGACGCGACGAGCATGATTTACCCCGAAGGGGTTGGATCACGGGGATGCAACCCCTTCGGGGTATGAAAATCTCGACCCACGGCTACCCAGGGTGCGCTGCGCGACCCTGGGTATCCCAACGAAACGCCATGACCAACCCCGAAGGGGTTGGATCACGGGGATGCAACCCCTTCGGGGTATGAAAATCTCGACCCACGGCTACCCAGGGTGCGCTGCGCGACCCTGGGCTTTGAGATGCAACCCCTTCGGGGTACAAAAGCCACACGATCTTTTCGGGAGACTACGCCATGCCCTGGCCGCTTTCCCAGGACTACAACGAAGCGATTCAAGATCCGCAGACCTGCTGCGCCGACCCAGAACTGCGCGGCGGCCAGCCGGTCACCAACGCCCTCGGCATGCCCATGCCGCGCTCCGGCAACTTCGCCGACGTGTACGAGTTCATCGGCGCCAGCGGCGCCAAATGGGCGATCAAATGCTTCACCCGCGCCGTCCCCGGCTTGCGCGAGCGCTACACTGAGATCAGCAAGCACCTGATCCACGCCAAGCTGCCGTTCACTGTCGATTTCGAATTCCTGCAGCGCGGCATCCGTATTCGCGGCGACTGGTACCCGGCCCTGAAAATGCAGTGGGTCGAAGGCTTTTTGCTCAATGAGTTCGTGCGCAACAATCTGGACAATCCGGCAGCGCTGGAAGGCCTGGGAAAAATCTGGCTGCGAATGGCCAAGCATCTGCGGGATGCGAATATGGCTCATGCCGACCTGCAACATGGCAACGTGATTTTGGTTCCTGGCAAATCCGCAGGTCATTTGTCAGTCAAGCTGATCGATTACGACGGAATGTGGGTGCCGGGTCAGGCGGACGATGCGGACATGGCTGGACAAAAAATGAACTGACAACATTTATTTCCAATTGGACAGCCGCAAAAACGAATGATATCGTGGGGACCTCCGGCGGGCATTAACGGAAGGCGCCAACCATGAGCGACCAAAAGAACTTTTCCGATCTCGATCTGAAGCTCACCGCCGTCGTTTATACGATGCACGGCGCCGCCAAGCACCTGCGCGAGACCGGCAAGCTGCCCGAGACCATCGGCGGCCTGTGGAGCGTGATCCCGATGCGTCTGGCGATTGAAAGGCGCGGCACCGACCCGACGTTGACCGAGGACGAGCAACTGGTGTACGACGCGATTCTGAAGGAAGGGCGCTTGCCGGGCGGGGCGGTGAGGTTGGTGCAGAAAGAGCGCGATGTCCCGCCAAACGAGGGGTAGGAGAGACGCGGCCGTGTCGGTGAGGATTTTGTAGTTACGATGGGGAGCGTCATCTTGATGGCATCGGACTCCTTGGAGAAACGCATCTGCGACGCGCTAACCGCCCTCCTCGACGATCACCACGAGGATGGGTCGGTTGTGCTGATCCAGGAACTGTGGACGGGGAAATTCGTGCAATTCGGCCCCGGGTGGTCGCTTATCTTGGATGTGCCGTGCGTGGCCCTTACGAGCGCCGAGGCCGATCGCGTCTCTCGCTTCTTTGCGGGCTTGGGTGAGAAGTATCCCATCGAATACGACGCCCCAAACCCAAGAACCGCCCGAATCTTGCACGGCGCGACCTTCAATCATGACTTTGGCCAAGACGCCTGCACCGCCGCTCAAGCGGCCGTGGCGTTTTTTCGGGAAGCCTACTTGATGTTCGACGATACTGAATTGAAGATCGAGCGGCGGTGAGCCGGAGGCCGATGTCCAAACGGATCACGCTGATCGTATTCCAGCCATTGATGTTGCGCCGAAATCGAGGCGGGGCATGAAACTGCATTCTCCTTATCTCAACCCGTTCCAGTCCTTGCCAGAACGAGGGATTGAAGAGCCAGACGAACCGATCTCTGCCATCGAGAACAACATGAGCCGCGCGCTTTTTTCGGCACTCGCGAACGCGGAGGAAATGGACGGATTGACGACAATTCTGCGAGAATTGGCGCAGCACAAGGACTCGCGTGGTTCGACCGAGCTCAAGGATCGGATCGAAATTCTGGCGAGTGCCATTCGGGAGGTTGACCCGAACACGGTGGAGGTGGGGCTTCAGGGCTGGCCGACTTGCGCGCTGCCGGAACCGGCCAATAGAAATGTCGTGCTGATTGGCATCCGATCGTCTCACCACGAAAAATGGACGAGCCAACAACCGGCTCCTGCTGATCCCCGACTTGACGGCTGGATTCATGTCCCAGGAAAGTTGCTCATCATTTTTGAATTCAAGAACGACGAAAAACCACTGGACGCTACCCAGATAAGTGCTTATGGCCATCGGCTGGGAATCTTCCCGGCCGATGTCCCGCGGCCAGAAGCGGGCTGTTTGCTCTCACTTGAGCAAGCTCACGCCGTTCAGAGGTCATGCGCGGATCTGGTCCTTGATGCTCCCTGGTCCGCGGTTGTCGCTGGTCTGGATGCCATCCAAAAACAAGAGCGTGGCGGGGCGGTCGGGCGCTGGCTCTGCGGCCAGGCGAGCGCCTATCTCCAGTCACATATCCGACCCAGCTACGCGGGGCCCCAGACTATCCTGGACTGGTTGGGCGGGCCCGATGATGGGGACCGGCGCCACCACCTTCGGATATTAGTCAAGAAAATGGGAGACGCGCTTGCCGGTGCAACTCAAGAGCCTGGGAACATAACGATTGGCAAGGACAAATCAGGAGAGCCGAAGGTCGAGATTGGCACCATCTCGGCCGTCTACGTGAGGGTACATCAAGACCAGCAACCCATTAGCCGCGAGTGGCTCGGCAAGAAGTGCCGCCTCAATCTATGGTTTCACTTCATCAAGGAGGCAAAACTGCGGATGGGAATGGACTTTTGGGTTGAGGCTACCGGCGCGCAGCCGGATCTCACCCGGAAAGACCCAGTGCAGGCATGGAATGAGGCCAGCGTACGGCACACGGATGTTTATGCTGCGCGATTCGAGGAAGACGTGACTGCATGGAGTAAATCGTCCTCCGGCAAACACGTAGAGGTCTACTCGCTTCGATTCAAAGGGAAGAATCGGATCTGGAAGGGAGGAGGAGAGTATGTCGACGACGGACCCAAACTGCGGCAAGCGACTCCGGAGGGCGCGCTGCGGTTTTTGCAAGAGAAGGAGGCGGGAATTTGGCAATTTCCGAAAGTTGGCCCCGAGAACAAGTTCAAGACGATTGAGGAAGCTCAACCCCTGGTGCGCAAACCCGCACTGGCGCTATCGGTGCCGTTGGACGTAAATGCGCTCAGAGAATGTGGAGAGGACGCACAGAAACTGCAAACCGTCCTAAAGAAAGCGGTGGCAAACATAACCGCTAGTGCTTTGACCGGGTAGCTTGCGTTGGCGTGCATCCATGCTCAGCCCACGCCACCCGATCAAGAGCACGACCGATGCAATTTGAAATCGACCGCCCCTCGCCGATGCAAGTCGATGATGTCGTCCAAACAGCCGATGGTATTCGGCTCGGCGATCTCGCACCAAAATTCCAGAAATGGAAGCAGCAAAAAGCCAATCCAGGCGCCGCGACCGATTCGCCTTCCAACGCATCGTTGATGGAGGCATTCCGCAAGGGCCGCACCGCCGTCGAGAACTGGGTCGATCATGAGGACAACAAAACGCTCGTCCTTCACGGGGACGCGGCGGCGATCCAAGGCAATCCGCAACTGGCGGCAATTCTGGTGGAATACGACAAGTTTGGACCGACCATGCGGCAAAAACTCCAAGCCCATCTCGCCTTCATGATCGACAACCGCCGCAAATACTACGCCGCCTACAACGCGATGTTCGGCTCGTCAGCCCACGCCCCTTGATCCGGCAAGTCGCTGCGTGCGCATAGGGCGGGGGGGAGGGGGGGTAATGTAATCCATCGCGAAGCCGCCCGACACCCTCGGACAATTTGATCACTTAACTCGGAACGTGCTCGCAAGTCCAAGGTAGGAAGGTAGTTGTGCTGAAAAGTTAAGTGATCACCTGGGCCGGCTTTAGGTGATCACATGACTCTGCGTTGGATCGGAGGGGCCGAACACGATGAAAACACGCATTTCCCGGATGAACCTGATTTCATTCAGGGGGTCCAAGTGCTGAAGGAAACGCATCGAAAGGCCATTTCCGCAACGTGATTCCAAACCATCGGTTATGCCGAAAATCCCGGCCGGGTTCGATTTCATTCGACACTTTCGGTGTGTGCTGAACGCAAATGAATGAAACCGACGGGCCTACCGCAAGCCTGAATACTCCTCGCCAAAGGTCTTCAGGCCAGACCGTCTGGGACTGCGGGTTCTTCGCGATCTTGCCGTCGGAAATGAGGAACGTGCCGATGTTGGCGCTCAAGGCCGCCGATCCCGAGGTCAACGTGCCCCTGGCCCAGTCGCCCAACGAGCGCGCCCGTACCCTCCCTGGCATTCTTCCAGGCCCTTAGCTCGTCATACAGCTTTTTCCCTACCTCAACAACCCCGCATTTTGTTGCAAAACTGCTTGCGAGTGTAGGTCTTATGGTGACGATTTCTAGGCGCACAAAAGTCTGTTTCTTGGGCGCCTGCTTGATCTGCCTGCTCGCGGATCGGCAGCGCGCTTGTTTGTGCCAGCGCCGGCCGGGCAAAGCCCGCTAGCGGGTGGCAAGGTTGCCAAAAGGTGGCAACGTTGCCAAAAGGTGGCCACCTTGGCTTGCCTATCTTACCAAATCTGACACGTATTTCAGCGTGTGTGTGTGCAGCAAATGTGGGATTGTGGGTTAGTCGCAGATTTCTCCGTCACAACCTGTTGCGAGTCTATGAGTTATAGCGGGGGCACGACTTTGCACGACTAGCTCAAATGAGCTAGTCGGTTGGCCCAGTCGCAATTTCGCCCGTGTGGGGGGGTGCGAATGCACGGGCCGGGTCCGGGCGGCAGCAGCCGGCCGAAGTGCGGCTGACGAACCTCGACGCCAAGTTCACGCTGAACCTCGCGGACATGCCCCCCGCGGCCTCGGCATACTTTCGCCGCCGCCCCTTTTTCACTTCCGAGGCGTGCCGGGCTTGGCGGATGGGCTTTTTTCCCCGCGACATGGGCGAAGACAAGGGCGGCGGCACGATGCGCGGCAAAATCGTCTACCCGTACCTCTCGGACCAAGGCGACGTATTGACGTGGTTTGGCCGCGATCCAGAATTTGAAGCGAAGCATCAGGCATGGGAAGCGACCAATCGTTCCGAACGCGAGCCGGAGAAATTTCACTTCGTGAAAGGCTTCCATCGTGGGCTGGAACTATTCGGCCAACACCGCCTGCGGGAAGAAGGCGCCGCCGCAATCCTCAAGAGCATCGGTCTCATTCTTGTTGAAGGCTCCAATGACGTGATACGGCTTGATACGTTGGGCATTCCCGCCGTGGGGTTGTGCTCGAACACCATCACACGCGACCAAGCAGCCAAGGCGGCCAGGCTGGCGCAAGATGTCGGCAACGGTGTGGTGACGATCTTTCTGGATTGCGATCCCGAAGGCGAAAACGGCATGAAGCAGTGTCTCGGCTATCTGGCACAGCTCACGCCGGTCCGCCTCGCCTGGACCAGCAAGATGTACGGCGGCAAGTTCCGCGGACGGCAGCCGGAATCGCTCATGATCCAAGAATGGGATGAGATTCGAGAATTTTTGCAAACAGGCCAGCGAAAATCGTGATTGGGCGCCAGGGACCAAGTTGTGGTATAATGGTCGCAATGATTCGCAATCTTCATCATGGAACATAAGGAAGCTGTCGTGCATCACATTGCGCTGGAATCGCAGGACGAAGCTGTCAAGCGATTCTTCCTGAAGTTGTCGGTCGATGCGAAAGGCTCGGTCGTTGAAATGAACGGGCAGCCGATTGCCTGTCTTGTGCCGGTCGCGGGGAATGGCAAAGAGGACGTTGGCAAGTGGACGAACGCCAAAAACCACCGTCGCTGCGACCTGATCGACAAGGAGATCGACGGAACCTTGACGGCCCAAGAGGCCGCGGAGTTACAGCAGCTTCAACGAGCGATGCTGCGGTACCGTCACAAAGTCGCTCCCTTGCCTCTTGCCGCGGCCCGCAAGCTGCACCAGGAGCTTCTCGATCGAGCCGGCAAGTCCGCCCGCAAAGAGTAGTGCATGGACGCCTTTGTTTACCCGCTCCAGCCCCATGTCCGCCGGCACGGCCCCCAAGGCTATGCCGACATCAACAGCTTTCGTCCATGGCTTCGCGACGATTTTTCGTTCCGGTGTGTTTACTGTCTGCTGCGCGAGCAGTGGGCCACACTTCGCGCCGTTTTCGGCATTGATCATTACGTTGCCGTCGTACTGCGCCCACACGCAGCGCTGACGTATGACAATCTCTTGTACTGTTGCGCGACGTGCAATTCGGCCAAGGCGGAAGAGCGCGTGCCGAATCCGGAGGTGGCGTTGACTGCGGAAACCGTGCAGGTCCACGAGGACGGCACGATCGAAGGTTTTTCCCGTGAAGCACGGCGCATCATTCGCGTCTTGGGGCTCGACGACGAAGAGCAAAGGGAATGGCGGCTGCTTTGGCTGGGAATCATTGCTCTGGCCAAGCAGCATGATCTGGCGCTATTCCAGAAATTGATGGGCTATCCCGACGATTTGCCGGACCTTTCCCGGCTGCGACCGCCGAATGGCAACAGCCGGCCCGAAGGAGTTGGCAATTCGTATTTCGGGGCGAGAGAGCAAGGGATGCTCGCCGAGACGTACTGAAACCTGTCGCCGACGGACCGCTGCCAATCGGCAGCGGTGGCGACCCGCTTTGCGGATGTTTCCGCGTGGCGGAAGCGTGCGCGACGGCGCTCGGGGCTCCTTGTAACTCTTACTGGCCCCGAGACCCCGCGCAAGCCGCCAACGTCGCCGGTATCGGCGCGGGCGTGTCGCAGGGCGGGGTCTCGGGGCCGTGGGGTCCCCGAGCGCCGTCGCCTGCTAGGAAGTGTTCCGTGGCTAACGGAAGCGCCGCCTGGTCGGCCACCCCCCCCCAGCCCCCCCTTGGTAAGGGGGGGACAGGGGGGGTTGCCGCTGGAAGCCGCCCGCCGCCTGCATCAGAAACTGCTTCTCAAGGCGCGAAAGCAGCCTTCACCATGAGCGCGCCGTTTGCCTATCCGCCCGCAGCCGGCCCCGCTTCTCGTGCCTGCCGCGATGGCCTCGAACAACCGTGTCACCGTTCGTCATCACCGAGACGCGGCTTTGATTTTCAAGTTCATCTGCAGCGCTCTGTCAGGCACGACGGCCCACCTCAGCGTTGCAAGAAGCCGACCCATTTTTGAAAGCCGGCCCTGTGTTCGTCCCGAATCGGACCTTTGTCTCCACAGACAGTGAATTCCGGGTCTTCGTCGACCGGATTCGCAATGTATTCGTTCCCAAGAGGGGCATCCGGATTTGGTTTGAGCCCCGTCTGCCGCCACTTTCCAGCAACATACTCGCAATAATCCCAGCCGGCGGAGCCGACCTCTTTGACCATCACAATCGGCTTGACAACCGGAGTCATGCCTTCCGCCAGGTCTTTGGGATCATCAGGCGGATAACGACATCCTTGGCGGGTCTTGGCTATACCCAGCAGGTAGGCCATCAAGCCGGAGCGCGGCTCACCCAACTCCTTCAGGTGGACCGTTATACCCGAATAAACCACCATATCGCTTATCGTGTACTTTCCCAGGGGTTCGATTTCCAGACACTCCATTGGGGCGCTGTCCAGCAGCGCCTCGGAATCAAGAACTAGCCAATTCTTGCCCGCCTTGATGTCCGCCAGTGTAATGTTTTTGATCTGCATGAAACATCAGCCGGAACCGAAGCACGGAATTGCCTTAAGAACCCATGTAAGCCGCGGGGGTGTGGTAGCCTGAAGGTTACCAGCACGACCGTTTGTCGCCTCTCCAACAAGGAGCTTGCCATGAAAACGATCACGAACACCAACGGCCGCGCGACCGCCACCCCCATTTTGGCCATCGATCTGGTCGAATACAAGAGCGTCGTCTGGCTCTTCACCGGCGATCCAGCGACGTCACCTTGGCCGAGCCCAGGATTTCCGCCGTCTGTAACAGTTGCAGGGCGGGCTCCAATTGTTTGCGGGCATCCGCAAGGTATGTCTCCGCTTTGACAGGCAGAAGCTGTGCCAGGTTGCGGTAGTTGATTCGCAGAAGCGGCGAGTTGCTGTGGAAGTTGAGAAACAAGAACTCATACAGTCGGCTGGCGATCGGACTGCGCTGGTCGAGCGATTGCCACAAGGCGTAGTCGAGCGGGGCGGAATGGAGGGCGTTCAGGTTGTCGAGATACCAATCGGCGAACCAGACAGCGTTGAGGTCCGTCTCGGCCCCCCTCGGGCAGCGGATCGTTCTTGAATGCGAAATTGGCGTACAAGTGGTAGCCCCGCTCCTGGCTCGGCAATGCGCGTTGGGCGGGTCGGCTGAACAGCGCCTCTTCGGTGTAGAGCACGATTCCGTGGGTGGAACGGATCGCGGCCTTGAGTTGGGCCAAGGTAGTTTTGCCCCCGTAGGCAATGCCCATGCGCCGACACAGATCGCGCCAGCTCCATGTGATCGGATTTTGGACGGGAAAACCTCGCCCGGTCGCGATGCTCAGAAGTGCAAAGTGTATGCGCCGCGACAACGGGCCAGGGTACAGCGAAGCCGTGTTACGCGTGATTCGTAGCAGATACTCTCGCACCTGCCCGGCGCGGCGGATGCGACCCCGGCATTCGATGCCGTCGAGGTTCTTGAGGCCCTTGGTGTGCAAGGCGAACAGCGGCAAGCGCAGGAGATTAGCCTCCGTCTTGATGAGCCGATCGGCCCTCTCCTCGGCCGGCCCCGTCGACGCAGCAGGCGAGCTGGGCGGCAGCACACCTACGTCCTCGGCATTGATGACAAGATCAGCACACACGCCGCCGATGGTATGCCCACGGCCGCGACCGCGCCAAGCAACAGGTGTTGAAAGGTCATGAAGGTTATAGAAGGATGTAACTTCCGCAAACGGCAGCTTTTTGGCTTGTGGACGCAAAACAACCCTTGGCGGTCTCGGATCCATGCTCCCACAAACTCGGTTTCACACTCCCACATTCTCGGTTCGATGCTCCCGCAAACTCTGTTGGTTCGACAAGTCGTATTTGGCCAGCCGGGCGTTGGCCGGAATGAAGTCGATGCCCGAAAAGGCTGATTCGCGGATCAAGGTATTTGGATCTGCCTCGGTGCCGGGGTGAAAGAGCGAATCGACGCCGGGAACCGGGTCGTTTCCGGACAGGAAGGAATTGGTCAGGTTGCCTTGGGTGTCGAGGTCCACGGCGAGTGTACGCAGATTACGTTCCTGGCCGACGGACGCCAGGAGCCACGAGGTGTGCGTTTTGCCGACGCCGCCTTTCAGATTTAGGACTGTGATTACGGCAGCGCAATGGTCCGACACACTCAAATGCTATCACGGCGAGAAACACTCGGTCCAGAATGAGAGAAGCGGAATTCCCGTGCATCGCGCTGCTTCGAGGCACGCCCGACCTGTGGTTTCTGGATAGAATGGCACGATGCCTCGAAAGATGACCGAGTTCATCCATGACCGAAACAACGCTGCCGATTGGCCGACGCATTGACTTGCCGGGGCATTTTGCCGAGCCGGTGGTGCTGGAATCCGTTCGTGCGCTGGGAGATGGTTGCGAATGTCGCGTTCGCCTGCTGGATGGCAGTCTTGAAGAGGTGGTTCTCTCGCGCGAAGAGGCTGCTCTCCTCAGCGGCAACGACGGGGCACAACAAAAAGGCCGGCTCGTCGACGCAACGGGCGTGCAGCTCTTGGTTGAGTCCGCGCGAATTCGGCTTGCCTACGCTCACGATCGCCAGTTTGCGGTCAGTCTTTCTGGCATCCGCACGCTGCCACACCAAATCGAGGCCGTCTACCAGAAGATGCTGCCGCAACCCTGCCTGCGGTTCTTGCTGGCCGACGATCCTGGCGCCGGCAAGACAATCATGGCCGGCTTGCTCATCAAGGAAATGAAACTGCGAGAAGCAATCGACCGTGTGCTGATCCTCTGCCCCGCGCCGCTCACCATCCAGTGGCAGGACGAGATGCAGCGGTGGTTCGGCGAGACTTTCGACATCATCTTCGCCGCCGTCGACCAGCAGCAGCTTTCCAATCCCTGGCAGCGAAGCAATCAGGTCATCGCGTCGGTGGATTACGCGAAGCAAGAGGACGTTCGTGAGCGCATTTGGCAGCAGCATTGGAACCTCGTGATCATCGACGAGGCACACAAGTGTTCGGCTCGCACCGGCAGCGGCGGCGCCGGACGGGAACCGAAGGTCGTCAGCACGCGGCGCTATGATCTAGCCGCGAAACTCGCGAGTCAGTGCGACAATCTCCTGCTTCTCACCGCCACGCCGCATCATGGCGACGAGGACAAGTTCGCCCACTTCCTTCGGCTGATCGACGCGGACCTATTCCCCGAGCCGCACCGCCTCGGCCACCAGGCCTCGGAAATTCGGAATGAAGTATTCCGGCTCGGCGCCGACTGTCCCTGGGCGCTTCGCCGAATGAAGGAAGATCTGCGGGACATGGATGGCCAACGGCTCTTCCCGGACCGCCACGCAGTCACCGTGCCTTTCATGCTCAATGCCGATGAGTTTGCGCTGTATAAATCGGTTACCGCATACATCAACGAGTTCATCCCGCAGCAGCAGGGCCAGCGCCGCACGTCCGCTGCTTTGGCGCGCACCGTCCTGCAACGACGATTGGCATCGTCGGCTTGTGCGATCCACGAGTCGCTGAAACGCCGGCTGAAAAAGCAGCAAGACCTGCTGGAGGAGCTGGAAGGATTGAGCCCGGCGCAGCGCAGCCGTCGGCTTGCTGCCCTACAAGGCCGATTGGCGGATTCGGAACAAGAAGAAGACGACCTGGACGACGCTGACCGTGACCATCTGATCGACGAATACACCGCGGCCGAGGAACTGGATCAGCTTCGTGCCGAAATCGCGGCGCTCAAAGACTTGGTCGAAGATGCCCGTCGAGTCCGTGAGGCGGCAATCGATTCCAAGCTCAAAGCCCTGAAATCTTGTCTTGAGCGAGCCCAGTTTGAATCGCTCAAGGACGGACGCGGCAAACTGTTGCTGTTTACTGAGCACCGAGACACGTTGAACTACGTCAAAGAGCACCTGGGCCTTTGGGGGTACACGACGTGCGAAATTCACGGCGGCATGAATCCGCACGAACGCAAGCGAGCCCAGGAACAGTTTCGAACGCTGGTCCAGATATGTGTGGCGACGGAGGCAGCCGGTGAGGGCATCAACCTCCAATTCTGCCATCTGATGATCAATTACGACATGCCGTGGAACCCGACGCGCCTGGAACAACGACTGGGGCGCATCCACCGCATCGGCCAGCGGGACGACTGCTATGCGTTCAACTTCGTGGCCACGTCGGGTGAAGGCGGCGACGCCATTGTTGAGGGGCGGATTCTCGAACGGCTGCTGGAAAAGCTGGAAATCATGAAGGCGTCGCTCGCCGGTCGCGTCTTCGATGTGATCGGCGAAGTGTTATCGCTGAACGACGTGAACCTGCCGGAGATGCTCCGCGAGGCTGCTGTCGATCCTCGGCGCCTGGATGATTACCTGGACCAGATCGACCGCATCAACCCGGACAGGCTTCGCGAATACGAGCAGGCGACGGGCATCGCTCTTGCCCGCGGGGACGCCGACATCGCCAGCACCATGCGGCAGTGGGGCATCGACACCGATCCGGAATCTAGGCGCCGCAAAGAACTCGCCGCTATGCGACTTGTCATCGAGGATTTGGTCGCCGAAGGATTTCCCCGCGACGCCATCGTCGATGTGAGCCGTATCAAGCTTACAGGGTTCGACTACCGCGCCCAGCGGCCTCTCGATCTCACCATCGGTACACAGGAAGTCCGTCGCGTCGAGGTCAAAGGCTACACTGAAGGCAACCCCATCCAGCTCGAACACAGCGAGTGGACGAAGGCCCAGCAACTTGGCGAGACGTACTGGCTGTATGTGGTCTGGAATCCGCTCAGTCCTGACGCGCGGCTGGTTAAGATTCAGAACCCCTATCGCGTCCTTGAGCACGCCGTGAAGCACCGCGAAATCATCCGCAGGTATGAAATTCCAGCGGACGCGATTGACCGCGCCACCTACTAACATGAAGAATAAACGCATATGGCAAACTTTATGCGATACTCCGACACGGAACTTGAGTCCTTGCTCGACGACCTCGAGTCGGACCTTGCCGAACGTAAGCAATCATGGAAAGGCGATGCACCGGAAAAGGGGCGGCAAGCCGTCTGCGCCTTCGCCAATGATCTTCCGGATCATCGAAAGCCAGGGGTGCTCTTTGTCGGAGCGAAGGATGATGGCAGTCCCTCGGGGTGGGCTGATGAAAACCCTTGGAGATTTTAGCGTTTTGGGCTTGTCCGTTTCCGCCATTTTTGTTGCGCTCTGAGGCTGGAGGACCTCGATAAGGGCATGGATAAGGAGATCCGCATGAACGCATCCG
>Ga0209726_10005492_pt1 | contig 15330 bp, 14 predicted proteins | sample Subgrocontami54m_FD_187453 | JGI IMG/M metagenome (GOLD analysis project Ga0209726, IMG submission 187453) | Subsurface groundwater microbial communities from S. Glens Falls, New York, USA - GMW46 contaminated, 5.4 m (SPAdes) (version 3) | ecosystem: Environmental > Aquatic > Deep subsurface >... | reverse complement strand
CCCTCTTCTATGCTGACCTGGGCGCGTTCAACCTGCCGCTGCAGCAACGCCATGCGCTGCTTCACCCGGCCCGGTTCGACGTTGTCAAACAGCCCCTCGTTGTAAGCAACCATCCACGCCATTTGAAACTCGATGGGCAGCGGTGCGAGCAAATCCTGCTTCAGCATTTCGCGCAGCAGCTGGCCGCGCCGGATGCGCGCTTCCATGCTGGCTTCCAGCCGCGAGCCGAAGCGGGTGAACACCTCCAGCTCGAGAAACTGCAAGTAGTCCAGCTTCATCCGCCCCGCTTCTTTTTTGATATTGGGGTGCTGTGCATTGCCGCCGATGCGCGATACCGAGCGGGTGACGTCAATCGCCGGCAGAAAACCGCGCGCAAACAAATCATGATCCAGATAAATCTGGCCGTCAGTGATCGAAATCAGGTTGGTGGGAATGTATGAGGCGATTTCTCCCTGTTCGGTTTCGATGATCGGCAGCGCGGTCATGCTGCCGCCGCCATGTTTCGCCGACAAACGGGTGGAACGCTCCAGCAGGCGCGCATGCAGGTAGAAAATGTCTCCCGGGTAAGCTTCACGCCCCGGCGGCCGGCGCAACAGCAGGGAAAGTTCGCGGTAGCTGCGCGCATGGGTGGTGAGGTCATCGTAAATCACCAGCGTGTCCCGTCCTTGCCAGGTCCACGCGCCGGCCACGGTGCAGCCGGCAAATGGCGCGAGATATTTCAGGCCGGGCATGGCGGTGGCTTCCGCCACCACCAGCGTGGTATAGGCCAGTGCGCCTGAGCGCCGCAAGGTTTCAATGGTGTTCACCACGGTGGAGCGTTTCTGGCCGATCAGCACGTAGACACAATAAACGTCCTTGCCGCGCTGGTTGATCACCGCATCGATGGCGAGCGCGCTTTTGCCGGTGCCGTTGTCACCGATGATCAGTTGCCGCTGGCCCTTGCCGATGGGAATCAGCGTATCGACGATCTTGCTGCCGGTATACATCGGTTGCGCCACGAAATCGCGCGCGATGATGGGCGGGGAACGCATATCAAGCAAACGGCGCACGCCGGATTCAAGCGGCCTGCCGTCGTCGAGCGGCGCGCCGAGCGGATCGATCACTCTTCCCAGCAGATCGTCGCCGACGGCTATGCTCAGGCGCCTGCCGGTCAGGAAGGCCGATGTGCCCGCAGTCAGCCGCTTGGTCTGGCGCAGCAGGATCGCCCCCATACGGTTGCGCGCGAGGTGAAATACCAGCGCGCTGCTGCCGTCTTCCATCTGCACGATTTCGTCCATGCGCGCGGAGGGCAGGCCGCTGATCCAGGCGATACCATCGCCGACCGACACCACCGTTCCCAGCTCCGACAAACGCAGGCTGTAACGATAGCGCGTCAGCCACGCCGCCTGCGCGGCGAGCGGCGATTCAGCATCCAACATGGCCATTCACCACGAACTGGGTAGGGGCGAATTCATTCGCCCATTTCGTGCGGATAAATCCGCACCTACACACATCTCTGCCACAAAATATAAATTTATCCGGCATGACGCAGCGCGCCGCTGAAAAACTTCAATTCGTCGCGCAGATTGGCGTGCAAGATCCACGGCCCGATGCTTACCTGAAATCCCGCCAGCAACTCAGGATTCTCACCGTATTCAACCGGCAGCGCCTTGCCCGCCACTTCGGCCAGCGCCTGCGCGAGTTCTGCGCGCCTGGCTGCGTCAAGCACAAATGCGCTTTGCACCCTGAGCTGCAATCCGGGCGCGGCGGCATCCGCAACGGCGCGCTTGTCCTCTGCGCGCAGGCCGCGCAAATCCTCCAGCAGCAGCGCATACAACCGCGCTTCCAGTTCCGGCGTGGCCAGCCGGCTGAGCAACCGGGCGGCAAACGCCGCACCCTGGGCGATACCCTGTTCCTCGACGGCACGCTTGAAATCAGCCTGTTGCCGCTCTTCCAGCACGCGGCGACGCTCGCGCTCTTCAGCAACGGAAGTTTCCAGTTCGGCCATCAAACGCTCGCGCTCCGCCGCCAGCTCCTCGCGCAAACGCGCCTGTGCCGCTTCCTTTTCCTCCTTCCACTGCGCCAGTTCGCGTTGGCTCTGTTGCTTGAGTTCGCCCGCCTCGGCTTCGATGCGCCTGGCATCGGCCATCGCCTTTTCAATGCCGGCGCGGCGCCTGGCGACAACCCCAAGAATGGGGTGATACAAAAAACGCTTCAGGATCCAGACCAGGACCAGGAAGTTGATTATTTCGAGAAAAAAAGTTGTCCAGTCGAAATCCACGATATTCGCCCGCCGTTTACTTGAGGAGATACTGCAACAACGGATTGCGGAACAGGATGATCAGCACGATCACCAGCACATAAATCGCCAGCGACTCGATCATGGCAAGGCCGATGAACAGTGTGCGCATGATGGATTTTTCCGCCTCAGGCTGGCGCGCCAGCGCATCCAGCGCCTGGCTGATGGCTTTCCCCATCGCCAAGGCCGGACCCAGCACGCCAATGGTGATGGCGAGAGCTGCACCCACCGTGGAAAGTATCGTAAACCATGTCATGTCATTCATGTTTCATTCCCTTCCTCGTCTCGTTTAAGATTCTGTTGCGACTGCATGGCGCCCGCCACGTAAATTAAAGCCAGCATGCCGAAAATATAGGCCTGTACCAGAGACTCGACAATGTGCAGCATCAACAATGGCACCGGCGCCAGCAGCCCGGCCACCAGCAGAACCAGCAGCGCTGCCATCTCCAGACTCATGATGTTGCCGAACAGGCGCACTGCCAGGGCAACGGTGCGCGTCACCTCGCTGAGCAGGTGGAACGGCAGCAGCAAGGGGCTCGGGCTGAGGTAATGCTTGAGGTAACGGCGCAGCCCCTCGTTGCGCACACCGAACCAGTGCACCGACAGGAACACCAGCAGCGCGAGGCCAGAGGTCACCGACAGATTGCCCGTGGGGGCGTGCAGGTGCGGAATCACTCCCACCAGATTCGCGAATACGATGTAGATCCATAACGTGCCGATGAACGGCAGCAGCTGTTGTGCGCGATCCGGCAACACCGCACAGATAGTTTCCTCCATGGCGGAAACCATCCCTTCCAGCATCGTCTGCAACGGCCCCGGATCAAGTGCGAGGTTGCGCGTGCCCAGCCAGCTGAATATGCCCAGCAACAGCATCACACCCCAGGTAGTCACCACGATCGAGGAAATCGCGAATGGCCCGATATGAAACCAGATAGCTGCCGCTTCCATCAATCGTGCTCCCGGATGTACAGATAAACATTCACCACACCGATGATCAATCCCACAAAAATCAGCCCCAATGTCCAGCGCATCGAATAACCCTGTGCCATGTCATCCAGCCAGTTGCCGAGATAGGCGCCGCAGATCACCGGCAGGACGAACAGCAGCGTCAGCGTGCCCATGAATACCGACTGCGCCAGCAGCGTGAGGCGTTCCTTTTCCGCACGCTGCATGCGTTTCACCTGTTTCTCCACCGACTTGCGCAACTGCTCGTCGTTCACGTTGCTGCTCCGTGTCGCCCCATTTGCCACAAGCGCCGGAACATCTCCTGTTCCAGGCGATACAGGCTTTCCTTGATCACCCGCAGCTCTTCCTCTTCCTTGAGCAATTGCTCCAGCAATCCGCTGCTGATGCGCTGATAATCCGCATCGTGCAGAAAGCGCCGCGTGCTGATGTAGAGCGCATTGTCCACAAAATAAAGAATACCCCGCGGAAAGGCAAGGTAACGCCAACTGCTGTCCTGCAACTGGTAGCGCGCCAGGCCGTAACTCAGCGCCGTCATTATGCGCGCGTGGCGGGCGCGGATGCCGAAACTGCCGGACTCGTCCTCGCCGACAAAACTGGTCACACCCTCGATGTGCTCGTACTGCGTGGCGCTCTGCACGTGCATGGCAAAGGTTCTCATGCGGACACCTCTTCCTGCATCGAACCGCGCATGTAGCACTGCTCCTCGGAAACGGCATCGTATTTGCCGCGCAGGAAGGCGTCGCAATCGGTCAGCGTCTGCTCCAGCGTCACCGACGCGCCCTTGATCCCGGTATGCGACGTCACCACATGGAATGGCTGGGATAAATAGCGCTGCAGCTTGCGCGCGCGCAGCACGATGCGCTGGTCTTTTTCCGAGAGCGCCTCCAGCCCCAGCATGGCAATGATGTCCTCCAGTTCCTTGTAGCGCGCGAGATGCTCACGCACGCCTTCGGCAATGCTGTAATGGCGGTCGCCGAGGAAACTGCGATCCATCATCTTGCTGGACGACAGCAACGGATCGACCGCCGGATAAATCCCCTTGGCCGCCTGGCTGCGGGACAGGATCACCATGGTGTCGAGATGCGACAGAATGGTGCTTACCGCCGGGTCGGTCATGTCGTCCGCCGGCACATACACCGCCTGCACCGCAGTGATGTCGCCGCTGCGCGTGGAAATGATGCGCTCCTGCAATTCGGCCACTTCACTCATCAACGTCGGCTGATAGCCGACCGTGGCCGGCATGCGGCCGAGCAGGCCGGAAATTTCGCTGCCCGCCTGCACGAAGCGGAACACGTTGTCCATCAACAGCAGCACCTTTTTGCCCAGTGTATCGCGCAGATACTCGGCGTATGTCACTGCCGACAAGCCGACGCGGAAACGCACGCCGGGTGATTCGTCCATCTGGCCGAACACCATCAGTGTGCGCGGCATCACGCCGGCGCCCTGCATCTCGTGCCACACTTCATGGCCTTCGCGAATGCGCTCGCCGACACCGGCAAATACCGACACGCCCTGATGCAGGCTGACGATGGCGTGCATGAATTCCATGATCAACACCGTCTTGCCCACCCCTGCGCCGCCGAATAACCCGGTCTTGCCGCCTTTGACGAACGGGCACAGCAGGTCAATCACCTTGATGCCGGATTCGAGGATGCCCTCGGCTGGGATCGTTTCGGACAGTGATGCCGGGCGCGCGATGATGTTGCGCATCTCCTTGGCGACCAGCGGCGGCCCGCCGTCCAGCGGCGCGCCGAACACGTCGAGCAGGCGGTTCAGGCAATCCGGCGTGACAGGAATGCGCAGCGGCCCGCCGCTGTCGAATACCGGCAGGCCGCGCTTGAGGCCAGCGGTGAGATGCAGGGCGATCGCGCGCACATGGCGCTCGTCGAGATGGCGATAAACCTCGAAGGTGTAGTGCTCGTGATCGAATGCGCAGAACAGCGCCTGGTGCAGCGGCGGCAACCGGTCGCAGGCGACATCTATCACCGGCCCATGCACCTCCTCGATCATGCCGATCGGCTCGCTCGCGGGTTGCATGGGCTGCGTCATCTGTTCCAAGGGGACTGACTCCATTAGCCTGATAGCCGGTTATGCAGCCAGGGCAATTGTACCCGCAAGCTGCAGGAGATTAATGATTTTGCGAAACGCTGCATTTGCCCACCAGGTTGTAGCAGCAAGCGAATATTGCTCCTCCAAGGAAACAGCTCACAGTTGCACCGAACAGCTTGCCCATGACACCTTATCTTAATCGTTGGTTACCTGTGCTTGATTTTGACGATTACCCATACCAAATCCTCCGGTTTGGTTTTCCCCAGTTCAAACCGAACTGCATCACCTGCCTTGAGGCCATCCAGCAGTGAGGCGTTCGCCACGTGGAAGTCCATCGTCATGCCCGGCCAGCCGAGCGATTTGATCGGTTCGTGCGCCAGCTTGATAAGCAACTTTGCACGATCCACCGACACTACCTTGCCCGTGCCTTGATGGCTTGCCTGTTCGGCTTCTTTTTTCATTTCCATGTCGGCCATCTGCTGCTCCGCAAATACCGGCAGCATTGCGCCGGACAACAACAGCCCGATTACCCAAACCTGTTTTTTCATTGCGATCTCCATTCGTTGCACACCCGGGTATTTCCAGCGACGCTTTGACTGCTGCCCGCTTACAGTCAGGGCGTGTTACGGCTTGCGCAACGCCGCTTCCTTCACCAGCGCATAAATTGCCGGGATCACCAGCAGTGTCAGCACAGTGGAAGAAATCATGCCGCCCACCATCGGTGCCGCAATGCGGCGCATTACTTCGGAGCCGGTGCCTGTTCCCCACATGATCGGCAGCAGGCCCGCCATGATTGCCACCACCGTCATCATCTTCGGGCGCACCCGCTCCACCGCGCCTTCCATGACCGCTGCATAGAGATCGCCAGTGGTTGGATCTTGTCCTTCAGCCTCACGTTTCGCCTTGATCTGTTCCCAGGCGTGCTCCAGATAGATCAGCATCACCACCCCGGTTTCAGCCGCCACCCCGGCCAGCGCGATGAAGCCCACCACCACCGCGACCGACAGGTTGTAACCCAGCAGCCACAGCAGCCATACGCCGCCGACCAGGGCGAACGGCACCGACAGCATCACGATCAACGCCTCCGTGACGCGCATGAAGTTGAGATACAACAACAGGAAAATAATGAGCAGCGTGACCGGCACCACGATTTTCATCTTGGCGGCGGCGCGCTCCATGTATTCAAACTGCCCGCTCCAGTTGGCATAGTATCCGGGCGGGAATTTCACGCTCGAAGCCACCGCCTTGCGCGCGTCCGCCACGTAAGAACCGATATCGCGGTCGCGGATATCCACATAGATGTAAGCCGACAGCAGCGCGTTCTCTGTGCGGATGGCGGGCGCTCCCTTGGCCACTTCCACCCTGGCGAGTTGCCCGAGCGGGATCATCGCACCCTCCATGGTTGGCACCAGCACTTCGCGCGCAATCAGCTCGGGACTGCTGCGCAACTCGCGCGGGTAGCGGACAATGACGCCGAATCGTTCCCGTCCCTCCACCGTGGTGGTAACCATCTCGCCGCCGAGTGCGGTGGAGATAACGTCCTGCAGTTCGCCGACCGCCAGCCCGTAGCGTGCAAGCGCTTCCCGGTCCGGCTCAATATCAAGGTAGAAACCGCCGGTAATGCGCTCGGCAAAGGCACTGGTGGTGCCCGGTACATTCTTGACCACTGCTTCGATATCCTTGGCCAGGCGTTCCATTTCATCAAGGTTTTTACCGAACACCTTGATGCCGATGGGCGTGCGTATACCGGTGGCCAGCATATCAAGCCGGTTCTTGATCGGCATGGTCCAGGCGTTGGCTACGCCTGGAAATTGCAGCGCCTTGTCCATTTCGGCAATCAGCTTTTCCGTGGTCATGCCGGGTCGCCACTCAGCCTCCGGTTTGAGGTTGACCACCGTCTCGAACATTTCCAGCGGGGCCGAATCGGTGGCAGTTTGTGCGCGCCCCGCTTTGCCATACACCGAAGTGACTTCGGGAAAGCTCTTGATGATCTTGTCCTGCGTCTGCATCAACTCGGCCGCCTTGGTGACGGACATGGCGGGCAGCGATGACGGCATGTAGAGCAGCGTGCCCTCGTTGAGAGTCGGCATGAATTCGGAGCCCAAACGCATCGCGGGATACAGGGTCAACGCAAGCACCACGAGTGCGGCAACCAGAGTCATCTTCTTCCAGCGCATCACCGCCTTGATAAGCGGGCGATAAACCCAGATCAGGAAACGGTTCAGCGGGTTTTTGTGTTCCGGCATGAGCTTGCCGCGTATGAACAGCCCCATCAGCACCGGCACCAGCGTGATGGACAACAGTGCGGCCCCCGCCATGGAGAAGGTCTTGGTAAAGGCCAGCGGCGAGAACAGCCGCCCTTCCTGCGCCTCCAGCGTGAACACCGGCAGGAATGACACGGTAATGATCAGCAGCGAGAAAAACAGCGCCGGGCCAACTTCCTTGCATGCCGCCAGCATGGCTTCAAAGCGCGACTCGCCTTCCTTGAGCCGTTCCAGATGCTTGTGCGCGTTTTCGATCATCACGATCGCTGCATCCACCATCGCGCCGATGGCAATCGCAATCCCACCCAGGCTCATGATGTTGGAGCTCATGCCCAGCACGCGCATGGCGATGATGGCGATCAGCACGCCGACAGGCAGCATCACAATCGCCACCAGCGCACTGCGCACATGCATCAGGAACACGACGCACACCAGGGCGACGATGACGCTTTCCTCAAGCAGCGTGCTTTTCAGGGTTTCAATAGCGCGGTTGATCAGATCGGAGCGGTCATACACTGCCTCGATGGTCACTCCTTCCGGCAAACCGGAAGCAATCTCGGCAATTTTGCTTTTAATATTTTCAATCACCTCCAGCGCATTCTGCCCATAGCGCGCCATGGCGATGCCGGACACAACTTCGCCTTCACCGTTCAACTCGGTGAGGCCGCGCCGCTCGTCCGGGCCGAGCTCGACACGCGCGATGTCGCGGATCAGCACCGGCGTGCCGCGTTCGGATTTCACCACCAGATTCTCGATGTCGTCCTTGCCGCGCAGGTAGCCCTTGCCGCGCACCATGTACTCGGTCTCTGCCATTTCCACCACGCGCCCGCCCACATCGCGATTGGATTCGCGGATCACCTGCGTGACCTTCATCAGTGGGATGCCATAAGCGCGCAGCTTCACCGGATCAACCGTCACCTGATACTGCTGCACGAAGCCACCGACGGAAGCCACCTCCGATACGCCGTGCGCCTTGGTGAGCTGGTAACGCAGGTACCAATCCTGGATGGTGCGCAATTCGGCCAGCGTCTTGTTCACGCCGATCACCGCGTACTGGTACACCCAGCCTACACCGGTCGCATCCGGGCCGATCTGCGGTGTAATACCCCTGGGCAGTTTGCCGGAAGCGAAGTTAAGGTACTCCAGCACCCGCGATCGTGCCCAATAGAGGTCGGTGCCATCCTCGAAAATGACATACACGAACGAGGCGCCGAACACCGAAAAACCGCGAACTACCCTGGATTTCGGCACCGAAATCATGGAAGTGGTCAGCGGATAGGTAACCTGATCCTCCACCACTTGCGGCGCCTGGCCGGGATATTCGGTATAGACGATCACCTGCACGTCCGACAAATCCGGCAGTGCATCCAGCGGGGTTTTGACCATGGCATAAATGCCCGCCAGCGTGATGAACAGCGTGGCGAGGATCACCAGAAAACGGTTGCGCGCCGACCAGTCAATAATGGTGTTCAGCATGTCAGTGCCCCGCGTGCGGGTTGCCGGATGGCGCAGCCGGTTTGGCTTGCAGCCTGGTAATCACCCATTCGCCGGGCTTGCGCTCGACGATTTCAAAGGTGATGGCTGTACCGGGTTGAATGCCTGTCACCAGCGACGAATTGGCCAGCGCGAGATCCATGGTCATCCCCGGCCAGCCCAGCATCTTGATCTGGCTGTGCGTGACGTTGACCGTGCCGTCTGCATTGAGGGCATTCAGCGTGCCTTCTGTCTGATACCCGACTGCAGCAGGTTTCGGTTCCTCTGCCGCACCCTGACCCACATGTTCTGCGACATCACCTTTCGCATCTGGTGCTCCGCCGCCGTGCGCGTGCCCGAGCCCGCCGAGTGCTGCCCTGAGATTGCTCTCGGCATCAATCAGAAAGTTTGCCGCCACGACCACCCGCTCTCCTTCGGCAACCCCGTTCAACACCTCGACATGATTGTCGCTGCGGCTGCCCAGCCTGATTTCACGCGGCTCAAAGCGCCCTTCCGCCAGTTGCACCAGCACAATCTGGCGCGTGCCGCTGTCAATCACCGCAGAAGCCGGCACGGTCAGCACTTTACCCTTGCCGGTCACCGGAATTTCCATCTGCGCAAACATGGCGGGCTTGAGCAATCCCTGCGGATTGGCGATCTCCAGCCGCACCGGAACGGTACGGGTTGCCGGATTCAGGGTCGGGTAAACGTAGGTGATGACACCCTCGAACACCTTGTCCGGGTAGGCATTGATTTTCACCCTGGCCTTAGCGCCTGTCTTTACCAGAGCGATGTCCTGTTCGAAGACATCGGCTATCACCCACACCGAGGAAAGGTCGGCAATCCGATACAGCATTTCACCGGGCATGAAACGCATCCCCTCAAGGGCTTTCTTCTCCAGCACGATGCCGTTCACCGGTGTATGAAAGGCGTTAAAGGTCAGGCTGCGCCTGGCCGTCTCGGATTTGGCCAGGTCTTTCACCTGCTGCTCGGAAATATCCCAGTTCTTGAGACGCAGCAGGCTGGCCTCGGCGAGCTGTTGCATGCTCTTTCTGGTATCGCTGTCCGCATCTTTCAATGCCGCCACACCTTGCATGGCAATCGCGTATTCACGTTGCGCCGATACCAATTCCGGGCTATACACATCGAACAGTGCCTGCCCTTTCTTTACCGGCTCCCCAGTGGTCTTCACATGCAGCTTTTCTATCCAGCCCTCAAACTTGGGAGCGATGTCGTGTATATTCCGCTCATTGACTTCCACCCTGCCCACGACGCGTACCGTTTTATCAAGCGCACGCATCGCGGCATGCTCGGTTCTTATACCCAGCTTCTGCACCTTTTCGACGCTGATACTTACCTGTCCTGAGCCTGTCGAAGCGGCCTGTCCTGAGCCTCCTGATGCAGCGAAGGACGAAGCGGATTGCTTGCCGCTGCCCGGCTGATCCTCTCCTTCGTACACCGGGACGTAGTCCATGCCCATCGTGTCTTTCTTCGGCGCCGGCGAGGTGTCCTGCAAGCCCATCGGGTTGCGGTAATACAGTATCTTCCGTTCTGACTTGGCGGTCGTAATGGAAACCGGCGCAGCCGGCGCCTGGGTAGCCGTGCGGGTGCCGAACCAATATCCGCTTGCGCCCACACCCAGCAAAGCCAGAGCGCCAATAACTATTCCGCTGATCGGTTTCATAAGTCTTCTCCCAACAATCGTTCTATCTCAGCCAGACGCATCTGCGCGTCCGTCTGGGCTTTTAGCGCTTCCAGCTTGGCATTCAGGATTTGCCGTGCCGCATCCAGCAGCGTCGCAAAATCCACCTTGCCGGTCTGGTAGCCGGCTAACGCAGATTCAAAGGCGACCTTAGCTTGCGGCAACAGGCCGCTGGAGCTCAGCAATTCGGTGCGCTGCGCAGCGTCAAGGCCGGCCAGGTTTTCGGACAGCGCAGACAGGATGCGGTTGGCGGTGGCTTCCTTGCGAGCCCTGGCTGCCGCCAGCATGGCCTCGGATTCACGCTCCTGTGAACGGCGTGTCTGTTGCTGCAACGGAATATTGAGTTCGACCATCACGCCCCACTCGCGCACCGCAGTGCCGAACTGGGTCGGAAAAATGCCCAGCGCAAAATCCGGATAACGGTTTTTGTACGCAAGCTCACGGCTTTTTTCGGCCGCGTTGATACCCGCATTGTCCACAAACAAATCCGGGTTGTGCTCGCGAATGCGGTTTTCCAGTACTGTATGGTTTTCCAGGCTGGCCGTTGCGGGTATGCTGCGCAAGCCTTGCGGGGTGTCCAGCGGCATGGTCGCCGGACGCGACAACATAGCATTCAGCCGTGCCTCAGTTTGCCGTTTGGTATTATCGAGCGCAACCAGCTCGGTCTTCATGACCGTTTGTTCAACTTGCGCGCGCACCGCGTCCTGCTGCGCAGCAAGACCGTTGGCATAGCGAACCTGCGCAACTTTTTCCATCTGCACCACCAGGTCGAGCAGGTCGCGGGTGATTTTCTGGCTGCCCGCAACGTAGTAATACTGCGCGTAAGCGGACTTGATTTGCATTGTCAGTTCCGCCCAGGTTGCGGCGGTTCGTCCCTGTGCCTGGCCTACTCCGGCCTCGGCTGCTTCCCGCTTCAAATCACGCTTGCCAAACCACGGCACGCTCTGCATCAACGTGTAGCGCGTGCTGCCCACCTGCGACGGGAGCAGGCTGGGGTTCTTGTCCATGCCGCGGTTGGTGATGTCCATCAGCTCCGTGCGCAATACCGGATCGGGCAAAGCTGCTGCAGGCTGCACACGTTGTGCCGCGGCATCCGTCTCGTAGCGCATTGCCGCGAACTCGGGATTGTGCTCGTGCGCATACTCCAGCAGCCCGGCTAGATTGGAGCCCAATAATGGATCGTCAGCTGCATAGGCAGGCAACAGCCATGCTCCCATCAACCCGATGGCAGCTAACTTGGCAATAAGTCGCATCTTCATGATTCACCCCTTGGGGTTGGTTGTACCAGTTCAATGATGTGCAAAAACCGTTGCCTTGCCGTCCTGCGTAACCAGCAAAGTGTCATATGGTACGCTACGCTCGCCCTCCATACCGGGTGACCCGGGCGGCATGGAAGGCACTGCCAGACCGAGGGCCTTGGGATGTTTCTTGAGCAATTGCTTGATATCCGCCGCTGGCACGTGCCCTTCAATCAGATATTCCCCAACCCTGGCGGTATGACATGAACCATAACGATTGGGCATGCCCAGTTCCTTGCGTGCCGCAGGCACGTCGTTCACATCATGCAGAATCACCTTGAAACCGTTTTTTTGCAGATGCTCTGCCCAAGCCTTGCAACAGCCGCACTCGGGGCTTTTATACACATCCACAACTGGCAGGGCCTGCTCTGAACCTGATCGAAGGGGCTGCGCCATGCCGGGTCCAGCCGCGCCCAGTGCGGCGCACAGCGCCAAGAGGCGCAGCACATGGTGGTTTGGCAAATAGGTTCTGGCGAAACTCGCCAAAAAAGTTCTAGCGAAAGTCGCTTTGCTCGTTTTATGGAAACTCATTTCGTTCGTTTTATAGAAACTCACTTCGTTCGTTTTCATGCTCATAATCCTTAAATGGGTGGCAAACCGGCAGCAGCAAGCGGCTGCCGGATGAGTCGGGACGAGAGCTATTATGCCAACGAAGCCGGCGTGAATAAAACGATGGAAGCGGCTCGCCCCGTATCAGGAGCGGGCGATCGGGGGAGGATCAAACAGCGGCAGGGTAAGCGTGCGGGGTGTATCGAGATAGGGGGCAAAGACACGGTCTGCCTGTTGCTCGGCAATAATCACCGACACGGAAACGGCAACGTATCCGCAGCACGCCAGATGGCAGATGACATGATTCTTACCGGAAGAGCTTTGCTGATCGTGGTGATCGGAAGACGGGGCGTGGTTCTCGGCGAGTTGTGCTTGATGCACATGCTGGTGCATGGCTGGCGCCTGGTGTGAGAGATGTTCATTTTGTTGCGCCGCCGCATGGCAATCTTCCGCTTTCGGCTGCATGGCAACCGACTCAGCCAGCGCGTTGCCGCTGAACAGGGGCAACCAGATGGCCAAAAGCACTGCAACAAATTTTCTGATAGGGCGGAGCATAGGGGAAGATTGTCAAAATTTTCCTGACCTGTCAATGCCAAACTAAGGAACGCAGGCGCTTCCGTATGACATCGGCAACACAAATTATGCCAAACGGATGGTATTCGTGGCATTATTTGCAACTGCTGCCGGGCGCCTTGTCCGGCAAACTGCCAATGATATAGACAAATATATGCCATACAGTTCCGCACCTCCCGCTGAATTTGTCGCCCCTGAATTTGTTGATTGGTTCCGTTCGGTCGCGCCCTACATCAATGCGTTCCGCGGACGCACTTTCGTGGTCGCCTTCGGCGGCGAGGTGGTGGCGGACGGTAAATTTATCGGGCTGACCCACGACCTCAACCTGCTTGCCAGCCTGGGCGTGCGGCTGGTGCTGGTGCACGGCGCGCGCCCGCAGATTGAGCAACACTTGGCGCGCAACAACATCGAGGATTGCTACCACCAGAACATCCGCCTGACCGATGCAGAGACCATGCGATGCGTGAAAGAGGCGGTGGGGCGGGTGCGTGTGGAGATCGAGGCGTTGCTGTCCATGGGGCTGGCGAATTCGCCGATGGCGAATGCCGATATCCGCGTGGCGGGGGGCAATTTCATCACCGCCCAGCCGATTGGGGTGATCGCCGGCGTGGACCTGCTGCACACCGGCAGCGTGCGCAAGGTGGACGTGACCGCAATCAAGGACCGGCTTGCCCACAACGAAGTGGTGCTGCTCTCGCCGCTGGGTTATTCGCCCACCGGCGAAGTGTTCAATCTCACCCTCGAAGACGTGGCGACGCAGACCGCCATCGCGCTGGATGCGGACAAGCTGATTTTCCTGATGGATCCCGATGGCGTGCTGGACAAGAAAGGTGAGTTGCTGCGCGAACTGACCGTGGCCCAGGCGAACGCCGTGCTTTCCGGCAAGCGCAAGCTGCCGGACGATGTCGGGCTGTTCCTGCCTTGTGCGGTGCATGCCTGCGAGGCGGGTGTGGCGCGCGCGCACCTGATCAGCCGCCATGTGGATGGGGCGATACTCCAGGAATTATTTTCCGATATCGGCATCGGCAGCATGGTGGTGGAAACCACGCTCAACACCCTGCGCGACGCCACTATCAACGATGTCGGCGGCATCCTGCAACTGCTTCACCCGCTGGAGGAAGAGGGCATACTGGTGCGGCGCAGCCGTGAACTGCTCGAGCGCGAGATCGGCCGTTTCGTGGTGATGGAGCATGACCACCGCATCATCGGCTGTGCCGCGCTGTATCCGTTTACCGAGGAGGCAGCGGGTGAACTGGCCTGTCTCGCGGTGCAGCCAGGTTACCGTCGGCACGGCTACGGCGATGCCCTGCTCAAGCACATCGCGTCGGAAGCGCAGGCACAGGGTTTGCGCAAGCTGTTTGTGCTGACCACGCGCACCGCCCACTGGTTCGTCGAGCGCGGCTTCAAGGAGACCGACATAGGAAAACTGCCCGCGCAGAAAAAAAACCTGTACAACTACCAGCGGCGTTCCAAGGTGTTCGTAAAGACTTTGCAGTGAAAACTGGCATTGTCATTGCGAGGCCCGCAGGACCGTGGCAATCCAGTCAGGCATCATGCTGCCCCATCCTCTGGATTGCCGCGCTTCGCTCGCAATGACGTGCGCGATATATGGCCTGTTTCGAGGAACTACCAAAAGTTCTAATGGGTAATCTGGGTTAATATAAACGCTATAAATTTGAATTGAATAATCGGAGAATATGACTATGGCAAGAATGGTGCAGTGCGTAAAACTCGGGCGCGAAGCGGAAGGACTGGACCGACCCACTTACCCCGGCCCGCTGGGTCAGCGGATTTTCGAGAATGTCTCCAAGGAAGCTTGGCAGGGCTGGATACGCTACCAGACCATACTGGTCAACGAAAACCGCCTCAACCTCGCCGACGCGCAGGCGCGCAAGTACCTGGCCAGGCAAATGGAGGATTACTTCTTCGGCAGCGGCGCGCAAATGCCCACCGGTTATGTGCCGCCGCAAAAATAATCAAGGCAAGCCGCACGGTGGCTAAAAAATTTCCCGCGCAGCATTTTCTCAACCGCGAACTGGGGCAGCTGGAATTTAACCGGCGCGTGCTGGCGCAGGCGGAAAATGGCACCGTTCCGCTGCTGGAACGGCTGAGATATCTGTGCATCGTCAGCAGCAATCTGGACGAGTTTTTTGAAATCCGCGTTGCCGGCCTGAAAGA
>Ga0209726_10005486_pt1 | contig 15345 bp, 13 predicted proteins | sample Subgrocontami54m_FD_187453 | JGI IMG/M metagenome (GOLD analysis project Ga0209726, IMG submission 187453) | Subsurface groundwater microbial communities from S. Glens Falls, New York, USA - GMW46 contaminated, 5.4 m (SPAdes) (version 3) | ecosystem: Environmental > Aquatic > Deep subsurface >... | reverse complement strand
CATCCTTCGGGGCCAATGCAACCACAGGCATGTCCTCATCTATGAGCGCAATCGGCCCGTGCTTCATCTCTCCAGCAGGATAGCCCTCTGCATGAATATAGGAAATTTCTTTTAATTTCAATGCGCCTTCAAGGGCAACAGGATAATTGATCCCTCTGCCGAGATACAAAAAATCCCTGAAATTAAAATATCTCTTTGCAATGGCCTCTATCTTTGGCTCATCCATTAGAATGGCGTCAATCTTTTTGGGAATCTTTACCAGTTCGTGGATAAGTTCTTTTGCCATATCCAGTTTTATATTGCCGAGTTTTATGCCAAGATGGAGCGCAAGCAGATAAAGGGCAGTGAGCTGGGTTGTAAACGCCTTTGTTGACGCAACGCCGATCTCGGGCCCTGCATGGGTATAAATAACATTGCCGGATTCCCTTGCAATGCTGCTTTCTATTACATTGCATATAGATATAACCCGCGCCCCTTTTCTCTTTGCTTCTTTTATCGCTGCCATAGTGTCTAATGTTTCGCCTGACTGGGATATGGCTATGACAAGGGTTTTTTTATCCGCCAGCGGATTTCTGTATCTGAATTCAGAGCCGAGGTCAACCTCTGTTGGTATTCTGCAAAATTCCTCAAGAAGAAATTTTCCCACAAGCCCTGCGTGCCATGATGTGCCGCATGCAATAATATATATCCTTTCTACTGCCTTTAAATCCTTTTCCTCCATTTTAAAATCATCCAATATAACATTGCCTGTCTCTTCTGAAATCCTGCCCCTGAATGTATCTGTTACTGCCCGGGACTGTTCAAATATTTCTTTCAGCATGAAGTGGCGATAGCCCCCCTTTTCAGCCATTACAGGACTCCAGTCTATCTCACGCGGGGTCTTTTTTATTTCCCTGCCGTCAATTGTTTTGACTTGAACTTCATGTTTTGTAACAGTAACAATCTCGCCGTCATCCAGGAATATAACCCTTCTTGTGCGGTTTAATATAGCAGGTATGTCAGATGCAATAAATCCCTCGCCCTCTCCAAGGCCGACAACAAGCGGACATTCCATCCTTGCGCCGATTATCTTATCCGGCTCATCCTTTGATATAACAACAATGGCATAAGAGCCTTTGACCTGCTTCAGAGTTTCCGTTACAGAATCTTCAAATCCCCTGCCTGCTTTCATCTGCCGCGATATAAGATGGGCAAGTATCTCTGTATCTGTCTCGGATTTAAACACAGCGCCCTGTTTTTTAAGCGCCTCTTTTAGAGAAAGGTAGTTTTCTATAATGCCATTATGCACAACAGCAATACCGGCCTCTACATGCGGATGGGCGTTTTCCTCAGAAGGCCTTCCATGCGTTGCCCAGCGGGTGTGGCCTATGCCGATGTGTCCTGTTATGGGATGGGCAAAAACATTTTTCTCAAGATTTACAAGTTTGCCAACACTCCTGCGCACCTCTATCTTTTTGCCGTCGTCAACGACAGCAATGCCCGCCGAGTCATATCCCCGATATTCAAGCCGTTTGAGACCGTCAAGAAGGACTTCGCTTGCGTCATTGTTGCCTATGTAGCCGACTATTCCGCACATTTTTTCTTTATTCCCTTCCTCTTCGCCCATCCCTTTATAATCCGCTGTTCTGCGCGGCTCAACGCAAGGGAGCCGGCCGGCACATTCCTTGTAATGGTGGAGCCGGAACCGATGTATGCGTCCTTGCCAACCCTTACGGGCGCTACAAGCTGCGTATCGCTGCCTATGAATGCGCCGTCTTCTATAATGGTCTGGTGTTTTTTTATACCGTCGTAGTTGCAGGTTATTGTCCCTGCGCCGATATTAACATCCTCGCCGATTATCGCATCACCGATGTAGCTTAGATGATTCGCCTTTGAGCCTTTGCCTATTTTGGATTTTTTAATCTCAACAAAGTTTCCAATCTTTGCATTGTCTTCAATTACAGATTGAGGCCTAATCCTCGCAAACGGCCCGATAGATACTTTACGCCCTATTTCAGATGATTCAATAACTGAATGGCTTTTTATTACAGTGCCATCTCCGATAGTGGAGTTGATTATCTTACACCCTTCTTCTATAAGACATCCTTTGCCAACGACAGTATTTCCTTCTAAAAACACATTTGGATATATGGTTGTATCCCTATCAATCTGTATGCCTTTATGGATGTATGCTGTCTCATCATCAATAAGCGTTACCCCTGACAGCATAAGCTCATTATTTATCCTCTCCCTCATCTCCTCATTTGCCTCTGATAGTTCAATCCGGTTATTTATCCCCATCACCTCTCTACGATTTATATGGGTAAGACATACAACCCCTTTTTTTTGTTTCACTGCAATTGCTATTAAATCAGGAAGGTAATATTCTCCCTGCGCATTCCCCTTTTTTATCTTCTTCAAGCCGGAGAATAAAAACGTCGCATCTGCGCAATAAATTCCCGTATTGATTTCATTGACAGCCTTCTCTTCGGAGTCGGCATCTTTATCTTCCACGACTCGTATGACGCTGTTATTTCCATCCCTCAGCACCCTTCCGTAACCGGCAGGATCTTCAACAACGGTTGATATAAATGATATGGCGGCCTTTTTCTTTGCATGGAGGATTAAAAGGCCAAGAAGGGTCTCTCTGGTAATGAGAGGAACGTCGCCGGAAAGGATTAAAACATTCCCCTTGAATGATTTAAGAGAATCCGCGGCTGAGAGAACTGCATGGCCGGTGCCGAGTTGCGGCTCCTGTCTGACATAAATAAGTTTGGAGTTTGGTTCGGAGTTTAAGGCATGTATTACTTCTCCGGCTTTGTGGCCAACTATAACAATAACCTTTTCTATACCAAGACCTTTTACAACCTCAATGGGATAAAAGAGCATCGGTTTGCCTGCGACAGGATGAAGCGCCTTTGGCATATCGGATTTCATCCGTTTTCCAAGACCTGCCGCAAGGATAATAACTGCAATGTCTTTATTTCTCACATATCAAAAATATACTAACAATGTCTTTGCGTCAAGGTATTTTTGGGCAAGAAGATTATCTGTGTTTTATAACCCCCTTCCTGTTGCAATATTTATAAATCTTGCACCGGCTGCATATAGGCGAAACAGGCTTGCAGATATTCTGGCCATAAGTTACGAGGAGGTCATTTATAATAATCCAGTATTTCTTTGGGAGTTTTTTTCTCAAGGCAAACTCTGTATCTTCCGGCATCTTGGTTTTTACATAACCCCAGCGGTTGGTTATCCTGTGAACATGGGTGTCAACGCATATGCCCGGCTTCCCATAACCGATTGTTACAACGAGATTGGCCGTCTTTCTTCCAATCCCTTTGAACTTTAAAAGCTCATCAATTTCATCAGGCACTTTTGAATGGTATTTTTCCACCAAGTCCTTGCAGATATTTTTTATAATTCTTGCTTTGTTTCTGTAAAAGCCTACAGGATAGATTGCCTTTTCAATTACTCTGACCGGTAGAGACATCATGGCTTCAGGTATTTTTGCAAGGACAAACAGCCTTTCAGCGGCCTGAAGGGTAGTATTGTCTTTTGTGCGCAGACTCAGGAGGCATGAGATGAGCGCCATAAATGGACTGCGGGATGTATTGGAAACCTGAGTAACAGTAGGGATGGCAAACAGTTTGTTCTCATCTTTAAGTATTTTTATGACTAAGGCTATGTCGGAATTTTGCATGTATGCCTGTAAATAAAAAGGGCGCCCTGATAACCAGGACACCCTTTTATCCGTTTTGAACCTATTACTTTCTTACATCATCCCTTCCATACCGCCCATGCCCTGGTGCATTCCGCCCATACCGCCGCCGCCTTTTTCTTCCTTTGGCTTCTCGGCAATGATTGCCTCTGTTGTCAGCATAAGCCCTGCAATAGATGCGGCGTTCTGAAGCGCATACCGCGTAACCTTTGTCGGGTCAATAACGCCTGCCTTTAAGAGGTCTTCGTATATTTCAGTTGCGGCATTGAACCCAAATGCGCCGCTTTCTTTTTTAACCCTGTCAACAACTATTGAACCCTCAGCGCCTGCATTTGCTGCAATCTGTCTGATTGGCTCTTCAAGCGCCTTCTTTACAATATTTACGCCAAACTGCTGGTCGCCCTCAAGTTTAAGTTTTTCAACAGCGGGTAGTATTCTTAAATATGTTACGCCGCCGCCTGGGACAATGCCTTCTTCAACCGCAGCCCTTGTTGCGTGGAGCGCGTCCTCAACCCGAGCCTTCTTTTCCTTCATCTCTGTCTCGGTCGCTGCGCCAATATTTATTACGGCAACACCGCCGACAAGTTTTGCAAGTCTTTCCTGGAGTTTTTCCTTGTCATAATCCGATGTTGTCTCATCAAGCTGAGCCCTTATCTGCTTTACACGGCCCTCTATATCGGCCTTTTTCCCTGCGCCGTCAATGATTGTGGTGTTCTCCTTGTCAATTACTATCCTCTTTGCCTTTCCAAGATCCTTAATATCAACTGTCTCTAACTTTATGCCGAGCTCTTCAGCAATGAGCTTGCCGCCTGTAAGGATTGCAATGTCTTCCATCATCGCCTTTCTCCTGTCGCCAAAACCAGGGGCCTTTACAGCACAGCACTGAAGCGTGCCGCGAAGCTTATTAACGACAAGGGTTGCAAGGGCCTCGCCCTCTACATCCTCTGAAATGATAATAAACGGCTTACCCATCTTTGCAATCTTTTCAAGGATTGGAAGCATGTCCCTCATATTGCTTATCTTCTTTTCGTGGATAAGGATGAATGCGTCTTCTATAACGCACTCCATCCTCTCGGCGTCTGTTACAAAGTATGGGGAGAGATACCCTCTGTCAAACTGCATACCTTCAACAACCTCAAGGGTTGTCTCCATGCCCTTTGCCTCTTCAACCGTGATTACCCCTTCCTTGCCAACCTTGTCCATTGCCTCTGCAATGATATCGCCTATTGTACTATCGCCATTGGCAGATATGGTGCCAACCTGGGCAATCTCTTTCTTGTCTTTTGTTGGTTTTGATAATTTTTTTAGCTCAGCAACTGCTGCCTCAACAGATTTGTCAATACCCCTCTTCAAATCCATTGGATTGTGGCCTGCGGCAACGAGCTTTGCGCCTTCTCTGTATATTGCCTGCGCCAGTACTGTTGCGGTTGTGGTTCCGTCTCCTGCAACATCGCTTGTCTTGGATGCCACTTCCTTAACCATTTGGGCGCCCATGTTTTCAAACTTATCTTCCAGTTCTATCTCCTTTGCAACTGTCACGCCATCTTTTGTGATGGTAGGCGAGCCAAAGGATTTATCAATAACAACATTTCTTCCCCTCGGGCCAAGCGTTACCTTCACCGCATCAGCCAGAACATTGACGCCGTTTAAAATAGAATTTCTTGCCTTTTGACCAAAGGCTATCATCTTTGCAGCCATTTTTCATTCCTCCTTTTTTTAATTGATTGCACAGATTTTAGAACACGATTACACAGATTTAAAAAATCTTTATCCGCGTAATCTGTCTTTGTAATCTCCGTAATCATATTCATTACTTTGCTATTATTCCAAGTACGTCGTCTTCCCTCATGATCAGATGCTCCACGCCTTCTATCTTTACCTCGGTGCCGCCGTACTTGTTGTAAAGCACCCTATCGCCTGCCTTGACATCAAGGGGTATTCTCTTGCCGTCATCCGCCACCTTTCCTGCTCCGACTGCGATAACCTCGCCTTCCATCGGCTTTTCCTTGGCGCTGTCCGGGATTATGATGCCCCCCTTTGTTTTTTCCTCTTCTTCAAGACTCTTTACAAGAATCCTGTCGTGAAGCGGTTTAATCTTCATATTAAATTACCTCCTTGTATAATTTTTACTGCTCAATATGCTACTCAATATATGCGCCACTGTCTTAGTTGTCAAGGATAATTTTAGCACTCGTGCATGGAGAGTGCTAATCCCATTAAAAACCAGCCTTTTGGGAAACGATCGCGCCACCTGGGCAGAAATCATTCTGAACGTCAACAATGACAAAGGCAATTTTTTTCACACTATTTAACCCCCTTTTTTGCAAGATTTAGATGCCCACCCTCCAGAATACATTTTCGCTCTCTATCAGTTATTTTGAGTTTAAGCTTTACCTCCCTACCGTTACAGATAGCTAATACTTCACCCTTACCTTGCTCTATATTTTTACGCAGTTCAGGAAACCTTAATCTATCACCCTGTTTTAACTCTTCATAATCTGACGGGTCGTTGAATAACAATGGTACAATACCGAAGTTTATAAGATTAGACCTATGGATGCGGGCAAAGCTTTTTGCAATCTTTATCTGGACGCCGAGGTAGCGCGGGGCGAGGGCAGCATGCTCTCTGGATGAGCCTTGGCCGTAGTTTTCTCCTCCGATAATTATTATGCCTCTTTCCTTTTCCTTGCACCTTTTGAAAAATGCCCTATCAACCCTTTCATATACGTGAACGCTTATGGCTGGTATGTTGCTTCTGAGAGGAAGCACATCATTTCCGCCTGATAGGATGTGATCCGTTGTTATATTATCTCCTACCTTTAACAGTATCTCTCCCTCGTATTCTGCCGGCAGTGGTCCCAGTTTTGGGAATGGCACTATATTAGGCCCTCTAATAATCTCAATTCTTTTTCTTTCATGAGGGGGGAGGGGTTTTATAATCAAATCTTCATTAGACATAAACCTCTCTGGTTCAACAATATCTGGATATTCGATAAGCCTTCTCGGGTCTGTAATCTTCCCGAATATGGCAGCAGCTACTGCTGTCTCCGGGCTGCACAGATATACCTGATCATTCTCTGTTCCGCTCCTTCCCGGAAAGTTTCTCGGAAATGTCCGAAGGGACACTGTGCCTGTTGCAGGCGCCTGGCCCATGCCAATGCAGCCCAAACATCCGGACTGATGTATCCTTGCGCCAGCGTGAGTAAGTATCACTGCCCCTCCTTCCAGTATTACATTTTCTATAACCTGACGGCTTCCAGGGTTTATCTCAAGACTTATATCAGGGTGAACCTTCTTGCCTTCTAATGCCTTACAGACAATCATCAAATCCCTGAATGATGAATTTACAGATGAGCCGATAATCACCTGGTGAACCGGGATGCCCTCGACCTCTGAAACCTTTTTTACATTGTCAGGTGATGTAGGGCAAGCAATGAGAGGCTCAAGTTTTGATAAGTCTATCTCATCCAGTTCATCATAATGCGCATCCTCGTCCGCCTCAAAGGCTACCCATTGTTCTTCCCTCCCTTGTCTCACCATAAATTCCCTTGTCCTTTCATCAGATGGGAATATGGTTGTTGTCGCACCAAGCTCTGCGCCCATATTTGAGATGGTTGCCCTGTCTGTGGCTGACAGGTGTTTCACGCCAGGGCCAAAATATTCAATTACCTTTCCAAGGCCGCCTTTTACTGTGTAACGCCTCAGCATCTCAAGTATTACATCCTTGCCGGAGACCCATGGAGAGAGTCTCCCAATAAGTCTTACGCCAAATATTTTTGGCACTTCCATATAAAACGGCTCACCTGCCATTGCCAGCGCCACATCAAGACCTCCGGCGCCCATGGCAATCATTCCGAGGCCTCCGCCTGTTGATGTGTGGCTGTCAGAGCCTAACAGGGTTTTCCCTGGCACTCCGAATCTTTCCATATGCACCTGATGGGAAACGCCGTTGCCCGGAGGAGAAAAGTATATGCCATACCTCTTTGCAACGCTCTGCAAGAAACGGTGGTCATCTGCGTTCTTAAAATCGGTCTGCAAAAGGTTGTGGTCAACATAGCTGACAGAGAGTTCTGTCTTTATCTCATCAAGGCCAAGCGCTTCAAATTCCAAATATGCAAGCGTGCCTGTTGCATCCTGAGTAAGTGTCTGGTCTATCTTAATACCTATCTCAGCGCCAGTTTCCCACTTGCCTGATACAATATGCCGTTCCAGTATCTTTCGTGATAAAGGCTTTTTCATGGTTATTCTTACCCTTTTTTGATTTCCATTCCTTTGATCCTTTTATAAACAATTGGCAGTGCTGCCACTATTACAACAAGGCTGAGGCCGATAAAAAACTCCTTTGAAACAGCGCCCTTGATTAAATCCAACAACGAACTTGAAAAGATAACAAAGGCGGCAATTGCCGGCAGCATAAAGACAAAAGACGCCAGCGCATAATGGCTGAACCTTATGCTTGTGAGGCCAAAGGCATAATTTAGGAGATTAAACGGAAATAGCGGGATGAGTCTTGTGAATGCAACTATCTTCCACCCCTGCTTTTCAACTTCCTTATCCAGTATATTCAATTTCTCATGTCTTTTTAATAGATTTGCAACCATCTCTCTTGCAAGATATCGGGCTGTGAGAAATGCAATGGATGCGCCGATAGTTGCTCCGATAGCGGTATATATAGTCCCATAAACCGGGCCAAAAAGCATACCGCCTGCTATTGTAAGGGGAAGGCCCGGAAAGAGGAAGACAGGGGCAATACTGTAGATTATGATGTATGCAGCCGGCCCCCATAGACCAAGCCTTGAAATCCATGCCCTTAAGTCCTCCGGGCTAAGAGAGCCGGCAATGCCTGTGTATCTTAAAATTAAGACAACTGACAAAAGGAGGACAACAAGGATTATCCCTTTTATGCCGGCGCTGCTTTTCATGCTATATTTATAGCGGATTTATTGCAAAAAGTAAATTGTATTTGCGTTTTGAAAGGCATCAAATTGCGTTGCAGAAAAACAGGGATATGTTATAATTATAACCTTCCTTAGTTAATTTCATAATTCTTAATTGCCTTTGAGGAAGGGGATATGGCCCGGTGGCCCTGCCAGTCTTCAAAACTGTGCTGTCCCCCCATCCTACCCTCCCCCTAATGGGGAGGGTAGGATGGGGGGATGGGTGGGTTCGACTCCCTCCTCCTTCCGCCAGTTTTTACTCCTTTTCCATCACTACTATAAATTCTGTAACCCGCCCCTTTTTCACAGCTATCTTTTGCGCAACTTTCTTAAATCCTTCCATCTTAAAGTTCACAGTGTAAATACCAGGCGCAAGCTCTGTGGTGATGGGCGTAAGGCCGTAATATACATCGTCTATAAATACCTGCGTTTTTGGCGGCACAGAAGAAAGAGACAGCCTGCCATCGCTTCCAAGTATAATCTCTTCCTTAACAGGCTCAATTGACTTGGGCATTGTCTTTTCTATTGCCGAGGCTATATCAGTCAGTGTCTTTTTTATAACCTTTGCAAGGGAGGATGAGATATATTTGCCAACGGTCTCCCTTGTATTGCCCATGACGCCTGCAAACCTTTCATTTTTTTCAGAAACAGCGCCTGACCATAAAACATTGCCGCTCTTTGCATCCTTTACAATGGTTTCTATCTCTATCTCAATATTGTCCTTTGGCCCGATATCCAGCCTGAAGGTCTTTACCGAGCCTTCTATCAAAATGTCTGCCTGAGCCTTGTCTCCCTTCTCAGCTTTAAAACCCGCAAGTTGAAACTGTTCTTTAAATGCATCTGTTACAAGGTCAGAAACATTCTTTTCAATGATTAGCTCGGTGGCATCTATTCCAAAGACAGGCGAGGTTATGTCTCCAAGTTTTTTACGGTTGCCTTCTTTTCTTTCGTCTTTATATGGAGCAATGGCTACATTGAAAGACTCTTTCAAGGAAATAGCAGGCGCGCCGAGCCTTGCGTCATATTTTACGGTTAAAGGTGCGGCGCAGCCGGTAAGGAGAATAAATATTCCGAAAATAAATATGTTTTTCATTTGTGTTTTATTGATCCGAAAATGTTTTATACACCATCCCCACCCTGCCACTCTCAAGAGGGGATTAACAGGTTTAAAGACCTAGTTTCTACAGCTTTCTTAGAATGCTGCAAATACCATTAGCGTGGCAAGCCTGTCACCGTTTAACTGCTCATTGTTTGCAGCAAGGTCATAGTGAGAGCCGCTGTACATGGAATAGTTAAGCTGCAACTCCACATTCTGGGCCAGAAGGTATGTAGCGCCAAGTGTGGTGGCATTTTGCTTGTTATTGGCGGCTGCACCTGTGTTGCCTGCTCGGTAACCGGCTGCAACGGTTGCCTTGCCGGGAAGCACACCAAGTTCAGCAAGCACAGACCATGCCTTTTTATCCTTTGCATTGGAATTGAAGAGGTTGGCCGTATCTCCAGCCTTTGTCCTTTTAGCATTGCCGTATGTGAGATAAACACCCAGAGGTAAACCCATATTGCCTTGTGCCTGGGCATCTATAGCATATGCATCTGCAGATTCTCTTGTGGTAGCGTCAGTACCTGCACTGCTATTAGTATCGCGTTTTGTGGTTCCGCCCCACCACTGAGCTCCTGCGCCTATATCCCAGCCACCTACATTGGGTGTTGCAGCAGCACGGGCATAGCTCAAATAGGGACCGGCATCAGTGGTCCCATGGACAGGCGCCCACATAGTATAGTTGACAAAGAACATGTCACTGGAGGCTACAAATGCAAAACCTTCTGCCACAGTCGCTGTGCCGATATACTGCTGGGCAGATGTTTCTGTCCTGTGTTCAAGGACGCGAGACATCCTTGTGGCGCCTGTGTTCAAAAGCTCAAAACCGTAGGAGGCACCGGCTGCATCTGTTGTAAATGGGATAACGCTCAACTTCATAGGACCAACATCATATGTGATTGGCATTTTATAGCTTGCGAACACAGGCATATCAGCATCGCCTAACTGTGCCTCAAGCAAGAATCCTACATGCTCACCTGCACGGCCGCCTATTAATAACGCCGCCTCATCAGGGAACTGAAGCTGTCCCTTATTGGTATCAGTGCTTCCGTTTTCATTATTATTATTATCTTTTCCGTTTGTCTTCTGATATCTTACCTTGGTAATGAGGGATGCGTTAAGCGTGTCCGGTATGGAGAGGTCTTCGCCTTCAACCTTTCCCTCAGAGCCTATCATTGTATAGCCACCTGCCTTAAATGCCCTTCCGAATGCATTGAGTGCGGGGAAATGCTGGAAGTGGCAGGTAGAGCATGCCATGCCTGTCTGCCGTGCAAAGGCAGGGACTGCATTCGCCTCAGGAACAATCCATAATGAAACGCTAAAGATGAAAAACGCTGCAAAAACCAATAAAATATTTGTTCTCTTCATCTTCTTTTTCCTCCTTCTTGACTTTTTAAACAGTAGGGCAAACCTTTAGGCTTGCCTGTTTTCGCAAGGCTAAAGCCTTGCCCTACAGCCTTCTTTCCCCATTAAATATTACCCCTCCTTTCTTTAGGATTGTATCAGCAAATATAGCAGAATCTATCAAATTATCAAGAGGTACTGTAAAAGAATGTAAAGGGGGTCCAAGTTTTTGGTTGCACTATTTAACCTTTTTGATATATAATTCCAAATTCAACCACAACCCCCATCAGGTTGGGGGTTATAGGGGCAGACCTATGTGTCTGCCCTCGCAGACTTTCTTTTATAGGAGACCAAATGAGAAACGAACAAATAAGAAATATCGCTATTATTGCCCATGTTGACCATGGCAAGACCACCCTGCTTGACTTCATGCTTAAACAGGCGGGCATATTTAGGGAAAACGAACGGGTAGAAGAGAGGGTGATGGACTCCATTGATCTTGAACGCGAACGCGGTATAACCATTATGGCAAAAAATACTGCGGTCTCCTACAACGGCGTGAAGATAAATATCGTTGATACGCCGGGCCATGCGGACTTTGGCGGCGAGGTGGAGAGAACTTTGAAGATGGTGGATGGTGTGCTCCTGCTGGTGGATGCATCTGAAGGGCCGTTGCCGCAAACCCGTTTTGTCCTGAAAAAGGCGCTGGAGCTTAAACTTCCGCCGATTGTAGTCATAAACAAGATTGACAGGCCTGATGCCCGAATCAAAGAGGTCTTAAATGAGGTGTATGATTTATTTATAGACCTTGATGCCACCGAAGAGCAGATTGATTTTCCTGTTATTTACACAATAGCCAGGGAGGGAATTGCAAGACTTACACCTGATGAAAACACAAAAGACCTCCGTCATCTTTTTGAATTGATATTAAAGACTATTCCTGCGCCTGAAGGCGATGAGAACGGGGATCTCCAAATCCTTGTAACCAACATAGCTTATAATGACTATGTGGGACGACTTGCCATAGGCCGCATCTTCAGCGGAACTATTAAGGCCAACCAGATGGTTGGAGTCGTAAATCAGAAAAGTGAAGTGGTAAAGGCAAAGATTACATCACTTTACGGTTTTCAGGGACTGAAAAGGGTTGATCTGCCGCAGGCAATTATGGGCGATATTGTTGCCCTTGCAGGCATAGAAGGCGCAAATATCGGAGACACAATTACAGATGCTGAAAATCCGAAGCCATTGCCCAGAATTGCTGTTGATGAGCCAACCATATCAATGGTTTTTTCTATCAACTCATCCCCGTTTGCCGGCAAAGAGGGAAAATTTGTAACATCAAGGCATTTGAAGGAAAGGCTTGAAAAAGAGCTGCTTTATAATGTTGCAATTAAAATGGAGCCGATGGAATCAAGGGACTCTTTCAAGATTATGGGACGCGGTGAATTGCAGTTGGCAATCCTTATAGAGATGATGCGGCGGGAGGGGTATGAACTAACCGTTGGGATGCCGGAAACCGTCACGAAAAAAATAGACGGCGCGCTGCATGAGCCTATGGAACAGCTTACCATTGACTGCCCTGAGGAATTTATCGGCGTTGTAACGCAGAAGCTTGGCATGAGAAGGGGCAAGATGCAAAAGATGCAGAACAACGGCCACGGCAGGGTGAGACTTGAGTTTCGTGTGCCGTCAAGAGGGCTTATCGGATTTAGAACAGAATTTCTTACGGATACAAAAGGGACAGGGCTTTTAAATCATATCTTTGACGGATACGAACCGTGGCAGGGAGCGATATCAAAACGCGCAACAGGCGCGCTTGTTGCAGACAGGGCAGGTGTTACGACTGGGTATGCCTTGTTTCATATCCAGCCGAGAGGGGGGCTGTTTGTGAGCGAAAGCACGACTGTGTATGAGGGTATGGTAATCGGCGAAAATTCAAGAGAGAACGACCTTGATGTCAATGTAATAAAGGAAAAGAAACTGACCAATATGAGGGCGTCAGGTTCTGACGAGTCCCTCCACATTGCGCCTCCAAGGCTAATGAGCCTTGAGCAGACCATAGAATTTATTAAAGAAGATGAGGTCGTGGAGGTTACGCCGAAAAGTATAAGGATTCGGAAGAAGGTTCTTGAGGCGAATAAGAGGGGGAAAAAGGAGAGGGCATAACGACCTAACTCAGCGGTGCATCTTTAATGCATCCGCTGTAGTGGCTTGTTAGAATAGGATTAATTCAAAATGCCTTTTCAAGGCGTTCCGCTACCCATACTTTTATGATGGATTGCCGAGGCACACCCAAACGGCTGGCTTCTTTGTCCAATAAGTTAATCATCCACAAAGGGAAGTCAACATTTACCCTTTTCTGTTCCCGCTCTGGTCTTCTCGCCTTCGATACATCAAGGTATTTGGAGATATCCTCTCCTTCATCAAATCTCTTGTCAAATTCACGAGCTTTCATATAAATCAACCTCCTCTTTGCTTGACCGACGCACCGAGATAATCCTTATTGTCCCGTTCCTATATGTAATGATTCCTGACCAGTACTTTCCTGAAATCTTCCCGATTGTCAAAAATCTCGGTTCATCGCTGGTTTTTACGGGAATCTCCATCAAATCGGGGTCATTCCATAGCGCTTGGGCTTCGTCGAAGTCTATGCCATGTTTTTTCTTATTACCATTACTTTTTGTGGTATCCCACTCAAATTCCATAGTATAGAAATTATACCTTTAGTATACCTATTGTCAATTAAATAAAAACTCATCCCTGGCATGACCCCTTGCTTATAACATTACAGCACACGGACGTCAATAATATTGGGATGTGTCCCCATTATTTCCCCATTATTTCCCATGATGACAACACCTATAACTAAATGAAATGGGTGAATCCATAAACCGCTTATTTTTCTCTTATCAGGACTTTATTTTCACAAAAAGAACTATATGAATTTGCAGAATATTTCTTTGTCATAATTAAGTTATCAGCGACAAATTTGTAATCAAAACAGCATTCGTCTTCATCTAAATATATCGTTAGATTGCAAGACTGTTTAATATCACCTGATTTAGCGATAGTCCATGACCCAGTTTCCCATACGCCTTTTGTTAGATTAGTCATAGCTTTCCCATCTTTCTCCCAATTATATGTGTGTATAAAATCATGTCCTTTTATGAACTCGAAAGTTTGTTGACCTGGATTAATTTTATTTGTCCATTTTCCCAATAAACTATTTTCTGCGTGTGCTGAAAAAGCTATAAAGTAAAGAGCTAAAAAAACTATTATCTTTTTCATTCTCTCCCCCTTGTAGGCATAACGAACCTGCCCCGATATAATGCTCTCTGCTATGATCACTTCATTGATAACTTCAACAAATCCTCAAAATTTGTCGTCACTCATAAATATTGATTACTGTAATAAACATTCACTTTCAGTAAGTCCGTTTTTATTTTTTATGTGTATAACGTGAAGTTGAGGGGCTGCGCCGCTTTTGCGCAGTCCCTCTCGAACGACAGGTTAGGGGTGGAGCCATGAGCGCACCATGTTGGTTTTGGCCGTTCATATTGGGTGCAATAACAAGCTCTACGATTGGCTTGATATGCACGCTGCTAATTGAATCCATATTTCCACGCAATAAATGAGGCAATGATTGCTCCGATGATGCCCAAAACCCAAATTGTTAATGGATGCTTCCAAAATGATTGGTCTTTGGAATCTGTCGAAACCGTTGCGCCTTGTATCTGTGTGCCGTCTGCCTTTGTCTCAATGATTGGCCGCTCTGATTCACCCATTTGGAACTCGCAGTCAACCATTTTGAAATTGGTTCCGCCCTCTGAGACTTTTATCAGAGCTTCTGGAGGTTTCTTTCCCATAGCGATGCCTCTCTTATTAAACCCTAACAAGTTATTATACAGGTCTGGACTTTATCATGATTTTTTAATTGGGTCAAACAAATTTTAAAATTAACTTGACGCAACTATTTGATTTCATTATGCTTGCATGGTTGAATAACATCCCATTTTGCGTGCTTAGACAGTTTCTGGCCAATATCCCATGATTCCTATTGCAAATGAAATTTTGATGCAGTATGACGCAATCCTCCTCAAGCGATCGGTCCATGCTTCTCGGCACGCTGACCATAAAAAGTGGCTGCGATATTATGTGGACTTTTGCACTTGCTTATTGAACTCGGAGCTTAATTTTTTGTTTTTATTTTTAAAACTTAGATGATAAGATATGCAGCTATAAATACTGTTGAGGTGTTACGATGAAAA
>Ga0209726_10005479_pt1 | contig 15370 bp, 16 predicted proteins | sample Subgrocontami54m_FD_187453 | JGI IMG/M metagenome (GOLD analysis project Ga0209726, IMG submission 187453) | Subsurface groundwater microbial communities from S. Glens Falls, New York, USA - GMW46 contaminated, 5.4 m (SPAdes) (version 3) | ecosystem: Environmental > Aquatic > Deep subsurface >... | reverse complement strand
ATTTTGGCACTACAAAACACTTCCCGGCTTTCAGCTTGTTTTAACTAGTTGATTTTACACGAATACGTATTTTTGTAAAACCACAATATGGCCAAAATCACCCATGTTCAGAGCAAAAGCCATGAACCTGGGTTAACTTTCGTAATATCCCTGCCGAAGGTGTACTCATAGGTGCCGTCGCCGTTATCCTTCAGGGTGCCGTTGCTGTCGGTGCTGGGTCTGGTGGCGGCCGCCGGCACCGCAGTGCCGCTCGTATTGGTGTAGGGCATGGTCGTCACAATATAGCTGACCCAATAGTCGGGGCTGCCGTTGGCGCCGGGCATGAGCTTGGCCAGGGCGAAGCCCATATTGGATAGGCCGGTAAGGCCTGTGGTGCTGCTTTTTGTTGTAAATCCCAGACCTTTGATGCCGTTGCCGTTGGCGTCAGCCACCTTGAATTTGACAACCGGCGGACTGGCGATGGTGATGCCAGTGACCGAGCTTGTCGTCGACGAAAGTGAAAGCGCCGCCAGCTCCTCGGTACTCAACGTGGAGTTTTTTATTGCTCTCACCCAATTCCCTGGTTCGATCGGCTACCCTTATCTCCAGTTCTTCTTTCATCTGGTGGAGTGCCTCTTCTGCCCGCTTACGCACGGTAATGTCTTCCGCGATGCCGCTCACTGTTTTCAATTTACCATGCTGACCGTAATAGTTAGCTCCATAATCATGAATCCAGCGGATTTCTCCGTCCCGCCGCACAATACGGTATTCCACGTCATAGGAGACAAATTTATCTGCTTCGGCAATACACGCTTCAAAGAGTTCCATGACCCTGCAGCGGTCTTCGGAGTGGATGTATTCCGACCACCGTCGGGGATTGCGATACAGTTCCTCCGTTGTCCCCCCCCATATCTTTTCAAAGGCAGGGCTGACAAAGAGCATCCGTTCCGGGTCCAGTTGCATGAACCAAAACACATGATCAATATTTTCAGCTAGTTGCCGGAACCGCTCCTCGCTTTTTTGGAGTTGGATCTCTGCTTTTTTTTGTATGGTGACATCGATGTCCAGACCGCGGTACCCCAGGAGATTGCCTTTCCGGTCCAATATGGGCGAACCGTTGGTTTCCAGATATACGAGGTGGCCCTTTCTGTGGACGGCGGTGTTTGCAAATCTGCTCAGGGAAGCGTTATTCCTAAAAATGGCAAAGGCCTGTTCTGTAAGGCTCTCTTTTGCCGTCGAATCGAAAAAGTCAAAAAAATGTTTCAGACCGATAATCTCTGCGGGGCGGTAGCCAAGGATCCTCTCCACCGCCGGGCTGGAATAGGTGTACAGACCGTCGCAATCGACCTCCCAAATCCATTCTTGCGCATTTTCGGACAGGTGTCGGAAGCGCTCCTCACTCTGCCGTAAAGCTTCCTCAATATCCTTCATTTCGGTTTCCCTTTACTCCAGACCGAATTTTTTTAGCTGATAGCGGAAGGAATCATAGCTGACGTGCAAAAGTTTCGCGGCTTTGGTCTTGTTGTGGCCCGTCATATCCAGGGCCTGAAGAATCAGATCTTTTTCAAAATCATCGAGAGATATTCCTGTTTCCGGCAGGATGTAGCCCGCTTTCTGGGTATTCTTGACGGACAGCGCCCGACGCCCGATTTCTGCGGGCAAATGCTCCGGCATGACCAGGGCGGTATTTTGGAACACCACGATACTGCGCACCACATTCCTCAGTTCCCGCACATTGCCCGGCCAAGGGTAGGATAGCATTAACTTCTCGGCTTCCTCGGAGAAGCCTTCAATTGTTTTATTGTACTCCTGAGAAAAAGAGACCAGAAAAATATTGGCCAATAACATGATATCTTCTTTACGTTCCCGCAATGGCGGCACGGCAATGGCAAAGGCATTCAGGCGGTAGTAAAGGTCATTTCGGAATTCCCCTTTTTCCACAGCCCCGGCAAGATCCCGATTGGTCGTGGCAATTACGGTTACCGCCACCGGAATCTCTTCCTGGCCTCCAATACGTCTGATGGTCCTTTCTTCCAGCGCCCGGAGCAACTTGCTTTGCAGGCTTAGCTTCATATCACCCAATTCGTCGAGCAGCAGGGTGCCACCGTTAGCCATCTCGAAGAGCCCTTTCTTACTTTTCCGGGCATCGGTAAAAGCCCCCTTTTCATAGCCGAAAAGCTCACTTTCCAAAAGGGTCTCCGGCAGGGCGCTGCAATTAACGGCAACGAAGGGAACGGAGGAGCCAGCCGCCGGCCCATGCATCAGCAGGTGGATGTTGCGGGCGATAAGTTCTTTGCCGACACCGCTCTCACCGGTAATGAGAACGCTCGCCACGTGGGCGGCGGCGATTTTTTCCACCTTCTCCTGGAGTGTTTTCCTCGCTTCCGAAGTGCCTAAAAATTCACGCTCGAACCTGCCGGAGTTAACTTTGCGCAGATACTCCAGCTCCTTTTTCATCTTCACATTAGCGATGGCGTTAGCGATGACGATAATAACCTCTTCCATGTTAAAGGGTTTGGTCAGATAATCAAGAGCGCCGATTTTCATCGCTTTCACGGCTGTTTCCGCAGAATCGTCGGCCGTCAGCATGATAACTTCCATATCGGAAAAGTTTTGCTTAAGTTCCTGCAGTATCTCCATGCCGCTTTGGCCTGGTAGGTTGATGTCCAAAAGAACCACATCGGGACGCCAAGCGCCGATATTTTGCACGACATCGACGCCGCCGCTTTCCGGGCGCACATCATAGCCCTCCCTGGATAAGAAGCGGGAGAGCATGCCGAGGATTAACTCATCATCATCTACAAGGTAAATGCGCCCCCGGCTTTTCATGTTGTCCCCCCTCGCTCTTCGGCCCTAACGGGTAAAGCAATCGTAAAAACGGCGCCCCCGGCAAGGCTATTCGCCACCGTAATGCTGCCGCCGTTGTCCTCCACCAGTCTTTTGGTAACCGCCAATCCCAAGCCCGTTCCCTTCGTCTTGGTAGTAAAGAAAGGATCAAACAACTTTGCCAACAATTCACCGGGGATGCCTTTACCCGTGTCTTGCAGTTCAACAGTAATCATCTGCCTTGCCCGGTCATAGCTGGTTTTCACCGTTACTGTACCTCCGCCCGGCATGGCATCGGCGGCGTTAAGAAAGATGTTGAGAAACACCTGCCGGAGCTGCTGCGGGTCGCATATTGTTTCCGGTAGAAGGGGGTCAAGTTCCCTGATAATCCGCCGGCAGGAACCGGTTGCGAAAAAGGAAGGATGATTATTGAGAAACTCGACTGTTTTCTCCAGAATCAGATTCACGTTAATCAAGATCGGCTGGGTAGCCACCGGCCGGGCAAAATTAAGCAGATTTTTCATCAGCAATTCGATGTTTCTGATCTCTTCAATAACCCGTGCCAGCACCTGCTTATCCCGCTCTTCGATGTCAAGTTCCGCCAGCAGCACTTCCATTGATACCTTAATGGCAGCCAGTGGGTTCCGAATCTCATGGGCCAGGCCAGCCGCCATTTCCCCGCTCACCTTAAGCTGCTCGGTTCTCTGTGTGTTTTGCATCTCCTTTTTCAGGGCGGCTGCCATTTCATTAAAGGAATCGGCAACCTCGCCAAATTCTCCTTGCAGGTTAGGTATCCGATATTCCAGGTCGCCGGCCTTTAAACGGCGTGTCGCATCCAGGAGGCTCCGGACGGGCTTGGCTATCCCGCCAATGAGGATGAAAGCAAAGCCAATGGCAAAGAATGGCCCCACCACCACCATGAAAAATAGCAGATTCTTCCGCAACTTAATCTTTTTCAGGATATCCTGTTGTCTGCTATCCAGCTTGGAAGTCGCGGCGGTTAAGCGCCACTCTATTTTTTGGGCCAATTCGTCTCCCAGACGCAAGACCCAGACCGCCTCCCATGCTGGAACTGCTACCCCCGGGTCGGCAGCAAATATTTCCCTCGTTAAGCGCACGTAATCTTCAATCTGCCTTTTCAACTCGAGGGGCGCTGCCGTTGTTATGGGGGGATGATGGCAGATCAGGCAGCGTTGCACGGCGGTCGCGATCTCACGGGCATATATCACGGCCACCGTATTTCCGCCGTACCGGGTGCCCTTCAGTTTTATCTCATTCTGGATTTTCTCAAGGTTGGCAAGCAGCTCTTTTCTGAACACGACACTGTGGTCCAGATCAGCAAGACGGCGCAGATCCGCGACTGTCGTCTCCACAGTTGATACGATATAACCGCCACCCAGAAAAAACATCGTGGCCACTAAGCCGAGGCCAAAAGCTATTTTTTTCTTCATTGATTTGCCGGTATGGTAACCAACTGATTTTACAGCTATTGCCCGCCTCCATAACTATGGAGGCCGGAAAGTACCAGATTCACACCCAAATAACAAAAAATCGTGGCGCTGAAACCTACAATGGACAGGATCGCGGCCCTGGTTCCCCGCCAGCCCTTTGTAATCCGGGCATGCAAATAAGCCGCATAAATGAACCAGACAATCAGAGACCATGTTTCCTTGGGATCCCAACTCCAATAGGTTCCCCAGGCGACGTTCGCCCAAAAAGCCCCCGTAACGATGCCAATGGTCAAAAGGGGAAAACCGATGGCAATCGTCTTGTAACTAATCTCATCCAGCACATCGGCAGCTGGCACATAGCCCAGAAACATGCCCGGACTGCCGTGCGCCAAAGTTTCCGAACGGGACTTGAACAAATAGAGGATACTGATGCCAAAGGAAACGGCAAAAGCCGCGTAGCCGACAAAGCAGGTCACCACGTGGGAAATAAGCCAATTGCTTTTCAAGGCCGGCACCAGGGGCTGAATGTCATTGGGATTAAGGGACGCATAAGCCATGATGATAAAGGGGAAAGGAGCAACAAAGGCGCCCACGGTCTTGATCTGAAACTTTCTTTCCAGAATCAGATAGGTGATGGCGATCGTCAAGGCGAAAAAAACCAGCGACTCATAAAGATTCGTTAAAGGCGCCCGCCCGATCCCCAACTGATAAGACTCGTACCACCTAAGACCGATCGCCGCTGCTTCCACGCCTACCCCAGCCCACAGGCAAGCTGTCGCAACCTTGCCCAGCCCCTCGGAACGAAAGGCTAAATAAGAAACGTACAGGACCATCGCAAAAAAATATACAAAGATGGATATACCGAAAAGTAATGAATTTGTCATGCAACCTCCTTCAATTTCTGAATGATGCCTTCCACTTCCCGTACAAAAATGGTTCGATTTTTGTTTGTCATTCCGCCGATTATCAATTCCGTGCGGCCCTTCTTATCCGTTTTCAGGCATAGCCAAAGCTTCTTATGCGAAACAAAAAAAGCAACCAGAATGCCGCCAATCAAAAGCAAACATCCCAGCCACACGGCCACTTCCCCCGGATCCTTATTCACCTGGAGCCCGGTATAGTTTTTTAGCCGCAGGTCCCTAACCAGCAGTTGGTAAGGGCCGCGACGCAGCTTGTCATAATCAGGCTGTTCCGTTGGCAGCCAAACACCAATGGGCGCCGCATTTTCCCGATAGATGTTGACACCCACTGCCGCCCCGCCCTCCGAACCGTCCGGTAGATGAAAATGCTCTTGATAATCAGCTAATTCTAACATATCGTTCGTACCAGGGACGGGAACGCTTTGCCCTATGGGCGCCTCTACCATCCCCCGCAGCGCACCATCCTGATTTCGCACTTCGATTTGCGCCTTCTCCGGACGTGATCCGTAACTGGACTGATAGAATGTAACACCCTGATAGCTCAAGGGGTCATTAACCCTGATGGTTTTAAGCAGGATTTCTTTTCCGTTCTTAATGACAGCAAGATCGCTAAGGTATTCCTTGGGCATCCCATTGGGATAAAATTCCGCCCTAAAGGCATTACACTTCAGCTCAAAATCGAGATTTTTAATTTTCCCGGCCCTCGTCTCAAATTGTGAAATTGCCTCCCCTTCATAAATATTTACATATCCCTTATAACCGAAAAGAGAACCTATGATAGCCCCGATAAAAATTAGCAGCACGCTTAAATGGGTGAAAAAGAAGGCTAAGCGGGAATATTTGCCCTGTTCAAAAAAATAATGCCCTTCGCCTTTCTCTAATTGGGTTACCGTTGGTTTACCGGAAAAACTCCTCCCGATTATTGCCAACGCTTTTTTTTCCACCTCCGCCAGGGGCAATCCATATTTAACTTTGTCCTTAATATTTAAGGTTTTTTCCAGACTCTCATCGAGGATGAGGTTTTTTTTCCTCAGACCGCGCATAATGGGCGCGTAGCGGTCCATGGTACAGGCCGTAATGTTCAGGGCTAGCATAGCCAGGCAGGAAATAAACCACCAACTGTGATACATGTCAAAAATGCCGAGTTTGCCAAACAGCTCCACCGTGCTCGGCTGAAGATAACGGTAGTATTCCTGAAGGGGCTTGTTTTGCTCGATAATGGTCCCAACGATGGAAAGCACCGAAAGAACCAGGAGAAGAACAATAACCAGCTTCAGGGAGGTGAAAAAGTCCCATATCCTGGCCGTAATGTCAGTTTTTTTTGTCTTTACTTCTTGGTTCAAAGACACAAAATATCCTCCTGTCATAAAAATAAAAGCCCTCCAGCGGCGTACCGGGGAGGGCTTTACAAGCTTTACATAAGTAGGTGGGCAAGGAGCATGCTACTTCTTATGGCACTTGGCGCACTCGGAAACAGCAAAAGCCTTCTTTCCGTCGTGGCAGGTTCCGCAGGATTTCCCGGCCTTCATGTCGGCCATCGTCAGCTTGTCACCTTTTTTCATTTTGTAAACAGCAGGATGACAATCCTTGCACTTGAGGCCGGCATCGGCGTGCGCCTTGCCGTCAAAGGTGACTTTACCGGTAGTTTTTTCTTCGAATTCGACTTTTTTGCCGGTGCCAACCGCCATGGCGCCGCCCACGAGGCCGAAAGCAAAAGTAACCCCCACTACAACTGCAAATAACTTTTTCATAGAAAACCTCCTATAATGTCAATTTGTAGCTACATATTAAATTGCCTGCCGCGTGTCAAGAGAAATCTACCATGAAAGGATTGCCATATCGGTAAAGGCGCGTTATATATGTCCACGCAAGACACCTTGCTCGCCGGAGGCAGTTACTTGACTATCAGAAAGATAAGGGCCATTGCCCGCAAGGAATCTTGCCATCTGCTGCGGGATTTCCGCAGCCTCTACCTGGCCTTTGCCATCCCCCTGCTGCTCATCCTGCTTTTTGGCTACGCTCTTAGTCTCGACGTGGAGCATGTCAGAACCATCGTTGTCGATCAGGATGGCACCGATTTGAGCCGCCATTTCCTGCTTAAACTGGAGGCATCACCCTACTTTCGCGTGTTGGCGCACCTCCCTGCTGCATCGGAAGCGACCCGTTATCTCGATGAAGGTGAAGCGGCCCTGGCCGTGCTTATCCCCCCGGGCTGGACGGACAAAATCCGCTCCGCACAGCCGTCGCCCTTGCAGGTACTGTTAGACGGTAGTGATCCCAATTTTGCCAGCATCTCCCGCAGCTACATCACCGCTTTTATCGAGCAATTCAACGGGCAACTTCAAAAGGACTTTTTCAACAGGCAGGGGCGGCCCGGCATCCAACCGCCCGTGGAGGGGCGGATTCGTGTCTGGTTCAATGAAGATCTGGAAAGCCGCAATTTCATCGTGCCCGGCATCATTGCCATTATCATCATGATTGTGGGCGCCATGCTGACTTCGCTTGTCATTGCCAGGGAATATGAAAACGGCACCATGGAGACGATCAAATCGCTACCCATCACCGCCGGTGAGTTCCTGCTGGGCAAGGCCATACCCTATTTTTTCATTGCCCTGGCCGATGTGCTGGTTGCGATGTTAATGGGGCAGATACTCTTCGGGGTCGTTATGAAGTCCAGCTTCTGGTTAATGATGTTTGCTTCTTCTCTCTACATTGCCGTGGCCCTGACCTTGGGGTTGCTGATCTCCACCGTAACCAAGTCGCAACTGGTGGCCAATCAGACGGCCGTGCTGGTGACTTACCTCCCTTCGTTACTGCTTTCCAACTTTATTTTTCCCGTCGCCAATATGCCAAAAGCGCTGCAGTTCGTGACCAAGATCGTTCCCGCCACCTATTACATCGAAATCCTGAGCGGCATATATCTGAAAAATCTGGGCATGGCACATCTCTGGCCAAGCTTTCTGGTACTGGGAACCATTGCCTTGCTCCTGGCCGCTCTCAACTGCATAGTTCTGAAGCGGGAAGGGGGGATGTGATGGGTAAACAATTCTTGCCAGGAAAGCGTATCGGTGCTAAGGGCCTATGCGCCGAGTTGCTCCTAAACTTGGGCGCTAACATCGCCTATCTCTTGAGAGGCGCCTTGAGGTGAGCTTTTGTTCAACCAGATACTTTCCCATATGGCCCGCAGGGAATTCTCCCGTGTGATGAAATTCGAGGCAGGAAACAAGCCGGAGCTCCTGCCGGGCGATGCCATGCCGCGTCTCCTCTACCTGCACATCCCCTTTTGCGAAAGACTTTGCCCCTATTGCTCTTTCCATCGCGTGGTCTGCCAGGATGCTCTGTGTCACAATTATTTTGCCGCTTTGCGGAAAGAAATCATGATGTATCGGGAAAAGGGCTATACCTTCCACGGCCTCTACGTGGGTGGCGGCACGCCGACGATCATGATCGAAGAACTTGAGGAAACCATCGCCTGTGCCCGGCAGTGCTTCCCCCTGCGGGAAATTTCCGTGGAAACCAACCCGAATCATCTGACGGACAAAAATGTCGCCGCGCTGCAAAGGGCGGGTGTCAACCGACTCTCCGTGGGCATCCAAAGCTTTGATGACGGCTTGCTGAAGTCGATGGACCGTTATGATAAGTACGGCAGCGGGGAGGCCATAGCGGCCAGACTGAAGGAAACCCTAGGCAAGTTCGACACCTTGAATGCCGACATGATCTTCAATTTCCCCACCCAGGACGTCAGGGCCTTGCGGAGTGACCTGGAGATCCTGGTGGGGCTGGAGATGGACCAGATTACCTACTATCCCCTCATGGTTTCCGACTCCACGCAGCAGTTAGTCAGGAACACCCTGGGGCGGGTTGATTATGGCAAAGAAGCGAAACTCTACCGGGAGATCGTCAAAGGGCTGACGCCGATCTACAATTTTTCCTCCGCCTGGTGTTTCTCCCGCCGGGAAACTGCGACAATCATCGACGAATATATCGTCGATTATGACGAATACGCCGGTTTGGGAAGCGGCGCCATTGGTTATCTGCACGGCGCCTGTTACGCCAACACCTTCGATATAGACAGATATATCGCCACGATTAACCGGGGGGAGGCGCCGCTCTGGGCATCACGCCAATTCACCCCGAAAGATAAGATGCGCTATGACTTTCTGATGAAGCTCTTTGCCACCAAATTGAACTTGACGGACTTGCAAAAAAAGTACAGCACCTCAATATATCGACACCTCTGGTTCGATATCCTGGGTTTCTTTCTCCTGGGCGGTCTCCGCTACCGGGGACATCGCCTCCACCTGACAAATCGCGGTCATTACCTCTGGGTCATCATGATGAGGGAGTTTTTTATAGCCGTCAATAATTTCCGGGATTTTTGCCGGAAATTCCCTACCCTTTGACGTGTGAGGGTGAGGGTGGGGGCTGCCCCCCCTCAATCCCCTACTTTAGGTCCGCTGGGGGAGAGGAAATTTGCTATAAGGTCATAGGAGGGGTTATCTATGACCCTGCTGCCCCCACGAATATCATGGCTGTTTCCGCTGTTTATGGCTTTACCGTGAGTCTATAGCTGCTTCGTGCCAGGTAAGTGGCTCAAAAAAATAAAGGTCCGCTTGCTTTGATCAAGAATTCACTCCCCCCAGCCACATTCTGGTGACCGACGGCTGTTTTTATGGCGATGGCGGCATGTTCCGCGTCGCCCCGCCCCTGGAGTTGAAAAAGCTGGAGGGTATCTTCCGGGCGTCATTTTTCCAGGAAAGAATGCAGTACCTGGATCAGGAGGGGACGGTCGTTTATAGATCCAAGGACGGCGAGACAACCAAGAGCTTCCCGGCGCTTGAATGGCTGGCCGCGATGTGTTCGCGCATCCCGAACCGGGGAGAGCAGAGGGTGCGTTAATACGGCTTACTACACAACGTCTCGCGGGGAAAACGCCTGCAGGAAGGGCTGGATGATGCCATCCCCTGCATCCTCGAACCTCAGGAAAACGAAAAAGCTTTCAGGAAAAGTCGGGCCAGACTGATTCAGAAGATAGTGTCCCGGCGAAAGCCGGGAAAGTAGATCCCCTGGTCTGCCCGAAGCTTGTCCCCGCGGAGGCGGGGATGTCAGGGGTCCATGCGGATCAGCAGTAGTATTGAGGACCCGTCGGTGATCCGAGACATCCTCAATCATCTGGGACTGTGGCTGGCAAAGGCAACACCGAAAATATAACTAGTAAAGATTTGACCCCCTATCGTCCCGGGGGCATCCCCTCGTGACGGGCAAGGAGACGACCGAAGGAAGGGAAATCGATTGTAGGGCAAATGTAGGGCAAATATAGCAGTCATATATTTCTTGCATTCCCCGAAGAAGGTTACTGACATGCCATTACCCAACCGCATCGCCAACCCCTGCTTCTCGATCCTATATAACTTGACAAGCAAAAACAGCCCCCCTATACTCCCATCACGAAAAAGGAAATTCTTATCAATTGCTTAAGAATTGAGTAAGGTGCCACCGGAATAATAACCACCGGCTTTATAATGCGGGAATAACTAATTTATCCAATTTATGCATGAACCGCAAGTTCGGTACCTGAGGCATGGCAAGAAATAATAGGGCAAGTTCGGGGGACACCTTATTTAATTCCCGAGAGATAAGTAAGGTGTCCCCCGATACCGGTCTAAGCAACGATGACCTCACGAGGGGTGGCGTTAAGCACAGAGATTCTCCTGATGTCATCAAATAAACTCTACGGGGAGGTAATATATGTACGGAACAAAGAGGAGAGCGGCGAAGCTTGTTATTGGCGTATTTGTTATGGCACTTGCCGCCGTGTCGTTTGCATCATCGGGAGGTGTCGGGGTAACGGCTGAAGAAGCTTTGCAGAGATTGATGGAGGGGAATAAACGGTTTATCGCGAATCAGGGGACTGCATGCAAGGCAAGCGATACGGCAAGACGGGAAAGTCTTGTCAAGGGACAAAAACCTTACGCAATTATCCTGTCCTGCTCTGATTCCCGCGTGCCGCCGGAGATCATCTTCGATAAACAATTGGGTGAGATCTTTGTGATACGTGTAGCGGGAAACATCCCTGATCCGATTGTGCTGGGCAGTATCGAATATGCCGCAGAACACATCGGATCGCCGCTAATCATGGTCCTCGGTCATGAGCGATGCGGCGCCGTAACTGCCGCCGTCCAGGCCAAGGGAGCCGTTGAGGGCAATATCGGCGCTATCGTGAAGGTGATTGCTCCGGCCGCAACTCTTGCCAAAAAGGAAGCAAAAGGCAAAAGCGACGCGGAGATTGTAGAGGCGGCATCAAATGCCAACGTGAAGCTTGTGGCCCAGACCATCGTCGAGAAATCTCCGGTTGTTGCCCATCTCGTAAAGGAAGGGAAATTCAAGATTGTTACAGCAAAGTATGATCTTGATGACGGCACGGTATCACTTCTCGGCAAGTGAGCGGTTTTGTTAAAGGGATTGAGCCCGGAAATAATTCAGGGAAAGTAGGGACACTTCCCAGAATAATTTACTCATTTACGGAGTGTCCCTCGTTTATTCCAGATCACAAATGGTTATCAGTGATTCCGCATCTTTTAAAGAAAGCTGATTGGAACTTTTCACTGACAAGCCGATGAGAAAATAATTCTGCCCCCTTTTCTTATACTTCCCCGCAACCGGCCGGATTTAGCCAATGAATGACTTGAGATGAAGGTAAAAATACTGGAATAATAGAGGCGATTGAGATTACGAAACCCGGATCCGGGGATCGACGAGGGCATAAGAGATGTCGGCGAGGAGATTGCCCAGCAAGGTCAGCATCGCTCCGATAAAGAGGATTCCCATTACGGTCGGGTAGTCCCGCGACATTACCGCCATATAAAAGAGTTGTCCCATGCCGGGGATCGCAAAGATCGTCTCAAAAATCACACTGCCGCCGATTAATCCCGGTACGGAGAGACCGAGAATCGTAATCAAAGGCAGCAAGGCATTGCGGAGGGCATGTTTGTAAATGACGATTCTTTCCGGTAAGCCTTTGGCACGGGCGGTGGTGATGTAATCTTGTCGAATTACTTCCAGCATGTTTGCCCGCATGTAACGGGAGAAGCCGGCCAGACCGCCGAAGGCAGAGAGCAGCACGGGCATGATCAGATGTCGTATCAAATCAAGGAATTTTTCTCCGGCGGGCAGGTATTCGTAATTGAGGGAGCGGAGACCGGAAATAGGCAGCCAGCCCAACTGCACTCCGAAAAGGATCATGAGCAGGAGCGCCAGCCAGAAAGTAGGCATGGCAAAGCCGGTAAAGACGAAAACGCTGGTTATTTTGTCAAAGAGGGAATTATGACGTACGGCGGATAAAATGCCTATGGGAATGGCAATGATGATGATAAGTAAAAGGGACGCAAGATTAAGTGTTATGGTGACGGGTAGCCGCTCCAGAATTTTTTCGGCAACGGGCCGGTGATCCGGAGAAAATGAGGTTCCCAAATCCAGACGGAGCAGCTTTTTTACCCAGAGGAGATACTGGACGGGCAATGGTTTATCCAGGTCGTACATCGCCCGGAGACGTTCCTTCATCTCTGCCGACACCCGTGGGTTCATCTGTGTTTCCATGTCTGTCGGCGAGCCGGGCGCCAGATGCATGACTGCAAAGCAGATTATGGTGATGCCGACGAGAAGGGGGAGCATGAAAAATAGTCGCTTGGCTATATAGCTTATCATTCTAAAAACCTATTTCCCGTTTTTCCCCTCGCTTAATCATCGCGGATGCCGTCTCTGTTAACATGACAGCAGATTTTTCACAATCCTGATTTTATGAGCGTCGCCGATTCCGAGATACGTCGGTTCGAGTGGACATAACAAAGCCGATTCAGGTTGACATCCTGCGGGCATTCTGTTACGAGGCAACATATGGAGAATATTAAAGAGATTGCTGCAAAAGAAATAGTGCTCCAGTGTGCGAATGCCGCGCTGGAGAAAAAAGCCAAGAATCTGATGATCTTGAAGGTGGCGGAAATATCTGCCTTTACTGATTATTTTATTATTTGCAGTGGCGCTTCGGATCGGCAAGTTCAGGCCATGGCTGCAGCAATTCGGGAAAAAATGAAAAAAAACGGAGTTCTTCCCTTGGGTGTTGAGGGTGAAAGCCATGGACAATGGATCCTTATGGATTATGGGGATGTCGTTGTCCATATTTTTTATGAGCCTGTAAGGGTATTTTACGATATGGAAAGGCTGTGGTCCGAGGCACCCCAAATGGCTGTGGGCGATGACGTGGTTGCCTTAACCGCCCTTGACCAAGGGATGTAAACGAGCATTTTCCAACCTATGATCTTGGCTCAGGTTGGTTTCTTAAAATAGCTGCGATAAAGGTATCATCCTTGGAGAGTATGCTGAAGGGCCTGGCGGATGTTGTCTTTCCTCCCCAATGTATGGCATGCGGCGCCGTGCTCCGCGGCGCCGGCTTGCCTTTTTGCCCCCTGTGTTATACTCAATTAAGATTAATTAGTTCTCCCATTTGCCCCTGCTGCGGTCATCCCTATGACGAACCGGAGGAGCAGAACCATCTTTGCGGTGCTTGTCTGTCGGCCGCGCCCGCTTTCTTAACCGCTCGGGCACTGGGGCGGTACGAGAGTGTGCTGTTGGATGTTATCCACCGGTTTAAATATGGCGGCAAGGTATCTATAGGAGAACGTCTGGGAGAATTAATGGCCCAATTCACCTATCCGTCTTTTCTCATTAAGGATTATTCTTCGGTTATCCCTGTGCCTCTCCACCCCCGCCGCTTAAGGCAGCGTGGTTTCAATCAGGCCTTGATTCTGGCTCGGGAAATTGCCCGCTGTTGTTCCCTGGGGCTTGACATTGCAAGTCTCCGGCGCGTTGTTTGCACCGAACCGCAGGTCGGGCTGGGCAGGGACAGAAGAGGTCTTAATATTAAAGGCGCCTTTGCCGTGACTGGCCAGGAACGGATAACGGGTAAAAAGATTATCCTTGTCGATGACGTTTACACAACAGGCAGTACTGTCCGGGAATGTGCGCTTGTACTGATGAAAAACAAGGCCGAAAGCGTGGCTGTGCTGACTTTAGCCAGGGCTTGTTAACGGTAGGGAGGTTGAATGGAAGGCAAAATATATCAAAGGGAAGCGTTGAAGCAGGAGCTGGAGCGGTTGCGAGGGGAGGGATGTAAAATTGTTTTTACTAATGGCTGTTTTGACATCCTGCATGTAGGGCATGTCCGCTATCTACAGGCGGCTAAAGACATGGGGGATGTCCTGGTTCTGGCCTTGAACAGTGATGCGTCCGTAAAATCCCTCAAAGGCGATAAAAGGCCCTTAATTACCGAGAGCGAAAGGGCCGTTGTGGTGGCCGCGCTGGCGTCGGTTGATTACGTTATCATTTTTTCTGAAACCACACCGCTTTCCTTGATTGAGTACTTACGCCCCGATGTGCTTGTTAAAGGCGGCGATTGGGCGGAGGAAGAGGTTGTGGGAGGGGAAGCGGTTGCCCAGTGGGGCGGAAAAGTGGCTATTATTCCATCCATTGTAGGCGCCTCCACGACAAACATTGTGGGCAAGATCAGCAAGGTTTATGCCCCGGAGTAAATGGCGCCGCGGACTCTTGCCCGACGTCCCATAGATTTTTCTTTACAAAAAAATGCTTTAGGTATAGAGGTTCCGCGTTCAGGTATCTTGGTCGGCGTGGGTGAAGAGCATGGTGAGGCAGTTATGATAATGAAGCCGGAAAAAATGGAAATTTTCAGATTTATGCTGACCCAGAAAATCAATGAGTTACACGGGGAGGCAGAAAAGACCGTTTCTGAAATGAACACCGGCAAGGAGAATTTCCCCGATCCCAATGACAGGGCTTCTTTAGAGGCGGATAGAAATTTTGAGCTGCGCATCCGCGATAGAGAGCGGAAACTGATCTTGAAAATGCGGGAGGCTATCCAGCGTATCAATGAGGGCACCTTCGGTATTTGTGAGGTTTGCGAAGGGCCTATTTCGGAAAAGAGATTGATGGCCAGGCCGGTAACCACCCTGTGCATAGAGTGCAAAACGAAGGAAGAGAAACTGGAAAAATTAAAAGGCGCATGAGTGCGTTCTAGGCTTCTACCGTTGTCAGCCCCTCAATCATTGCCGCCCGTAGTTTCCTTGGATGATCGTTCAAATATTGTCTTCGCTGATAGACCCTGGATTATCAATTAGCTTTTCC
>Ga0209726_10005478_pt1 | contig 15370 bp, 13 predicted proteins | sample Subgrocontami54m_FD_187453 | JGI IMG/M metagenome (GOLD analysis project Ga0209726, IMG submission 187453) | Subsurface groundwater microbial communities from S. Glens Falls, New York, USA - GMW46 contaminated, 5.4 m (SPAdes) (version 3) | ecosystem: Environmental > Aquatic > Deep subsurface >... | reverse complement strand
CGTGAGCTTGAGCAGTTCGGGCGGCGCGTAGAGCCCCGAACGAAGCCGCGGCACGGAAGGCAGTTCGTGCACCTTCGACGAGAGCATGGACATCAGCGGTGCCGACCCGAATGGCACGGCGCCGGTGAGAAACTCGTACAACATCGAACCGAGGGCGTAGAGATCGGTCCACGGCCCGATCGCACCCGTGCCCCCAAGTTGCTCCGGAGCCATGTATTCCGGCGTTCCCACGAGTCGACCATCGCTCGCGGTGTCACGGCGCGGGTCGAGTACGCGCGCAATGCCAAAGTCTGCGATCTTGACGTCGACGGTCGCGCCGGCGGTGACGGGCGCTGCGAGCAGCACGTTTTCGGGTTTGAGGTCCCGGTGAATGATCCCGGCCGCGTGCGCAGCTTGGAGCGCCGCCAGCATCCCGTCGAACGCGTGCGCGACGGCGGGCCATCCGGGCCAGCGATCGCGCCACGCCGAGAGCGGGCCGCCCGACATCAGTTCCATCACGAGAAACGGCGCGCCGGAGTCGTCGACGCCCACGTCGAGCAGGTCGACGACGTTGGGGTGATGGAGTCTCGCGGACGCGATGGCCTCGTCGACCAGCGCCCGTCGCCGAGCGGGATCGTTGCGAACGTCCGCGCGAAGTGTCTTGACCGCAACGTCGCGACCGCTGCGCCGATCGCGCGCGCGGTAGACATGCCCCATTCCGCCGTGGCCGATCGGCTCGAGAAGTTCGTAGCCCGTTCCTTCGACAACCACGAGGTCGGCGAAGACTAGCAGTTCCTGGCTGGCAGGGATCCTTCGGACGATCAGCCGCCGCCGCCGCCGTCGCTGGCGCACGCGGACGGCACGTAGGCCCAGTTGGCGCCCGTGCAGGTTCCGTCCGTCGACATCGTCGCGCTCGTGCCCGGGATGCAGGTGTTGGTCGTGCGGCACCAGCCGCAGCCGATGCGGGGCGTGCACGTTGCGCAGGTCGTCGTGGTTTGACACATGACCGGTGGCACATCCGCACCGCCGCCGTCGCGGCCTCCGCACTGCGAGGTCAGCCACGCCCAGTCGGCCATCGTGCACGCCATGTTGTCGGGACCCGTTGCCGTCCCGTGGAGACAGCGGCCGTTGTTCCGGCAGAAGCCGCACTCGCCCATCGGCGTGCACGCGCCGCACGTGGTTGCCGATTCGCAGCCGCTCGCCCCGTCCATGGAGGCCGGCGTGTCCGTGGCGGTCGCGTCCATTGCAGCGGTGTCGCTCACGATCCCCGTGTCGCCGCCGCTCGCGGTGTCGTTCATGTTCGCGTCGGTGGAGTTTTCGCCGCCACAGCCGACGACGGATGAAAATCCGAGCAGGATCGAGAGGGTCAGATGCGCACGCGTCGTCATGTTCACTCTTGGATGTCGTGATGAGTCGCACGGGATCCGCCCCGTGCGGATCCGGTGAGCCATCGTTCGCGCGCAATCTAGTGCAAAGTTTCGGGACTTGAAATGGCTGTGCTCGCATGCGCGATGGGCTGGATCGGTCGCCTGGCCGAGCACGCTGCGGTATGCTCTCAATCAGTGCCGTCATGACACCGGTTTCCGGGACCGAAGACACGATCGCGATTCCGTCCGACTCGCTCTCGGCGAAGCCGCCAGCTCGCCTGGTACCCGGCGACCTCGTCGATCGCTACTCCGTCATCGAGCTTCTCGGCGCGGGCGGAATGGCCGAGGTGTACCGAGCGCGAGACGCACGGCTCGGTCGGGACGTTGCGCTCAAGCTCGTGCGCGCGGTCAAGAACGAGGGCACGATGTGCGGTTCGCTCTGCTCGCTGCTCATGCGAGAAGCGCGGACGCTCGCCCAGTTGTCACACCCTGGGCTCGTCGGCGTTCTCGACGTCGGCGAACACGGCGGTTGCGTGTACCTCGCAATGGAACTGGTGGAAGGATCCACGCTGCGCAACTGGTCAACGGGGCCCCACGATTGGCGCGAGCGCGTGCGGGTCATCGTCGACGTCGGGCGGGCGCTCGCTTCGGCGCACGGTGCGAACGTCGTTCATCGGGACGTCAAGCCGGACAACGTGCTGATCGGACCGGGGGGTCGGGTCGTCGTCACCGATTTCGGCCTCGCGCGAAGCCTCGCGGACCTCGATGAGACCGGCTATGCGTGCGGCTGCGCAGGCGGGGCCACGGTGCAAGTGCAACTCGACGGCATGGTCGTCGGCACTCCGAGGTACATGTCCCCCGAGCAGCTCGAAGGCCGCGCGGCGGATGGGCGCAGCGATCAATTCAGCTTCGCCGTGACCGGATGGGAATTGCTCTTCGGCACGTTGCCGTTCCGCGGGCACGACGTTGCAACATTTCACGAGGCGATCGTCGCACAGCGATTCGAGCCGCCGCCCGCGTCGACTGCCGTTCCGCCAGCGATCAGCGCCGCACTCCAGCGCGGCATGCGTGCATCACCGAGCGCTCGGTACCCGAACATGGCGTCGTTCGTCGACCGACTCGTTCTCGCGGCCGGGTAGGCGGTAGATCGCGCAGCGCGCTACGGGCACGCCAGCCCCTCGATGCACGCCGGGATGGTTCCGCCGTACGGATGGGGGCAACACGTCCGCCCCGCGCCGCAAACCGAGCACGGACACGTCGAACATGCCGTTGCCGTGTCCCAGTTGCGGCAGCGGCTGGCGAGGCACAACTGGTCCGCGGAACAGTTGTTCAAACAACCGCCACACGACAGCGGACTCGTCGACGTGTCCACGCACGAACGATTGCAGACTTGGAGCGTGACCCCTACGCACATGGCAGCGGGCACGCACGCTCCGCGCACACACGCCTGTCCCGCCGCGCAGACGCGCCCCGACGAGCCGCAGTTGTTCCCGTCGGTTTGCAAATCGACGCAGTTGCCCGTCGAAGACGCCGTCAACCCTGCGCGACACACGCACACGCCTCCCGAGCACGCCTGATCGTCGCGACAGTTCCGCCCGACCGCTCCGCAATTGGTCGGATCGACGGCGGTGGCGTAGCAGCGACCGAGTTGCATCACCGTTCCGGCGAGGCACTGGCAGGCTGCGCTCACGCACGCAACCGTCAGGGCACAGTTGCGCCCGCACGCGCCGCAGTTTCGCGGATCCGAGACCAGGCTCGCGCACCCCCCGGAGCACATCACGGTTCCCGGCGCACACGAGCAAACGCCGCCAGCACACGAACCGGCGGGGCCGCAGGTACGCCCGCACACCCCGCAGTTGTTCCGGTCGGACGCGAGCAGCGCGCACACGCCGGAGCACATCACCGCGCCTGCGGGGCACGCGCAAATTCCGCCCGCGCAGGTCGCGCCGACGGCACACGACAGTCCGCAACGACCGCAGTGCGCTGGATCCGTCGCGACGTTGACGCAGCCGGAGCCGCACCGGATCGACGGTGGCGGGCAAACGCCGGAGTCGACGATGTCGGGTCCGGTGTCCACCACGCTGACGATGTCCACGGCATCCAGCGTTGCGTCGTCGCCGTTGGGAGTGTCGGCGACCCCGGTGTCGGCCGGTGCGTCGGATTCGTCGAACGCGATGTCCGCGGCGCGGTCGGCCGGCGCACCGTCGCGTTCGTCGCGTTCGTCGCGCGCGTCGGTCGTCGAGAGCCCGTCGATGCGCTGGGTCGCGTCGACCAACGATCGAAATGCCGAGCGGTCGTACGCCTCGCATCCCGAGGCAACGACCAAGACAACCAGCGCGAGCGTCGTGCGTCGACGATGAAGCACGGTCGGAGAATACGACAATCTCGGCCGTTCCGCGCGGTCGGCGGCCGTTTGTGCGATCCTTCGACGGGATGCGCGCCGTCCGCGCCGCTCGTTTTCGCCGTCGTGACACGCCCAACAAGAGGAACATCCCCATGCTTCGAATCGATGCGGTCGCTCACCAGGCCATTGTTCTCGTGCTCGCTGTAGGCGTCGCGGCGTGCAGCGCAGCCACGGGACCGTCCGACGGCTCCGTGGACACGGGACCGACCAGCGGACCGTGCCCCGCGGTCCTACCCACGGCGGGGGGCACGTGCCCGCGATTGAATCTCGTGTGCGGTTACGGAGACAACCCGCGCGTGGAGTGCCGTCCGAACGCGACGTGCACCGCATCGGGTTGGACCGTCGCGCCCGCGCCGTGTCCCGCGCCCGCTGCGTGTCCCGACCTCGGTGACGCCGCGGCTGGGCAGCGTTGTACGACGATGAACGCAACGTGTGGCACCGCGAGGCTGTTTTGCACCTGCACCAACTGCGGACCGCCGTATCCCGTTCAAATGTGCAGTGGAGATCCGACATGGCACTGCAGTCCCGCGCCCGCGACCGGATCGGCGGGTTGCCCCGCGGAGTATCCGAATCTCGGGACGGCGTGCGCGCCCGAGAACCAGACGTGCAGCTACAGTTGCGAGGGCAATCTCACGCTGGCGTGCCAGGGCGGTGTGTGGGTTTCGATGCGGGGAGAGAACATGTGTCCGATCTCCTCGCGCCGTGCGAAGCGGAGCATCGAGTACGTCGGCGAGGGCGAACTCGACCGGCTCGCGCACGCCGCGCTGACCACGCGACTGGCCACGTACGAGTACGTCGCCGGGCCGCACGCGGGACCGCGCAGACTCGGGTTCATCATCGAAGACCAACCGACGTCGTTGGCGGTCGCGGCGGACGGCGCGCACGTCGATCTGTACGGCTACACGAGTCTGCTGTACGCCGCCGTGCAGTCGCAGGAACGGCGGATTGCGCAGCTGGGGGCAGACATCGCCGCAATGCGGCATGCGCTTATTGCACGCGACACACGAGCACTTCGCCGCCGGACGCTCGATCCCGATTCGCGCAGGTGAACCCACGGCCCCACGGCGTGCAATCGGACGCCTGCCTGCACGTGACCGCGCAGATGTTCTCGTTGTTTCCTCGACGGATGCAGGCGGTGCCGCCGGGACAGTCGTTGTCCGAGGCGCACGCGCGAGTGCAATAACCGCCGGGGAAATTGTCGTCGCCGGTCCGGCAGATGTTCAAGCAGTCACGGTCGGTCGTACAACTCGACCCGACGACCGAGCCGTTCGGCCCGACGCCACCGCCGCACGCCGCCGCGAGCACGAACGCGCACACGATGCCGAGCACTCGCGGGCCCAGGTTTCGATTGGTCATGCTGTTGATCCTCCGAATTCCAATGAATGCCGTTTCTCACAGATAACTTCACGCGGATTGGAGCGCGGCGGTAGTTTGAGTCGCCGGCCCTCCCACGATCGTGCGCCGGACGGTAGCATGCGCCGCATGACGCGGACGTCCGGCGAATGGTCGTGTGCGATTGCACTTTCGTTGATCACCATTTCGCGGGTCGCGATCGCCGTCCCCGGCCCGGACACGGTCGCGGTGATCGCCAATCGCAACGTTGCCGAGAGTGTGATGCTCGCGCAGCGATACGCGGACGCCCGAAACGTCCCGGCGCGCCAAGTCTGTACGGTCGACGTGCCCGACGTCGACACGATCACGCTGGCGGACTTCCGCATGCGGGTGTTCGATCCGCTGCAGACCTGCCTTCGCGCCGCCGGCGTTCTCGATCGGGTGGAGGCAGTTGTGATCGCTCGGGGGTTGCCGCTCCGAGTGACGATCCCGGAGGGTACGGGCATTCGTACGGTGGGCTTCGCTGCCGCGTTGTTTGCGTGGCGCTCGACCATGGCGGCCGACATGTCGTTGTTCATCGGCCAGCTCCCAGGCGCGGACGTCATGTGTGGCGGTGGTTCGCGTTGCTACGCAGCGCGCTGGCGCAACCCGTTCTTGGCGGGCGTATTCGAGCCCGGATGGGAATCGTCGGGGCAGGGCGTCGTCTGGCGACCGGCGCTCGTCACGATGCTCCACGGTCGCACGTACGCCGACGCGGCACGGCTGATCACGAGCGCGATCGACGGCGAGCGCATGGGCGGGGCACGCGGCGAGTTCATGTTCATGAACGGCGCGGATGCGGCGCGCGGCGTGCTCGACGCGCAAACGCCGAGGGTCATCACCGCGCTACAAGCCAGCGGCATTGCCATGGCAACGCGCGTTCCGTTCGACACGAACCTCACGGGTCACCGGCTCGCGGCATTTTTCACGGGCACCGCCTCGCTCGGCATGGCGATCGAAGGCAACACGTTCGCGCCTGGGGCGATCGTCGACAATCTCACGAGCTTCGGCGCCGTCCCGGACAACTTCCTCGCGACCGGCGAGAGCCAGGTCTCGATCGCGCGCTGGGTGTCGATGGGCGTCGCGGGCGCGCACGGAACCGTGGCCGAGCCACTGAACAACTGCTTTCCGAATCGTGATCTGATCGTCGACTATGTCAACGGTTCGACGTTGAGCGAGTCGTATTTTCGAAACATGCCGTTTGCGTACTGGCTCAATCTCGTCCTTGGCGATCCGATGGCGGCACCGTACGCGACGCGCCCCACGGTCACGCTGGAAGGCGTCCGCGCGGGCGACGCGCTGGCCGGTGCGCGGCGGATCGTGGCGCGCGCGACGGATCCGATGGGCCGGGCAATCGCGTGGGTCGCCATGTTCGCCGACGGCGTCGAAGTGGGGCGCGCGACCGGCGACCACGTCGAAGTGTGTGCGAATGTGATGCCCGGGATGAACCGGCAGATTCTCGCCGTCGCGCAAGTGGCCGACGACGGCTCGCGTACGGGAGCTCACCAGCCGAAGGGTTGGACGTCGATCAGCGTCACCGCGACGACGGGCGACACGATGTGCGCCGCCGTAAGCGACGGTGGCGCGGCCGACGCATCGAGTGACGGGAACGATGGCGCGGGATCGGGCGACGGCGCGATGGCGCAGGGCGATGCCTCGTCCGACGTCGGCGCCGAGGGTCGCAGCGGCGGCGCGAGCTGCGCGTGTCGAATCGCGGGCGCACCGTCCGCGCATCGGCGCGGTGGGTTCGGTGTGCTTGTCGGGATGGTCCTGTGTTTTGCGCGCGCCCGGCGCCCCGCGCGCCACCGGTGAGGTCGCGCCCGGCGCCTCGTGCGCCCGCGGGTGAGGTCGCGCCCGGCGCCTCGCGCGCCGCCGGTGCGTCCGCTGTTCGGAGTTCGGCGCGCTAGGGGCCGGGCTGTGCACTTCGTGAACGTGCCGGCTTCGCCGGGCCTACGATCGAGTGTCACCTCGGACTCTCCCCAACCTTCCCGTCTTCCCTTCTTCCTGTTCAGTTCCTCTCTTCGTTACGGCGCTGGCGTCGTTCGCACAATGCTCCCGTCTCGCCCGACGTCGAACTCGATCTGCTGCGTCGCGCTCGATGTTCCCTGGCGCGGTGCCATGTTCACCGTCACGTGAAAGCGCCCCGCCTGACGCGTCGCGACAGCACCTTCGGGTCGACGTCCCGTGCCGAGCGCAACGACTTCGGCCGTGTACCCGGCGGCCTGTTCGGCGTTCCCGAGCGCGAGATGCAGCTCCCTTGCGCGTGCGTTGGCCCACGCGTACGGATCCGTAATCACCTGGGCGCGCATTCCGCGGCAGTGCAAGACCACCGTCGCAGCGTAGGGAGCCGCGCCGCGGATGCCGAGGCGCTCGATCGACAGTGAACTGTACCCAAGGAAGAACACCATCGCGTGGAAGTTGCCGGCTTCGTACTGCACCAACTGCGCTGGAACCAACATCGGCCGAACCCACGCGGGTGCGGACGGGCGCATCGCGGCGACGAGCCGTGCGGCAATCGGGCGAGTCAAATGATCGCACTCGGCCTGCGCACTCGCGGGGAATGCGAGTGGCAGCGCGAGCGCGGCGGCGATGGCGACGGCGATGGCACGTGCGGCGATCATGGTCGTTTGGCTCCTCGGGAAGACGTTTCGTTCTTCGCGCCTGCGTGGTCTGCGAGCCAGCGCGACATGGGCTCGAACACTTTCTCCTGCGCAAGGGCCGAGATGAACAGGTCCGCGTGCGCGACGTGCGTGCGATCGTCACCGACTTCGATCAGTGCGCGACTGGGGCTGCCGATGACTTCGTACGGGTACATGGCCGTCTCCCGCGGAACGATGCCGTCTCCGAGCGCTACGACACAGAGAAATGGCTGGCGAATTGCGCCGAGCGACGCGGAGACGTTTCTCCCGCGAACGATCAAGTCGCGCGATTGGATCCAGTGGGCGATCTGCTTGTTGATGTGTCGGTTCGGGTCTTCGACGGTCTTGACCATGTCGCCGGCGGCGGACGTGTCGGTGATCTCAGGGTTCATGTACAGCGACAGGACTTTGGGCGCATGGCGCGCGAGCGCACCGAGGACCGTCCGCGCGAGTGGACGAGAACCGCGAAACGGTAGCAAGCCGATCAGCGTCGGCGAGCGAAACGCGAGCCGCAGGGCAGGGTGAATGTTCACCCAACGCACGGGCGCGCCCATCGACACGAGCGATCCGAATCGATGCTCCGGGTGCGCAACGACGTGCAAGAACATCAACGTGCCGCCGAGCGATGCGCCGACGACGTCGATGTGATCTGCGCCCGTCTGCGTGTGTTCCAGCACGGTGCGAGACACGATGCCGACGTCGGTCAGGCCGAGATCCTCGAGGGAAATGCGATCGTGTCCGCCTTCGCGCACGGCCTCGCCCTGCGTGCGCAGGTCGGCGCGCCACACCTCGAATCCCTGTTCCGCAAGGTAGTCCTGCATGGACAGGCCCCGCGGGTGGTAGCTGAAGATGAACGAATTCATCCCGTACCCCGGGACGATGAGCACGGGGTTGCGTCCGCGGACGAGTCGCGACGGCCGCACGGTGCGCGTGATCGCGAGCCGCCAGCCTTCGGCGTTGGACACCATGAAGCGGTTGCTGGTGCGCGTCGTCATCGCCGACGGATCCAATTCATCGCGAGAGTTCCCACGCTCACTTCTTCGCGTCGCCGAGTTCCCGCGCACGCTTGGTGGCCGCTTCGACGGCGTTGATCAATGTCGTGCGCAGTCCACCCGCTTCGAGCGTGTGAAGACCGGCGATCGCCGTGCCGCCGGGAGATGTCACTTGATCCTTCAGTCGACCGGGATGCTCCCCGGTCTCCAGCAACATTCGGGCAGAACCCATCAACGTTTGCGCCGAAAGCTCCAGCGCCACTTCGCGCGAGAGACCCACTTTCACTCCCGCGTCGGACAACGCTTCGATGATCAGGAAAATGTACGCCGGCCCGCTGCCCGACAGTCCTGTCACCGCATCGAGATGCACTTCGTCGACCACCACCACCCGCCCGACGGCCGCGAACACCGTCCGCGCGATTTCGATGTCTTCGTCGCTCGCGTGCGCGCCCCCCGCGACGGCCGTTGCGCTTTGGCCGACCATCGCCGCCGTATTCGGCATTGCGCGGACGACTCGCGCGCCGGGGCCCAAATGGTTCTCGATCGTCGTCGTCGTGACGCCGGCCGCCACGGACAGCACGAGCGCGCCGCGCGGGATGTCTGCGGCCAACGACACGAGCACGCCGTTGAGCAGCTGGGGCTTGACCGCGAGCACGACGATCGTTGCATCTTTCACGCACTCGACGTTGTTGGCCGCCGCGACGATTCCGTACCGCGCCGCGACGCGCGTGACGCGGTCCAAGCGTCGTCCCGAAGCGCGAACCTGCGCCGGCGGGACGGCCCCGGACACGGTCAGACCGCGGATGAGGGCCTCGGCCATGTTGCCCGCGCCGATGAATGCGAAACGGTGATCTCGAAGCATGACCCGCGGAGTGTAGCGGAAAGCGTTCGCGAGGGAACCGAAGCGTGATACCTCGTGGGCCCATGCAGCGCGCGAAGCTGTTTCGACGTGTCCGGCGCGTCGTGATCAAGATCGGGACGGGTGTCCTGACGTCGCGAACGGGTGGGATCGACCGTGGCGTGTTCCAGGGAATCGCCGCGGAGAGCGCGACGCTGCTGGCCGGGCAGACGGACGTGGTGATCGTATCGTCGGGCGCGATCGCACTCGGTGTTGGCAAGCTCGGTTACGCCGCGCGGCCCAAGCGGATGGACGCCCTGCAGGCGTGCGCTGCCGCGGGTCAGACGGACTTGATGCGCTGCTGGGCGGATGCGTTTGCGGCGCATGGCCGCGTGACTGCCCAGGTGTTGCTGACCCACGCGGACCTCGCCGACCGAAAACGCTTTCTGAATGCGCGGCGGGCGCTGGTCGAACTGAGCGCGCGCGGAGCCGTCCCGGTGATCAACGAGAACGACACCGTTTCGGTCGACGAGATTGCCTTCGGAGACAACGACGCGCTCAGCGCACAAGTGGCCAATCTCGTCGGCGCGGACGTACTCGTGATGCTGTCGGTCGCCGAGGGCCTGCTCGACGGTGACGCTCGCGTGCGGGACGTTCTGCCGGGTGACCGGACGGCCGAGCGACTCGTGCGAAAAGACACGAGCGTCGGTGGGACGGGCGGCATGTCGACAAAAGTTCGCGCAGCGCGTTCGGCGGCCAACCGCGGGACGATCGCGGTCATTGCGCCGGGGAAGATGCCGGGCGTGTTGGGACGCTTGTTCGCCGGCGAAGACGTCGGGACGGTGTTCGACGCGGCGACGGCGCGCCTCGCGAGCCGCGCGAGTTGGATTGCGGACACGCTGCGGCCGCGCGGAACGATCATCGTGGACGACGGCGCGCGCAACGCGCTCGTGCACAAATCGCGGAGCCTGTTGCCGTCGGGCGTGATTCGAGCACTGGGCAACTTCGGTCAGGGCGCGGCCGTGGAAATCGCCGACGTGCAGGGCCGTGTGTTCGCGCGCGGACTGACGGCGTACTCGGCCAAGGAGCTGGAGGTCATCGCCGGCCGACGTACAGGCGAGATCGAGGCGCTGTTGGGCTATCATCTGGGTGACGAAGCCGTGCACCGCGACGACCTCGTCATTCTCGAGTGAGCAAGACGAGACCACCGTCCCCATGACCCCGTACATCGACGATCTTCTCGTTCGCGCGCGTGCGGCCGCGCGGCCCATGGCGCGGAGTGCCGAGAGCGAACGCAATCGCGCACTCGCTTCCGTCGCCGACGCGATCGAGAGCGACGTCGACGCGATCGTCGCGGCCAACGCACGCGACCTCGAGAGTGCTCGCGCAGAGAACATGGCGGCGTCCCTCCTCGACCGGCTCGCGCTCGATGCGTTCCGCGTCGGCGCCGTCGCCCGCGCGGTGCGGGAGATCGCGGCGCTTCCCGATGCGCTCGGTGAGACGCGAGACCTCGGCGCGCGTCCCAATGGCCTGCGCATCTCGCGGCGGCGAATCCCGCTCGGAGTCATCGCCGTGGTCTACGAAGCGCGACCCAACGTCACGGTCGAGGCCGCGTCCCTCGCGATCAAGAGTGGCAACGTCGTGGTCCTTCGCGGCGGGCGCGAGGCACGGACGACGAACGCGGCGCTCGCCGACTGCGTGTCGCGGGGGCTCGAGCGTGCGGGACTGCCTCGCGACGCGGCGCAGCTCGTGCGCGAGTTGGGACGCGAGCACGTCGAAGCGCTGCTCGGCGCGGCGGGGCGGGTGGACTTGGCGATCCCGCGCGGCGGCGACAGCTTGATGCGAATGGTCGACGAGCACGCACGCGTTCCGGTGGTGCGCCACGGACAAGGCATCACGCATGCGTACGTCGATGCGACCGCGAAGCGAGCGATGGCCGAGGAGATCGTTTACAACGCCAAGGTGCAGCGTCCCGGGGTGTGCAACGCGCTCGAGACGTTGCTCATTCACCGTGACCGCGTGGAAGACGGAACGCTCGCGGCCGCGGCGGCGCGGCTCGTGCGCGGCGGCGTGCAATTGCGAGCCGACGATCGTGCCCGGGCGGTGCTCGAACGCGATGGAATCGTGTGTGTGCCGGCGTCGGCCGCCGATTGGGACACGGAGTTTCTCGGTCTCGTACTGGCGGTGCGGGTCGTCGACGGGCTCGACGACGCCCTCGATCACATCGCGGCGCACGGCAGCCATCACACCGCGACGATCGTCACAGAAGACCCGAACAATGCCGAACGCTTCCTTCGCGAAGTCGACGCGAGTTGTGTCTTGTGGAACGCGTCGACGCGCTTCAACGACGGCGGAGAACTAGGTCTCGGCGCCGAGATGGGGATCTCGACGAGCAAGATGCACGCGTACGGACCGATGGGCCTGCGCGAACTGACCGCGGAGAAGTTCGTGGTGCACGGTGCGGGCCAGACGCGCGAGTGACGGAGTCTCTCGTCAGCGATACCCGCCCGGCGCCCCGCGCGCCGCCGTGCGCAAGTTCCCGCCGCCCGGCGCCCCGCGCGCCGCCGTGCGCGAGTTCCCGCCGCCCGGCGCCCCGCGCGCCGCCGTTGTGTCCAGTGTCCGGAGTACGGCGCGCTAGGGGCCGGGCTCGGCACTTCGTGAACGTACCGGCTTCGCCGGGCCTTCGAGAGTGAGTGACACGGTGACGGCGAGTTCCTTCGCAAGTGACATCGAGGAGGCAGCGGCAGAGCCCACCCCTTTCACGCAGTGCGAAGCCCGGCCGCTAGCTCGCGCTGCGGTTTCGGCGGTGCTCACGCGGCGCGGGCGAGCTGCCGGGCGACGCACGCACGCCCGGCAGCCCGACGTCGCCACACGTCCGCTTCGCCGGGCCTTCGAACGAAGGCACTGGAGAGTTCGCGAACATCGATCGGCGGAGATCCGAGTTCCCGAACGCTCGACATCGAGGAGGCAGCGGCAGAGCCCACCCCTTTCACGCAGTGCAAAGCCCGGCCGCTAGCTCGCGCTGCGGTTTCGGCGGTGCTCACGCGGCGCGGGCGGGCTGCCGGGCTACTGCGTGCTTGGCGTCGCTCCCTTGGCCGCCGGCAGCACGCTCAGCACGGAGAGACGCACGTCGCCGTCGACCACGATCACCTCGAAGTTCGCCACCATGCGCGGGTCATGGGCAAACACGGTTCGCCTCCGAAGCACGAGCCCGCGGATCGACGACGACAGCCCCGCCGCGTCTTCCTCGCTCGCGCCGCGCTCGCGCAGCAGCGTCAGAATCGTCCCGACACATTCCGCGTGCGACGCGGTCGCGTGGCTGGCCGCGTTCCAGCACGTTGTCGCGAACTCGAGCGCCCGCCGGTACATGTTGGGATCGGCGTCATCCGGAAGCACCATCAACAGCGGTTCGGCGTATTCCGTGAGCACATCGGACATCGGCGGTCGTCCCGTGTCCGCCGTCGAGACGAGCGTGGCGCCGCGGCGTTGCATCTCCTGCGCAATTTGCGCGTTGCGGTCCGCGGGCGACGCACCTGCGAGTGCCTGGTCCCGTTTCGCGCGTTTGGTCAGGCGCGGTGCCTTCTTGGACATGGCGGCGAGTGTACCGAACTCCGCCCGCGCGGGGCGGGGCTACGTGGCCCCTGCGATCACGTGCAGCCGACGGCGGCGGTCGTGTTCGACGATTTCCTCGGGGCGAATTGGGCGAATGGCAGCAGGGGGCGATGGCGACGCGACGGCGTCCCAACGAACGATGTCTGGCGGAAGCGGTCCGGGCAGCGTGGGCTGGATCGTGCGCTCGAGGAGCTGAAAGTCGTGGCGGCTCTCGAGCGGAAGCGGCGCCCCGGTCTCGGGTCCCTTGCGTTGCATCCATTCGTGCACGGCCACGATGTTGCGCAAGAGCACGGCGTGCTGCGAGTCGTGCTCCACGCCTTCGGTGAACCGGTCCATCATCGTCGCGACGTCACCCCGCGCATACGCGATGCACGCGAGGTAGTTGTACGCGACGCCCGAGAGGGGATGCCCGAGTTCGATCGCGCGCCGCACATGCGTCTCGGCGCCGTCGAGTTCGCCTGCGCGAAACATCGCCGCACCGAGGTCCAGGTGCGCCGCCCAGTGCTCCCCGAGTCGCGCGAGAATGGCGCGGTACTCGTCGACGGTCGGTTCGTAGAAGTGTTTCAGCCCCTTGTTCTTCGAGAACCACTCGGTCATCGCACGCGCATCGGACTCGCTCGCGTCGAACGGAAGTTTCAATTCTTGGAAGTCGCCGTGGAAGTAATCTTCCGCGGTGAGCCAGCCACCCGCGACGGCCGCGTCGAAGTCGTGCGTGCCCGGGTAGATCGACAAACAGCTGAAAAGGTATTGGTTGGGCTTCGCGCGCTCGAGGAATGCGATGGACTCCTCCATCGTCTGCTCGGTCTCGCCGCGATTGCCGACCATCATGTAATACCGAACCTGGATTCCGTACGTTCGCGCGATCTCGGTCGACGCGAGAATTTCCTCGGGCGTGATCTTCTTGTCGATGTTCTTGAGGATCGTCGCGGAGCCCGACTCGACGCCGAGACTGAGCCTCTCGCAACCAGCCAGGCGCATCTCGCGCAGCAATTCGTCGTCGAGCACGTCGACCCGCGTGTCGCAGCTCCAGACGAAGCGCATGTCCCGCGCGCGAATCGCACGGCACAGTTCGAGCACTCGCTTTCGCTGCGTCGTGAATGTGTCGTCTTTGATCTGGATCATTCGCACCGGCAGGCGCGTCAGCACCTTCTCGAGTGCGTCGAGGATGTACGACGTCCCGTGGGCGCGAAATCCGCGGCCCCAGCTCGCCTCGGCGCCACAGAACGTGCATGCCCACGGACAGCCACGCGACGTCATGACGATGTGGGAAACAAACACGTCGTGGGGCGACGCGAGCGTGTCGAGGTCGCGGATGGACGCGCGGGTCGGCGCTCGCTCCGGCTTTCCGGTGGACGGATTGCGGAAGGCGGTCCCCGGAACGCCCGCAACGGGCTCGCCGCGAGTGAGCTGCTCGACGGCCGCGAGAAACGTCGCCTCGCCTTCGCCGATCACGATGGTGTCGATGGCCGGATGGTGCGCGAGCATCTCCAGTGGCAGCGGAGTCGCATGCGGGCCGCCGACGATGATGTGCGCCTTCGGGTGCCGCGCGCGGATCGCGTCGGCTGTGTACGCGACGCCCCGGCGATTGGCGGTCCAGCACGACATTCCCCAGACGTCGGCTTCGAGGTCCGCGACGAGTCGCTCGACGTGCGACCACGGAAACGCGGACAAGTTCAGGACCTTCACCTGGTGACCGGCGCGCATCGCCTGCGCACCGAGCGTGAGCAAGCCGTAGGGGATCTGATGAAAGTCCGGGTCGAGATCTCCCGGCACGAACTCCGCAGGCGGCCCCTGGCCGGCCGGAGGTGGCGGCTCGCCGGGCTCCGAGATCTTCCAAGGCGGTGGGTAGAGCAGGACGATTCGCATGGCGTGCGGGGTGTTCATTCGCGCTTCGAACGGCGCGTCGGCGTCTGACAAGCATACGGCGTCGCCGGTTCCACAAGAAGCGCCGCCGACAAGCGTCGCCGACGTGGAAAGTACGGAACAGGGGGAGACATTGACGGCCGACCCCAACGAGGCGAACGTCAGGGGGCCTAAGGATGCTTTGGTCGCTTCGATCTCCGGACGGGCGTGTTCTCGCCGCGATTCTCGCCGGGATCGGTGCGTTCTCGTGCGCGGGAGAGATGCGCATTCCCGACACCGGCATGCCGCCGCTCGATGTTCGAACG
>Ga0209726_10005468_pt1 | contig 15401 bp, 17 predicted proteins | sample Subgrocontami54m_FD_187453 | JGI IMG/M metagenome (GOLD analysis project Ga0209726, IMG submission 187453) | Subsurface groundwater microbial communities from S. Glens Falls, New York, USA - GMW46 contaminated, 5.4 m (SPAdes) (version 3) | ecosystem: Environmental > Aquatic > Deep subsurface >... | reverse complement strand
TTCAAAAAGATCTTCGACGAGACGCAGGATCGCTCGGAGGCGAAGTTGGCGCTGACGGCGTGGATCCTGAAGTTGTTGGAAGCGTTTCCGGAGATGGACAAGACCTTTGTGAAGACCTACCAACGATGGCAAAACGGGATTTTGAATTACTTTGACGGTCGGCACACGAGCGGCCCCGTGGAAGGGATCAACAACAAGGCCCGGGTGATCACGAAGCGGGCGTATGGATTGAAGTCGGCGTCGAGTCTCTGGACGCGACTGGTGCTGGACCTGAACCTGGCTGCCGAGGCCGTGGGCCAAACGATCGAAGCGATTCGCGCGATCGCGTCTGCGTTCCGCCCCATTTTCTCGGCGGCTTGCACCTAACAACCGGAGAGCCCAAAAACTCCAAGCCCATCTCGCCTTCATGATCGACAACCGCCGCAAATACTACGCCGCCTACAACGCAATGTTCGGCTCGTCAGCCCACGCCCCGTGATCCCGTCGCAGCGCGGCATCGGCACCGTCCGCTACCAGCGCCGTGAAAAAATGGGGACTGGCTCCGGCCATCCATCGAAAATCGTTGCGAATTTGGAGACGACGCCGGTGCCTGTCCCCATTTTTTCACAAACTCTCAGCTGCCGCGCGGAACAAGGGAGCCGCTGGTTGCCGCCAGGTCCGTTGCAAATCCAGACGCAGCGGTCGCTGTGTGCATAGGGAGGGGGGGGTAATGTAATCCATCGCCGAGCCGCCCGACACCCTCGGATAAGTTGATCACTTAACTCGGAGCGTGCTCGGAAGTCCAAGGCAGGAAGCAAGTTGTGCTGAAAAGTTAAGTGATCATCTGGGCCGGTTTTAGGTGAGCACATGACTCTGCGTTGGATCGTCGGGGGCCGAACACGATGAAAACACGCATTTCCCGGATGAACCTGATTTCATTCAGGGGGTCCAAGTGCTGAATGAAACGCATCGAAAGGCCATTTCCGCAACGTGAGTCCAAACCATCGGTTATGCCGACAATCCCGTCCGGGTTCGATTTCATTCGACACTTGCGGTGTGTGCTGAACGCAAATGAATGAAACCGACGGGCCTACCGCAAGCCTGAATACTCCTCGCCAAAGGTCTTCAGGCCAGGTTGTACCGCCCAAGTATCAATCCCCAACGACAGCATCTTGCAACCGAGATTGACGCAGCGCTCAATGAGTTCCAAAATCGTCGATCGACTCCGGAGCGCCTTCAGCGTGTCCAAGTAGCGCATGCAAAACCATCGCCTCGGGCGAACATTCCCGTCTCAGGCTCATTCCTGCGCCAACAGCTCAATCGCCTCGCGCAGACCGCGCTGGCTTTCGAAGAACTTTTGGGCCAGGCTGTCCACCAAAGTCAAGAACTTAAGCAGGTCGTTGATACGTGCCATGCGCTGGCGGGCGGAATCTTCCTCGGCTTTGGCGCCCAGTGACTCCGGCGAAAGCTCGTCTTTGCAGCGCCGCAGCGTGTTGATGATCGGGTCCAGCTCGCGGCGTTTGCGTTGGGCGGCGACCAGCGTGAACATCTCCCAGACGTCGTGCAGCGATTCGTAGTATTCTTTGCGATCGCGCTTCTTGTGAACGCGGCGGACCAGACCCCATTCGACCAGCTTGCTCAGGTTCATGCTGACGTTGCCGCGCGAGATTTCCAGCCGGGCCATGATGCCGTCCATCGACAGGGCGGCGCCGGAGATGTACAAGAGTCCGTGGATGCGGGCCATGGTCGGGCTGATGCCCCACAGGCTGCCCATGTTGTTCCACAGCTCGACGAATTGGTCTTCGACGTGCTGCAAGCGCGGGGCGAGGTCCTTGATTTTCATTGGTTTTGCACCTTTTAGTTGCATTTGAAAATTGTAAAAGAAGAGGAATGCGAACGCAAGGCGGCAAAAGCAGCCCGGCTGCTCCGAGCCGCCGGGCTGTTTGGGGGGTTGCAGCATGCGCTCAACGAAGCGATGATAAAGGGATGCCTGTTCTTGTGAAGATTTGCGGGATCACGACGGTGGACGACGCCGTCGCCGCGGCACGCCTCGGCGCCGATTTCATCGGGCTCAATTTCTATCCGGGTTCGCCGCGCTGCATCAGCGAAGGGCAGGCGCGGCTTATCGTTCAGGCGCTCCCGTCCGACGTGACCCCGGTCGGGTTGTTCGTGAACGAAACCTGGGCACGCATCCACGAAATCACTGCCCGCTTGAAGATCGACACCATCCAGATTCACGGCGACCAGGTTGAACCTTGTCCCTTGCACGACCGACGTTGGATTCCAGCCATCCCCGTGCGCGATAAGTCTGATTTCGACGCCTTGGCTGAGTCGCTCTTGCGCACGTACATCCTGCCGTCGTTCGGCAAGTCCGTTTGCCGCCCCATCGCCATCCTTATGGACGCGCATGTCCCAGGGGCATTCGGCGGCACGGGGCGAACCGCGCCTTGGGAACTCATCGCAAGTTATCGCTTCAGAATGGTGATGCTTGCCGGCGGCCTCACGCCCGACAACGTCGCCGAAGCGGTGCGCATCGTGCATCCCTGGGCGGTCGATGTCGCCGGCGGCGTCGAATCAGCGCCGGGCAAGAAGGACCACGACAAGATGCGGCGGTTTATCGAGAATGCACGTGCGGTTTGACGATCCGCGGCGCGCAGCCGACCACCGAGCCATCACGACGCCTGTCCTCTGCTATCGGTCACGTGGGCGCACGTGCAGGGATTGCCGTTTGCCGATGCGTTTCCAATTCTTAATAGGGTGATTCTCTCCCGATTCCCCAAGGAGAACCACCCCATGACTTCTCATAGCGCGATTCAGAAGCTTGGCATCCTGGTCGGCGGCGGACCGGCGCCGGGCATCAACGGCGTCATCGCCGCGGTTACTTTCGAAGCCCGCAACCAGGGGATCGAAGTCCTCGGCTTTCACGATGGCTACGAATGGTTGGTGCAAGGTTACGACGTGGCTCGGCACCACTGCCAATTGCTCGAGAAGTCGGACGTCAGCCACATCTACAACCGCGGCGGCTCGATCCTGCGCACGTCGCGGAAGAACCCCGCCACGGACCTCGACATCGTCATCGCCGCGCTGAAGCAGTTCGGCGTGAACGCTTTGGTTTCGATCGGCGGCGACGACACGGCGACTTCGGCCAGCAAGCTGTTCACACGCGCCAACAAGAGCATCCTGGTGGCGCACGTGCCCAAGACGATCGACAACGATTTGCCCCTGCCCGCGAACACGCCGACCTTCGGCTTCGAAACGGCGCGGCACATCGGCGTCGGCATCGTCGAAAACCTGCGCGTCGATGCCCGGACGACGTCGCGCTGGTATTTGATCGTCAGCATGGGCCGGGCCGCCGGTCATCTCGCCCTCGGCATCGGCAAGGCCTCGGCGGCGACGCTCACGGTGATTCCCGAGGAATTTTGCGGCAGGCAGATTCCGCTCAATCACTTGCTCGACATTCTGCTGGGCGCCATCATCAAGCGCAAGGCCGATGAACGCTCCTACGGCGTCGCGGTGCTGGCCGAGGGCTTGATCGGCACCGTCGATGAAAAAGAACTGACCGGCATCATTACGAGCACCAGCGGGCGCTTCGGCAGCTTCAAGCTCGACGAATTCGGCCATCCGCGCCTGGGCGAGATCGAATTCGGCAAACTCATCCGCGAGTATCTGGTGGAGCGCATGAAGCCGTTTCCGATGTTGAAGACGGCGTTCATTGACAAGGATCTGGGCTACGAGATGCGCTGTGCCGATCCGATCCCGTTCGACGTGGAATACACGCGCGACCTGGGTTACGGGGCCGTCAAGTATCTGCAAACCGCAGAGGCGCGCAACGCCGCGGCGATCATCAGCTACGTGGCCGGGCATTTGCGGCCGCTACCGCTGGAGCTTGATGCGAAGCAAGAGCATCTGCCGACGCGTGTTGTCAACATCGGGGGCGAAGGCTATGAATGCGCCCGCAAATACATGCGCCGGTTGGAGGTGGACGATTTCGACGATGCGACCAAATTGGGCCAACTCGCCGCCACGGTGAAGATGGAGCCGGCCGCGTTCCGCGAGCGCTTCGGATATTTGGCGGGGAGGTAGAGGTTGGTGAGTGGTCAGTGGTCAGTGGTCAGTGGTCAGTGGCAATCTAATCACCACTCACGACTCACCACTCACCACTCACCAAAACTATTCACTTCTTGTTCCCCAAGCTCTTTTGCAGGGCGCGTAACCGGTCGTGGTTGTCGTCGTCCTGGAATGGGTTGGGCGTGTTCGACGGCATCGCGGGACCGGCGCCGGGCCAGCGGAAGCCGGCAGCTTCCAGGGTCGGTCGGCTGCCTTCGACGGCTTTCAGAATGGCGTCGAGCCGCGTTTTGGCATCGTCTTCGGTCAACTCCTTTTTGTCTTCGAGGTCCTTAATCTGTTCGCGGATAACGGTGCGCTGCTCTTCGGTCAAGGTCACGGTCAGCGGCTTGTCGGTGAGCTGCTGTAATTTGCCGACCAGGGTGGCGAGTTGGTTCTTGCTGTTGGGGGCGCCGAAGCCGCCTTTGCCCTTGCCTTTGGCGCCCATGCCCGGCATGCCCTCGGGCATCATGCCGCCCATACCCGGAGGAGGTCCGCCGGCGACCGCCTCGCCTTCTTTTTTCTTCGTTTCGTAGCCGCACGCGGCCATGCCGACGACGCCGATGCCGATGCCGCCGATGAGCGCGGCTACGGTGCTGATCACGCCGGCGGGGATTTTCAGCCCGCGCGGCAAGACGAAGTACAGCACCATCGCCAAGACGGCGAGGCCGCCGCCGCCGATGGCTAGATAGTGGTAAACCTGCAAATCAGTCCAATCGATGCCGAACATGGTAATTACTCCGCAAAGATCCTGGATGAAGCGAGACAGCGTATGGTAGAGGTTACCGGCAATGGCGCTCGATTGCAACGATTTTACGGTAGTGGTACAGTTTGACGGAAAGAAACCCGGTTTCTCCGAAGAAACCGGGTTTCTGGGGCCAAACTGTACCACTACCTGATTTTTACCGCGGCGCGTGCTGCATGGGGGCAGCCGCCCGCGCCGCGCTCACTTGGCAGTTTCGCGCCGGCTTGTAAAATGTCTTGCGAATGCATGGGTGATCTGTCACCATGGAGTTATCCCGCCTCGCCGGTCATGCGCCGGTTCGTTCGATCGCACATTCCCTTGCGGAGTTCGTTGATGAAACGAGCTATCGTTAGCGTTGTTGTTCTGCTGACCTTGGCGTCCCTGGCGGCTGTCCTCGGCGCTCAGACGCCCGCAACCAAAAAGGACGACAAGATTCCCGAAAAGATCAGCTACTACAAGGACGTGCGGCCGATCTTCCAGCAGAACTGCCAGGGGTGCCATCAGCCGGCCAAAGCGCAGGGCGGCTATGTGATGACGAATTTCGGCGACCTGTTCAAAAAGTCCGACAAGGATCGCACCGGAGTCGTCGCAGGCCAGCCGGACAAGAGCGCGATTTACCAGCAGATTATTCCCCAAAACGGCAAACCGCCGGAGATGCCGCGCAACAAAGATCCACTCAGCGGCCATGATGTCGCCGTCATCAAGCGCTGGATCGAACAGGGCGCGACGGACGACACGCCGGCCTCGGCGCGTTTGCCCGAAGTGGACATGGAACGCCCGCCGGTCTACGCGTTGCCGCCGGTCATCAACGGCGTCGCCTACAGTCCCAAGGGTGAATATCTCGCCGTCACCGGCTACCACGAAACGCTCTTGCACAAAGGCGATGGCTCCGGTTTGGTCGCGCGCCTGGTCGGACTGTCGGAGCGCGTGCAGGCGATCGCTTTTTCGCCCAACGGCAAATGGCTGGCCGTCACCGGCGGTAATCCCGGCCGGTTCGGCGAAGTGCAACTCTGGGATGTCGCCAAGAAAAAGCTCAAGTATTCTCTGCCGTTCACATCCGACACCATGTACGGCGTCAGCTGGTCGCCCGACGGCAAGCTGATCTCGTTCGGCTGCGCCGACAACTCGGTGCGGGCCATCGACGCCGAGACCGGCAAGCAGGTCCTCTTCCAGGGCGGCCATAGCGACTGGGTGCTCGACACCGTTTTCTCCGTCAAGGGGACGCACCTCGTGTCGGTCAGCCGCGATATGTCGATGAAGCTGACCGAAGTCGCCACCGAGCGGCTCGAAGACAACATCACCAGCATCACGCCCGGCGCGCTCAAAGGCGGTCTGCAAGCGGTCGATCGCCATCCGACCAAGGACGAGTTGGTCATCGGCGGCGCGGACGGCACGCCCAAGATCTACCAGATGTTTCGCACCAAGGCACGCATGATCGGCGACGATTTCAACCTGATCCGCGCCTTCCCAGGCTTGCCGGGCCGCTTGTTCGCCGTGAAGTTCAGTCCCGATGGGGCACGCATCGCCGCCGGCAGCAGCAGCGACGGCAAGGGCGAGGTCCGCGTCTACAACACTGCCGACGCCAAGCTCGTGGCAACCCTCCAAGGCGAGCGCGGCCCGATCTACGCTCTTGCATTCCGCCCCGACGGCAAGGCGATCGCGTCGGCGGGTTTCGACGGCGTCGTCCGCATCAATAATCCCGGCGACGGCAAATTGATTTCCGAGTTCGTGCCGGTGCCGTTGGCAGTGAAGACAGCGGGGAACTGAACTGAATGGGGAATCGAACAGCGATTTTGGCGTTTCCTGACAACGTGTTTGCTAAGATGACCAACGGCGGAACGTGGATGACCTTCACCGTATCGGCGGCGGCGCGGTTGAAAATCTGCGGCTAAAGCCGCGCGAAGCGATTTTGCAGCCGCCGGGGATTTCGTTGGTGCGTGCTCCTTCTGCTAAAGAAGCGATCCGGGAATTCTTTGGAGCCTTTCCGAAGGCGCGAAGATTGCGGGTCGCGGCAAAGGTCGTCGGCTCGACCAGCGCGACTAAAATCCAGGTTGCTGGGTTTGATGTGATTTCCGTACCGTCACTGAACTTGCCGACGCATTGCCGGCTTATCCACCCCCAAGGAATCGACGGATTCTCTGAGGATAACCTGCGAAAATTAGCGGCTGCGTTCGTTGACACACGCGAGCAAGAAGCATGAGCCAAGACATCAATTTGATTGACCCGACAGGCAATGTCGTCGCCGTCGCACAAGTGCTCCGGGAGGGCGAGTTGATCTCCGGTTCGGTGGATTTGCGCAACATGCCTAGCCACATGCTGCGCAAGTTTGAAGAGTTTGAGGAGATCGTCAACGATCAGATTTTCAGCTTGGTGGATCAGCTTCAAGAAGAAATCGCGAAGTTCGGATTGAAAGCAGTCTTCGAGAACGGTTGTCAGGAAGCGCTCGATGATTTGCAGATTTACCCGAGCGACGGCGTCCTGTCGTTCAAATTGCAAACCGCTGCTGCCGCAGGCGCCAGTCCAACCAATGGCAATGGCCGCGTTCGAAACCAATAAGCAACTTGTTTAGGAACCACGCGTATGCGAAATTCTCGATATTGCTTTGGTGTTGTCCTCGCTTTGGTCGTTGCCACTGAAGGTCGTGGCGTCGCTCAAACCCCCGAACCGCTGCCGCCGGGCGCCAAGCTCAAATCGGTCGAAGTGCGCCCCGAGCGCATCGACCTCAAGCATGCCTTCGAATATCGCCAGGTGCTGCTGACCGGCATCCTCGAATCCGGCGAACGCGTCGATGTTACGCGCCTGGCCGAATTCAAGGCGCCGGCCAGCGTCGCCAAAGTCTCACCGCGCGGCCAGGTGCGTCCCGTCGGCGACGGCGCCGGCAATGTCGAATTCGCCGTCATGGGAAAAACCGGCGCCATCCCCGTGCAGGTGAGCGGCCAAAAGGACAAGTACGCTGTCAGCTTCGTCCGCGATGTGATGCCGACGATTTCGAAGATGGGCTGCAACGCCGGCACTTGCCATGGCTCGGCCCAGGGTAAGAACGGCTTTCAACTATCCTTGCGCGGTTACGACCCGCAAATGGACCATCGCGGCTTAGTCGACGACATCGCCGGCCGCCGCTCCAATCGTGCCGCCCCAGATCGCAGCTTGATGCTGATGAAGCCGTCGGGCGCCGTTGCCCACATCGGCAGCGTGATCACGCAACCCGGCGATCCATACTACGAGCTGCTGAAGCTTTGGATCGGCGAAGGCGCCAAGCTCGATTTGGAAACGCCGCGCGTCAAAAGCATTGAAATTTACCCGGCCAGCACGGTCGTGCCGCTGCCCGGCATGAAGCAACAGATAACGGTCTGGGCCACCTACAACGACGGCACGAAACGCGACGTTAGTGCCGAGGCGTTCATCCTAAGCAGCAATACCGAAGTCGCGACGGTGGACGCCCAGGGCCTGGTGACCGCCGTGCGCCGCGGCGAATCGGCCCTTTTGGCCCGCTATGAAGGCAACTACGCCGCCGCGGGCCTCATCAGTATGGGCGATCGCACCGGCTTTGCGTGGAACAACCCGCCGGAATTCAATTGGATCGACAAGCTCGTCTACGACAAGCTGCAAAGCGTCAAGGTCCTGCCCGCCGACCTGAGCGGCGACAGCGATTTCATTCGTCGCATCCACCTCGACCTCACCGGTCTGCCGCCGGAACCAGAAGCCGTGCGCGCGTTCCTGAACGATCCGCGACCGACCAAGGTCAAACGCGACGAACTGGTGGACAAGCTCGTCGGCAGTCCTGATTTCGTTGATCACTGGACCAACAAATGGGCCGACTTGCTCCAGGTCAACCGCAAGTTCCTTGGCGTGCAAGGTGCCGAGGCGTTTCGGGGATACATCAAGAACGCGATCACCAAGAACGTGCCGTACGATCAGTTCTGTTACCAGCTTTTGACCGGCACCGGCTCCAACATGGACAACCCGGCCGCGGCGTACTTCAAGATTCTGCGCGAACCGGACGTGGCCATGGAAAACACGACGCACCTGTTCCTGGCCGTGCGCTTCAACTGCAACAAGTGCCACGACCATCCGTTCGAGCGTTGGACGCAGACGCAATACTACAGCCTGGCGTCGTATTTCGCGCAGGTCGGCCGCAGCGAAGATCCGAAGTTCAAAGGCCAGCGCACCGAAGGCAGCGCTGTGCGCGGTCCGTTGCCGCTCGTCGAGATCATCAAGGACACCAATAGCGGCGTCGTGACGAACCTGCGCACCGGTCAGCCGGCGCTGGCCACGTTCCCCTTCAAACACGCCGGCATGCCGAAGGCGGAAGGCAACCTGCGCGAACAGCTTGCCAAATGGACGACCTCGCGGGACAACCCGTATTTCGCCAAGAGCTACGTCAACCGCGTCTGGAGCTATTTGCTCGGCGTCGGCATCATCGAGCCGGTGGACGACATCCGCGCCGGCAATCCGCCCACGAACCCGCAGCTTCTCGACAAGCTGACCGACGAATTCATCAAGTCGGGCTTTAACGTGCAGCAGATGATCAAGACGCTTTGCAAATCGCGCACCTATCAGCATTCCTACGCCGCCAATAAGTGGAACGCCGACGACGACGTGAACTATTCCCATGCGCTCGCACGCCGCCTGCCGGCCGAGGTGCTATTCGATTCGATCCATCGCGCATCGGGCTCGCTGTCGCGTTTGCCGGGCCTGCCGCCGGGTACGCGCGCCGCCCAACTCGTCGATTCCAACGTCTCGGCCGCGGGGTCGTTCTTCGAGCTGTTCGGTCGGCCGCCGCGCGAAAGTGCTTGCGAATGCGACCGTTCCAACAGCATCCTCCTCGGCCCGGTGCTCAGTTTGCTGACCGGTCCCGTGATGTCGGAAGCGTTGCGCGATCCGGGCAACCGCATCAACAAGATCGCCGCAATCTACAGCGATGATGCCAAGGCGGTTGAAGAACTCTACATGGCCCTGCTTAGCCGTCAGCCCACCAAAGAGGAGTTGCAAATCGGCATGCAAGCGCTGCAAGGCAACGAAGCGGAGCACGTCAAGCTCGCCGCCGAACGCAAGCGCCGTGAAGCCGACCTGGCCGCCCACGAAAAGCGACTGCCCGAGCTGCAAGCCGCCTGGGAAGCCAACGTCGTGCGCACGCCGGTGTGGACCGCGCTCGAACCCTTCGATTTGAAATCCAGCGCCGGCGCTACCCTCATCAAGCAGCCGGACAACTCCATCCTTGTTTTGGGCCTGCTCACGACGCCTGACAATTACACGATCAAGGTGAAGACGAACCTGGTCGGCATCACCGGCCTGCGTCTGGAAGTGCTGAGCGATCCGAACCTGCCCGGCAAAGGCCCCGGCCGCGCCGCCAACGGCAACTTTGTGCTCGGCGAATTTCAGGTCAGCTTCGCCAAGGACGACAAGGACAAGGCCAAGCCGGTGAAGCTCACCCGCCCGCAAGCGACCTTCTCGCAAGACGGCTTCAACATCGCCAACCTGATCGACGGCAACCCTGACACCGGCTGGGCCGTCGCGCCGCAGTTCGGCAAGAGCCAAACCGCCGTCTTCGAAACGCTCAATCGCCCCGGCGGCAAGGACGGCGCCATCCTCACCTTCAGGATGATCCAGAAGTTCCAAAGCAAAGATCACACGGTCGGCAAGTTCCGCATCTCCGCGACCACCGTGAAGCCGCCGGTCCTGCTGCAAGGCCAGGCGCCCGAGTACATCACGAAGGTGCTCGACATCCCGCTCGGCGAGCGCAACCCGGATCAGAAGGCCCAGGTGACGAACTACTACCGTTCGATCGATCAGGAACTCGCCCGGCTTGGGCGGCAAGTGAGTGAGTTCGTGGTGCCAGCCAGTCCGCGAGCCTTGGGAGCGCAGGATTTGGCGTGGGCGCTGATGAATAGCCCGGCGTTTCTGTTCAATCATTGAGGATGGGAAAGGCAATCATGAGCTTGGCGAGAGCAAGAGCAATCGGTCTGAAACGCCGCCGGCTTGGACAGCTCTGGCCGATGCCGATTCGGGAGACCGATTTGGGCCACGTCTACGCCGACATCACGGTTCGTCCGCTCGCGGACTCGGACAAGTCCTGGACCGGCCAGGCGCTTGTGGACACCGGCGCCACCGACACCTTTGTTCCCGCAAGCGTGCTGAAGAAGCTCGGCATCAAACCATCCGAACTGCGGACCTACGAACTCGCCGACGGCGCCGAACTGGAATTAGCGATCGGCTTCGGCGTCATCGAAGTGATGGGCAAGGCCGCGGGCGGCACGCTGGTCTTTGCAGGCGAGAAGGAATTGCCACTGTTGGGCGTCACGGTGCTTGAATCCGCCGGTTTCTGCGTTGATCCCGAGTGCGAGCGACTCATCCCACGCCCGCCGATGCGCAAGCGCGGCCGTTGAGAAAGGGACATCGCTGGTCACTTCTTGTCGCGCCTTCGTCCTTGCCGAGTTGCTGATCCAGTACGGCCGGAGATGCGGTTCTTTGCAGATCATTCCAGCGACCGTCGATAAGCCTCCAATGATGTTGGCGCCGCTTCCTTCGAGCGTTCGTGCAAAAAATGCCTGAACTTCTTGCTTTTGCCGAGCAATTCCACTTCCTTGTCAAAGTCGTCTGCCTCCTCCAAGACAAAGGCACGGCCATCGGCCGTCAGTATGCGGATCGAGCCTGTTGTTGCGTACTCAAGCAATTTAGCCAGTGTGATGCGCCTTCCAGTCAAGTCAAGAGTCTTCATAGCTCCACCTTCTTTCCACGGATCAAGAGATCGTTGTGCTCTTTGTGTCCGACAGCAACGACCTTCACGACGTTCTCATTTGCAAGGTCATAAAACACACGATAATCATCGATGCGCAATTCCCATTGAGCAAGCCGATTCGGTCGCAGCGGTTTCCGTCTTCTCGTTGCTACCTTGGCATCGCGCGTCAGAAAGTGCGCGATCCCATTGGCGATAAACCGACGCTCGTTCTTGCGAAAGAAATCGAGATCTTCAATGGCGCTGTCTGTCAAGCGCACGGAGAATTCCATGCTTTCATTCTATCAGTCGGCGATCATCAGCAGGACTAGCCTTTTTGGTGGTTGGTCGCCTCCGCTCCCCCAAATTGTATCCTCTCAAAGCTCTCCTTCCGCTCGCATATCTTCCGCTTGATCGCTTCGAAGGCCGCCTTTTTCGTCTTGAGCGCCGCCGCGATGCCGAGCGCCCGCGCCACCTGGATTGCCTCGTCTTTGCCGAGTTGCTTTTCCAGCGCCTTGATCTCCGCGTCGATGGCCGTGTACTGCAAGCCCGGCTCCACGGCCCGATCATAAAGCGCCTGCACACGCTGCGTGGCGGCGCGCACTTTCTCAGCGCTGTCCGGCTTAGGCGTCGCGGCCTTGCTTCGTCCCTTCCCCGTCGCCGGTACGATGCCGGTGCGCGCGTAATTCTCCGCCGTGACGAGGAAGTCGCTGAATTGCGCCAGCGTCAGCACCTGGAACGGCTCCAGCCCACCGGCGATGCGTGCCAGCTCGTCGGCCGGCTTTTTGGCGCCGGCGCTGGCGAGCGCGGCGCCCAGATTACGCACGAAGGCTTGCAGGTCGGCGACGATCATGGATGGCGTTCCTTTGTTTCAATTCCGCGAGCAAATCCTTGAAGATCGGGGCCAGCTCGTCGTCGAGCGCGGCCAGCTTGCGCGTCTCGGCCGCCTCGGCAAAACGCGCCTTGTCCGGAATCCAGCGCTCGAAGAGATGCACCGGCTCACCCCACGCATCCCGGCATTTGCTTGCCAGGCTCGACCAGCGATCGCGCTCGCGCCCGGTGAGCTTGTCTTTGTAACGCGTGCGATTGGCGAGCACGCCCAGGATGCGCAATTCGGGGCACACGCCGTGCCCGCGCAGCAGGCGCAGCCATTTCAAGAGTCGCGGCACGGCATCGAGCGAAGTTTTGTCCAGGAGCACGGGCAACAGCACGTAATCGCAACAAGCCAGAGCATTCACGCAAGCCGTGGACAGGCGCGGCGGGCAGTCGAGCAAGATTGCGTCGAAGCGTTGTTGGATCATCGGGTCGTGCAGGGCCCGACGCAAGTCGTAGCGCACGTCGCGGGCCTCGGGTTTGAGCAGCCAGGTTGCCTTGACGTGTTCCTCGACGTCGGCCAGGGCTTCCGTCGCGGCCAGGAGCCAGCCTTCGGTGTCGCCCAGATGCGTGAGGTTGTTCCAGGCCGCGCCGCCGTCCGGCACCTCGGCCTGGAACAGGTGATGCACGTACTTCCCGTCGCCCAGGCGCACATCGTGCAGTTGTTCATCCGGCAGGCACAGCGCCGTCAGCGAACCTTGATTGTCCAGGTCGGCCAGAAGGGTCCGATAACCGTGGTGCCAGAGCGTGGCGCCAAGATTGGCGGTCAGCGTAGTTTTGCCGACGCCGCCTTTGAGATTGACCAGGGCGATGATCGGCGGTTTGCCGGCTTCGAGCGGCCGAAACGCCGGCACCGCCCCGCGCGGTGGCTTTTCCCAGAATCGGCCTTCAAGATCGACGATCGCTTGGATGTGGTCCGCCGCCGCCTGCAATTGCGTCTTGAGCGACTGGACCCGGCCCTTGAGAATGCGGATCGAACCGTTGGCCTTTTGGACATTCGCCTTGTGAATCTCGTTGAGCCGGCGATACTTGTCCCGTGCCTGCTCCAACTCCGAACCGCCGGTCACGAGATCGTCGCACTTGGCCTCGAGCGTCTGAATCTGTTCTTCCTTGGTTTGCAGCTTCAGGTGGAGCTGCTGGATTTGCAGGTCGCGGTCGCCGACCATTTCTTTGAGCAGCTTGCACTTACCTTGCTCTTCCTGCCACTCGCTCTTGTACGAGCTTTCGCCGCGCCTGCCCAGATGCTTGCGCCACAGCCACATCGCCCAAAAGATGAGCCCGGCGCCGATGATGAGGCCAAGCGTCAGGGCCGCGGCGCTGGCGGCGTTCCACTCGAAATCGCGGATGAAATGGTAGAGTTCCGTGAGCATTGCGAATGGCGCCTCATGCGAATGCGATGGCGGTCAGGTGATGATTGTCGCTGGCCGCAACGCATTGTCAACCATGAAGCGCGTTGGCAAGGAACGTCAGACGGGAATCGTGTTCCAGGCGCTAATTCACCGGCCAGTTGCCCGACTACGGAGTGCGCGTTCGGGTAATTTGCCGGATGAAATACGGTTCGGCCTTTTTTTCGTGTGCTGCCTCGCTTCTTGCGTCTGCCGGCCTACTGCTCGTACCGTCGGGCCAGAATGTCCCCCGTATCGGGGTGGATCACATAATGCGGCCCTCCTCCTGCGGAAAGAGGGTCCGTCAAATCATAATCAACGTGCCAACCGTCGGCGCACGGCACCAGCGTGATCTTGAACCCTGAAAGGTCGCGGTAGACGGCCTGGGCGTCCTGATGAGCAATGCGCAGTACCTCGCCAACGGGCAGGCTTACTCCTGATGGACTCACGGTCGCCATGATTCGTCTCCTTTCGCGGGCTGTCAGGGCGGATAACCGGGATCGCCCCCGAGCCCGCCCCTGCGGCTGACCGGCCCCGCGCTGTTTCTTCCCCTTTTTTTCTTCCGGCCTCGTCACGTCGTGGCCCAGTTTTCGACTGTCAGCCCCGTCACGGCGGTCAGGTCGCGGTCCGCGCTAACTACGGTCGTCGTCCCCCAGGCTCAGGGCAATGGCGGCGATGAGCATGTCGATCTTCCCAATCGGCTGGCCGGCCCGTCGCAGCTCTGCGGCGACGCGCCCGTATATCTCGGCCGCTTGCTCCGTGAGCGGCCAGACGATCAGGTCAGGAAGCACTCGCCGCAGGCGTTCGGCATTTCTATCTCGGGTGCTGCTGTTCTCGACGCCGTACCACAACTCGGCTAGAACCGGCAGGCCGATGCCGACCCGATGACCATGAGTGACCGCCGACCGGGCTCGCTCATAGACATCGTGCCGGCGGTTGATGTAATCCGCAGCACTGCCGGTGTCGAGCAGAAACCGAGTCATTGCCACATCCCTCCCAACGCATCGGCGTCTTCAAAAAAGCGGGCCTTCTCGATGTCCTTCTGCGCGCGTAAGCTCGCCCGCCACGCGGCGTCGTCTTCCGGCGAGAGCCACCCTGGCTCGACCTGATCCATCCGAGCCAACAACGCAGCAATGCCTTCCGGCGTTGTCGGCCAATCTTCCTCGCGCATGCCGAGCGTGGGCCGGGCCGCCTCGACCGGGAGCACTTCGACCCGTGCGCCTTCGGGCAGCTCGGCCGGGTCGTCGAGAACAATTTGGCCATTCTTGATGGTGCCTTGGAGTGCGTTCATGTCTTGCTTCTCCTTCGTGGCGGTCGCATTCGCAATTCCTTCAGCATTGTTTCATCCGTGCGCTCGTCTTGGCAAGCTCAAGGCCGAACGGGAAAGATGATTTCCCGGGCCGACTGCAACGACGCGACTTCCTGGCAACGGGTCCTGATACGAATGGCACTGCCGCTTGATATGAAAGGACTTACGTCAAACCCTATCGATCAAAACACCACGTCCAATTACGAAAACCAGGGATTCACAACATTCGGAAAACACGGCGTAGCAGCGTTTGACGTAACTCGTTGGTACATAAGCGGCAGTGCCATTCGT